>Ga0209719_1000899_pt1 | contig 40749 bp, 33 predicted proteins | sample AD_JPNAS2_MetaG_FD_184421 | JGI IMG/M metagenome (GOLD analysis project Ga0209719, IMG submission 184421) | Active sludge microbial communities of municipal wastewater-treating anaerobic digesters from Japan - AD_JPNAS2_MetaG (SPAdes) (version 2) | ecosystem: Engineered > Bioreactor > Anaerobic...
CCAGTTCCTCCGCCGTCAAAAGAGGGCTCACGCCCGTGAAGACGCATCCCGCCTTCTGAATGCCGGCGGATCCGATATAAGCGGCCGGAATGTTGGGCAGGTGGGAGCCCACCGTATCCCCGGGACAACATCCTCTGGCGATCAGAAAATTGGCAAACTGGTTGGACAGCTCGTCCAATTGACGATACGAAATCTCCGTCCCCATATAATGCACGGCAATTCTTGAAGGAACTTCTTCAAAGGCCTTCCGCAGAACATCGGCATAGGCCATTGTCGGATACGCCAGTTTCTCCGGCACGTGCTTGTCGTAATGCTTCAGCCAGGGTTTTGACGCGTAGATGCTTTCCATGACACCCTCCTTGTCGGGCTCCGTTCATCGAACGGTCAAGAAGCGCCGCCGTGGATCGATGACGGCGCTTGCAACTCTAAACGGCAAAACTTTCTTCCGGAATATCGATCATCGAAAGATCCTCGCTCTTGACGGCCTTTGCCGCCGCGTCAACTTCAGGCAAAACGTGTTTAATGAAGTATCGGGCGGCGGCAACCTTTCCGATATAGAAGGCCGCATCGGCATTCTCTTTGGCGAGGAGATTGAGGCTTTGCATATCCGACGGATGGATTCCCTTTCCGGCTGCGATTTCGTCCAGCTTCTCGCGGGCCACGCCCGCCTCCCAGAGAAGGAGCCAAGCCATCACGACCTTGCCCATCAGCATCAGGAACGGATAAGCATTGCTGACGGGGATCATGAACTTGCCGGCCTTTGAGCTCTCTGCAAAGTACATCGCCGTCTCGGCCAGCGTGTTTGCCGCCCGCCCGACGTCGCCCGCCAGGTCTTTCAGCGCTTCCTTCCCCTGATACTTTGCAACCGCGGCATTCATCTCCCCCAGGAGCGACATGAAGTACATCCCCTTCTTCAGTCCCATCTTGCGCCCGACGAGGTCAAGGGCCTGAATGCCGTTTGCCCCTTCGTAGATCGAGGCGATCTTGATGTCCCGCATGAACTGTTCCACGGGATATTCGGAGCAAAAGCCGTAGCCGCCGTAGGTCTGGATGGCGAGTTCCGTTACCTTGAAGGCCATATCGGAACAATAGGCCTTGCAGATCGGAGTCAGGACCTCCAAAAGTCCGTGATATTTATCCCGGTCCGCTTCGGTCTCCGTACCGTGCTCCCGGTCCACACAATAGGAGACATAGCACATCAGCGCCCGCATCCCCTCGACGTGAGCCTTCATCCACAGGAGCATCCGGCGCACGTCGGCGTGCTGAATGATCGGCACCCGCGGGGCTTCCGGGTTTTTCATCTCCAGGAGTGACGAGCCCTGCAGACGTTCCTTCGCGTAACGGAGGGCATGGAGATAGGCAATGGAGGCGCCGGCAACGGATTGCAGACCGACGGCGATGCGCGCCTCGTTCATCATCTGGAACATGATCTTCATTCCCTGGCGCTCCTCACCCAGCAATTCGGCATAGCAATCCCCGTTGTCACCGAAGTTCATCACGCAGGTGGAACTGCCGTGAAGCCCCATCTTGTGTTCGATGCCCCCGATGGCGTAGTCGTTGCGCCTCCCCGGCGATCCGTCGTCATTGACAAGAAATTTCGGAACGAGGAAAATCGAAATACCGCTTGTTCCCGCCGGGTCGCCGTCAATCCTGGCCAGAACCGGGTGAACAATGTTTTCCGTCAGGTCATGGTCCCCGGAAGTAATGAAGATTTTTGTTCCCTGAAGGCGGAAGGTGCCGTCGGCCCGGCGAGTGGCCTTCGTCTTGATATTTCCCACATCGGAACCGGCGGATGGTTCCGTGAGCGCCATCGTTCCGCCCCAGACACCGGCATACATCTTGTCCATGTATGTGCGTTTCTGTTTTTCGGTGCCGTAGACCTCAATCATATGCGCAGCGGCTTGCGCCGGTTCGGGATAACAGAAGAAGGCAAAATTGTGGATGAACCATTCCTTGGCGGCCATGGTAATCACCATGGGGAAACCCTGTCCACCCGCCTCGGGCAACACCCCCATGTTGATCCAGCCGCCCTCGCGGTAGAGATCGAAGCAGCGGCGGAAGGACGGCGGCGCAAAAACCTGTCCGTCCGAAAGCCGGCAGCCTTCCCGATCCCCGGTCACCAGGGCGGGGAAAATCACTTCCACGGCCAGACGCTCGGCCTCCTTGAGAACCATGTCAAACATATCCGGAGAAAAGTCCGACCATGCCGGCATTTGGCACAGATCCTCGGTATGGAGCAATTCCTGAAGAACAAACTTCTGATCCCGACTATCCAATATCAGATTCATTCGATGGCCTCCTGAATTTATGCCTGCGCAAGCTTTTTCCGAATATCTTCCCGCAAAACGTTTTTCATAATCTTCCCGACGGGATTCCGGGGAATGGCTTCGATAAGCTCGACGCGTTCCGGCGTCTTGTAGATGGCCATGCCTCTTTCCTTCATGAAGGAAGACACATCCTCGAGCGTCACGATTTCACCTTCCCTGGGCACTACATAAACACAGACTTTTTCCCCCATGATTTCATCGGGCATGGCTACCGCGGCCACTTCCTGAATTTTCGGATGCCCCAGCAGAACGTTTTCCACTTCCTGCGCGCTGATATTGAAACCGCCGCGGATGATGATGTCTTTCGTTCGGTCAAAAAATCCGATGCAGTCGTTTTTCTTGATCTGGAACAGGTCGCCGGTATTGAAATATCCGTCTTTGTCAAACGCAACGGCGGAAAGATCGGGGCGCTTGAAATAACCGGAGATGACATTTGGCCCCTTGTAGAAAAGCTGCCCTACATCCCCTTCCTGAGTGAGCTCTTTTTGCGTAACCGGATCGACGACTTTCAATAAAATGTGCCGAAGCTGACTGTCTTTGGCAACCCAGGACGATCCCGGCTTTCCGTATTGAGGAAAGTTATCGACCCTCATCTCCATATCGGGCATATTGTAAGCACCGGAAACATTGGCCGTTCCTTCGTTCTGTCCCCAGATGTTGCCGAACTCGATGCCCCATCGGCGTTTGAGTTCCTGGACCGACCACAAGGACGGCGGCGCCGACCCGAGCGTGATCGCCCTCATCTTGCTGAGATCGAACTGATCCACCTTGGGGTGCTTCAAAAGACCATTGATGACCGCCGGCACCAGAAGGGTATAATGAACCTCTTCCATAATGAGCTGCAGAATAAAGGTCGGCCCGTCAAAGGGATGATGAAGGACCAGCTTCCCTCCGCCTCTGAGCCATTCGATAAATACGGTTCCGATGGAGGCCATATTCACCAGGGGACCCGCGGTGATGTATGTGTCGCCGGGTTTGACCGGAACCGTCTCAAAGCACAAATCCGTCAGAAACAGCCAGTTGTTGTGGGTGAGCGGGCAGCCCTTCGGCTGCGCCTCCGTTCCGGACGACCAGCAAAGGGTAAAAACATCGTTGGCGTCTATCCGGATGGCGTCGGTTTTCCCCGTGACGGGGCCCTTCGCCATTTCCTGAATATCGGCAAGCGTCAGAATCTGCCGGATGGAAGAGACCTCGCCGCGCACTTTCCCGGCCATTTCGATATGCGAATAACCGCCGAATGTGTCGATGGTGATGATCGCCGCCGCATCGGTCATGGAAGCGATGTACTTGAGCTCCGAAAAGCGCCATTGCATGGGCATGGGCGAGATCAAGGCGCCGGCGCGCGTGACGGCCAGATAGAGCATGGCCAATTCCCAGACATTGGGAAGCTGAACCATGATGATGTCGTCCTTTTGGATGCCCCTGGCCAACAGCCCCTCCGCCACGGCGCTGGCTGCCTGATCCAGCTGCCGGTAGGTTAATCTTTCAGGCTTTGATCCCACCAGGGCTTCACGGTTCAGCGGATCCACGAGACAGATCTTTTCCGGATCTTTTTGCACATGTTCGTTGAAGTAATCGATGAACGTCTTGGTTCCCCAAGCCCCTGCGTCCGTCCAATGGCGAATCATTTCCTTTGAAGACAGAATCATATTTTCATTCCTCCTTCACTGATGACTCTCAATTGCCAGACTCCCTGAATAAGGCTGCAAACGGTCCCGGCCCGGTCCTTGATTTCCAGGTCCATTTTCCAGTCAGCCTTCCCTTTCGCCTCGGCCTCGGCCTGAATGGCGTTGACTTCGGCCTCGCTTAACGTCGCTTCAACGGTTACGTCGGTTGTCGCCGGCCGGCGGAATTGAATGTTGATCGCTTTGACGATGGGATAGAATCTCGCATAGTCGAATGAAGCCACATAAATCGGACCGCCGATGTATTCGCCCGCCGTAAAGAGAGAACCCGCATAGATCGTGCCGATGTGGTTGATGTTCGGTTCAAAAGGAAGAAGCACCTTGACATGGCGGTCCTGCATCTCCACGATGCGAATCCCCATTTTTTTGGTGATCGGGACAGCGTTTTCCAGCATTTCGATATGCGTCTGATACTTTGGATCGATCATGTACGCCACCTCCGGGACAATTTCTGTTAAGTTGTGAATTGAAAAAGCGGCGCAGGGCAAGAAGCCGTCAAACCGCTCCCGGTGCGCCGCCGGGAGCGGTTCACACGACCATTCTCAGGGCAGAGCCGCGATAAACGACCCCGTGAGTTTTACACCTCCCAGTTTATCCGCCGCCTGAATCTCGCAGCGCATCCTTTTCTCACCGTCCGCCTCAAACTTTTCAACCACGTTGCCGGTGACGACAATCGTTGCCCTGTCTCTGGAGTTCGGGTCGTCCAAATCCATGGGTTCCGTCATCCCGGAAAACCGGACGCCGAATTTACGCAGATTTTTGTCGTCAATCCAATCCGTGACGGCCTGCCCGACAATGCCCATCACGAACATTCCGTGAGAAATCACCCGCGGCATTCCGAACATTTTGACGAACGTCTCGTCGTGGTGAAGGGGATTGAAGTCTCCCGAGGCTCCGGCATATCGGACCAGATGCGTGCGGGTAATGGGATCCGATGTAAACGTCGGCATCGCGTCGCCAACGTTGACACTCTCATACGTCAATGCTTTCGTCATGGTTTCCTCCTATCTCTCCACTAAAGTTGTGCGGGCGCGCATCGCCAGTTCCCCGCGCTGATTTCTGATTTCCGCTTCCAGAACGGTGAACTCCATGAATTTTCCCGGTTTGCCTTTTTTCTCCTTGTCAAACATTTCGACAACCTTGATGACCCCGGTCATCACGTCGCCAGGATGAACGGGAAGCAGATACTCATACTCTTCCTCTCCATGAAGCAGCCGGATCAGGTTGATGCCGACCTCCTGCAGCATGGGCATCAATCCCCCGCCGCCCCAAAGCAAAAAACACGTTTGAAACGTCGAAGGGGGAACAATGTCCTTATAGCCCGCTGTTTTTGCCGCTCCGGCATCCACGTAAATTGGCTTCACCTGGCTCTTGCTCTCCTTCTGCGAAACGGCCATCGCGAACTCGGCAATCTTTCCCTTTTCCACCTCAAAGATGTAAGGGGGAAACACCTTCCCTACTTTTGTTTTGTCGGCCATAATAACCTCCCGTTTTAATGGTAAAAATTATTTTCAGATAATGATCGTCACGAAAAAAGTCCCGTCTTCTGGAATTCATCGATCTCTTCCTCGCTGTATCCCAGATCCAGGAAAACCTTCCTGTTGTGTGTTCCCGCCGTTACGCCCGTATTCCCGTACGCAGGGGGGGTTGCTGAAAATTTGAAGGGACAGGCCGGCTGTCGCACAGCCGCTCCGTCAGGCAAAGTAACATCGACCGTCCAGCCACGTTCCCGGGCCAGAGCGCTGTTAATGGCCTCCGGCAGAGAAACCACCGGTTCAACACAGGCTTCCACCTTGTCGAAAATGCTTTCCCATTGGGCCCTGGTTTTCCCGCGGATTACCGTCCTTATCTCTTCCTTAACCCTGGACAGATCCGGCGGCATAATCCAGCCGGCAATCAGATCGGGGCGCCCGATCGCCTGGCAGAAGGCGGAAAAGAATTGCGGTTCCAGACCACCGAAACTCATATACTGATGGTCCGCCGTCTCATAAAAATCGTAAAGTGAACCGCCGTTGAGGATAAAACCCTCCCTTTCCGGTATTTCGCCCGCCGCCATATAGACTGCGGCGGCCAGGGCATTGAAAGCGAAAACCCCGTCCGTCATGGATATGTCGAGATGCTGGCCCTGTCCCGTCTTCTGCCTGTGGATCACCGCGGCCAGAATGGCGATGATTGTACTATTCGACCCTGAAGCCACGTCGGCAATCTGCATGGGCATGGGAACAGGCCCGCCATCTTTGCGCCCCGCATAGCTCATGAGTCCCGCGAGGGATAAATAATTGATGTCATGGCCCGCTTTATCTTTCAGGGGTCCCGTCTGGCCATATCCGGTCAGAGAACAATAGATCAGAGACGGATATTTCTCCTGGATCTGGGAAAAGCCCAGGCCAAACTTCGCCATTACCCCCGGACGGAACTGTTCAAGGAGAATGTCGTACTCTTCCAGAAGACGATTGACGACCTGTACAGCCCTCGAATCTTTCAGGTTGAGCGTAATGGACTTTTTTCCGCGACCCAGATAGGCCGAAGCAACGGACAGGGCCGTTCCCGTGATAAACGGCGGCGTTACGGCAGCCAGGTCGGGACGGCTTCCTGAAACAACAGACAGGACATCCGCTCCCAAATCAGCCAGGGTCATGGTTGCATACGGCCCCGGCAAAAGGGTCGTGAAGTCGAGAATTTTTAAACCTTCCAGTGGTCCGGCCATGCGCTATAACCCCATAAACCTGGCAATAATGACTTTCATGATTTCATTGGTCCCGGCGAAAATCCGGCTCACCCGGCTGTCTCGCCAGGCCCGTGAAATCCCGTATTCATCGCAGTACCCGTAGCCCCCGTGGAGCTGAAGGCATCGGTCCGCAACCTGGTGGGCCATATCCGTGATCCAGTATTTGGCCATCGACGTCTCGATGATGACCTGCCGCCCCTCCATGTGATCCACAATCAGTTTGTCCACAAAGGTCCGCCCGATCTTGATCTGTGTGGCGCATTCCACCAGCGTGAACTGATTGACCTGAAACTTGGAAACGGGTTTTCCAAAAACCGTTCGTTCCCGGCAATACTTAATGGTGGTTTCCAGCATGTATTCGGCGGCCGCGATTCCGCAGATGGCAACCACCAGACGCTCCTGCTGAAGCTTCATCATGAGCTTCAGGAATCCGGTCCCTTTTTCGCCCAGACGGTTGCTTTTGGGAATTCTGCAATCCGTGAAATACAGCTCGGACGTATCCTGACTGTGCCAGCCGGCTTTTTTAAGCCGTCTTCCCTTCTCAAAGCCGGGAGTGCCGGCTTCCACAACAAAAAGATCCACCGCCTTGTGGGGGTCCGTACAGGCCGGATCTTTTGCCGCCACGACACACAGATCGCAGTTGATCCCGTTGCTGATAAAGGTTTTCTGCCCGTTCAGGACAATGTCATTCCCGTCCTCCACGGCGGTCGTCTTGATCGCGGCAAGGTCGCTGCCGGTATTGGGTTCCGTCATGGCCACCGCCGTGATGATGTCGCCGGTGACTGAGCCGGGAAGATATTTTTGCTTCTGCTCTTCGGAACCAAAGGAAATGAGATAGGGAACAACGATATCGGTATGCAGGGGGGCCGCAAGTCCGGCAAAATTGGAATGAGCCAGCTCCTCGGTGACAATCACCGAATACAGAAAATCCGCTCCCGCGCCGCCGTATTCCACCGGAACGGACATGCCCAGAAATCCGTGCTCCCCCATTTTTTTCCAGGCGCTCTTGGGAACGATGCCGGCCTCTTCCCATTCCTCGACATGGGGAAGCAGTTCATTGGCCACAAATTTCCGAAAGGTATCCCGGAACATTCGGTGTTCATCCGTATATTGAATAATATCCATCCATCCGTCTCCTCATTGAAAATGCATTGTCCGGACGCTTTCGACCTCTCCGGCAAAACCGATCCGTCCGAAGGAGGCCGCGGAGGTGGAGAAAGCGGCTTCACCACCTCCGCGGCGCGAGCGTCATCCGCGTCGGACAGAATTATTTTCCATACTTGCCGACAATGGAAATCGCGCACACGTTCTGGTGAGGGAAACCGCCCAGGTTGTGTGTCAAACCGTATCGCGGATTTTCGAGCTGACGCTTGTCCGCCCGCCCCTGAAGCTGCAGATACATTTCATAAATCATCCGCAGTCCCGAGGCGCCGATGGGATGTCCGAAGCACTTGAGACCTCCGTCGATCTGGGCCGGGATTTTGCCGTCCCGGTCGTACATGCCGTTTAAAGCATCTTTCCAGGCCTGGCCGCGCTCCGAGAGGTGGAGATCCTCATAGGTTACGAGTTCCGTAATGGAGAAACAGTCATGACATTCGAACATGCTGATCTCCTCGCGCGGGTTCGTGATTCCGGCTTCCTTATAAGTGGCTGCCGCGCATTTGTCCGTGGTCACGAAATTCGCTCCGTCCCACTCATTGAAGCCGCCTTCATAACCGTTGCTGACGGCCAGTTGAACGGCCTTGACCGTCACCAGATCCTTCTTCTTTCTGCCCAGTTTCTGGGCGATCTCCGGCGTCGTCACGATGGCGCAGGCCGAACCGTCGCTGACGCCGCAGCAGTCAAACAGCCCCAGAGGCCAGGCGATGATCGGGGCCGCCAGGACCTGATCGATGGTCACCGCTTTGCGCAGGTGAGCCTTTGGATTCAGGGTTCCGTTGGTGTGGCTTTTTACCGAAACATGAGCAATGGCCTGTTTGATGTCTTCATTTTTGATCTTGAACTTGGCGACGTAGGCGGAAGCAAGCTGGGCAAAGAGCCCCGGCGCCGTCGCATTGGGAAAGAACTGCCACATGAGGGTTCCGGCCGTTGATCCCCAGGCCGGAAGACCTCCGTATCCCGTATCCTTCAACTTCTCAACGCCAAGGGCCAGACAAATATCGTAAGCACCCGACGCGACGCCGTAAACCGCGCCGCGGAACGCCTCCGTGCCCGTGGCGCAATAGTTTTCCATTCTGGAAATGGGAATGTTGGGCAAACGAAGGGCCACGCCCATCGACGGAGCCCCCTTGCCCACATTGATCTCATCCATGCAGACGCCGTACCAGGCCGCCTGAATATCATTTTTTTCAATGCCGGCATCGGCAATCGCTTCCTGAAAGGCCTCCACCATCAGCCCCTCGGCTCCTATATCCCATCGCTCTCCGAACCGGCTGCATCCCATGCCGATAATAGCGACTTTATCTCTGATTCCTGAAGCCATAACGCCACCTCCTCATTGGTTGAATTTGAACAGTTTGCCGATCAGCTGGGATTTCATCATGTCGCCGCCGACCTTCAGTTTTCCGGCGCTGAAAGCCTTCATGCCGTCAAGCTTTCCGGTAATCAGGTCCACAAAATCCGTATCGGCCATGCCGATGGTGGTCGTCGGATTGTCTCCCTTTCCGGTGGTGACGCTGCACGCTCCATCCTTGACGGCGACAAACCAATCCCCGCCCGCCGGACCGGAAATATTGAACTGGAAAGACACCTCTTTTCCGGCTGCGGCCGCCGCGTTGAATACGGACGGCATTTTTGCAAAGACACCCTTGACGTCGATGCTGCCGCCTCCACCTCCGGTTGCTTCACCGCTGGCGGCGGCGGGAGGCGACAGGAAATCCATTACGGCCATATTGAGCTCCGTATAGGGTTTCGCCCCTTCCAGGCTGTTGATCTTATCCCAGTTGTCGCGAATCATTTCCGGCGTCGGCACATGCGTATCGTCCCCCAGCATCACGCCGGGGCCGGTCAGAATCGCCGCCCGGCTGAAAAATCCGGCCCCCGCGTTGAAGATGTTGCCGGAATCCCTGCAATCTTCGGAGCACAGATATAGAACGATGCCGGCGACGTAATCCGGATTCATTCTCTCGAGCATTTCCGGCGGCATCATATCCTGCGTCAATCTGGACGCGGCGATGGGGGCGATGGTGTTGACTTTGATGTTGTATTTCGCGCCCTCCAGCTTCAGCGTATTCATGAATCCGACAAGACCCAGCTTGGCGGAGGAGTAATTCGTCTGGCCGAAATTGCCGTAAAGGCCGGCCGCGGAGGTGGTCATGATGATGCGGCCGTACCCGTTTTGGCGCATGGCCTCGAACGCCGGACGCGTCACATTATAGGCGCCGTTGAGATGAACGGCGAGGACGGCCTGCCAGTTTTCCGGCTCCATCTTCAAAATGCCTTTATCCCTGAGAATGCCGGCGTTGTTGATGAGGATATCGACTTTGCCGAAAGCGTCCAGCGCCGTCTTCACGATCTTCTGACCGCCCTCGGGCGTGGCGACGTTGTCGTAATTGGCGACGGCTTCGCCGCCCATGGCCTTGATCGCCTCCACAACCACATCCGCGGGTCCGGCGGCCCCTGATCCGGATCCGTCGCGTGCGCCGCCGAAATCATTCACGACAACCTTGGCTCCGCGGCGACCCAGCTCCAGCGCATACGCCCGCCCCAGACCTCCGCCGGCGCCCGTTACAATAGCCACCCGCCCCTGAAAATCGATTTCCGGCGTCCAGTCGATCTGTGGAACGGCCTTCCAGAAGTATTGTGAAAATCCCCGAACCGTGTCCACGACGCGTCTGCGGAAAGACATCTTGACGGGCATGCCGATTTTGATGTCGTTCAACTCGCTGTCCGTGAAATCCATCATGAACCGGCCGCCGCCCTCAAACTGCACCATGCCGTAAATCGCCGGAGGATCCACGGACACGGCCAGAAGATCTCCCGTAAACGATCGGACTCTGGCCTTGATATTGGCGAATTCGTAATCCTCCAGGGTTCCCATGTGGCCGCAGGCCGGATTCACGCAAAGATCCGCCAGGGGAAACTGAGCCGTCCCGCAATCCCGGCATTTTCCACCGACAAATCCGAGGACCATTTTCCGGTTCCGCCACAGGGCCGTCATGGTCGTCTGCACGGGCGCCTCCGCCCGGATTCCCATCTCCGGATTGAGCAGATCCCGGAATTTCAGGAACTTCATGTAGTTGTCCGTGGTCTTCTTGTTGGCCAGCGATCCTTTGAGCCCCGCGCGCTCGGGCAGTTTGGCGATATTCTCCGTAACCTTGAAATAAAGGGCGTCGCACCCCTGTCCGAAACCTGCCAGAAGGATGCCGTCTCCCGGCTTTGCCGTTTCGAGCGCCCCGACCAGCATCAAGATCGCATGCGCAACGCCGGTCTCTCCGGTTACCTCGTGCATCGTATCGGCCAGTTTGTCCGGCGTGGCCCCCAATTTCTTCCCAATCGATTTATGTTCCGCCTTGAAGAAACAGGGGAAAACCAGTTTTTGCACGTCATTCATCGTGATATTCAATTTCTTGAACAGGCCGTTCACCGCTTCGGGAATGATTTTGGAATAGCCTTCTTCCCGAAGCCACCTCTCTTCCCAGGTGTAGTCGAACTCGGATTTGGATCCCCGGTAATGATCCACGAAATCGTAGGTGACGGAATAAGAACCCAAAAATTCCGCCACAACGCCTTCATCTCCAACCAGGATAGACGCCGCGCCGTCGCCGAACCACATTTCGTAAAAGCCGGCCGGACGGGTCTGCCGTTTGTCGGACGCAGTCACCAGAATGGATTTGCGGTTCCCCGATTTGATCACGTCCAGGGCGGTCAGAAGGCCGGTCGTACCCGCCCGCTGGGAAGACGTGAAATCCGCCGTATTGATGTCGCTGCGCAGATTCAGCGCCGTGGTCATGATGCCGGCATTCTGGCGATCCAGGAAAGGCAGGCTCGTGGAGCAGAGGTACCCTGCATCAATCTTGGTTTTGTCCTTTCCAATCAAACAATCCATGGATGCGGCGACAGCCATCGTCAGACTGTCCTCATCGTAATTGCACATGGAACGTTCGCCCTGGGCCACACTGATAAGCGCCGGAGCGAACCAGCCCATCGATTGATAGATGGCCATTCTGTCCAATCGCAGGCGGGGAATATAGGCTCCGTATGACGTGATTCCGATCATCGTTCTACCTCCTTCATTCACAAGACATTGCGTTCTAATTTTTAAACCGATGCTTCAGATCCTCTCCGCTTCAGAATTTGAAGATTTTCTCCAAAAGCTGGGATTTCATGATATCTCCCTCGATTTTCAGCTTTCCCGACGTATACGCCTTCATGGCGTTGACCTTGCCGTTCATCAGGTCGAGGAAATCCCCCGCCTGGATCTTCAGTGTGCAGGTCGGGGTCGCGTGGAGACCGGACGCCACCGTACAAGCGCCGTTTTTGATGTCGGCGGACCAGTCACCGCCTCCGTCACCGGAAATGCAGTACTGGAAAACAACCGCCGCTCCTCCCGCGGAGCCTGGCTGAAAGGCCCCGGGCATTTTTTCAAAAACGTCTTTCACCGCGGCGAAGCCGCCGCCGCTTTGCGCCGGCTCTTTCTTTCCCTCCAGAGCCGAGAGGAGATCCTGAAGGACCAGATCGTTCAACTGTCCGTATTCCTTGGCGCCCTTGAGATCCATGATCTTCGCCCAGTTGGCGGACACATCCTCGACGGACGGAATCTTCTTGCCGGCTCCGACGACGGCGCCGGGGCTGGTCATCATGGCGGCGCGATTGTAAAATCCTGCGCCGCAATTGTAAATCCTGCCGGTCTCATTGCATTCTTCAGAGCCCAGATAAAGCACGATGGGCGCAACATACGCCGGATTCATCTTGGCCAGCAGATCCGGCGGCAGGATGTCCTCCGTGAGACGGGACGCGGCAATGGGCGCAATCGTGTTCACCTTAATGTTGTACTTGATTCCTTCGAGCTTCAGGGTGTTCATGAAGCCGACAAGGCCCAATTTGGCCGAGGAGTAGTTGCTCTGGCCGAAATTGCCGTAAAGCCCCGCGGCGGAAGTCGTCATGATGATCCGTCCGTAGCCATGGTCCCGCATGACGCTGAAAGCGGGACGCGTCACATGGAAGGCCCCGTTCAGATGAACGTCCAGAACCGCCTGCCAGTTTTCCGGCTCCATTTTGAGAATGCCCTTATCCCGCAGAATGCCGGCATTGTTGACCAGAATGTCCACTTTCCCAAAAGCGTCAACGGCGGTCTTGACGATGTTTTCGCCTCCGTTCGGGGTCGCAACATTATCGTAATTGGCAACCGCCTCTCCTCCCAGCGCTTTGATTTCATCAACGACTTTGTCCGCCGGGCCGGCCGCTCCCAGGCCTGCGCCGTCCCTGGCGCCGCCGAAATCATTGATCACTACTTTTGCGCCCCGCCTTGCAAACTCAAGGGCGTATACACGCCCCAGTCCGCCGCCCGCACCGGTGACAATGGCCACCCGACCATCAAAACGGATTTCCTTGCTTGCTCCCATCATCGTTCTCCTTTTCGTGAAATGTCTTTTTGAAAGCAATCGAGTTTCAACGTTGGACAAAAATCTTTTCTACGCCGGGAAGTTAAAACAGCTTGTTCACTCTCTCCAGCGTCTCCTTAGCCTCTTTCACCATTCTCTCCAGCAGTTCCTTGCACGTAGGCACATCCTGGATGAGTCCGATGGACTGCCCCACCATCATGGGAGCGGCCTCCACATCGCCGTCTTCCCATGCCTCTTTCATTCGCTCACCGGCGATGAGGGGATAAAGAGCCTCGAACCCCCCTCCCTTTTCCTCGATTTCACAGATGCTCCTGACCACCTGGTTCTTGAGCGCCCGGCCCTGCAGATGAAGCGTTTTACAGATCAGCGTGGTTTCGTTCTCCTGGCGTTTCACAATCTCCTGTTTGATATTGTTGTGAACGGCGCAATCTTTCGTGGCGATGAAACGGCTGGCCATCATGACCCCCTGCGCCCCCAGCGACAGAGCCGCCGCGAGGGATTTGCCGTTGGCGATGCCGCCCACCGTCACCACGGGAATTTTCACGGATTCGACGATGCGGGGCGTCAACACCATGGTCGTGACATCATCGTCGAGCGGATGACCGCCTTCCTCGATGCCGGCTGCGTAGATGCCGTCATAGCCCGCCTTCTCGGCATGCAGGGCATGACGCACCGACCCCACCTTGTGAAAAAGCTTAACTCCTGCTTTTTTCAGCAGGTCGATGTACTCGGGCCCCACCGCCTTGTCCACCGGAGCGCCGGATACTTCAATGCCGGCCACTTTCTCTTGGGCGCAGACCCGCAGGTACATCTGGTGATGCCCCGCCGTGATGCGCACGGAGGGAAGAATGGTGATTCCGACCATGAACGGCCGGTCGGTAAGTTTGCGGGTCTCCTGAATGGCGTTGCGGAAGTCCTCTTCCGTTTCATAATTTCCCGCGGTAAGATTTCCCATCCCCCCCGCGTTGGAAACCGCCGCGGCGAGCGTCGGTTTGCAAAGCCACATCATCGCCCCGCAAATAATGGGGTACTTGATCCCAAACATCTCGGTGATTGCCGTTTTCATTTGAATCCTCCTTATAGTATTTCAACCTGCCTTGCGTGATTCATCCGGCCGCCGGGCGGCGCTCCGGATTTTTGCCTTGCGGCCGTCACGCGCAGGGATGAGACGAAAACACCGCGTTCCCCGGCAGGAAATCAACCGTTTCGCCGAGGGAAATTCCATCCATTTTTCCGAAATATTTCGGAAATTCCGTCGCCAGCCAGAATTCCGACGCGCAAACCTTGCCGTAATAAAAAGCCGCCTCCGCGTCCTTAGAGAGGATTTCCGTCAGAGCTTCCCCTTTTGCGCCGTCCGTGCACGCGGAAAGCTTCGGGCGGGCCAGCGTCAGGCACCACAGATGCATCCAGACGAGCATCAGGTCGAAAAAGGCCCTCCGCACGGGATCAACATTTAACAGCAGCGTATGGTATCGCCCCTCATCCATGTGCTTTTTCATGGCATCTAAAACGGAATCCATCCGCTGGAGTCCCTCAAGAAGCCTATTGCAGTAAACGTCGTCCACGATGCCGGATGCGTTTTCGATCGTCTTTTCGATTCTGGATTTCAATACCGTGTAATTCTTCCGATCGGCATTCAGCAGGATCTTTCTCATGACCAGGTCCAGAGATTGAATGCCGTTGGTTCCTTCGACGATGCTCAGAACCTTGCAGTCCACCGCCAGCTGCTCCACGGGATAATCCGAGCAATAGCCGTATCCCCCGTGGACTTGTATCGCTTCGGCAGTGATCCGCCATGCATTGTCCGAATTGCCCGCCTTGACCAGGGGGATGAGAATCTCAACCAGGGACCGGGCTTCCCTGCTTTCCTCACCATCAAGCAGTTTGGACAGGTCGATCTGCTTGGCCACGTAATACGAGAGCATCCGCTCGGCCTCGATGCAGCCCTTCATTTCCATCAGCATTCTTGTGACGTCGGGATGTTCGATGATGGGCACCTTGGGAGCGGCCGCCTCGAACATTTTGCTGAAGTGAACGCCCTGCAGCCGGGTGCGCGCGTAATCCACGGCATACTGTAAAGCCGCGGAGGAACCGCCCAGCGCCATAATTCCGACCTCGAGCCTTGTTTCATTGAGCATCTGAAACATGATGTTCATTCCGCGGCCCCGCTCGCCCAGCAGATAACCCGTACAGTTTTCATTATCCCCGAAGGACATGGCGCAGGTCGCCGATCCGTGGGCGCCCATCTTGTGCTCCACGCCGGTGCAGAACACATCGTTCCTTTCTCCCAGGGATCCATCCTCACGGACCAGATACTTGGGAACGATGAAAATGGAAATTCCCCTGGTTCCCGGCGGGTCCCCTTCAATGCGGGCCAGGACCGGATAGACGATCTGGCGGGTGATGTCCTGGTCTCCGTTGGTAATGAAGCACTTCTGCCCGGTAATTCTATACGTTCCATCGGGCTGCCAAACGGCTTTGGTTTTCAAAGCCCCCACGTCGGAGCCCGCCTCCGGTTCCGTCAGGCACATGGTTCCGCCCCATTCACCGGAAAGGAGTTTTTGCACGTAGAGCGACTTCTGCTCGGGCGTCCCGAAGCTATGAATCAAATGGGCGGCCCCGTGCCCCAGCATGAAAAAAAGCATCAGCGCTCCGCCGGCCCCGCAGAAGATTTCCCAGGTGCACGCCTGGATGGCCAGCGGCATCCCCGCCCCTCCGATCTCCTGGTCGTCGGATATGCTTAAGAATCCCGCATCAAAGAGCGCCTTGGCCGCGGCCGGGTAGCCCGAAGGCAATCGTACGGATTTGGTTTGCGGATCATAATGGCAACCTTCCCTGTGCCCGGTCACATTCGCCGGGAAGACCGATTCCGCCGCAATCTTTTCGGCCAGCCGGATCGTTTCCTCATAAACGGCGCGGTCAAAATTTTCAAAACGCCGGAAGCGGTTCATCTTGTCCACTTCCAGAAATTCAAACAGGGTGAAGAGCAAATCACGATGATCCACGAGATATTTCTGCATTACACATTCGCCTCCACAATGGCCACAGGTTTCGTTTTGTCAAAGTTTTCTGCGTATGGCCTTTACACAGCCGACCCGTCGGTCACGCTTTATAAAATTTCTGAACCAGTTTAAAAAACTCGCCTGAAAAAACCATGATGGTCTGATTCCGGTTTTCAAGGTTCACGGCCGTCTCCAGCGAGGAAGCATGGATGTTTTCATTCAGAACCCGCTTCGTCAGCTTCAAGCCCCCCACGCTTTTGCCCACCATGGGTCTGGCGTAAGAAAGCGCCGCTTCCAGAAGCTCCTCCCGCGGGGCCAGTTTGTTGACGAGGCCTATTCTTTCGGCTTCCTCCGCGCCGACCTTGCGGCCGGTGAACAGAATATCGGAAGCGTGCGCAAGCCCCACCAGCCGGGGCAGAAAAAAGGAGCAACCCAGTTCGCCGCCGGAAAGCCCGATGTTGATGAAAGAGGCCACAAAATAGGCTTCCCTGCACGCCACCCGGATATCGCTGGCCAGCGTCATGGAAAATCCTCCTCCGGCGGCCGGGCCATTCACGGCCGATATGATCGGCTGGGGAATTCTTCTCATGCCCAGAATCAGTGCCGCGTAGCGCTCCTGCACCAGCTTCAGGAATTTTTCAGGATCCGCAAACGCTTCGGACTCCTTGTAGATCACCGCATCATTGAGATCGGCGCCCGAAGAATACCCTTTGCCGGCGCCCGTGATGACGAGAACCCGGATGGAATCTTCCCCGTACAGGGTCTGAAACAGCCTTTCAAAGTCGTTGAGCATGTCCAGATTGATGGCATTGAGCTGCCCGGGACGGTTCATCGTCACAACGCCGATGTGCGGTTCTTTTTCTTCAAAGAGCAACGTCTTGAATTCCGGCATGACCGCGCTCATGAGGCTTTCTCCCTTTTTTTCCTGTCCATCTCCCTCAATTCGCGGCGCATGATCTTGCCGATCGCGCTCTTGGGAAGCTCATCGATGAATTCCACCTCCGTGGGAACCTTATAGGCGGTCATTCTCTCTTTGCAGAAGGCTATCACCTCCGGTATCGTCAGCGTCTCTCCCGGCTGAACGACGATGTAGGCTTTCACGGTTTCACCCCTGTACTCGTCGGGAATCCCAATGCAGCAGGCCTCGCTGATCTTCGGGTGCTCGAAGAGAATTTCATCGATCTCCTTGGGAAAAACATTGAAGCCGCTCGCGACGATGACGTCCTTTTTGCGGTCTGATATGGTCAGGTAGCCATCCTCGTCGAAGAACCCGATATCTCCGGTATAAAACCATCCATCCCGGAGGGCATTGGCCGTTTCTTCCGGTTTTTCATAGTACCCGGTCATGACCTGGGGACCTTTGATGCAGATTTCGCCGGGCTCGCCGATAGGGAGTTCATTTACGCCTTTATCAACATCCACGATTTTAATATCCGTATTGGGAAGCGGAAGTCCCACGGTCCCGACTTTTACCTTTCCGCCCCAGGGGGTGGTGGTGGCAAATGCCGTATTCTCGGTAGCGCCATAGACATCGTAGATGATGGCTCCGTGGAGATCCTTCAACTGCTTCAGCGTGTTTTCCGGCAGGGGCGCCGCTCCGCCGAAATATCCCTTGACAAAGGAAAGATCCATCGTCCGGAATTTCTGATTGCCCAGAAGCGCCGTATAAATCGTGGGCACGCCGGTGAGAAAGGTCGGATGAAACTTTTCCAGCATTTCGACGATCACGCCCGGCTCCGGCTTGGGCACCAGCGTGCAGCACCAGCCGTTCCAGATGGGAAGATTCTGGCTTACGGAATACCCGGCGGAATGAAATATGGGATAAATCCCCGTGAGATTCTCGTACGTGCCCTTCAGATCGGGAAACCACACGGAGAACTGCTGGACGATCGACGAGATGTTGGCATGGGTCAGCATGGCGCCCTTGCTGACGCCGGTCGTCCCCCCCGTGTAGATGAGAGCGGCCAGCGAATCCCACTTGGCCTTGTTTTCCACGGGCGCATCCGGATACCGGGCAATCAAATCCATGAATTCATAAACGTCCGGCTGCGGTTCCACCTTTCTGAACATTGTTTTTTTAACATAGGGAAAAAGCTGCTTCTTGGGAAAGGGCAGGTAGTCGCTGATGTGGCAGGTGATGATTTTTTTGATCTTGGTTTCGCCCTTGATCTTGAGGGCCCGGGGAAGCAGCAGATCCAGCGTTACCAGGACAGCGGCGTCCGAATCGTTGAGCTGGTGGGTTAATTCCCGCTCCGTATAGAGCGGATTGTTCATGGCGGTCGCGGCACCCGCGCGATAGGCGGCATGGTCGGCAATGATCATCTGGGGAATGTTGGGCAGAAGCATCGCCACCTTGTCCCCTTCCCGCACCCCGATCTCGACGAGCGCCCGCGTGAATCGGTTGACCATTTTTTCAAGCTGCCGGTAGGTAATTTTTTTACCCATATAGATCAGCGCGACTCTTTCCGGATATGCGGCGGCGGTTCTCGTCAGAACCTCCGCCATCGTGATCTTTTCCGGGATGATTTCGGCAGGAACGCCTGAAGCATAGGATTTGTGCCATATTCTTGTAAAAGACATATTGCTCCTCCTTCTTCTTGCATGGTTCGTCAGGATTTCAGCTCATTGTTTTGGCTCCGTGATCGGGCTGCGCCAACACTCCTCCTTCATTTGAATCGTCCCTTCCGCGCCGCATCGCGCTGAAGGGATCCTGCTGATTGGGATTTTTTATCGTCCGCGAAACTCCGGCGCGCGTTTCTCCAGAAACGCGGCGACCGCTTCGATCATATCGTCGTTGGGGACCAGGGCGGCGTTGCGTTGCGCCACATATTCCAGGCCCCGCTGAATGCCGTGGTCACGGCTGTAATTTGCGACTTCTTTGATGCCCTGAATGGCAAGGGGAGGCAAACCGGCAATCTCTTCGGCCAGGGTTCGGGCTTCCTCGAAAAGGGCTTGGGGGTTCTCACAAAGCCGGGTAATGTAGCCCATCTTCAGGGATTCCTCCGCGGTCCAATCCCTGCCGGTCAACGCCAGTTCCCGAAACCAGCCCTGTCCGATGATGAATGGAACGCGCTGAAGCGTCCCGATATCCGCGATGATGCCGATTCGGGTTTCCCGAATGGAAAAGACGGCGTCTTTCGATGCCAGCCGGATGTCGCAGGCGCTGGTCAGATCGACGCCTCCGCCGATGCAGTGTCCGTGAATCGCGGCAATCACGGGCTTCCTGCAGTTTTCGATGGCGGTGATGCTCGCCTGAAGGTCCATGATTTTTCTGCGGAGCTCTTCCCGGTACACGGCCGATCCGTCTCCGAGCAAAGACTGGGCCGCAACCAGGTCCAATCCGGCGGTAAAGCTTTTCCCCTCCGCCCGGATGACGACGACCCGCACGTCGGCGTCTTCATCAAATGCCCTGAAAAGCCGCTGCATCTCCTGAAAAAAATCAATGGTCATCGTGTTGCGCTGCTTCGGCCTGTTTAAAATCAGCCAGGCGACATGGCCGGTTTTTTCGACTTTGAGCGACAATTCGTTTTCCATGCCGAGCTCTCCTTATGATTCAATAAAGGAAGCGATCAGTGTCTTTTAGGAATCGCGCCGATCTTCGGCTTTCCCGCAAACGCATCCAATCAAACATTCCATCTTTTAATTCCATCAATTGATGGGATTAGTATTTGAAATCTTCCGCCTTGTCAAGCGTTTTATTCAATAATTTGAAAAAATTTACGGCACGGTTCCAGAATCCTGTATTTATTGTCGATTGCCGGCGGGTGCCGGCGTGCGCCTGCCGGGGATGCGGCGGGATGCTTCTCTTTTGAGGCAAAACAATCCGGATAAACCATCTTGACTTTTTATGTGTTTTACAATATCGGCACCCTCGGTTGAGCGTGAAGGCAAACGGGAAAAATCGTTAACGAATTTGGAGGAGGCGCGCAATGGAAGACTACGTCCACCACACGGTCGGCGAAGAAGTGAACTTCATTGCGGGTAATTATCAGATCGTCGAAGAAGGATGTCTGACGCACGACGGAAGAGAGTTTCTCTATCTGATGGGAATTGCGACCGTGGACAATGCGTGCTGCGGACAAACCGGCTGCCGGTTCCTTCTGGTCCCGGGCTACATTCATTCATGGAAGACAAAAAGGAATCCGCAGGGAAAACCGGTCAGCGAAGTGGAGCCGATCACCGACGAACAGAAACAAGCGGCCATCCGGGCTTTCCTGGAAGCTTGCTACCCTTATGCGCAGATCAATTTTTCCGGAAAATCACATTTCTCGTAAAAACAGACGGCGGTTGTTCAAAGGATGGCACAGGCGGCAAAGTCGCTCGCAAACATTTCCAGCCTTTTTTCGGAATAATCCCCCAATGTCTTTGGCAAATCAGAAAAACCTTGACGATGGAATGGCATTATCGTAGTATTCAATCAAATGATGGAGTCACAAAATGAAATCACCCCTCGAAAAAGCCCGCAAAAACCCTGAGTCCATGAAGGCAAGGATTCTTGCCGTCGCCCGCCGTATTTTCGGCGAATACGGCTTTCACGGGACCACCACCCGCATGATCGCCAAAGAAGTGGGAATCGACATCTCCACCCTTCACTACCACTGGGGCGATAAAAACGATCTGTATGAAGCCGTTGTGATGGATGTCAACAACGATCTGGGAAGAGAGCTTCTCAAAGTGGAAAAAATCGTCCACGGCAGCTCGCTGGAAGAGCGCCTGAACGTCTCCATCGACAAGATGATGGATTATTTGTTTGACCATCCGGAGATATCGAACCTGGTTCTGCTTCGCTATTTCAGCAAAACCCGCAACGAGATTGATGTGGATTTCAAAGTGCCGGAATTCAGCGGCGACATCGCCCGCGCCATGGGGCTCGCGAAAGACGCAAAAAATCCATCGCCAAGGTCCATGATGAAAGTCCTGAGCATCATGAACAGCATGCACAGTTTTGTCTCCGGAGAGAATTTTTTCCGTCCGATGTTGAAACTGGACAGAAAAAATTACATCCGTGCAGTCAAGGAAACCCTGAAGTTTCTGCTCATCCCCGCCTTTGTCCTCCAGGAAGGGAAAACCAAAAAGGGAGGGGACAGTCCCGAAGCCCCTCTTGCCAAAGAAAAGAAGAAAGCACGGCCGGCAAAAACGGCGGAGTAAACAGGATCATCCCTGTTTATGCCATTTCCGCCTGCCGAACCTTAAACCGTTCTTCCGGTTTTTTTCCGAATCCCCGGGGTTACAGACCCCGCAGATGATCCGGCCTTAGCAGCCGTTCGTCCCGGCCGGTCAGAACCTGATCCACCAGGGCGATCATTTTGGGCTTGTCTTTCTGAAGCGTGCCGGTGACCGGCAGATAATTGGACGCGTGCGTGCCGACAAATTTCAGCGGGTTCAGGGTGATGTTTTCAAGCATCATTTTCATCTCCTCCAGGGTTTCAAAAGGATCCAGGAGCTGAAATTCGCCTTTCTGCACCTGTCGGTAGAGCACGGTCCCCAAAACGGGCGTGACCGTCAGGGCCGCAAGATACTGGGGCTTCATTTCGTCGCAGATTTTTGCGGTGGCAAGGGCGTGGCGCCGTGAAGGCTCTCCCGGGCCGGCAAGCCCCAGCAGAACCATCGCGGACAAATTGATCCCCGCATCAACCAGCCTCCGCCCGGCTTCCAGCATCTCGGCGCTCCCGACTCCCTTGCGAACCTTTTTCAGCAGTTCGTCGTCGCCGGTTTCAACGCCGATATACGCTTTGGTCAGGCCGGCGGACCGAAGCGCCCGCAATTCAGTCGGCGATTTGGCAAGCGTGCTTTGCGGCCCCACATAGCTGCCGACATGCCGCAGCGAGGGGAATGCTGCATAAAGCGCATGGATGATTTCAAGCAGGGTTTCGGTCTCGATGGCAATCGCATCGCCGTCGCACAAGAACACCTTTTCCACGTCCCCGTAATAATCCTTTGCCATGCGGATGTCGTCCAGAATCTCGGCGGTCCGCCGTACGCGATACTTTGCGTCTTTATACATGCCGCAGAAGGTGCATTGATTGTGGGAGCAGCCAATGGTGCATTGAAGCAAGTAACTATTGGCCTCACTGAAGGGCCGGAATATATTTCCTTCGTATCTCACAAAATCCTTCCTTGTCGCCTCTATAACAGGCGCTCCGCGCCGGCAATCCTGACAACGGTTTTGATCATGCCCGGCGGGTTCCCGGTGAAAACCACCATGAAAGGTATTTTCCCTCCGGGTTCCACCCGGTCGTTCGATTGATCCCGGCCTTCCGGAAGCGACAGCCGGATTCTCATTTCTTCTTCGGTCATGGTAATGAGCTCGTCGTCATTGAGGATATTTCCCGCGTAGCTCACCCGTTCGCCGAGGACCACCGCGTAGGCATCCAGGATTTCCGCCCTGACCTGCACGCGGGAGATGGGAAATTCGGCCTCATTGACCGCTTTGCCTTCCACAATGCGGACAGGCCCCAGAATGTAATTCTCCAGGACCCGCTGGCGGACGTCCTGAAGCTTGACCTGCGCGGTGACCGGCAGACGCTCCGCCGGCTGAGAGAAGCCGAGCGCGGAAAGCACGCTCTCCCACCCCTGCCCTCCGGCTTTCAGAAGACGTTCCCCCAGCGGCGGAAAAACGACAAAATAAAATACGGCCGGGATGACGACAACCACTAAAAGCGTCCACAGCGCAAACATCCATGGTCTGTTCTTTTTGCGAGCGGGAAGGGGCGGCGATTCTTCTTCCCCTGACCATTCTCCGGACCTTTCCGCACCCGCATCTTTTCCGCGGTCCGTGTCGGGAAAATCCTGCTTTGCTTCCCCCTGCTCCGCCTTCTCCGTTTCCATCACATCCCGAAGAAAGCCGACCAAATCTTCATCCCGGGGAATTTTGCCCGGAGGCGGACTTGCCGGCTCGAGGGACAGACGGCTCTGTGTTTTTTCATAGGCGGAGCCGGACGGAAGAGGACGATCGCCTTCCGCCGCGGGACCGGACAGGGGACGCCTGGGGGGCTCCTGAAAAAAAACGTGCTGACAGCGGTTGCAGCGAACCCAGATCCCGTCTTGTGCGATTTTTGCGTCGTCGAAGCGGAATTTGGTGCGGCATTGCTTGCACTGGATAATCATTCGTTTGCCTCTTTTTCGCCTTCCGGCGCGGGATCCAGCACATACACGCCCGGCAGAAACCGGTACTGTTCGTTGAAATCCAGTCCGTAGCCGACCACGAAACCGTCTTCCATCGTATAGCCGACGTAATCCGCTTCAAAATGAACTTTTCGTCTTTTTCGCTTGTCCAGGAACGCGCAGACCTTGACGGACCGGGGATTTCTGAGCTTCAACGCATCCACGATGTAACGCAGCGTCAGGCCGCTGTCCAGAATGTCCTCGACGACCAGAACATCCCTGCCCGCAACATCCATCTCGATGTCCTTGGTGATCGCGATTTTGCCGGAGCTCTCCGTCCCGGCGCCGTAGCTGGCCGCCCGAATAAAATCCGTTTGACAGGGAATGGAGAGAGCGCGGATCAAATCCGCCATAAAAACGAAGGCGCCTTTGAGAACCCCGATCACCAGGATTTCGCGGCCCGCGTAATCCCGGGAAATGGCGCCGGCCATCTCCGAAACGCGGCCGGATATCTCCGACGGCTCCAGCAGTACTTTTTTTAAAACATCGGCCATGTCCCCGCGCCTCCACGATGATGAAACTGCCCGTTGATATTACTCAAGATTCCTTTGGGCTGTCAATCAAAATCAAAGCCGGCCGCGGTAAAGCAACGCCAATGCCTCTACGTTGGACCAAATCATTTTTTCCGCTTGGTCCAGCTCCTCCGCCGCGTGAAATTCCGAGGAAAGGCTCAGCAGGATGGCATTGAGCGGCGAAATATCCCGGCCGAATTTTTCATAGTCGATGTGGCTGATCATGTACTGCGATCCGTCAAAATAATATTTCCCCAGACGGTTGGCCTCTTCACAGCGGAAAGGCCACGTCATCTTCCAGCGGAAGTATTGCAGCGCGGCCTCTTTCAGGTCCTGCCTTTCAAACGCCTCCGGTTTGAGCTCCTCTCCGACCCGGTCGGCCACCAGGCGAAACCAGGAAACCACAAGGTCGATATCCGTCAGGCAGAGACCGTACAGATACCAGTCGTCGATGATCTTCAGCAAAATCAGCTGCTGGGACCTGGGAATGAAATGGTGGCTGGGGCACAGATGACCGGCACAGACATCCCGGCCGTAAAAGGAAACGGTGCGCATGTCCACGCCGCCGTTCTGCAGGGGATGCACGAGGCATCCGACTTTTTTTTCTTCGGCGTCCAGAAAACCGAGGTACTCGCAGCAGTAAATGACTTCGTAGCGCTTTCGGAAGTCTTCAGCGGCAAACGTCGCTTTGGCGTAACGGGGCAGATCCTCCGGACCCTTCACCATCTCGTGATAGCGCCGGGTGCGGGCGGAAAGCCTCTTGACCAGCGACTCGCGTGAGCTGTCCACATAATTGTAAAGGCCGCAGCAGGCGCCGCAGGACTTGCCGGGGTCCGGTTGACACAAAACCATAATGGGAAATTCCGTGGGCATGAAAAGCACTTCTCTTATTCAAACACGACCGTCTTGGCCCCGTACACGATAATCTTGTTTTCCAGATGCAGGCGCAGCGCGCGCGCCAGCACAATGCGCTCCAGATCCTTGCTTTTGGTTTGAATATCCGTAATCGTGTCGCGGTGGCTGATTTTAACGACGTCCTGAGAAATAATGGGACCGTCATCCAACTGTTCGGTCGCGTAATGGGCCGTCGCCCCGATAATTTTCACGCCCCGATCGTACGCCTGCTGGTAGGGATTGCTTCCCGAAAACGCAGGCAGAAAGGAATGGTGAATATTGATCATCCGGTTGACATACTGTCCGATGAATCCACCCGTGAGAATCTGCATGTAGCGCGCCAGAACCACCAGATCGATTTTCATTTCCCGCAACAGGGCCAATTGCCTTTCCTCCTGCTGGCGTTTATTCTCCGCCGTGATGGGAATATGGAAAAATTTGATTCCAAACTGCTCCACCAGATCCTTCGCGTCGTTATGATTGCTGATCACCGCTTCAATGGCGGCGCTCAGTTCTCCCATGTGGCGGCGCAGAATCAAATCGTGCAGACAATGGAGGTGTTTGGAAACGAAAATGACCATTCGCGACCGGTAATCGGTGAAATGCAGCGTCCATTTCATGTCATACTGGCGGGCCAGGGGAGCAAACACGACGGGAATTTCTTCACGGCTGAGCGCAAAACCGTTCAGCTCCCACTCCATGCGCATGAAAAAATACTCCCCCCGTTTGGAGGTGTATTGATCCGCTGCGACGATGTTGCCGTTGTTTTGAAAAATAAAACTGGAAAGTCTGGCCACCAGCCCCTTGCGATCCGGGCAGGACAACAATAAAATTGCATTGGATTCATCCATAACATTCCATCTTTCAGCATCGGAGAAATAATGAAGTTGCTTATAGAAGGATAGACGTTGCAGGTCAAGGATAAAAATGGTAAGAACCCGGAACCTTGCAAAGACGCGGAAAAGAGAAAACCATGAAACGAATCGAGACCATCCATCTGCCCAACGGCCTGATGCTTACGATCAACGACCTGTCGCGCCGCATCGCCGCGGACACGGTAAAAGTTGAACTCTCCTTTCAGATGAAAGTCAAAGTCGAGCCGTCCTTTTTCGCTTCGCCCGACGACCACCGGCAGCTTACCGGCATCTTCGGCGACGAGCTGACCTACGAGCACAAACTGGAAAGAACCTTCGTTGCCGAAGCCGAGAAGTCGGCCACCCGGGCGGACCTTCTGGAAACCTTTAAAAACAACTCTCTGGGCTATCTGTCAACGCCGGATTTCGCAAAAAGAATGGCTTTGTCTCTGCTGAAGGACATCCGGCGCAACCCCTTCAAGTACAGGAAAAATCCTTTTCCCGAACAAACAGAATAGACCCAAAACGACGCGAATCCCAAACGGACCCTAAAGCATGAGTCGGAACATTTTTGATGAGCTGTTGACCGGCGCGGAAAAGCCCAGTCGTTATATCGGCGCGGAAGTCAACGCCGTCCGGAAGGAAAACACCGGCGTACGCTTTCTGCTGGCCTTTCCCGACACGTATGAAGTGGGCATGTCGCATCTGGGCCTGCAAATTTTATATTCCGTCTTAAACGCGCTTCCCGATGCGGCCGCCGAAAGGTGTTTTGCCCCCTGGCCGGACCGGGAACGGCAATTGCGGGAGCGCCGTCTTCCCCTGACCTCTCTGGAAACCCAAAGCCCCATCGCCGATTTTGATGTGATCGGTTTCTCGCTGCAATACGAACTGTCCTATACGAATATGCTCACGATGCTGGACCTTGGCGAAATACCGCTCCAGTCCGCCGACCGGCGCAACGAACATCCTCTGGTTGTCGCGGGCGGCCCCTGCGCATTCAACCCCGCGCCGCTTGCCGCTTTCATCGACGCATTTGTCATCGGGGAAGGCGAAGAAGCGGTGGTGGAAATCGCCGGCGCCCTGGCAGAAGCCAAAAAGCAAAATTCGGGAAAGGACGCGATGCTTGAAATCCTTGCGAACCTTGACGGCGTTTATGTTCCGGCTCTGCACAAAAACAAAATCATCAAAAAGCGGAAGGTGATGGATCTCAACCGCTGGCTTCATCCTGTCGCGCCGGTGGTGCCGCTGATGCAAGCCGTCCACGACCGCATCGTCCTGGAAATTGCCCGGGGCTGCACGCGGGGCTGCCGGTTTTGCCAGGCGGGCATGATCTGGCGACCTTACCGGGAGAGAAACGCCCGGTTGATCACGGAGATGGCCGACCGGGCGCTCGCGGCAACCGGCCATGATGAAATATCTCTTTTGGCTCTCAGTTCCGGAGACTACAGCTGCATTGAACCGCTCCTCCAAAACCTGATGCGGAAACATTGCGCCCAACGCGTGGCCCTGGCCCTGCCATCGCTCAGGGTCGAAACGCTGAGCCAAACCCTGATTGAAGAAATCAAGCGCACCCGTAAAACCAGTTTCACCCTTGCGCCTGAGGCGGGAACGGATAAAATGCGCCGGATCATCAACAAAGGCAACTCCGCGGAGGATCTGCTGGCATCCGTGGATCAGGTCTTTGCCGCGGGATGGAAATCCATCAAGCTGTACTTCATGATCGGCCTGCCGCACGAAGAAGAAAGCGATCTGGAAGGAATTGTGGATCTGGCCTCCCAGGCGCTGCGCGCATCCCGCGGCCGGGGGCAGGTCACCGTCAGCCTTTCGACGTTCGTCCCGAAGCCGCACACGCCCTTTCAGTGGGAATCCCAACTGTCGATCGAAGAAACCTGCGCCCGGCAGAATTTCATCCGTCAGCGCACCCATCACCGCCATCTCAGCGTCAAGTGGCACGACGCGCGGATGAGCCTGCTCGAAGGCCTGTTTTCCCGGGGCGATGAAAAAATCGGAGATGCGCTTTTGCTCGCCTGGCAAAAAGGCTGCCGTTTTGACGGCTGGGGTGAGCTCTTCCGATTTGATCCGTGGCAGGAAGCCCTGCGGGAAGCGGGAATCCAAACGGACGATTACCTGCGCGAACGCTCGGCGGACGAGCCTCTGCCCTGGGACAACATCGACTGCGGCGTGAGCCGGGATTTTCTGCAAAGCGAAAGGCACAAAGCCGACATGGAAACCGACACGCCGGACTGCCGCTACGAGGCCTGCCAGGATTGCGGCGTCTGCGATTTCAAAAACGTTCAAAATATTTTCTCAGACCGCGATCTGCCGGAGCCGGCAGCGGAAAGCCGGACGCCTGCCGAATCCGGCCCCGAAAAAGTCTACCGCCTGAACTTCGCCAAAACCGGCCGGGCCCGCTTTCTTTCTCATCTGGAGCTCGCCGCGGCGCTCACCCGCGCGCTCAGGCGCAGCTCCCTTTCCCTGTGCTACTCGGCGGGGTTTCACCCGCACCCCAAAATCTCCTTCGCCACGGCCACATCAGTGGGTATGGAAAGCCGGCAGGAATACCTGGACGTCACCGCCCTGCAGCATTCACGGGATTTATCGATTTTGAAAGACGAGATCAACAAAGCCTTGCCCGACGGCATGATCATCACGGGCTTACAGGAACTTTCCTTTGCCGCCCGGGACCTGGCCCGTTCTCTTCAGGGCTTTGCCTATGAACTGATTCTTCCGCCGGACACGGATGAGGAAATCCTCAGCCGCCTCTCCCGCGGCATCGAAAATTTTCTGGCGGCTGAATCATTTCCCATTTCCAGGCCATCCAAGGGAAAAACCGTCACCAGGGACATCCGGCCTTTTGTGGAAGCCCTGACCATCCGCACCGGGGAAAAAACCGTGGACTTAACCGTACGGCACGCGCAGACCGGCTCCGTCCGCCCCGTCGATATCCTGAGGCATGTTTTGGGCTTTTCCGAAGAAGAAACACTGCGGATTGGAGTCGTCAAGACGAAAACGATTCTTGCATGAAGATCCGAAAAATCAAGGAGGGAACCAAATGAACTATTTCATAAGGATCTGCACATGTATCATGATTCTCATCAGTCTTTCAGGGTGCCACGGCGCAGCCCCCGAGGCGCGAGACAGCCGATTTACCGTCATTGCCCAGGACATGCCCTACCCCACGGATCAATACATCCGGATCGGCTATACGCTGAAAATGCGGGAATATGAAAAAGAAGGCCTGGACCTGCAGCGAATCGACATCCTCGACGGCAGCTCCAAGGCGGTGCTCTTTACCATCGGGAAAAAAGATATTCCCAAAATCTACAAAGATCCGATGCCCGTCAATCCCTATTATCCGCCCGACAAACTGGATCATTACTACGTCAGCCTGCAGCTTCCCATTCCTTTGGGCCGCACCGTTCCAAAGAGCGTGACGCACCGGTTTTCTTTCCGGGATCAGCAGACAAACCGGGACCTGTCGATGGAAGGCGGAACCTTCCTGCCGGATCAGGCGATGACGCCCATCGTCATTGCTTCGCCCGTCCGCGGCAAAAACTGGCTGTTTGTCAATCAGTCCACGATGGGATATCATTTCAACGCCATGTTTTTTGCACTCGGGAAAAGGGGGACCGGCGAGCGCTTTGCTTTTGACAATGTGCAATTCAATGACGATCTGACGGAATATTTTCACGGGGATCCCGCTAAAAACGAATCCTACTTCAATTACGGGGAGTCCCTGTACGCCGTGGCGGACGGAACGGTGGTGGCCATGCGCGACGGTCTGCCGGAAAATTCCGGCAATGACCACAGCGTGACCTTCAAAGAACCCATCGATCTGGCCGGCAACTACATCATCATCGACATCGGAAAAGGCCGTTATGCCTTTTACGCGCACTGCCGCACGCATTCGATCAGGGTCAAGGCAGGAGATCAGGTTAGAGAAGGCGACGTGATCGCCCTGCTGGGGAATTCCGGCAATTCCGACGCGCCCCACCTGCATTTTCAGATCTGCGACGCGCCGGATTTCTTTTTCTCCCGCGGGCTGCCGTTTGTCCTGAAAAAATACACGAAAATCGCACAAAGCGGACAGGATGTCCTGCCGCCGCCCAAAGAGCATATGAACGCCATGATGGAGGAGCTTACGGTCATCAGCTTTGATTGAAGCCGGCTAACCCATCTCCAGCAGGATTTGATTCAGCTCTTTGATTTCGTCGCGCAGTTCGGCGGCCTTTTCAAATTCCATGTTTTTGGCCGCCTGTTTCATATCCGCCGTGAGCTTTTTGATTAACGCCGGCAGGTCTTCTTCCTTCACGGGCAGCGTCCCCGGCTTTTTCTCCACGGCAACCGTGACGTAGTCCGCTTCGTAAATGGATCCCAGAATGTTGCTGATTGACTTTTTAATGGTTTCGGGCGTGATGTTGTATTCTTCGTTGTATGTTTGTTGAATGGCCCGGCGGCGGCACGTCTCGTCCAGGCAGGCCTGAATGGATCGGGTGATCTTGTCGGCGTACATGATCACCTTGCCGCCGACATTGCGCGCGGCCCGGCCGCTGGTCTGAATGAGCGACCGTTCCGAGCGCAGAAACCCTTCCTTGTCGGCATCCAGAATCGCCACCAGAGACACTTCGGGAATGTCCAGCCCTTCGCGCAGCAGGTTCACGCCGACCAGTACGTCGAATTCTCCCAGCCGAAGATCCCGGATGATGCCGACGCGCTCCAGCGTATGAATGTCGGAATGCAGGTAGCGCACGCGGACACCCAGACCGCTGTAATAGTCCGTCAGGTTTTCCGCCATGCGTTTGGTCAGCGTCGTCACCAGCACCCTTTCGTCTTTTTCGGCACGGACGCGGATTTCTTCCAGAAGATCGTCCACCTGATCGGCCGCGGGCTTGATTTCGATTTCCGGGTCCATCAAGCCTGTCGGGCGAATGATCTGCTCCACGCGGACTCCTCGCGCTTTGGCCATTTCATACTGCGCCGGCGTCGCGGAAATATAAATCCGCTGGTTGGGCAACGCCTCATATTCCTCAAACCGCAACGGCCGGTTGTCCAGCGCGGAGGGCAGTCGGAAGCCGTATTTCACCAGCGTCTCCTTGCGGGACCGGTCTCCCCGGTACATGCCCGCAAGCTGCGGCAGCGTGGCGTGGCTTTCGTCAACAATCACCAGCGCGTCTTTCGGCAGATACTCCATCAGGGTCGGCGGCGGCTCCCCGGGCTTGCGGCCGGTGAGATGGCGGGAATAATTTTCAATGCCCTGGCAGTAGCCCATCTCTTCCATCATCTCCAGATCGAAGTTGGTTCGCTGCTCCAGGCGCTGCGCTTCCAGCAGGAGGTTCTGTTCCTTATACCGGGCCAGCGTCACGGCCAGTTCGGCGCGGATATCCGCCGTCGCCCGCTTGAGATTTTGCTGCGTCGTAACATAATGGCTGCCGGGATAAACGGCGATCTGGTTGAGCGACCCGATTTTTTTCCCGCGCAGCGGGTCGATCTGGGCAATCGCTTCAATCGTGTCGCCGAAGAATTCCACGCGCAGCGCCTGCTCATCCTCATAGGGAGGAAAAATCTCCACGATATCGCCCCGGACGCGGAAGGTGCCGCGGTGAAAGTCGATGTCGTTGCGCTCATACTGGATCTCCACCAGACGCTTCAACAGATCCTCGCGGGGGATTTCCCTGCCCACTTCGAGCTGAACGATCATTCCCAGGTAGGCCTCGGGCGAACCCAGGCCGTAAATGCACGAGACGCTGGCCACGATGATGACGTCGCGCCTCGTCAAAAGCGCGTGCGTGGCCTCGTGGCGAAGCTTGTCGATTTCCTCGTTGATGGCGGAATCCTTTTCGATGTAGGTGTCGGTTGACGGCAGATAGGCTTCCGGCTGATAGTAATCGTAGTAGCTGACAAAATATTCGACAGCGTTGTCGGGGAACAAACCCTTGAATTCCTCATACAGCTGCGCGGCCAGGGTTTTGTTGTGCGCGATGATGAGCGCGGGACGGCCGACGCGCGCGATCACGTTGGCAACGGTAAAGGTTTTGCCGGAACCGGTCACGCCGAGCAGCACCTGGTGCTCTTTGCCCGCAGCAAGTCCCCGGGTCAGTTCGTCGATCGCCTGCGGCTGATCGCCGCTCGGAATAAAATCCGTTATGAGTGAAAATTTTTTCATTACAGCACCGGTTCCCGCAGAATCGCCTCCCTTGCTTTCATCGCGCAGGCGGCGATTTCAGGATGCGTGCCCCGAAGCGAGGCGATCTGGCGCAGGTTGTCCGCCGTCCGCAGGACCAGCGACGCCATATCTCCATCGGCGATGCCGGTCAGGTGAAGCACGTCGTCCCAGTCCCGTCCCTGTGCCCAGCAGCTCATGGCCGCGCCCGCCGACGAATGCAGCTTCGGAAGATCAAAGCCTGCAACTTCCAGTCTGCGGGCAAGCGGGCGAACCGCCAGCAGCACTTTGCGCAGGGCGGCCGTCAGGGGCTTCGCCCACTGGCCGCCTGCAAGCTGCAGCTCATCCTCCCGGTCATACGCAAACACCGCGACCGCCGCCGCCAGAAGCTTTTCATCGTCGGGCAGTGCATTTTTCCGCAGGCACTCCGCAACCAGAAGCGGATGGTCCAGCCTCAGTCGCGCCGCCCATAGGCCGTCGTCCGTCAGCTTTCCGTCCGGATCGACAAAGCGCTCCTTTTTCAAGAAATTGAGATGAAGGCAAAAATCCTCCCACAGCCGTTCGGCGGCGGACCGGCCCCTTTTACCGCTCTTGTTCTGCTGCCAGGCGGCGAAAGATCTTTCAAATATCTCTTTGACGTTGGCCGGCGTCTGCGACAGCAAAAGATTGAGAACCATGGCAAAGTCGTTTTTCAGTTGACTGAAAATATCCTCCGGTTCGGCCCGGAGCATTTTTTTGACGTGGTCCAGCTCCATGAACCGGCCGGGAACCGCCAGCATGAAGCCGATGTTGTCCTGGCCGCGCCGGCCGGCGCGCCCGGTCATCTGGCGGAATTCGGTTGCCGACAGGGGCGCAAAGTCACGGCCGTTGAACTGGTCGGAATTGAACAGCACGATCGTCCTGGCGGGAAAATTCACGCCGGCGGCGACGGTGGTCGTCGCGAAAATGGCCCGCAGGTGCCCCCGGTTCATCATTTCCTCCACCAGCAGCTTCCAGACCGGCAACTGCCCGCCGTGATGCGCGGCCAGCCCCGCCTGGCGAAGCGCCCGCATCTGGCGGTGGCCGCCCAGCGAGGGAAACCGCTCCAGGATTTCCGACAGATCACCGTCAAATGAACCATGGCTTTTCAGAGGCGGAAGGCCCGACCGGCAGGCAAGAGCCGCATCGCATTCCGCGCGCGATTTCAGAAAGAAGATGGCGGGCAAAAGGTTAAACCGCTCCAAAACCCGGAGGATCCCCGCGTAATCCGGCGGCTTGCGGCTGCCCCTTCCGGATTTATGAAAAAAATCGTAGACGGCGGGCGCGGCCTTTTTCCCTTCCAGAAAGGGATGAAGACAGCCCGAGGGATGCAGGAAAATCGGGTACAGAGGCACGGGGCGCTTTTCCTCGCGGATCACCGTGCAGGGCTTTTTCCGGATGGACTCGATCCAGGCGGCGATTTCCTCGCCGTTTCCGATCGTGGCGGAAAGCAGAAGCACGTTCACGCGCACCGGCAGATAAATCAGAATTTCTTCCCAGACCACGCCCCGGTCGGCGTCTCCCAGATAGTGCGCCTCATCCAGAATCACGAGGTCGCAGCGCAAATCCTCCCCCCGGTGCATGGAGTCGTAGAGCTGGTTGCGCAGAATTTCGGTCGTGCCCACGATAATCGGCGCTTCGGTGTTTTCCTTGGTGTCTCCCGTGATGATGCCGACGTTTCCCGGATCGAAATGAAGGCCGAACTCCACCCACTTGGAATTGGAAAGCGCCTTGAGCGGCGAGGCGTACCAGGCGCGCCCGCCCTTTTCCATGACCGACAAGATCCCTTCCCGCGCGATCCAGGTTTTTCCGGAGCCGGTCGGCGCCATCACCAGACAGTCGTTTTGCCGAATGGCCGCCAGCGCCCGCGTCTGAAATTCATCCGGAACGAAAGGCGTTGGATGCGGTTTGCCGATTTTTGCCAGAACGCTTTTGAGCGGCGGGGCAATCTCCGGTTTCATGAAAACTTTCGCCTCCGGACGTTTTGTTTTTCGCACGTAAACCGGAGACTTATGCCGGAAGGGGATTTTTTTGCGGACTCTCTTTTCTTCCATGATTATTTGCTTGTAGCACACCCGTTAATAATGGTAAAGCCCGGCCGACGGTTATGGCAGGCAATCAAAAAATATTCTGGGGGTGGTATGTCGTCGCCGGCTCTTTCCTGGTGATGGCGGTCAATTACGGCGCGCGATACTGCTTCGGCGTCTTTCTCAAACCTTTGTCCCTGGAACATGATTGGTCCCGCTCGGTCATTTCCCTTGCCGCCTGCATCAATATGGCGGTTTACTCGACCGGCGCCGTCTTCATCGGCCGAATGCTGGACCGCATCGCACCCCGCTGGATCATCACCTGCGGCGCGCTTCTCGCCGCGTTCGGTTTCTTCCTGACCAGTCAAATCCATACGCCGTTGGCTCTGTATCTCACGTACGGCCTGCTCGTGGGGCTGGGCTCTTCCGGACTGGGCGTGGTGGCCTGCAGTTCTTCGGTCGGCAAATGGTTCATCAAGAAACGCGGCATCGCGCTGGGCATTGCCACCATGGGCATTGGTTTCGGCACGGTGGCGCTCACGCCGCTCATCGGCTATTTGAACGAATCCCTGGGGTGGCGGGCGGGCCTTATCGCGCTGGGAATCATCACCGGCCTTGTCGGCGTCGTGATTTCACAGCTTCTGATGAGCAAAACCCACCCGGAGGCGCACGGTCTGCTGCCCGACGGAGACAAGACGGACGCGGCACACCGGCCGACAGCGCCTTGTGTCGTCCGGATTTCCACGCGGGTTATTTTTCAGGACGGCCGCTTCTGGACGATTGCCGTCGGCCATGGGCTGATCGTCATGGTCAACATGTCTGTTTTTGTGCATCAGGTCGCTTATGCCATGGATCAGGGCATGGGCAGTCTGGCGGCCGCGGCATCGCTGGCGGTCATCAGCATAACCGGCTTTGCCGGCCAGTTCCTTTTTGGATGGCTTTCGGACAGGGTCGAAGATCCCAAATACGTTTACGTGGCCGGTATTTTTGTCCTGCTCATCGGCACCATTTTCCTGTGGCGGGCGGACAGCGTGTCCGGCCTCTATCTGTCCGCCCTGGTGTACGGCTTCGGATACGGATCGCTTGCTCCCATTCTGCCGGTCATGGCCGCCGACCGTTTCGGCAGGCATGTTCTGGGCTCCATTTACGGCCTGCTGACCTTCTTTATCGGAATCGGCGGCAGCATCGGTCCGCTTCTGGGAGGAATTATCTACGATACATTCGGCACTTATCAGCATCTTTGGGAAATCAACATCGCCATCCTTATCATCATGTGCGTGGTCATGCTGACGCTGAAAAAGGGAAAACCTCTTTACGGCCAATGAAGCCCCTGCCATTCAATATTTTATTCGTTTTTTGACCGTCGTTGAACGTTTCATTAAAATAAAACGAAGTGTTTCATCCTGCCCGACAATCGTGATTGTTTTGCATATTCTTAATATTCAAATAAATTCATATAGATATAAAATATTATCCTGATATTGTTCCTTTGGCATGCTTATTTCATAGTAAAAGACAGAAAAACGAAGCAACGGTAAAAATGGAGGAACGGAATCATGAAAAAATACATGCAAACAGCTCTTTTGGTCGGTTTCATTGTCCTGACCACGGCAACATTCGGTTTTGCCCAGTTCAGCGCCGGCCCGGAGTCCGCATTCCCCTTCTTTCATCTGGGCTGCCTGATGATCGGCGGTCTGATTATTGTTTCCCTGAAGCGCAAATATGACAAACTCTATTTGAGTGAAGCCATCGGGTCCTTTGCCCTTTACGCCATTCTGGTGGCTCTTTTCACGGCGCCGGTCGTTGACGCCATTAAAACCATGATCGCATAAACCCTTCCCTCCACATATAGTAGTAAAAGCCCCCGCGCACACACTGGCGGGGGTTTTTACGTTGGACAAGAAAAAACGCTTTACAGCCTTCGGGATTTCAATTATTAAACTCGGCGTTTAGGTTTTCCATTCAGCAAATTCTTTCTAAAGGAGATAAAGATATGGCTAAACGTGTTTACACTTTCGGGAAGGGCATCAATGAAGGCCGGGCCGACATGAAAAACCTTCTCGGCGGCAAGGGGGCCAACCTGGCCGAAATGTCGAATCTGGGAATTCCCGTTCCTTCGGGATTCACGATCACCGCGGATGTCTGTGTGGAATTCTATAAAAACAACAAACAGCTCCCCGCCGGCCTGGACAAAGAAGTGGAAGCCGCGCTCAAGAAAGTGGAAAAATCCATGGACGCGGCCTTCGGCAATCCGTCCAATCCCCTGCTGCTTTCCGTCCGCTCCGGCGCCCGCGTATCCATGCCCGGCATGATGGACACCGTTTTGAACCTCGGCTTGAACGATGAGACTGTCGAGGGCATCATCCGCCAGTCCGGCAACGAACGGTTCGGCTGGGATTCCTACCGCCGCTTCGTCCAGATGTACGGCGACGTCGTCATGGGCCTCAAACCGGAAGACAAGGACGCACACGACCCCTTTGAGGAAGTCATGGACGCCCTCAAGGACGAAAAAGGCATCAAAGCCGATCTGGACATGACGGTCGGCGATCTGAAGGAGCTGGTCGCCCGCTACAAGAAACTCATCTCGGAAAAACTGGGCAAGGAATTTCCGACCGATCCCAAAGAACAGCTCTGGGGCGCCATCGGCGCGGTCTTCATGTCCTGGAACACGCCGCGCGCCGTCCTGTACCGCAAAATGAACGGTTTTGACGACAACTGGGGCACGGCCGTCAACGTGCAGGCCATGGTCTTCGGCAACCGCGGCGAAAGCTGCGCCACGGGCGTCGCCTTCACGCGCGACCCGGCCACCGGCGAGAATCTGTTCTACGGCGAATACCTGATCAACGCCCAGGGCGAAGACGTCGTCGCCGGCATCCGCACTCCGCAGCAGGTCACCAAAGAAGGCTCGCTGCGCTGGGCCAAAGACAACAACGTCACCGAAGACGACCGGACCGCAAAATATCCTTCGCTGGAAGAATACATGCCCGCCGCCTATCAAGACCTGGTGAATGTCTATACAAAGCTTGAACATCATTACAAAGAAATGCAGGACATTGAATTCACCATTCAGGACCAGAAGCTCTGGATGCTCCAGACCCGCACGGGCAAGCGCACCGCCGCCGCCGCGGTCAAGATCGCGGTGGACATGGTCGGGGAGAAACTGATCGACAAGAAGACGGCGCTTTTGCGCATTGATCCTTCCTCGCTGGATCAACTGCTCCATCCCACCTTCGACCCCAATGCCACCCGCAACGTCATCACCAAGGGACTGCCCGCCTCTCCCGGCGCGGGAACCGGACGCGTGGTATTCAACGCGGACGATGCGGAAGCGTGGAGCAAGAACAAAGAAAAAGTTATCCTGGTGCGCATCGAAACCTCTCCGGAAGATTTGAAGGGCATGAGCGCGGCGCAGGGCGTCCTGACGCAGCGCGGCGGCATGACTTCGCATGCGGCGGTTGTCGCCCGCGGCATGGGCAAATGCTGCGTTTCCGGCTGCGGCGATCTCGAAATCAGCTATTCGCAGAAAACCATCAAGGTCAACGGAAACATCATTGCCGAAGGCGATTACATATCTCTGGACGGCTCCACCGGCGAAGTCATGCTGGGCGAAGTGAAAACCATCCCCGCGCAGCTTTCCGGCAATTTCGGCATCATTATGCAGTGGGCCGATGAAGCCAAGAAGCTGGGCATCCGCACCAACGCCGATACGCCGCACGACGCGGCCGCCGCCCGCAACTTCGGCGCGCAGGGCATCGGCCTTTGCCGCACGGAGCACATGTTCTTTGAAGGCGACCGCATCAAGGCCGTGCGCGAAATGATTCTGGCCGACAACCTGGAAGGCCGCAAAAAGGCGCTGGCCAAACTGCTCCCCATGCAGCGCGAGGACTTCTACGGCATTCTCAAAGCCATGGAAGGATACGGCGTCACCATCCGCCTGCTCGACCCGCCTCTGCATGAATTCGTTCCGCACGAAGAAGACGCTCAAATGGAAATGGCCCGCGAAATGGGCATCTCCATCGACGCCGTCAAAGCCAAAGTGGCGTCGCTGCATGAATTCAACCCGATGCTGGGACACCGCGGCTGCCGCCTGGGCATCACCTTCCCTGAAATTACGGAAATGCAGGCCCGGGCCATCTTTGAGGCGGCCTGCCAGCTCGTCCGCGAAGGCGTGGACGCCAAGCCCGAAGTCATGGTCCCGCTGGTCGGCATCGTGAAGGAGCTCGCCTCGCAGAAAGCCATCATCGTCGAGACCGCCCGGAAGGTCATGGAAGAAACGGGCGTGAAAGTCGATTACTCCGTGGGCACGATGATCGAAGTGCCCCGCGCGGCCGTTACGGCCGATGAAATAGCGAAAGAAGCCGCATTTTTCTCCTTCGGCACCAACGACCTCACGCAGATGACCTTCGGCTACAGCCGCGACGACGCGGGCAAGTTCCTGCCCGACTATGTCGCCCAGAAAATCCTGCCCGTCGATCCGTTCCGTGTGCTGGACCGCGACGGCGTCGGCAAACTCGTCCGGTTGGCCGTGGAGAAAGGCCGCGGCGTCAACGCCAAACTGAAAGTCGGCATCTGCGGCGAACACGGCGGTGAACCAAGCTCGATCGAGTTCTGCCACCTGACCGGCCTCAACTACGTGAGCTGCTCGCCGTTCCGGGTCCCCATTGCGAGGCTCGCCGCAGCTCAGGCGGCGCTGAAAAACGCCGCTCCGGCGAAGAAAGCCGTTGCCAGTGTCAAAAAGACAGTCCTTGCCAAGGCGAAAGAAGTCATCAAAACCGCCAAGGCAGTGAAGAAAGCCGTCACCGTGGCTGTGAAGACCGCCAAAAAACCGGCCGTGAAGAAAGCCGTCGCGAAAAAAACGGCACCGAAGAAAGCTGCCGCAAAGAAACCGGCTGCAAAGAAAACCGTTGTGAAAAAAGCAGCACCCAAAAAGGCCTCCGTGAAGAAACCGGCAGCCAAAAAAACTGCGAAGAAGAAATAAGTTCTACGCGACTCTTCATTGAACAACAGCCGGGGCGGCCTGAACCGCCCCGGCTGTTTTATTCCGGCCGGTGTTTCATCCTATGGAGTGGCGAATTGCTCATACCGAATCGATAACCGTCAAGTCGCTGAAATAGGTTTTATAGACGCCAAGGTCCCGAGAAAGAATGCAATCAGCCTGGACAAGGGCGTGGGCGCCGATGAGAAAATCTGCCAGGACATGAAGCCGCTTCGTCAGGGCCGCCTTGCACTGGGGACAACTCGGCTCAAAAGCATGGCCGCATTTGCCGCAGGAAAACCTGTTTTTCGCGCTTTTCCTCGCGTATTCCGCCCATCTCGAACCCGCCAGATAGAGCGAATTCTCATCGGAATAGACAAGGCTTATCCTGGTGTCGGCAAGAAACGACCTAAGCTCCTCTTCAGAGGGAAACCGGGCGGCCAATTCAGCGAAAACCACCTCAGAGAGGATAAGTTTCCCTTTGGATAAATGGCAATCCAGAAGCGCCTTGGAGGATTCGCCGAAGGGTTCTTCGGGAATCAGAACATCGAGGATGATGTTCGTGTCAACGGCTGTGATCATGCCCGCGGGCCTCCCTCACCAGATCGTCGCTTCGCTTCCCTTTCAGATGCTTCAGCTTACCCACCCATTTGTCAAAGGGGGATACCGTGACAACCTTGCTGACCACAAATAGGCCCTCCCTCTCCTCAAAGCCTATATCTTCCCCTTCGCGGACCCCCAACCTCTCGCGAACCTCTTTGGGTATGGTCACCTGCCCTTTGGACGTTACTCTGGCGGTAATCATCATGCACCTCTCGGTAAGGATATTTTTCCTTACCATCATGGTAAGGGGAAAAGCATCATTTGTCAACAACCTTTAGTCTCCGCATCTTTTTGCGGCTAAGAGGAAAAGAGAGGAAAAGGGGACGGTTCTATTTATTTTTCTATTTATTTTTAACGGTTTCGCGACTTCATTTCTTCATGTTCCTGCGCAAGGTGGGCCGCATAATCCCTGAACGTCCAGCCGAGGGCTGTTTCGGTGATGACGGCAAAGATCAGCGACTGCGGGTCCGGCAGGACCGCCTTGAAGGACCGCATCACGGAAAAGACCTGTTCGCGCTCCAGCGCGGCAACCACTACGACCCGATAGGGAAACTGATCCGGCAAAACCGGGATTAAGTCGTCCGGCTTCGAACCGGAAATGACGTTTCCCAGCGCATCGCCAACTTTCATGTCCAGCATGTCGCCGGTCATGGGCGCTACGACCAACTCGCACGCCGCATCATTGGCCGCGTTGAACGACGCCTTGCCTTTTTCCGTGTCACCGGAAGACAATCCCAGGCTGAAGCAAATGATTTTCTCCTTCATAACGGCATATTCCTCCAGGCTGTTCCGAAACGTCAAAAAATTGGTTTTGGCGCGTTTAAACCGCTTCTGCAGGTTGAATATGGTACAGGGATGCCGGCAATTGCAAGCAAAAAACAAAAATCGGATCCGTCTGGATTGATAAAATCCGCCTTTACGGCGGCGATGAAAATCCCCGCTGAACCCGATCCTTTTTCGACAAATCGTTAAGCTTCTTTAAAATTTCTTTCAATCAACAAGTCTTTTCTGCCCGGCTCCTTCAAAAGCAATTTTATGCAAATATCAATATATATCGTAATGTTATAACAATCTTTGTCCCGCTCTGCAATTCTGGCACGGGTTTTTCATTAGGTATAAGGCAAATGAAACAAAAACCCTCAGGGAGGAAACAGATCATGAAGAAGACCATCGGAACAATCGTAGCGGCGGCGGCAGTGGTTCTTTTGACGGCAACCTTTGGATTTGCAGAGTATGC
>Ga0209719_1000903_pt1 | contig 40620 bp, 36 predicted proteins | sample AD_JPNAS2_MetaG_FD_184421 | JGI IMG/M metagenome (GOLD analysis project Ga0209719, IMG submission 184421) | Active sludge microbial communities of municipal wastewater-treating anaerobic digesters from Japan - AD_JPNAS2_MetaG (SPAdes) (version 2) | ecosystem: Engineered > Bioreactor > Anaerobic...
TGACCCCGAACATCATCCATCCCGTTCTGGCGCGGATCGAAGGCGATCCTCCGGGGACGGGCGGCATCTCCATCTTCATCGTTCCCAAGTACAAGGTCAACGACGACGGCAGCCTCGGCGAGCCTAACGACGTCAAGACCGGGAACGTGGAGCACAAGATGGGGATCAAGGGTTCCGCCACCTGCACCCTGAACTTCGGCGACGAGGGCAAATGCATCGGCGAACTGTTGGGCAAGGAGCGGGAAGGCATGCGGATCATGTTCCACATGATGAACGAGGCCCGTCTGGAAGTCGGAATGCAGTCTCTGGGCCACGCCTCCGCGGCCCTGGAGCACGCCGTCCAGTATGCCAAGGAGCGGATCCAAAGCACCCCGGTCTGGGAGATGAAGAACCCCGATGCCAAGGCGGTGCCCATCATCATGCACCCCGATGTCCGCCGGGACCTCCTCTGGATGAAGGCCTACGTGGAAGGGATCAGGGCCATGAACCTCTTTGTCGCCTTCTGCCTCGACATGGCCAAGGTCGGCGACACCCCCGAGGAGCGGGCCAAGTACCTTGGCTTCGCCGAACTACTGACCCCGATCTGCAAGGCCTATTCCTCAGATATGGCCTGCCTGATCACCTCCAAGGCTGTCGACGTCTATGGCGGCTACGGCTACTGCCAGGAATACCCGGTGGAGCAGTATATGCGGGACTGCAAGATCGCCTGCCTGTATGAGGGGACCAACGGCATCCAGTCCCTGGACCTCGTGGGCCGGAAGCTGGGCATGAACAAGGGCATGAACGTCATGAACATGATGGCCGAGATCGACGCCACGATCAAGAAGGCAAAGGGTATCGCGGAATTAGCCAAGTACGCCGCGAAGCTCGAAGAGGCCTATTTTGCCATCGTCGATCTGACAATGACCTTCGCGGCCCTGGGGAAGAGCTCCAGCTTCCTGATCCCCATCCTGAATGCCTCGCCGTATCTCGACATCTTCGGCGACATGATCCTCGGGCATTTCCTCCTCCAGGGCGCGTCCATTGCCCAGGAAAAGCTCGATGCGATCTTTGCGGCGAAAGGCGCGGACAGCATCGGCAAGAAGCGGGCCTTGGTCCATACCGATCCGGATGTGGCCTTCTACGAAGGGAAGATCGCAGCGGCAAAGTTCTTCGCTATCGAGGTCCTGGCATCGGTCAAGGCAAAGTGTGAAGCGATCAAACTAGGAGAAAAGACGCCGATCGAAATGGCCAACGAGTCCTTCGCGGCATAACTAATGAATATTACCGTGATCACGGCGGCGATGCGACCTGAGACGGCATACATCGGCCGCCGCTGAGAACGGCAACAAAAGAGGAGGAAAACTATGTCCTACGAAATCAAAAAAGCGGCCGTTTTAGGGGCAGGCGTCATGGGGGCTACCATTGCGGCCCATCTGACCAATGCGGGGATCGAATGCTATCTGCTGGATATTATCCCCTTCGATTTGACCGATGCGGACAAGGCGAAGGGTTTGACGGAAAAAAGTCCGGCCTGGCGGAACCGTTTTGCCGCCAACGGCCTTGCGGGCGTAACGAAATCGAAACCGGCGAGTTTCTACAGTAAGAAAAACGCCGCCATGATCACCATCGGCAACTTCGAAGACAATCTCAACTGGCTGGCCGAATGCGACTGGGTCATCGAAGTCGTGGTGGAAAATCTCAAGATCAAACAGGAACTCTTCGCGAAGGTGGAGAAGGTAGTGAAGCCTACATGTATCGTTACTACCAACACTTCTGGTTTGCCCATAGTAGATATTACCGCCAAGTTCAGCAAGTCTTTGAAGGAACGTTTCCTGGGCACCCACTTTTTCAATCCGCCCCGCTACATGAAGCTCCTGGAGATCATTCCGGGGAAAGAGACGAAGAAGGAAGTGGTGGACTACATGATCGCGTTTGGGGAGAGGGTCCTCGGCAAGGGCATCGTGGTTTGCAAGGACGTTCCCAACTTCGTGGGCAACCGGATTGGCGTCTTCGACATCTCCAACGCCGTGCGGCTCATGGTGGAAAAGGGGATGAAGATTGACGAGGTGGACGCGGTGATCGGCAAGGCTATCGGCCGCCCCGGCAGTTCCATCTTCGGGACCCTGGACCTGGTTGGCCTTGATACGGGCTACCACGTCATGAAGAACCTCTATGATGCCGTACCTGACGACGAGGCTCGGGAGACCTTCATCCCCCTGCCCTTCATGGACAAAATGTTCGAACTCAAGTGGCTGGGAAACAAGACCAAAGGCGGCTTCTACAAGAAGACGAAGGACGCCAAGGGCAAGAAATCGAAGCTTATGCTGGATTATGAGAAGATGGAATATGTTCCCGCCGGCAAGCCCAAGTTCGAATCGGTGAGCGCGGCGAAGAAGAAATCCGACGAGGGCGTGGCCGCAACGATCAAGACGGTGTTTTACGGCAAGGATGCGGCCTCGGAACTGGTCCGGGAATATCTCTGCAACAACTTCATCTATTCGGCCAACCGGGTACCGGAGATATGCGACAATATCACCGCCATCGACAACGCCATGAAGTGGGGATACAACCACGCCCTGGGTCCCTTCGAGACCTGGGATGCAGTAGGGGTGAAGGAATCCGTCGAGATCATGAAGAAGATGAAGAAGAAGGTTCCCAAGAAGGTAGAGGAGATGCTGAAGAAAGGCTTCGAGACCTTCTACGCCAAGAAGGAAGACGGGACCTACTACTACGATTTCGAAACGAAGAGCTACGTGAAGATCGGCGAGAACCCCCGGATCATTCTCCTGCCCTCCCTGAAAGAGCGCAAGATGGTGATCGCCACCAATCCGAGCGCCACGTTGGTGGATATCGGCGACGGCGTGGCCTGCCTGGAGTTCCATACGAAGATGAACGCCCTGGACGATATGATCATTGAGATGATCAACAAGAGCTGCGACGTGGTCGAGAAGGACTTCCTCGGCTTGGTGGTGGGGAACCACGGCGCCAACTTCTCCGCCGGCGCCAACATCTTCAAGGTCCTGCTCCTCATCCAGATGGGTGATTGGGATGTCCTGGAGGCGATGGTTTCGGGTCTCCAGGATGCCAACATGCGGATGAAATACCTCTCCAAGCCCGTGGTGACGGCTCCGGCGGGACTGACCCTGGGTGGCGGCTGCGAGGTCTCCATGCACGGCGCCAAGTGCCAGCCCTGCGGAGAGACCTACATGGGCCTCGTGGAAGTGGGTGTCGGCGTCATCCCCGCGGGCGGCGGCTGCAAGGAGATGATGGTACGGATGACGGAAGGCATTCCCGACGGCGCCGTGGCGGGTGGTCTGAACCTCCAGCACTTCTATGCCAAGGCCTTCGAGAACATCGGGACCGCCAAGGTGGCAACCTCGGCGATGGAGGCCATGGATCTTGGCTTTATCCGGAAGACCGAGGGCATCTCCCTGAACCGCGATCAGCAGCTCTGGGACGCCAAACAGGTAGTCCTGGGCCTCGCCAAGTTCTACAAGAAGCCCCGGCCGGTTATGATCCCCGTCATGGGCGAGAATTTCCGCGGCATGGCCGAGGCGATTCTTTACAACATGCAACACGGCAAGTTTGCCACGGAATACGACATTCACGTCGGCAAGAAGGTGGCCTATATCCTTTCCGGCGGCGACTGTGCGGAAGGGACGCTGGTTTCGGAGCAGGAAATCCTGGATCTGGAAAAGGAAGCCTTCCTCAGCCTCTGCGGCGAAAAACGCAGCCAGGACAGGATCATGCACATGCTGACCACCGGCAAGCCCCTGCGGAATTAAGATAAACCCTGGATCGGCCGGCCGCCGGTGGTTCGGACCATCGGGGCCGGCCCCCTTTAAGATACACGAAGGAGGAAAATCATGAGTGAAGCTGTTATTGTTGAAGCCGTACGCAGTCCGGGCGGACGTTACAAAAGAGGCGGTCTGGCCGCGACGAGAGGCGATGAATTCGGCATTGAGGTCCTGAAGGGTCTTTTGGCCAGGGTCCCGCAGTTGAAACCGGAGGATGTGGACGACGTAATTGTAGGCTGCTCATTTCCCGAAGGGGAAACGGGAATGAATTTAGGCCGCGTGGTCGCCATGGGCGCCGGGCTGCCCATCACCACCTCCGGCATGACCGTCAACCGTTTCTGCTCCTCGGGAGTTCAGGCCATCGCCGACGCCACGGCAAAGATCCGTGCGGGCTGGTCGGAAGTGATAATCGCGGGCGGTTGCGAAACCATGACCCACATCCCCATGGGCGGCGGGATCTTCCGTCCCAGTCCGGCCTGGAAGTTCGACGGCTCCATGCCCAACGTCTATGTTTCCATGGGCGTGACGGCGGAGAACGTCGCGGCGAACCACAATATTTCCCGGGAAGACCAGGACAAGTTCGGCGTGGAGAGCAACCGCAGGGCTTATGAGGCCATCAAGGCGGGAAAATTCAAGGAAGAGATAATCCCGATCACCGCCTATAAATACAAGGTGAAAAACGGCAAGCGGATCCGCGAGACGGCGATTTTCGATATGGACGACGGCGTCCGGTGGCCTACGACAATCGATGACCTGGCAAAGTTGAAATCACCCTTCAAGGCCGGCGGGTCGGTCACGGCGGGGAACTCCTCCCAGATGACCGACGGCGCGGCGTTCACCCTGCTGATGACGGCGGAAAAGGCCAAGGAACTGGGCCTGAAGCCCATCGCGAGGCTGGCCTACTACGCCGTGGCGGGCTGCAAGGCGGAAGAGATGGGAGTGGGTCCCGCCTACGCGATTCCCAAGGTCCTCAAGATGGCCGGGCTGACCGCGAAGGATATCGACGTCTTCGAGATCAACGAGGCCTTTGCCTCCCAGGCGATATATTCCTGCCGCACGGTGGGGATCGAAGACCGTTACTGGGCCGGTGACATCAACCCCAACGGCGGCGCCATCGCCCTGGGCCATCCCCTGGGATGCACGGGCGCCAAGCTGACGGCGCAGTTGCTCCATGAGCTGAAGCGCCGGAACGCCAAGCGGGGCATCGTTTCCATGTGTATCGGCGGCGGCATGGGTGCCGCGGCTATCTATGAAATGCTGTAACCAGAGTTTCTTCTAACGACTACCCCCTCCTTAAAGGCCCTCCCCAGCAATGGGGAGGGCCTTCCTCCCCTCCAACCCCGTTTCGCCCCGGCCCTTGAGCAGGGGCGGAAGAATTTGACTTTTTACAAGGTTATCAATTATTAGATCCGTATCTTCAAATACGGCCGTTTTATCAAGCAGTGTGATGATGATTACTATCCGGATATAATCGCGCTGGGCGACGGTAACAGCGGTATGGCCCCGCGCCGGCGCCTGTCCGGGGAACAGAGGAAGGATTATGAAAATCAAAGCGGGTTTTGTTCAATTCAATCCGGAGTTCGGCGCCGTTGAGGAAAATCTCGCCCGGGCCTGGGCGCTCCTCGCGGCGATGGACGCCCAACTCGTCGTCCTGCCGGAGTTTTTCAATACCGGATATTTGATTGCCTCCCGGGAGGAAGCCTGGAGCCTGGGGGAGGAGGTTCCCAAGGGCCGCACGACCGTTGCCCTGAGCGAAATGGCCCGGGAGAAGAATCTGCACATCGTGGCGGGTCTTATCGAGAAGAGCGGCGACAAACTCTATAATGCCGCGGTCCTCATTTCTCCCGGAGGCTACGTGGACAAATACCGGAAGATCCATCTCTTCAACGAGGAGAAGCTGTGGTTCGCCCCGGGAGACCGAGGCTTTGCCGTCCACGATCTCGGCATCGGCAGGATAGGAATCATGATCTGTTTCGACTGGTTCTTCCCGGAATCGATGCGGGTCCTGGCCCTACAGGGTGCGGAGGTGGTCTGCCATCCCGCCAATCTGGTCTTGCCATTTTGCCAGGATGCCATGATAACCAGGTGTCTGGAAAACCGCGTCTATGCCATCACCGCCAATCGCACCGGGACGGAAACGAGGGCCGGCAAGAGCTTCCGCTATACCGGTAGGAGTCAGATCACCGCTCCGGGGGCGCAGGTGCTTTGCCAGGCGGATGCCGGGACGGAAGAGATAGGGACGGCGGAGCTGGATCTGGCGGTGGTCAGGGATAAAAAGATCAATGCCTTCAATGACCTGTTCGCCGATCGACGGACCGGGCATTACGCCAAGATCCTGTCCTGATCGTCACATGGGGGAGCGGCGGTGCCGGGGTGATCTCACCAGACAGGATTTTTCGGGGTCACGTAGGAGTCGATGGTAATGGTGCGGTGTCCAAGGCCCGGTTCCGGATTGGCCGTGCGTAGGGTCAGGGTCACCAGGATGTGGCGGATTTGTGAGCATGCGGTGACGGGGGCGGCAAGGAGGTTGCCTTCACTGTCGTAGTAGGTAAACCGAAGCGCCTGGACATGGTCCGCTATTGCCTGGTAATCATCGCCGGCGGCGGCTTTGCGTCCCAGGATCTGAATCCCCTCCCGGCTGAAAAGGCCGTACGTCACGGCTTCGGTTTCTCCCCGGGCGTGGCTGCCGTCACCTGCGGCGAGGATGAATTGAACGCTGTCGGCGTTTGCCGCCAGGAAGGCGCCGGGCGGGGAAGTGGCGCTTCCGTCGGGACGGCGGCCCGCCATGCGTATTTCCCTCACCATTCTATCCATAGCCGTTCTTGCCTGCTGATGCATTGCCGCCTCCTGATCTTGATTGTTGATGTTACCGTCACGCATATTTAAGGCCCTTTTAATACCTGTGATTGTCAATTTATATTTATTATCCCGAAATAGTCAATGGAAATAAGCGTTTGAAGTGTGACATGCATCACTTTAAACGTGTGACGATGTTCACATATTGATTGTAGGAAGAGATCTCCGTTTTTTTTCAATCTCGTCATTTCTTCGTTGTGGAAAAAGAAATATTCTGTCATAAGGAAGATACAGCTATAAAAGAGGAAAGGTAACAGGCAATTATGGCCCTGGTATCGCTGTTAAGACGAATGCCCCTTTTCGAAGGTCTTGCCCATGAGGAGATGGAAGCCCTGGCATCGCTCCTGCGGCTGCGCTCCGTAAAAAAAGGAGATGTGATTTTCCGCAAGGGTGACGAGGGGACAAACCTTTACGCTATCCTCCGGGGATGCGTAAGAATCACGGTGCCCACGGCGCTGGGCGATGAGATTGCCGTGGCCGTCATGAAGGACGGTGAATTTTTCGGCGAGATGGCCCTGTTGGACGGTATGCCCCGCTCGGCGTCAGCGTCGGCCGGGGAAGAGACGCAGTTGGCGATCCTTGAGCGTAGCGATTTTCTGAAGTTCCTGGCCAAACGCGACCATGCGATACAGGCGATCCTTATGGCCCTTTCCTGGCGCCTGCGCAAGACCGACGATCTCATTTCCGAGATATGTTTTTCCAGCCTCTCTCAGCGGCTGGCCAAGCGGATCATGGATCTGGCGGATGACGAATCCGGCGAGGGGCGGCAGGATTCCGAACGGCAAATCAACATGACCCAGAAGGAACTCTCCGAGATGTTGGGCGTCTCCCGGGAGAGCGTCAACAAAGAACTCAAGGTGCTCCGCGACAAGGAGATCGTCCGGACGGAGCGGGGAAAGATCATCGTTTCCGATCTGGAGCGCCTCAAGAAAAGGTCGCGATAAGGCGATTCCCAGACCAGGTGTCATCCGGGGAAGGGAAGGGCGAGGGAGACGAAAAGCTCAATTGTGCCATGGTGATCGACTACCCAGGACGGGCGGGTGGAAAGTTGTTACGGCGGGGCCATGCAGGCCGGCTACCGCTCCGGTGGGCGGTGCAGGCGGACAATCGATCCGGCGGGGCCGCATAGACGTACAATAGTTATCACGAGGCCGCACGGGCGGGAATAGACCGATCCCGGGGCGCGGAAGATCTTTTTGCGGGGCCGGCAAATTTTTCTTGAAAACGCCGGGCCGTTGGTTTATAGAGGGGTCACACAAGGGCGGTTAACTCAGCGGGAGAGTGCTACCTTCACACGGTAGAAGTCACTGGTTCAATCCCAGTACCGCCTACCATGAAAATCAAGGGGTTGCTGGTTCACAGTAACCCCTTTTTCTTTGACGACCTTAAGGTGAAAATTGGTGGCACCATTAAGGCGGCCAAAGGCCTTTACCAGAAGCCCCTTTCCATGCAATTTTCTATGAAGGTCAGCGACCTTTTTTGCCCCTCGGCGAAATATGCGGACAACTGCTTGCCCACATCGGGATAAAGAGGACATTCATAGAGCTTGGCTATGGAGACCCAGGCAATGTCCAGGGAATGGGTGTGATCAGGCCTGACTTTGGGAATGCCGTGCACCGCCGTGGCCGCGAAGACGATATGCAGAGTCTGGGGATGCCGTTTCGTGCCGGGCGCTTCCCCGACGAGGACAATGTCACCCACCTCCACCTTTACCCCCAGTTCGTTCTTCCATTCGCTGGTTATGGCCTCATGGAGCGGCACGTCTCTGTCCACCCCGCCCCCCGGCAGGGCATATACGTCTTTGCCCCCGTAAACATACTTCATGCAGAGGATCTCTCCGGCCTGTTCGAAGACGGCTGATACCCGAACTCTCATAAGCGCTCCTTTCTTTGTCCTGTTAAGCGTAATGTTTAGCCTGGCCGACCATAGCCGCCGGCTCGGCGCCGCGGGTGGAACAAGTCGCGCCGTTATTTACTATTGTACCGGGATGAAAGGCGGAATGCAAACGATCTTTCCGCAATGACCGTTCGGCTTGAGCCGATATCGATCCGGAAGGGGTTCAGGGAAGGGCGATCTTCAGAGTGCCGCCGCGCCCCAGGATGTCATGGAGATGTATGTACCCCTGGAGTTTTTTCCGGCCGTTGACGACCACCAGGGTGGTGATTTCATCCTTCTGCATGGCCTCGATGGTCTCGGCGAGAGAGGCGTTCTGGTCAATGGTCTTGGGGGTTCTGGTCATGATGTCGTCGATGGGGCCTTCGGTGTCGATAAGGCCTCTTTTGATCAGGCGGCGGAGGTCGCCGTCGGTGAAGATGCCCCGGAGGATGCTCCTGCGGTCCATGATGAGGACGAAGCCCTTGTTGTTGATGTCCATCTCCTCGATGGCCTGGGCGACGGTGGCGCCGGTGAGGACTTTCGGTGTTTGGCCGCCGGCGATCATCACCTCCCGGACCCGAGCCCGGAGGCGGGCGCCGAGGTTGCCGCCGGGGTGAAACTTGTAGAAATCCGCTTCGTTGAATTTCCGCTTTTCGATGAGGGCCACCGCCAGGGCATCGCCCATGGCCAGGGCGGCGGTGGAACTGGAGGTCGGCGCGAGTCCGAAGGGGCATGCTTCCCTTTCCACCCCCACGTCGATGACGAGGTCGCAGGAGCGGGCCAGGGTGGAGGCGGTATTGCCCGTCAGGGCGATGAGGGCGGCGCCGATCTCCCGCACGCTGGCGACGATGACGTTTAGTTCGTGGGTTTCGCCGCTGTTGGAAATGGCGAGGACAACGTCGCGCTTAGTCACGATGCCCAGATCGCCGTGCATACCCTCCACGGGATGGAGGAAGATGGCCTGGGTCCCCGTGCTGGTGAGGGTGGCGACGATCTTCTTTCCGATGAGCCCTGATTTGCCGATTCCAGTGACGATGACCCGGCCACGGGAGCGGTAGATCGTTTCCACCGCCCGGGTGAAGTTGTCGTCCAATTTTTCGATGAGTCCGGCTACGCTTTCCGCTTCGATCTTCAGGACGTCCCGGGCAAGCCGGATAGAGAGTTCATTTTCCATGTGGCGGCAATGTTTAACTTTGACCTTTTAGGTATTGAATCTTCATTCTTTTCCCCCCGAATCCGCCTTCATGATGATCACTTGCCGGCTTTTGACCGCCGGCGGAAGCGAGGCGGGTTCCATGTCGGGAGAGGGACGCTATCAGAAAATATTGCCGCTGACAAGGACGTTTTTCCACCGGTGAGGGCCTTCTCGTTGACAGGTGCCCCGGCGGTACTTATACTTTCTTGAAAGAGGAGGAACAATGGCGGCGGATAGAGTTTTCCGGAGGCGCTTAATCGGCGGGGCGGTGATCCTGGTATTTTTGATCCTGATGGCTGTGCGGATGGAGATCATCGGCCTTCCCGGGGGCGGGCCGGGCGGGGATGAGTCGCGGGCAACCGGGAAGGCGGCCTTGACAACCCCACCCGTGGATCGGGACGTCTGGATGAATATCTACCAGCAGGGCAAAAAAATAGGTTATGCCCACCGGATCGTCGGCCCCGCAGGCGTGGAATTCCGCATCCGGGAAGAGATCTTCATGCAGGTGCGGACGATGGGGATCGTCCAGGGCATCGCCCTACGGACCGAGAACACCCTGAATAAAGATCTGGCCCTCGCCTCTTTCTCTTTCGATCTGAAGTCGAATCTCTTCGCCTTCCATGCCCGGGGACGGGTCGCGGGAAACCGCCTGCTGATCGACACCCGAACGGCGGGGGAGGAACGGCGTTACGAGGTGTCCCTGAAGGAGCCCGTCCATCTTTCCCAGGGGATGTTTGCCGGCGTCGCCGCGGCCCATCTTGCCCCGGGACAGGAAATAACGATCCCGATCTTCGATCCCATGACCATGGGATCGCGGCCGGTAAAGCTGACCTATGCCGGTGAGGAAAGGATGGACGTTCAGGGGAAGACCATTTCCCTGCGGAAATATGCCGTCGATTTCATGGGCGCCCGGCAGTATGCCTGGCTCGATAAAGAGGGCGATGTCGTCCGGGAGGAGGGGATGCTGGGCCTTGCCATGGAAAAGACCAGCCGGGAGGACGCACGTTCAGGGGTGAGCGCCGCCGCCGCCGATTTGACTGAACTGGCCTCCGTTGCCGCCGGTCGGAAACTGGAAGACCCGCTGGGTTTGCAATCCCTGACCGTAAAGCTGGCGAATGTCGATGCCCGTCCCTTAACGCTTTCCGGGGGCCGTCAGCGTTATGACTCCGGGGGCCTCCTCACCGTTCGCAAAGAACGGCGCGGCGGTCTAAACCCCGGCCGCTCCGGAAATCTGGAAAACCGGGATGTGTACCTGGCGGCGACACCCTTCATCCAGTCTTCCCATCCCGACGTCCGCGTACGGGCCGGGGAGATTGTTGCCGGCAGCGCCGGGGACGAGGAAAAGGCGCGCCGGATCGTCTCCTGGGTCCACGGGAATATCGAGAAGCGCCCCGTGCTCTCCGTGGCCAATGCGGTGGAAACCATGAAAAACCGATCCGGCGACTGTACGGAGCATGCCGTCCTGACCGCGGCCCTGGCCCGGGCGGCGGGCGTTCCGGCCGTCATGGAGGCGGGACTCGTTTATCAGCAGGGGCGTTTTTACTATCATGCCTGGAACGCTTTCTGGCTTCCCTCCTGGGGCGGCTGGGTCACCGCCGATGCCGCTTTGAACCAGTTTCCCGCCGACGTGACCCACCTGCGTCTGGTCCGGGGCGAGGCGGAAAGGCAACTGGATCTCATGGGCGTCGTGGGACGGATAAAACTGGAAATCAAGGACATGTCGAGATGATCGAACTCAAAGAACTGACGAAATATTACGATCGAACCCTGGCCGTCAAGGACCTGAACCTTTCCATTGCCAAAGGTGAGATCTTCGGCTTCATCGGTCCCAACGGGGCGGGAAAAACGACGACGATCCGCATGATGGGGGGCATCCTGTCCCCTTCTTCCGGGGTGGTGCTTATCGACGGGCAGTCGCTGGCGGAGCATCCCGTGGCGGTGAAGACGAAGATCGGTTTTATCCCCGACCGACCGTTTCTCTATGAAAAACTAACGGGTTGGGAATTCATGCGCTTTTCCGCCGACCTGTTCGGGGTGGACGGCGGCGGTTTCGTTGGCCGGGCGGAGGAACTGCTGGGCGACTTCGCCCTCTTCAACTGGCGCCATGAGTTGATCGAATCTTATTCCCACGGGATGAAACAGCGCCTCATCATCGCTTCCGCCCTGCTACACGATCCGGCGGTGCTAATCGTTGACGAGCCCATGGTGGGACTTGACCCTGGAGCCATCCGCATGGTCAAGGACATCTTCCGCGCTCTGGCCTCCCGGGGGACCACGATCTTCATGTCCACCCACACCCTAACGGTGGCGGAAAACCTCTGCGACCGCATCGGCGTCATCCACCGCGGCGCCCTCATCGCCCTGGGAACCATGTCGGAGTTGAAGGCATCCACCCTGCTCCGGGAAGGGGATCTGGAGGAGGTGTTTCTGCGCCTGACCGAAGAGGAGACGGGATCGTGAACGGCGTCCTCACCCTGCTGAAACCGCGGTTCTGGTCCTTCCGGAACGGCAGCCTCTCTCGGGGGGCCTGGGACAACCGGGCCCGGCTGTACTTCTTCAGCTTCATCGGGTTGGGCTTCTGGCTGGGGATCTTCATGATCTTCTACCGGGTCCTCACCTATTTCAAAGGGATCGAGGGCTTCGGCGACATCCTCGCCTTCAAGCTGATGTCCATGGTCATCATGACCTTCTTTGTGCTGCTGATCTTCAGCGGCGTGATCGTCACCCTGTCGAAGCTCTACATCAGCCGCGACCTCCCCCTCGTTCATTCCCTTCCCGTCACCCCGGGGGAGATATTTCTTGCCCGTTGGATGGAGAGTCTTATCGACAGCTCATGGATGGTGGCGCTGTTCAGCCTGCCAATCTTCATTTCATACGGCCTGGTTTTCAAAGCGGGCCCCGCCTTCTATCTCCTGTCGTTGCCGGCGGTTGCGTCCCTATGTCTGGTGGCCTCGGGATTGAGTTCCCTGGCCGTTATCGGGGCGGCGACGATATTGCCGGCGGGCCGGATCCGGACCCTCGCAGTCTTTTTCGGCGTCGTCTTGATCCTGTTCGTCGTCGTGGCCGTGCGGCTCATGCGGCCGGAGCAGTTGATGAACCCCGAAACCTTCCAGTCCGTGGCCTTTTATCTCCAATCCCTAGAGACCCCCGGTTCCCCCCTGCTACCCGCCACCTGGACCTATGACGGTATCCGGGCGGCCCTAACAGGTCGCTGGGGCGAGGCTGCCTTTCATATCTCCCTGTCCTTCACGGGCGGGCTGTCGCTCCTCATGGTGAATCTGATGGCGGCGGAAAAATGGTACTTCCGGGGCTATTCACAAGCCCAGACGGCGCCGTCGCGTCTGGTCGCCGTTCCGGACTCCGGCCGGCGCTGGAGCGTGTTCCTGTCCTTTCTCCCGCCGCCGGTGCAGGCCCTAACGGTGAAGGAAATCAAGAGCTTTTTCCGCGACCAGACCCAGTGGCCCCAGTTGTTTCTCCTTTTGGCGCTGATCGTCGTATATCTCTATAATTTTTCTGTCCTCCCCCTGGACCGGACCCCCATCAGGACCGTCTATCTCCAGAATCTCTTTGCCTTCCTCAACATGGGGCTGGCGGGATTTGTCCTGACGGCCATAGCGGCCCGCTTCGTTTATCCGGCGGTGAGCATGGAGGGTCAGGCGTTCTGGATCATCCGCTCTTCGCCCGTTACCCTGCGAACCTTTCTGATGGTGAAATTCTTCATCTATTATCTTCCTCTGGTGTTCCTGAGCGAGGTACTCATCGTGGTCTCGAATCTACTTTTGGAGGTGACGCCGTTCATGATGACCCTGTCCGTGATCACCGTCTTTTTTATGACGCCGGGGATCGTGGCCCTGGGGATCGGTTTCGGGGCGGCCTATCCCGATTTCACCTCGGAGAATCCCACCCAGTCCGTTACAAGTTTCGGCGGACTCCTCTACATGACGATCTGTGCCGGCTTCATCGCCCTGATCATCGTTTTGGAGGCGGGACCGGTTTATGCCGTCTTCATGGCGGGGATCAGGGGGCAGATCCTGACCGCCCCGCAATGGTTCTGGCTGATCGTCTCCTTCGGCTTGGCGATTGCAGTCTGCGTCCTTGCCGTGGCGGCGCCTATGCGGATGGGAGTGAAGCGCCTGGAACGCTGACTTATCATGAAAATGCAATTATTCTGCTACGTGGTTCCCAACGGGGCATGAGAGTTTTTCGCGCGTTCCACAATATTTTATTGGTAGGTGTGCAGGCCCGGCAGGAGGTTCACGCCCAGATATGTGACGAGGACGCAGATGAAACCGATGACGGCCATGACGGCCATGGGTCTTTCCCGCCAGCCCCGGATGTAGCGCGAGTGGAGCATGATGGCGTAAACGAGCCAGGTTACGAGCGACCATGTCTCCTTGGGATCCCAACTCCAGTAGGAGCCCCAGGCATAGTGCGCCCAGATGGAGCCGGTCATGATCCCGATGGCCAGAAATACGAAGCCCAGAACGACGCTCTGATAGATCAGATCGTCCAGGACGGCGGGGGCGGGGATGAGGACTACGAAGCGGGCCGGGATAGAATTATCCGGCGGCGCGCCGAGGTTGCGGTCGTTCTTTCCCCTCGCCGCGGCCCCGTCCGGGCGGGAGTTTTTTCCGGCCCGGTCCAAAGATCCCTTCAGGAGCATCATGAGACCGGCGGCGAAGGCCACGGTGAAGGCGGCATAACCCAAAAAGCAGGTCACCACGTGGGATACCAGCCAGTTGCTCTGCAGGGCCGGGATCAGGGGCTGGATGCGGCTGTCGATGTGGGGGGACAGGGAGGCGTAGGCCATGAACAAAAAAGCGGCGGGGATGACAAAGGCTCCCAGGCTCTTGTCTTGCGTGCGCCATTCGAAGAACAGATAGACGGCGGTTATGGACCAGGAAAAAAATATCAAGGATTCATAAAGGTTGGATAGGGGGGCATGTCCGATGCCCATTTGGTAGGAGGCGATCCACCGCAGGGCGAGGGCGGCTGTCTGGGCGGCAAGGCCGGCCAGGGCCGTGAGGGAGCCAAGCCGACCCCAGGATTCGCGGCCGCTCACCATCCGCATGAGGTAGAAGGCAAAGGCGGAGAAATAGACAAAGGTGGTGGCGCTGAGGATCTTGGCGTCGATCATTACCCCGCCTCCCCGTCGGCGCCGATGGCGGCTGTCAGCCAGTTAAGTTCCCGGTTCATACCGGCCTCGTTCCTGTTGCTCCGGCCGGTGACGCTGATTCGCGTCCCATCCCCCGCCGTTTCCAGAAGAATCCAGAACTGCCGGTGGGATCGGAAATAAACAGTCAAAAGACCGGCCATCAGCAGGGCGGCGCCCAGGGCGACCACGGGGACGCCGGGATCGCGCGCCGCCTGCAGTCCCGTGTAGGGCCGCCGTTCCGGCATGCGCAGGGAAAAAACATAGGGGGCGAAAGAGGCGGGATCGAACAGGGGAACCTGCTCCAGGATGCCGGGATTGGCGGCGACGATCTGCTCGATGGCCGCAAATACCCAGAACTGGCGGTTGCCGGTCGGGGCGGCGACGCCCAACTTGGCCGCGGGACCCATGTCCATGAGGTTGTCCTCCACCCGGAGGATCCGGACCGTCGCCTTGTGCTCCGGGAGGGCGAAGGCCATCTCCGGGGTGATTTCCACCTCCATGATTTTACTGTCCCGCCGGGAGACCGTGAGAACCGGATTGCCGCCGGGCATGACGCCGTAGGAAGACTGGTAGAAGCGAATCCCTCCGAAGGTGACGGGATGATTCACCAGTACGGCGGCGGATTGTACATCCCGTCCGTTCTGGTGAAAGGTCAGATCGGAGCGATAGGTCTTCGGGGCGCCGTTTTCGTAGAACTCCAAGATGAAACGGTCGCAGCGGACGGAGAACGGCAGGGCCTTTTCTCCCCGCCCGCCCTTGAGGGATACCACCGCCGCGGATTCCCCCTCGGGGATGTTCATGTAGCCCTCAAATCCCAGGAAGAGACCGACCATGACGCCGGCCATCATGATCAGGACGCCGGCATGGACGATCAGGACGCCGAAATGGGAAAAGGCGCCCTGGTTGGTATAGAGAAAGATCCGTTCTCCCCGGTCCCGGCGTTCGACGGGGCCGGCAATCTTCTTGAGCAGCGACGTCAGTCGGTCCGCCGCTTCCGCCCGGGGTCGTTCCGTGGTGATGATCCGATCGGCGGAGAGATCGGCGAACAACCCTATCAGCTCCGGGTCGCCCTTCGACCGGAAGCGCCGCCAGGTTCGGGGGAGGCGGTCGAGAGAACAGACGATGAGGTTGACGGCCAAAAGCGCCATGAGGGTCACGAACCAGAAGGAGTGAAAAACGTCGAAGGCCTGGATATTCAGCAGTAGGGATGCCCAAACGGGACCGAGACGGGCGATGAAAGGACCGGCGGCTTCCTGTTGGGGGATCAGCGTTCCCAGGATCGACGCCGCTGCAATGGCGATCAAGAGGACGACGGCCAGTTTTACCGATGCGAAGAAGGAACGGAGTGGATTTTTTTTCGCCAAACGATCTTCCCTGTAGGTGACAACAAATAAAAAAATTTCCGGATTTAACCGGAGTTTTTACGGTCGCTTTGCGTTGCCGCCGGCCATGGCCGTCTGATCATCTCCCATGTTCATAACATGATGACGCGTCAGGTCCCTATTCCTTGCGGGTACCTATTGAAGATGCAAGCACTCCCCATGATCCCGCCCGCTCCGTCCTGCGGCCTTTCATGCTCCCGGCGGACAATGCGGCGCCATCATACCATCCCGGATTAAAATAGCAATATGAAACTCATCAAACTTTTTCTTGAAGATAACGGCGATATGTGGTTCAATACAAGCCTCAGAGGGGTTTGCCGCCCGGCAAGATTCACGCCTTAACCGGCGTCAGGATGAATCTCCGGGGGAGCGCGGAGTTCAGATAATGAAAATATCCCGGAGACCAGAAATAGGCTCCAAAGAGTTCATTAGATGCTCCTGAGATGTGTTTCTTAGTTTATTCTTCCCTTACACTTCATGGGGTTAGGGAGGGAAGCCGCAATGGTTCGCAGACGTAACGCTTACGGTTGTTCCAGAGAGTGGTGCGTAATGACAAAGAAATCATGCGTCTTTTTGTGGTCTCTATTCGCCGTCCTTTTGGTATTTCCCCTTTCCTCGCCATTTGCCGCCGCCAGCGGCTGCGTTTCTTGTCACACCAATCCGGAGCTGCTGAAATCTCTTTACAAACCGCCGGTCATAGCCGCGGGCGCTGGGGAGGGGTGAGCGGGGGCGCCTCCGCCTGTTAAGGCAGAGCAGATGTACCGTGGGTATCTGATCGACAAGGGGTTGATCGGGACGGATTCCCACCTCAAGGCGGGTTGCCCCTCTTGCCACCGGGGCGATGACCGGGCCGCAACCCGGGAGGAGGCCCATAAAGGGATGGTCAAACGGCCCTCGGATAACATCGCGACCTGCGCTGCCTGTCACAAGCAGATATCGGCCAACTACGCCAAGTCTCTTCACTATACCACTATCGGCCAACGCAACGGCGTTATAAAGCGTATGTCCGCCGAGGAGGTCAAGCAGTTCGACGCCAAGGTGTTCGAACAATCATGCCGGAGCTGCCACGCCTCCTGCGGTGGCTGTCACGTAAAGGCCCCTCCCGTCGCCGGGATCGGCATCGGCCTTATCAAGGGACACAAGTTCGTCAAAAGGGATGAGGGCAAGACCTGCGCCTTTTGCCACGGCGGGCGGGTCTATACCGAATACACGGGGGAATATGGGGGACGGGCGGACGTCCATTACCAAAAGGGAAAGATGTGCGTAGATTGCCACAGCAAAGAAGAGATGCACGGAGACGGGAACCTCTATCTCTCCAAGAATGACGTCAAGACAAGACCGGCGTGCAGGAACTGTCACAAGCTTGGGAAGGAAACCAAGCTTACCGCCCGACTTTCTCACCGCAATCACCAGGGAAAGGTTTCCTGCTACGGCTGCCACTCCGCCGGTGAGTACAGAAATTGCAGCGACTGCCACGTGGAAACCCACTCCCACGCCAAACCGGGCTTCTCCCTGGGTTTGAGCCCCCGGGAAAAGAAAACGCTGACCACCCTGCGCCTGATTCCCACTATTAGAGACACCTTCAAGTCGGCGGGCATCAAGATGGAACGCTACGACGCCCTGCCTAATTACTGGGATACGCCGGCCCACAACATCCGGAAGCGGACGGCACGGACCCGGTCCTGCGACGTCTGCCACGTGGAAGGGAAGGATTTTCTCACCAAAGAAAAACTGATCAAGAACGGTTCGAAGGCCAATGAAAAACTGATTGTAAAACCAAAACCATTGAACAGATGAAGGAGGAGATATCATGAGAAAGTTCAGATTACTGGGTGTTTTATTGGCGATTATGCTGCTGCTGCCCATGGCGGCCCTGGCGCGGGACATCACCCCGCTGGTATCCACCGATTGGCTCCAAAAGAATCTCGAAAATCCCCGGATCGTTGTCCTTGACGTCCGGAAGGTGGAGGAATACAAGGCCGGCCATATCCCTAAGGCCGTCAACGCCTTTTACGGTTCCTGGGCCATAAAGAGGGGAGAGCTGTTGAACGAACTGCCCGCCAATGACGAACTCTTCGACATTATCGGTGGGGCCGGCATCGATGCCAATTCCCTGGTGGTCGTCGTCGGCAAAACGGCAGCCGTACCGGACCAGTTTGACATGACGCGGGTGGCCTGGACCCTGAAGTATGCGGGTGTCGCCAATGTGGCCATCCTCGACGGCGGCCAGGACAAATGGGTGAAGGACGGCAAGGCGATCTCGACGGACGCCGTCCGGGCCAAGGCCAAGGCCTACCGGGGAAGACTCAACCGGGGGCTCTTCGTGAACAAGGATTACGTCCTGAACAGACTGGGCAAGGCGGTAATCCTCGATGTCCGTGCCCCCGCCTTCTATGAAGGCAAGCAGAAACTTCCCTTTGTGCCGAAGGCCGGCCGGATCAAGGGCGCCGTCAATCTGCCCGTGGGTCAGCTCTTCACCCCCGAGGGCCTCTACAAGGATCAGGCGGCCCTGGCGGCGCTGGCGACGGCGGCGGTGGGCGCCGACAAGACTAAGGAGATCATCGCCTACTGCGATACGGGCAAGACCTGTACCTCCTGGGCGTTCATTCTGTCCGACATGCTCGGTTATCAGAATGTGAAGATCTACGATGGTTCGACCATGGAATGGCTGAAGGACCCCGCCGCTCCCGCGGAACCGTAAGCCCATGTCCGAGTCTCCGGGGAAAAGGCCGCCGCCGTTTCCCCGGAGAAACATAAATGCGGATCCGACCGCGGGACGGCTGTCGATATGTATGAGATGGGGATGAAGAAGGCCTTGATTACCGCACGTTTTGCCGTCGTAGTGATTTGTTTTTGCCTGCTTTCCACTGGTTTGTCCGGTGCCGAGGTCCAGGCGAAGACCCATGCCGACGTGGTATTGAAAAACGAGCTCGGAGAGACCATCGCACCGGACCGGAACCGGACGGATCCCTACAGTCCCCGGCGCACCTGCGGGGGCTGTCACGGTTATGCCACTATCACCTCGGGTTACCATTTTCAGCAGGGTTTCGACGAGATGAGCGACCGCTACGATCGACGCCGTCCCTGGATCCTCTCCCCAGGGATGTACGGCAAGTGGCAGCCCGCGGCGGCGGCGGCGCTCCTGGCACCGAAAAAGAACACCCATGCCCGGCAGATAGATCTCTCCACTTACGACTGGATCGGTGGCGGCAAGTTCGACGATCAGGGCCGGGCCGTATCGCCGGCCTGCGGCTGGTGCCATCCGGGCGGCGGACCCATGGAATACGGCCGGAAGGACGACAGCCGGCGCGATCTGTCCCTGAATCATCTGCAGGCGGAAAGCCGCGGCAAGGCCGCCCATGACGGCGATTACAGCTCCCGCTCCACGCCGGACGGGCGGAGCCGTTTCCGGGAGAGCGGGGTGGTGGAAGCGGATTGTCTGATCTGCCATCAGCCCGGATATCGCCTGAAGGAACGTAACCGCCAGTTGACGCTTAGAAATTACCGCTGGGCGGCCACGGCGGGGGCGGGTCTGGGGTCCGTTTCCGGGGCGGTCTTCACCTACCGCAATCCCGCGGCCGGCCCGGAACATCCCGATTTTATGACCGGCGTCTGGGAACTCTCCCGGCGACCCGTGGTCAACTATAATTGGAAGGAACGGAGGCTCTTCACCCCCGACGGCCGGCTGCGGGGAAGCGTTTTCGGCAAATCCGTCGGAACCGCCAATTGCCGGCAATGCCATGGGGAAGCCGACGCCAAGAACACCGGGACGATCCATACGGAACGCTTCGACGTTCACCTGGCGGCGGGGATGCGGTGTACGGACTGTCACGGACTTGTGGGGCGAAACGCGGCGGAACGGCGGCGGCATCAGATAGCCAAGGGCTGGTCTCCTCACAACACCGTCCGGAACGATCTTAACGGCGCCGGTATGAAGACCTGCGTGAACTGCCATCTCGAAGGCGGCTATGCCGCGGCCCGCAAGGGCATGCCGGAGGCCGCCAGGAATCCCGCGGAACGTCATGGGGAAAAACTCAACGGGGCGACTTTCCACACCTTCATTGTCCAGTGTTCCGGTTGTCACGCCGTTGCCCAGCCCGCCCGGGGGTTGTACCTCCTCGATATGAGCACAGGGGTGGAAGTCGGCTATACGTCTGACAATCTGAATCGGGTGGTCCGGCCGGAGGATTACGCCGCGCCGGCGGCGAAGGCCTGGAAGCCGTGGATCACCCGGCTGAATACGGGGAGGGACCGACAGGAGCGCTATGTCCCCTATGTCCCCAAATTGTTCCAGTGGTTTGGGGAAAAGAAGGCCGACGGCGCCGTCAAGCCCATCGCCCTCCCTGAGGTGAGAGCGGCTGTTCGGACGGTCCGGGGGGTGGGGGCTATAGAGGTTAAGGGAGCCGACGGACGGACCATAAAGCAGCCAGCGGTCCTCGCGGATGGTGACATTCAGAAAATGATCGGGGCCCTCACCAAACGGGGCTTCCGCAACGTCGTCTATGTTTCCGACCGTATTTACGCCCTGGACAAGGGAAAGCTGGTCGCCTCAGACCGGCCGGCGATGGAGCACGAAAAACCGTATCCGGTGGAGCACGGGATGGCGCCTATCGCCGGGATGACTACCTATGGCGGGAAGGGAAACCCGGATGGCTGCCTGAATTGTCATGCCGACGACGCGGCATTTTTCTCGAAGCTGAAGGTAAAGAACATCCGGGGCTTTCTCAAGAACGACTACCCGGTTTACAAGGAGCCGGTCTCCGAGCCCCAGATGTATGACTGGGGCATGTCCCTGCCGCCGATGTTTGAATGAGCGGAGAAGGAAAGGCCATGCGAAAGATTGGTGGTATGTCCATGCTGCTGGCGTCGGCGGCGTTCCTCTTGTGGCTGGCGCCGGCCTGGGGACAGAAACCGGCGGCGCCGGAGATAACGCCGGAGCAGCTCCGGCAGTTGCTGGATCAAAAGGCCGATGTTGTCCTCATCAACACCATGAGCGCCATCGAATGCCGGGATCACGCCATACCCGGATCCCTCTGCCTTCCCTGTGAAACCTTCACGGATCAAATCGACAAACTGCCCGCCGACAAGGGAAAGAAACTGGTTTATTACTGTGAAAGCGACCTGTGCCTCCGGAGCTACAAGTCGGCAAACAAAGCGAAAGAGCTGGGCTACCGGGATGTGTCCGTACTGAAAGGCGGTCTGCCCGGATGGAAGCAGGCCGGATACAGGACGGTGGCTCAGGAGCGGATACCCCGGAAGGCCATCTCGTCGGTGAAGGCGTCGCGGCTGAAAAAATGGCTGGAAGAGGGGAAGCCGATATTCCTCCTCGACATCCGTTCGGAGGATGCCTTTCGTCAGGGAGAGATAAAAGGGGCCGTCAACATCCCCTTCTATCGTCTGGACCGTCAATATTCCGATCTCCCCCTGGATCGGCAGATCGTTCTAATCGATGAGCGGGGTTTCAGGTCCTTCCTTGCGTCCTGCTATCTGTCCAGAAAAGGCTACGACACCACCAGGCTTTTCGGTGGCATGGAAAGCTGGCAGAAGGCCCTGAAGGAGTCGAACCGCAAGCCGGCCGGGAAGAAGAAATAGGCGAGATGGGGAAAATGACTGTTATCGGACAGGATGCTCTATATGGTTGTGCCGAATCGCCATAATCTGGTTCATGTAACTATGGTTTGTTTAAAATGATGAATAATTGCCGGATGTCCAATGCCCGCCGGAAACGATGCGGGATCTTTGCCTGGTCTGTTGCCGACCATCCTTTCCCCAGGTGGGAAAAGTCAGCCCTGTGGTTAGCGGTGGCCATGACGGTGATCTTCTTTCTGTTCACCGTTCCCGGCGGCGTGATGATCGGCGAGGCAGGCGTCGCCCCGGGACCCGAAGTCTCCGCCGGCCAATGCCTGCGCTGCCATGACGGATATAAATTCCGCGTTGCCTTCCCCGCATCCGCCCACGGTAACATAGGCTGCACGGGCTGCCATCGGGGGATCGACGATATCCGGCGTCACAGCACCGGGGAGAAGAAGACCGCGCCGGTGTCCTGCGGTAGCTGCCATGAGAAGATAGCGACGGAATACCGGTCCAGTTTCCACTACGTTCAGGAGGATTTCCGCTGCTACGACTGCCACCGCGGCATTCACGCTCTCCAGAAGGTGGCCCGCAAAGACATTAAACGCACCATCATCGAAAGGTGTACCGAATGCCACAGCAACGACGAATATGTCGCCTCCGGTCACAGTGAGGCCCTGCTGAAGGGAAACCAGGATGCGGCTGACTGTTCCGATTGCCATGGCCTGCATGACACCCGGGTCTATCATACCGCTCTGGACAAATATCCCGATGAGGCCAGGGAGTTCTACACGGGGAAGTGTAAGCGCTGCCATTCCGACGCGGCGATGATGAAACGGAACAATCTATCTGCCGACCTCGTCCGCTATTACGAGGAAACCTATCACGGGAAGGTCCAGAATGTAGGCTATCCCTCCCGCGTCGCCGGATGCGGGGACTGCCACACCACCCACAACATCCTGCCCAAGAGCGATCCTCGTTCCAGCATTCATCCCAACAATCTCGTCGCGAACTGCGGTCGCTGCCATAAGAGCTTTCACGCCCGGTTCGTGGACTACAAGGCCCATCCGAACTATCGGGACCGCAAGAATTATCCCTCCCTGTTCTGGACCTTTGTCTTCATGTCCGGGCTTTTGGCCGGGACCTTCCTCTTTTTCTGGACCCACACCTTCCTGTGGTGGCGAAAGACCTATTGGGAAACCCACCGCATGGAGAAACTGGGCATCAAAGCCCACTGCTCCCTTTCCGAGGCGGACCGGATTCAGCACGTCCAGAGATTTTCTCCCGTCGAGAGGGTCATGCACGTCCTGCTCATCATTTCGTTCTTTGTCCTGGTGATGACGGGCTTCCCGGTGAAGTATCCCGAGGCGGTATGGGCGGGGATTCTCATGGATCTATGGGGAGGCGCCCACAATGCGGCTCTGTTCCACCGTGGGGCGGCCCTGGTGCTCATCGCCATCGTGGCCTATGTGGGGTGGCTGTCCTTCAAGTTCCTCTTTCCCAAGGGGAAGGGAACTCGCGGTTGGATCGGCCGGCTCCTGGGTCCCGATTCGCTGTTCCCTAATCTCAAGGACTGGGAAGACCTCAAGGGGATGATCCGCTGGTTTTTCGATCGGGGCGAGATGCCGAAATTCGACCGGTGGACCTACTGGGAAAAGTTCGACTTCATGGCGGTCTTCTGGGGAATGTTCGCCATCGGCGGTTCCGGGCTCCTGCTTTGGAAACCGGAGTGGTCGTCCTATCTTGTGCCCGGCTGGGTGCTGAACATCGCGGCCATGGTCCATTCCGAAGAGGCGCTGCTGGCGGCGCTGTTCATCTTTACCGTCCACTTCTTCAATACCCACTTCATCCCCACGAAGTTCCCCATGGACCGAATCGTTTTCACCGGCTCTTATACGATGGAAGAACTCAAGGAACAACGGCCCCTGGAGTATCAGCGGCTCCTTGAAGAGAACCGCCTGGGAACCATCAAACGCGACCATCCGGGCATTCCAGTGAAGCTTGTCTCCGCGGCCTTCGGGCTGGGGAGCCTGGCGGTGGGGCTGACGCTGACTATCCTGATTTTCTGGGCTATTCTCTTTTGATGAACCATGATCGAGCCGGGATATGCCGGCTCGATCCGCCGGGATTTATTTACCCTTTCCCTTGGCCATGGCCTTCATGAAGGTTTCCTGGACCTCCCTGGTATTGAAGAAGGCGGAATTCCACGCGGCGACGAATTTTAAGCCGTCATCCACGCTGTGATCCTCCATGTAGTTAAGGACCTTCTTTGTCCCCGTCACGGTTGCGGCGGAGTTGTCGGCGATTTCCGCCGCCAGTTTCAGCGCCCCGGCCATGAGGTCTTCCTGGGTGTCATACACCTCGTTGAGGAGCCCCATGCGGAGGCACTCCGCGGCGGTGAAATCCCGGCCAGTGTAAGCCATCATACGGGCGTTCCCTTGGCCGATGATCCGTGGCAGGCGGTTCAGGCTGCCCATGTCGGCGACGATGGCGATCTTGGTTTCCCGAAGGGAGATTATGGCGTCTTTTGTGGCCAGGCGCATATCGCAGGCTGACAGGAGATCGAGGCCCGCGCCGATGCAGTGGCGATGGGCGGCGCCGATATAGATTTTGTCGCCTTGGGCCATGCGGGTGAATCCCTCCTGCATCTGGAGGATCAGTTTGTAAAACTCCCCTCGTTTTTCCGGTGTCCCCCCCTGAATGGTTTCGGAAAAGGCAGTGAAAAAATCGAAGACGTCGATGCCCACGCTAAAGGACTTGCCTTTGCCGGCCACGACGATCACCCGGACGTCCGGCTCCTTTTCCAGATCTTCCACCACGGGGGCCAGATCGCGCCAGAACGGCCAGCTCATGGCGTTGAGCTTTTCCGGGCGGTTGAGGTACAGGATCGCCGTTTGCTGGGCGGGTATCTTTTCCACTTCGAAAAACTGGTAATTGTTCATATGTGGGAAACTCCTTTCGCTAATAGATGTTACGTCCCTTCCGGGCCATTGAAAACCATTTCGCCGGCGGCGAAACACTCGCCGCTTCCAGGCAGCTTTCTATAGCATGTTTTCATCACCAGCGGTAGGAACTCTTTCCCGGTGGTTGAACATACCGTATTTCTCTGGTATGGGACAAACCATGGTTCCCTGGAAAGAAATCAATTTACAACGGCCGGGGGCAGGCGACCAGCGGTGCCTGTTTCTTGCCGACGCCCATCTGAGGGATCCCCACGAGACCCATTACGGGGTCTTGAAGGAATTCCTTGCCCGACTGGCCGGACCGGATACGCCGGGATCCGGGGACGGAACGTCCCGGATTGCGGTCCTCGATCATCTTTTTATCCTCGGGGATTTCTTCGATTTCTGGTTCAGCCGCCGGGAAAAGATATACCCGGGATTCAAGGAAATCGTCTCCGTATTGAAGGACCTCCAGGCCGGGGGTGTTGCCGTTCATATCTGCGAGGGCAATCACGATTTTTTCTTGTCCTGGTATTTCTCCCACCTTCACGGCATGAGCGTCTATGAAGACTGGGCGGTCCTGAATCTGGACGGGAAGAAGGCCCTCATCGGTCACGGCGATCTGGTCGATGATGAGAACCATCGTTATCTACGCTTACGGCGGCTTCTCAGGAGTAGGACATTCTTCGTTCTGCAGCGGCTACTGCCCCTGTCATTGCTCTGGACGATTGCCCGCGGGAGTTCCCAGGTCAGTCAGGAGTATATGGGCGGTGCCAAGGAGGATATTGCCGCCAAGATGGCGGGATTTGCCCGGGATAGATTCCGGGAGGGATTTGACGCCGTGATCCTGGGGCATTGCCACCACGCCGAACTTCAGGAAGGTTTGGAGTCGGGGCGGAAGACTGTCTTCGCCACCGTGGGGGACTGGATCACGGGTCGCGACTATCTCCATTATCATGACGGGGGCTTTTATCTATGCCGCTATGATGATAGGATAACAGGATAACGCTGGACAGGCAGTAAGGGGTATGTTAAGCATGACCATCCCGAACCGCAAGGAGCTACCCATGAATTTCGGCGCCCTCGAACCCGAATGCACGGCATATGACAGCGCGCTTTTTGCCGTTATCCCCGTCCCGTACGATCTTACCTCGACCTACCAGCCTGGTTCACGCCAGGGTCCCGGGGCCATCCTGGCGGCGTCGGCCAATATGGAACTCTATGACGAGGAACTTGGAAAGAGCACCTACCGACAGGGCATTTATACAGCCCCTCCCGTAGAGGTGGATGCCCGGGGTCCCGAGTACATGGTATCGGCCATCCGCCAGTCCGTGGCCGACGTGTTGACGGACAACAAGATACCGGTCCTGCTGGGGGGAGAGCATGGCGTGACCTTGGGCGCCGTCGAGGCCGTCAAGGCTGCGTTTCCCGGCCTGCAAACGCTGCACCTGGATGCCCATGCTGACCTGAGGGATACCTATCAGGGAACTCCGTACAGCCACGCCTGCATCGCCCGGAGGATTCAGGAGCTCTGCCCTTTGGTCCAGGCTGGTATTCGGAGCATGAGCGAAGAGGAGGCCCTCTTTCTGCGGGGAGGCGCCGTCAAGTCCTTCTCATCCGACTTCATCCTCGACGACCCTGCCTGGGCCGAAAAGATCTGCGCCCACCTGAAGGGGGATGTCTATGTTACCATCGACCTCGACGTCCTGGACCCGTCCTGCATGCCGGCGACGGGAACCCCGGAGCCCGGGGGAGTCTCCTGGCGCCACCTTCTAATGCTGATTCGTCTGTTGGCAAAAAAGTGCCGCATTCGGGGCTTCGACGTCGTGGAGTTGTCGCCGCTTCCCGGACAGGTGGCCCCTGATTTTATGGCGGCAAAACTTATCTATCGGATCATGGGTTATATAAGCGGTTAGGCCGCGATCCCGCGGACAAATATTCTGTGGACTACTGAGCGAAACAGGTACAGACAGGCAGAGACGCGATGACCGAAAATCTGCAAGTCTCCTATATTTCCGTAATTCCACCGGTGCTCGGCTTCTTTGTCCTGACAGGCCTGTCCCTCCTTTCCATCTTTCGGGGCGGAAAAAATCCCACCAACCTCCTATTCGCCGCGATTTGTTTCATGGGCGCCCTGATCAACGCCGACGTGGCCCTGGTGAATCTGATCGCCGACAAAGGGCTGGCTATCATGATAGACCGTTTCACCTACGTAGTTTTTGTCTTCAGCCTGCCTATCTATATCCAGTTTGTACATCATTTCCTCGGGATCAGGAAACGCCGCTGGCTTGAATACGCGGCCTACGGCTGCAGCGTCGTTTTTCTCGTCTTGACGCCGACGGATCTTTTCATCAAGGGCTTCGCCGTGTTCGACTTCGGGATCATCGCCCAGGCGGGGCGTGCTTTTCACTGGTTTTCCGTCCTGGTGAGCTTTACGGTCTGTTACTGTCTATATACCCTCTTTGCCGGGATGAAGCGGACCCGGGACAACCGGAAACGCAATCGAATCAAGTATATTTTGTGGGGTTTGGGCCTCAGCTCACTCCTCATATCTCTTAACATCCTGCCGGTAAGCGGGTTCGACATCTATCCCATGGGGAATTTCAGTTTTATCCCCGCCGTCATCCTGGCCTTCGGGGTCCTCAAATACGATCTCCTCGACATGGGAGCGGTAATCCGCCGGGGGACGATATATTTTCTCCTTACCTTGGTTTTGACCATCTTTTATGTGATCCTCATTGCCCTGTTAAATGCCCTGCTGATGTGGACGGGGGAAAGCCATCCCGTCCTGCTGCCGTTGCTGCTGGCGTTGTTCATGGTCGTGCTGTTCAACCCCCTGCGGGAAAAGGTAAGGATTTTTATCGACAGGCTGTTCTTCCGGGGCAAGTATGATTACCAGCGCCTCCTGAAGGAGGTCAGCGGCCAGATGACCAGGCTGCTGCGGGTCGATGAGCTGATGAATCTGCTTCTGACCACAGTGGAGGCATCTCTCAAGCCTACACATGTCCGCCTTTTCACCGTCAACGCGCAGGGAGGTTTCCTCCAATTGCGGCGGGGAGGAGACGATGCTTCTGAGACGTCCCCGCCGATGGAGATCCCCGGAGATCATCCGTTGCTTGGGTATCTGGGGGAGACGAAAAGACCACTTGCGGATACCCTGCCGGCCGATGCGGGAATGCACGAGGAAGAAACCACGGCAGTTGCGGAACTGATCGAAACCTGGGAATCGGCGTTGATCCTGCCCATGTTTTCCAAGGAAAAGCTGATCGGCATCCTCGATCTGGGACAGAAAAAGTCCGGGGAGCTTTATGTCCACGAAGATGTGGAACTTCTTGCCACCTTGGCCAACCAGAGCGCCACGGCGCTGGAAAATGCCCGGATGTACGACGAGTTGGAAGATCTAAACCGGGAGTTGGAAAGGAAAGTCGAGGTGCGGACCGCGGACCTACGCCAGGCCCTGGCGGAGAAGGAGCGGACCCAGCAGCAGCTTATCCAGTCGGAGAGTCTGGCGGCGATCGGCCAACTCGTCGCCGGCACGGCCCACGAACTGAACAATCCATTGGCCGGCGCCTCCAGTCTCCTGCAGAGCAGCGCCGAAACCATCCGCGACTGGCCGGAAGAATTGCGGGATCGGGATGAAGTGATCGACGATCTCCTTTTTTCCCTGAAAGAGTTGAAGCGGGCCGGGGACATCGTCAAAAGCCTGCTCGACTTGTCCCGACAGACCCAGACCTACATGGAGCCGGTTGATATCAATACGGCGGTCGACGACGCCTTGCGGGTTCTTTTCAACCAGTTCAAGAACCTGCCTGTGACCATCGAGAAGGTTTATGAAGAGGGGCTGCCCCCGGTGGAGGGGAATTTTGCCAACCTGGGCCAGGTTTTCATAAACATCATCAAGAACGCCTTGCAGGCGCTGCCGGAAGGTAAAGGCACGGTCCGGATCAGGACCGGCCAACTCCGGGATCGCGATGCCGTTTTTTTTGAATGCCTGGATACAGGGGTGGGGATGACGGTGGGACAACGCAATGATATTTTCAAGCCGTTTTTTACCACCAAGCCGGTGGGCAAGGGAACCGGACTTGGACTCTACATATCACATGAAATAGTGAAGCGGCATGGGGGTGAAATTACCGTCGCCAGCGATCCGGGGAAGGGATCGGTCTTTACGGTCGAGCTTCCCTGTTAGAGGAGGGAGAAATGATTGTTCTGATCGTCGATGATGAGGAAGGGGTGCGCAGATCGTTGAGGAAGGTCCTGGAAAGGGATCAGTACGGGATTCTCGCGGCGGAAAACGGCCAGGAGGCCATTGAGATCGTAAAAGATAACAAACGTGATATCGAAACGGTCATTTCCGATTACAAGATGCCGGGTCTCAACGGTCTGGAGACCCTGATCGAGATCGGCCGCCTCAACCCGGAGATTACCAGGATCATTCTGACGGGCTACGCCACCATGGGGAGCGCCATCGAGTCCGTGAATGCAGGTATAGACGGTTTCCTGACCAAACCCTTCGACAACGTCGAACTGCGCGCCAAGGTCAAGGAATACAACATCAAGAAAAGACTGAAACAATTCGTCTCCGAACCGGTACTTAACGAGCTGCAGCGGGACGTTGCCGATATGTATCCTAAAAAGCAGAACATCAGCGTCATGTTCACCGACATTCGCGGTTTTACCGGTATGGCGGAAGGCATGAATCCCATTGATTTGTCGGAGCTTATTAACCGCCATTACTTCTCCCCTCTGGACCAGATCATCTATGACTACCGCGGCACCCTGGACAAGCATATCGGGGACGGGATAATGGGCATTTTCGGCGCCCCGAAAGCGGCGGCCGACGATACGGAGCGGGCGGTGCTCGCCGCGCTGAAGATGCGGGAAGAGATGGCGGCGATTAACGCGCGGCTGTCGGAGGAGGGGAAGAAGATCGGCGTGGGGATCGGGATCAGCACCGGTGAGGCGATGGCCGGCATCTTCGGGTCGGCGAAGAAAAAGGAATACACCGCTTTCGGTTTGCCGGTTAATATCGCTTCGCGCCTGGAGCATCTGGCCCTGGAAGGCCAGATCCTGATCTGCGAGCGGACATATGAGCTGGTACGGGAACTGGTGGCGGTGGAGCCAATGGGCTCGTTTGCACTGAAGGGGATGCAGCGCCGGGTGGATATCTTCAACATCTCCGGGATAAAATGACCGTTTGATGGTCTTGGATCAGTCGGCCGCAACATTGATCAATAATTGATTACATTTAGACCTTTGAAAAATGGCTTTGCCGCGGCTCGGAAATCTTTTTCGCTTCTCAATAGTTAGCGTATAAATCTTATTCGTTACGAGGTGTTAATCTCCATCACGAAACGGAAAAAACATTTGATTCGCTGCTTGCAAAGCATTTTTCCGCAGTCACGCAAAACTCATGCATTATGTACTTGCTTGTTGCCATGCATTTGAGGATGCCAGGAAAACGGAAAAAGCTTGACTTATGAAGGATAGTGATCTAAAAGGCCAAATTAAACAAAACATTGACGCGGGGTGGAGCAGTCCGGTAGCTCGTTGGGCTCATAACCCAAAGGTCAGAGGTTCGAATCCTCTCCCCGCTACCAAGAAAATCAGGGGCTTAGGCCCCTTTTTTATTTACTGCTGAGGGCCTTGCAGTAATATTGCAGTAATTTCCCCGCCGGACGGAGGCGCATTGAGGAAAAAGTGGAGCTTCCGGTAGGCCTCCCGGGCGTCGCTTTCATCCACCGTATTGTATCTCTCGAACATGCTCATCGTCTTGTGCCCCGTAATCTTCATGATCACGCTGCGGTCGACGCCGGCCTTGCGCATGTTCGTGTTGAAGGTATGGCGCAGATCGTGGAACCGGAAATCCTCGATCCCCGCCTCCCTACAGGCCCGCTTGAAAGAGCGCTTGATCTCCCGGATAGGGCGTCCCTCATAGGTGAAGACCCGGTCGTGCTTCAGATGCCGGACCTTCCTGAGTTCGGTGAAGAGCCGCCGGAGCTCCCCGTTCAGCGGGACCCGCCGCGGCTCCGAGGTCTTCGTGTCCGCGGCCAGCAGGTCGATGACCACTTCCTCCAGCCTTGCCTTCTTCCAAGTCAGGTTGAAGATCTCGCCCGCCCTCATCCCCGTGTAGTAAGCCGTTGTGACGATATCTGCCGCGTATTCCGGCAGGGCCGCCACCAGGGCCTGATACTGGGCGTGGGTGATCACCCGGTCCTGCCGGTTATTCTCCGCGAGCTTGGAGACCTTCAGGCAGGGGTTCTTCTCCACCATGTCCTCCCGGAGGGCCAGGTTGAAAATCCGCTTCATGATCTCCAGGAAGCGGTTGACCGCGGCCGGTGCGTAGGATCCTTTCCCGCGCCGGCAGCGGCGCTTCAGGAGCCGGTGCTGGAAGGCCTCGATCATGGCCGGTTTGATCTCCCGGACATTGCAGTTCCAGAACTCATCTAAAAGAACAGCCATCCTTGATACGTCCTGGGCGTAGGAACGCTTTGCCTGCACCCTCGGCAGCCCCAGGTACCACTCCGCCAGCTCCCGGAAAACGAATTCCCGCTTCGTTTCCAATCCCAGGTGCCGCTTCTTTTCCCACTCCAGGATCTTCTGGACGAAGATCGTATCGGCCAGGCGCTTGCTCTCGCCCGCTTTTATGCAGGCGTACTTCTGCTTTCCCGTCCGGGGATTGATGGCACTGGGATACTCGACGATCCAGGGACCGAAGGGCTACCCGTTTTTGTCCTTTCTCCTGTAAACTCCCATATCCAATTCCTTTCTCTCTATGTGAGAAGGAATCGGCAAGACAGCGATTTAAAGCACCACCTCCTTTCCAAGGTTCTGAAAAGGAATTATGGCACAGACCGCCGCCCTGTCAATCGGTTTGTTATTGCGTTTTCCTGATGAAACCTTCAGTTGATCTTCTTGAGCCGGTCGAGGTACTGGTCCACGTCTCGCCGGTCCCATTTCAGGAGCCGGCCGATCCGCTTCGTCGGGATCTGGAATCTTCCGAGGGAGATCTGATTCCGGATCGTCTGCGGTTTGAGGCCGATGTAGATTCCCCGCTCCTTGATGTCCATCATCCGCTTTTCCATGGCGCCCTCCATTGGAAAGAGTCCTCCTATTTCACTATGTCCGGACGGAGGTGCCAGGGGACAAAATATTTTTGATTTTCTTTGTCGTCGAATCGAAAGGGTGATATTTTAACAACGTTTCATTGCACTCCCCGCTCATGCGCACCGTTCGGCATTGGCTTGCTCACCGAAATGTTCACGCTCGTCGCCGTTTCAGGAAATTGATCACGGTCCTTCCGCTACTGGAAGGCGGCTGCATGCCGCACCCGGTGGCGGTGTCCGACGACCGGAGAAGGGAGTCATTTCTCCAGCCTGTTTCCTGCTCTCCCTGTGCTGTTTGCCTGTATTCGATCTCGAAGGACCGTTGATTACGAAGATCATTCAGCGGCTATGAGGCTTGTCTTTTCCCGGGGCCTCCTTCGGAAATGATCGGATTCCAGACCACTCCCTGAGGACGCCGCCCCGGATCTATCCCAAAGTTCCAAAGAATCGGTAAGCAGTGTCGGTAAGATCAATTTTTTAGTCACTCCTTGAAGCCCATGCCGCACCCACCGTCGCATGGGCTTTTCGTTTGCCGGGCTCCGGAAGGTACTGGAGTCCACCGGCTTCCGGACGCTCTACCAGACCTTGAGGACCGAATGCCGCCATCTGGCCCCCTTTGCCGATCACTGTGCCCTCATCGCCTTCTTTCACGACCGGGAGGCGGACTACGGTGAAAAGGACATCATCCTCCATGAAAACCTTATCGGCCGCTACCGGCAGGGCGGACAGTATGAAGCGCTCGCTGCATTCTTCCTGGTTCTGTTCTCACCGGCGATCGCGAACCTCAACGCCAGAGGAAGGCGGTTCTACTCCGAGATCGGCGATGAGGATCTGATCCAGGAGATCTGTGTGGCCTTGCTCCAGACGATCCGGACGGCGGAGATCGGCCCCCAAAAGGTGGCTGCACAGATCATCGGCCGGTTGAAAAACAACGTCCGGACGGTTTTCCGCCGACGGTTCCGGGAAATGAGGAATGTACGGCCAGGTAGACGGGAAGGCGTGGGGCAGGGTATTGCGGCAAGACATCGTCTCTATCCGGATGATGATGGCGTGCCTTATGACTGGAGTGGAAAGACCGAGGAGGCTGTTACAGACCGGCCCGGCGAGGAGACTGCCGCAGATCATCGCATCGACAGCCGGCAGAAAGATAACCTTCCGTCCGTTCCGGACATTTCCGCACTTCTCGATGACCTGGAACGGCACAAGGTCATCAACCGTGCGGACCGAGAGATCATCGAGACCATGGTGATCGACGGCTTCCCGCTGAAGGACATCGCGGCGACCCCGACAGAATACCAGCGACTGAAGAAGCGCCGCCAGCGGGCGCTCCGAGCCATCCGGGAAGACCTCCTCCATAATCACAAATAAAAAGACCGAAAAGAGATTGATATTGGGTCCGAATAGGGCTATATTGTAGCCACAAAGATTCAAGGAGGTGCGATATGCCAGACACCATGATCCGCTCGCGGATAGATGCATCGTTAAAGATCGAGGCGCAGTCGCTTTTGGACGGGATGGGCCTTTCCATGAGCGAAGCCATCCGGCTTTTTCTCCACCAGGTCGTGGCAGAGAAGGGATTGCCTTTTCCCGTCAAGCTGTCGAAGGAGGCGGCCGAAGAACACGATCGCTGGTTCCGGCAACAGGTCAAATCCGCCGTGGAAGAAGCGGACAAACCAGGTGCCGTTTTTATCCCCCATACGAAGGTGCGTGGCAGATGGGCTGCCAAGCGTAAAGAACTGACAAAGCGGGAGGGCACTCAACAGAAAACAGAAAACGGAGAGGCGGGATGATATATTCATGGCATATGATTCCCGATACATTCTATGACGCTTGACATTCCAAATAGATTCATCCATTTTAAACCAGCCGTTGGGTCTTTTTCCGACAACGCTGCGAAAGGAGTGGAAACATGAGAACCTATACCGCCGTTATTGAGAAGTGTCCGGACACGGGGCTTTTCGTCGGCTATATTCCGGGACTGCGCGGTGCTCATTCCCAGGGGGAGACTCTGGACGAACTCAATCATAACCTCAAAGAGGTGGTTGAGTTACTGCTGGAGAATGGCGAACCGGAATTGGAGACGGAATTTATCGGTACCCAGAGCGTTGTTGTGGCCTAACGATGGGAACCCGCGCCGTACTGAAACCCTCTGAAGTCATCAGCATCCTCGAACGTCTCGGTTTTGTGGAGACACGCCAGAAGGGCAGCCATAAACAGTTTCGCCATGATGATGGAAGGGGAACCACGGTTCCTTGCCATGCAGGGAGAGACATCTCACCTATCCTCCTCCGTCAGATCGCCCGTGACATCGGCCTGACCATCGAAGAATTTCTCAAGCATCGCTGATGCACCCTTGCGTTATTCCGAAAAGCCGCGAAGAACGATCATTCGGCGACCTCCGCCTTCCTCAAGCTTAGGTATACCTGCCATCCGATAATTACTCCTCAACATATCGAATCAAAAAGCATAAATATTTTTGTTCCCTGAATGGCCCTCCCGGACATAGTAGGATAGGGGGCTGCCGTCCTGCGGGATTCGTTCCGGTCGGCCGCGGCGGTGGTCCTCCTGGTCAGGGAGGGGATCATGGCCAGGACGCGGATGATCAAGCCCGAATTTTGGGATGACGAGAAGCTCGCAAAGGTGTCCAGGGACGCCCGCCTGCTCTTCGTCGGACTCTGGAGCAACTCCGACGACTACGGCGTTGTGAATGGCCATCCAGCCCGGCTAGAAAACCGGATCTTCCCCTACGATGAGATTCCGCTCGAGATATTTGACGGTTGGCTTTCTGAGCTCGCCGCAATCCGGGTGATCATCCCCTTTCTCCATAACGGTGAACGCTACTGTCACGTTCGAAACTTCCGCCGGCACCAGACCATCAACCGCCCATCGGGGGCCCGGAACCCCGCGCCGCCAGAAACACCTGAAGACGATGGGGGAGATCCCGAAAAATCGCCGGAAGAGGGTGGGGGCGAGCCAGAAACGTACCCGGACAAATCAGGGGGCCCCGAGGACCCCGATCTTTCCCTGGGCGCAGCTCCGGCGGCCGGCTCAATGATCCCTCATGTCTCCCTCATGCAAGGCATGGGCATCGAAAAGGGGAGCTTGCAGGAGGGCTCAGGTCATGCTCACGGAGTACTCAGTGAGCCCTCAGTGAGTACTCATGGAGCACTCACTGCCCAAACAGAAACAGAAACCGAGACAGAAGAGAAAGAGAAACCGAAAGGGGGGTGTGGGGGGAAGACGAAACCGGTCGGTGCCGGAGTCCGGGATCGCTTCGCCCGCTTCTGGAAGGCCTACCCGAAGAAACGATCCAAGGGACAGGCGGAAAGGGTCTTCTTCCGGATCGATCCCGACGAGCAACTCTTAGCGACCATGATCGCCACGATAGAGCGGGCCACGACATCGGAGGACTGGTTGAAGGAGGGCGGAAAATACATCCCCTATCCGGCGACGTGGCTCGGTGCGCGGGGATGGGAGGATGAGATCGCAGCGCCGCCCCTGGCAGGCGCGGTGTCGGAGGTGACAGCGCGCAACCTCCGCACCCTGCGTGACTGGAGGTCGCCGCCATGAAGGATGAGAACCGTTTCCGTGAGCTGATGACCGTCCTCGGGGAGATCCACGATCGGCAGATTACCCGGCTCCTGCTTGATTTTTATTGGCGCATCCTGGAGCCCTTCCCGGATGAGGTTTGCATACGGGCTTTTCACGAACTGATCGGCAGGGCGAAGTTCTTTTCCAAGCCGGCCGAGTTCCTTGAGCTCTTGGAAGGCCGGTGCGGGGATCAGGCCACCGCCGCATGGCTGGACGTCTTCGCGGCGCTCAAGCGGTATGGCAATTACCAAAGCGTCCGCTTCGCCGATGCGGTGATCCACTCGGTGATTGAGGCGATGGGCGGCTGGGTGAACTTCGGCCTGATGGCAGAGCGGGACCGTTCTTGGCGGCAGAAGGAGTTCGAGCGATTCTATGCAGTCATTGCCGGGAGGGAAGGCAGCCATCCGGCCTATCTTGCCGGGATCCACGAAATCAAGAACGCCGCCGGCGGGTATCCGGTGCAACAGGTGATCGATGTCCCTGGGCGTCAAGGGATGAAGCAGCTTCCGAGAGGGGATGCCAAAGGCTTCAATGATGTGGTTCGTCTTCAGGGTGAGCAAGGATGGCGAGAAGGTGAAAGTGGTCAAGAAAGTGAACAGGGTGAGGGTGGTGGGGAAGATTATGGTGATGATGATGGTCGTCATCTGCATGATCAGCGAGGTGCTGCCGGGTGCGTTCTATGAATCAGGGAAGATGCAGCCAGGATTTGGGGAGGCCTCCAATGACCGATGAACGATGCCGCCTCTTTGAGGATTGTCTCGCGCCGCTCTGCCCCTTGGACCGGAGCAGCCTCAAGGGGATCTGGTATAGCGATGAGGAGATCTGCCGCTCCCGGACCAACGGCAACCTGCCCTGGGTAAACCATCGTCCCGGAACGGCCACGCCCATGAACCGCCCTTTTCGAGGGAGGAGAAAAACGATGGATGAGCAGACGAAGATCTCGGTGCGGATCGGCCAGACGACGCCGGCGCCCCTGAAGCGCTTCTATCGGGTGGACGAGGTGGCTGTCTACTTTGCCATTTCGGCCCGGACTGTCTACCGCCTCCTGGACATGGGGGATCTCCAGGCAACCTGGATCCGGGGCTGCCTGCGGGTCTCCTCCGCGGAGGTGCAACGCTTTGAGGCCTTGCTTGCGATGGACGGCGAGTGAGAGGGTTTTGTTTCTCCTATCCCAATGCCTCAAGGTTCAGGGTGTATTGATCATTCACGCACGTCAATAGATTCATTCCCATGAGTTTCTTCAGATCCCGCCTGGCGGTCCGTTCACTGACATTCCGGTACAGCGCGTTCATGGACGGCGTATTAAACAGATCCTGGAGCTTGAACGGTTTGGCGTCCTGGAGCTGGAGCAACAGGGTCAGGAGGTCATGCTGACGCTGGATAATCGCCTTTTCCCGGTGAAGAGCGGCAAAGTAATCTCTCAAGGCCAAGCGCCGGATGAAATAGGTAATCCGGTTTTTGATCTCCTCCAGCGAATCGATGACCCCTTTCAGCACAAATTTTATGAAGGGGGAAACGTCACTTTCTTTGTCCTTGCGGGTGATGGAGAAGGCACAAAAGTATTCGTCCATATTCCGGTAGTAGTAGTTGGAGAGCATCGTGGGGACATATTTCTGCCCGGACAGTCTCAACAACAAGGCCTCGATGATTCTTGCGACCCTGCCGTTTCCGTCGCTGAAGGGGTGGATCAACCCCAGGTGATAGTGCGCCAAGGCCGCGCGGAGGTAGGGGTTCGTGGCAAGCATCTGCTCGCTGTTGATCCAGAGGATGAATTCCTGCATGAGCTTTTCAATGTCCGGAAGGCATTTGGGCGGCGTATAGACGCCGCCGTGATCCTTGTCGCCCACCTGGACCTTATGGTTGCGGTACAGACCGGGGACATTGTAGGGATGGTCGATATGCGCCGTGATCAAGGCGTGGACCTTCTTGATCAACGCTTCGTCGATCACCGGGGGTGTCGATGCCGGCGTCAGTTCCCTGATGAATTGATAGGCCGCTTTGAGATTCCTGATCTCCTGCTCTGCCCTGGCGGACTTCTCGGGCTGGCCTGTTTCGCCGATGATCTTTCCGACCTCTTCTTCCTTCAGGGGGTTTCCTTCGAGCGCTGCCGTCCCGAAGATGGATCTGCGGATGAGCGTCTCCTCAAGTTGGGACGACCAGGCAGGCAAGATGGGAAGGTCGCTCACCGTCTTGTAGAGAACCAGCCCCCAGACATGGAGCGTTTCGATCTCAGGGTCCTGGTGTCGGCGGCTGAAGATAAAGTGACCCGACTTAAAGGTGGGGACTTTTTTGATTAGATCCGTGTCCATGATTTTGTCACCCATTTATTCTGTCGTTAAAGTATTTTGCACATATGGCCTGCTGGAAAATGTCACAGTATCCGGCGCCGGCTGTCCTGGTGTCGTTTTATAGATGAAAGCGGCCTTTTTATAACCTCTGACACCAATATTGTCAATGAAAATGTCACATAATATGAAAGTTATTTCAAATTGATATGAAAATATGAAGATAAAATTTGTCACATTATGTGTCAATAGAATATCTCTTGCTGTCCACCGCCGCCGTGGATAGAATTACCAGCAAATAACAACAAGTGCAGGTAATATTATCCATTTTGCCAGGCTCTGCCGTGTGGAAAAGATCATGCGCCCCTATCTGGAGGCCACGCTGTGACGAATCCCCGTCTCCGGAATATCACCGCTTCGGTGCATCAACGCCAACCCGTTGGCTGGCCCCTGGACCATGGCAAACCTCATAACTCTAGGATGACGATCCGCCTCCTGCATTAATCCTTGCCTGTCATTGACAAGTGATGCCCTCCTTCTTTGCTTTCTGAAGTTCGCAGCATCTACCATCACCCCTAACGCCGTGCTTCGCAAATTCGGCCAAGGAAGGCCGGAAACAAGAAAGGAGGGGGTCATGATAGAGCAGGTGAAAGGCAAGAGCGGCCAGGCCAAATGGACCTTCATGGTCTATATGGCCGGGGACAACAACCTTGACGGCGCGGCCCTCCGGGACATTACCGAGATGGCCAAGGCCGGATCCACCAAGGACGTCCACATCCTGGTCCAGCTCGACCGGATCGAGGACCAAAAGACCCGGCGCTTCCGGATCACCTCGGGCGGCGGCTTCAAGAAAGACTGCATCGAAACCTTTAGCGAAACCAACACCGGCGACCCCCAAGTTCTTTACAGCTTCGTGAAATGGGCGGTGGACAATTATCCCGCCGATCGGTATGCCCTGATCCTCTGGAACCACGGCAGCGGTTGGTGGGAGGATACCAAGAGCCGATCTACAGGCCCCGCCCCGGCAGATGCCGCATCCCTGGCCAGCATGGGCAAAGCCGCCGATCCGGCCCGTAGGCGTCCCCACCGGCCACTCTTCCGCCACGCCTTCCCCCAGGCCCATCGGAGCATCTGTTACGACGATACCTCGGGCGGCGACGCCCTGGACAACCGGGAACTGAGGGTCGTCCTGGCCGGTGTCTGCGCCCTTCTCGGCCGGAAGATCGACCTTCTGGGCATGGACGCCTGTCTCATGAACATGCTCGAGGTGGCTTGGCAACTCCGGGATTCCGTGAACGTCATCGTCGGTTCGGAAATCGAGGAGCCCTTCGACGGCTGGCCCTATGCAGAGATCCTCTCCCGCCTCGCCGCCCGGCCCCGCCAGGACGCCGCCGCCCTCGCCCGTTGGATCGTCAAAAGTTATCTCCTCTCCTACAAAGGAAAAGACGAGACGGTCACCCAGTCCGCCCTGGATCTGAGCCGCATCAACAACGTGGTGAGGAAGATCGACGTCCTATCCGGGACCCTTCTTGCCGCCCTCGAGACCGACGCCAAGCCCATCGCCGCAGCCTGGAAGAAAAGCCCCCGCTTCTACGACGACAACTATATCGATCTCCTCTGTTTTGCCAAACAGCTCCGCCGCCTGCCGGCTCCCGATCTCCGGGCTGTAGCAGAGGCTCTGATCGCCGCCCTGAAGCCAGGTAAGGGCCGCCTGATCCTCAGTCAGGGGAAGATTGGCCGGGAGGTTCGGGGTACCGGTGGCCTGTCGATCTACTTTCCCGGCGACCGGATCAACCCCGCTTACCGGGCCCTCGACTTCTGTGCCGATTGCCGGTGGTCCGCCTTTCTGGAGAGGTATCTGCGATGACCGACAGCGCCAACAACAACGACCGTTACAACCGACTCCTTCTGGAGAGCATCGGGAAACTTTCCGGCCAGACCGAGGAGTTGAACCACCGATACGCCGCCCTGGACAAGACGATCTGCCTCCTCAAGCAGGCCTACGAAGCCAGCCTCCAGGCCGATCACCAGGTCATGGCCGATCTCCTCGCCCAGGTACGGCGGATTACCACCATTGTCGAGGATCTTTCCTGCCAGGATCACGCCCGCCGCCTTCGCGACTTCCAGGGCCGAATCGCCGCTCTGGAGGCCTATGTCACCCCATCGAAGTGGGCCTCCCGGTTCATCAATGCTTTCTTCCAGAAGACGGGCTGGATCTTCGGCGCTTTGATCATCGGCTCGATCGGCTACGCGATTTACCAGGTCGCCGTTGCTCTTCTCAGGAGGTCCTGATGTCCGCTTTTATGAGGTGGTGTCAAGTCCACCCACCCCGGCCCGATCCACAAGGCGGCCGGTAATTTCAAAAAGGAGGAACGAATCATGGCAAAAGCAAGCAGAGTCGGAAGGAATGACCTGGTCGGGACTGTGGCCGGGACCACGGAGCTGACCAAGGAGAACGCGAAGAAGGTGGTGAACGCCGTCCTGGAGGGGATTCTCACCGTCCTGGAGCAGTCGGGAAGCCTCCGTCTGGCCAACTTCGGTACCTTCGCGGTCAAGCAGACCAAGGAGCGGCAGGGGATCAACCCCAAAACGCAGCAGCCGATCACCATCCCGGCTGGCTACCGGATGGGCTTCAAGGTCTCCCAGTCCTGGAAGAAGGGGATGGTGCTGCGGAAAAGGGAACAGGACCGGGACAAAGTCAAGGTCCACCTGCCCAAACCGGCCCCGCAGGCCAAGGTGGCGGCCAAGGCCAAGGGAAAGAAGAAGTAAACCCATAGGCCGGAGACGGCTCCGGCGAAACCGCCCGCCACATCGCAGTCCGGGTGTGGCGGGCTCTCTCTATTGTGGGGGGTGGTTTGGGGGGGTAGGGGGGGCCAAACCAAA
>Ga0209719_1000913_pt1 | contig 40286 bp, 42 predicted proteins | sample AD_JPNAS2_MetaG_FD_184421 | JGI IMG/M metagenome (GOLD analysis project Ga0209719, IMG submission 184421) | Active sludge microbial communities of municipal wastewater-treating anaerobic digesters from Japan - AD_JPNAS2_MetaG (SPAdes) (version 2) | ecosystem: Engineered > Bioreactor > Anaerobic...
GGGCAAGCGGCAGGGCGAGAGTCCCGGGCCCCGACCCGATATCCAGCACCCGGTCGCCGGGAGCGACGTCGAGGTCCGAGAGGGTCTCGGCAACCCGTCGTGCATGATCGGACGCAAGGCGGGTAGCGTACCGCCGGGCCCGCTCCCGGTCGCTCCAGAGTTCGACACCCTCCCGGAACGCCGGAGTCGACCGGTTCAGGGCAAGCCTCCTCCGCCAGACCTCGTTCCAATCCGGCATGGGAAGATCCTTCATCGGACAATCGGTCGCCTCCGAAGCATAAACAGGTATCCATACGCGCCCTGTGGGCATCCGTGTGGCCCGGGGGATACCCCAACCATTATATATGAGGCCGGAGAGGGAATACTTGTGGTGAATAGTGTGACTGGCGAATCCATGCTCCAGATAACCGTCGATCAACTTGCGAGATCACTCTGTGCGAGCGCCGTCCTCGGTGCCCCGGTCGAGACTGCTGAACGGGTCATCATACCGGTCGCCGAATTCGGGTTCGGGTTTGGTGCCGGAGAATGCAAAGGAGGGACGAAAGAAGGTAACCAGGGCGGTGGAACCGGGACCGGCGGCGGGGGCGGCATATCGGCCATCGCTCTGGTCATCGTCACCAAGGGCGTATCCGGCCCCGAAGGTATTCAGGTCATATCGCTGAAGAAGAAGAGCGAGATCGCCGAGGTGATCACGACGCTCGGGGAGGCGGTCGGCCCGCATGTCGCGAAAGCGATCGAGAAGGGCGGCGAGATGATACAGCAGCGTAGAGGCAAACCGTCCCAGAAGCCGGAAGAAGGAAGACCGAAGCCGGAAGAGGGGAAGGAGATCCCGGTCAGCGGTGAGGAAGGGGCATAAAGTCCTCTTTTTCTCCAGAACATGGCCGCGACCCTTCTCTTCTTCCTCCTGCTTGCCGCCGTCATCATCCTCCTTGCGATTCTGCTTGCCCTGTACCTGGTCCCGGTGACCGTCTCGACGGTCGCCGACTGCGGGCGGGAAAGCCTCCGCGGGACGGCAACCGTAGCCTGGGGCATCGTGGGGGCGAGGGTCCGGGCCGACGAGGATGTGCAGGTGTTCGAGGTCCTCCTTGCCGGCCGGCGGGTCATGGTCCGGGATATCCGGGAGATGGCGGCGGCAAAACCGGAAGAAGAGAAGAAGGTGGAGGAGCCAAAACCGGCCCTCCCGGTGGGGGAGTACGTCGACGCCGCCCGCGACCTCTGGCCCCATATCCAGAGGATCGTTGCCGCCATCTACCGGTCTCTCTACCTTGAGACCCTCCGCGGGGAGGTCACCCTCGGCCTCGAGAGCCCCGCCAGTACCGGCGTCGTCTACGGTTACTGCACCGCCGCCCGTTACGCCCTCTGGCCGGCGGAGGCGATCGATCTCGTGCTGACCCCGGACTTTGACCATGAAGTCTTCGAGGGAACGTTCACGCTCAGAGTGCAGATCCGCCGCCCCCTCCTGATCATCATACCGGTCGTGCAGGCTCTCCTGCAGAAACCGGTGCGGCAACGGCTCCGGCAGGTCTCGGGAAGAGGTGCTCCGGGTGCCTGAAGGGAGCGAACTTGTTATCGGCGGCGCCCGGAGGGTCGGCGACCGGTACATCATCCCCGTCATCAGGACGCTCGTTCTCCATGCAGGAAGAACTGCCGTGGTCAGCCTGACGCCGGTCGCGCTCATCATAGCCGAAGGAGAGTGCGAGTACCTCATCCGCCTCCCGGGCGCGCCCCGGTCGATCGAGAGCGCACTCGATACGCTTCGCGGCGATATCGACCGCCAAAAAAGAGAGTGTCCGGGGTAGCCGTCACTCGTGGCGGAGAGCCTGGATCGGGTTTAAGTGCGCCGCCTTCCAGGCCGGGTAGATGCCGGAGACCGCGCTCATCCCGATGCCGAAGGCCATCCCGAAGACGATGTAGAGAAGGCTTGTCGGATTGAAGAAGTAGTCGGGGTTCCCGGAGAAGACAGCCGTCATCATGTATCCGGTGCCGAAACTGAGCACGCCCCCGATGGCGGCACCCACGAGCCCGAGGATCAGGGCCTCGTAGATGAACATCCGCATCACCTCGCTCCGGCGGGTGCCGATGCTCCGCAGGACCCCGATCTCCTTGATCCGTTCGGTGACCGACATCAGCATCACGTTTAAGATCGAGACTCCGGCGACGATGAGCGATACCGCGCCGATACCCATCAGAAAGACCGTGATCGAGTCGACGGCCGCAAAGACCTCTTTCAGGATCCCCCGGGTATCCATGACGGTGACGACATTCTCCCGCCGATTCATCTTCTGTTCGATCGCCTCCTTGACCGCATCGAGGTCGTTGACGTCGCGGACCTTCACGATGACCTGGTCGTACGTATCTTTATCGTAGTGGTTCGAGTACCACGAGTAGGGCACGACGATGGCACTATCAGGGTTGATGTCGAACCCCATCCCCCGTTCCTCGAGCACGCCCACGACCCGGAGGGTCTCGTTGCCGATCGTGGCCCGGGCACCGAGTTTGAGGCCGGTATCCTTGTTGTTCTCGGCAAGCGTCTTTCCGATCACGCACCCGGAACCGGTATCCTTCGGGTATGCTCCCGCCTCCATATCGAGCAGGAAGGGGATATCTTTGGCCGGGATCGCGTAGATCATGGCGCCGCTTTTGGTCTCGCCCACGGTTACCGAGTCAAACGTGGTCGCGAACGGTATGGCCCGGTTGGCGCCGACCGCCCGGGTGATATCGTCCACCTGCCGTTTGGTGAGTTCCGTGGTTCCCGAGCGGGTCGCCGGGGAGACGGTGATGGTGTCGCCGACATCGCTGACCATATCGTTGAACATGAGGTTGATGCTGTTGCCCATGATACCGAGCGTGGCGATCGCGACGACGCCGATGGCGATCCCGGTGACCGCGAGGATCGACCTGAGCCAGTGGCGGCTGACGTTCCGGCGGGCAAGGTCGAAGAAGGTCATGCCAGCCTCCCATCCACCAGCCGGATCGTGCGGTCGGCGTACTCGGTCATCCGGGGATCGTGCGTGACCATGATGACGGTCTTGCCCTCCTCGCGGTTCATCCGGCCGAGGAGTTCCATGATCGCCGTCCCGGTCTTCGAGTCCAGGTTCCCGGTCGGTTCGTCGCAGAGGAGGAAGTCGGGATCGTTGATGAGCGCCCGGGCGATCGCCACCCGCTGCTGCTGTCCGCCCGAGAGTTCGCCGGGTTTATGGGTGAAGTGCGACTCGGTGATTCCGACCGCCGCGAGAACCTCCTCTGCCCGCTCGCGGGATACATCCCGCCGGCCTTTCAGGATGAGCGGGTACTCGACGTTCTCGACCACCGAGAGGAGCGGTATGAGGTTGAACTGCTGAAAGATGAACCCGATGTGGTCCCGCCGCATAAGGGTCAGTTCGTCGTCGTCCATCCTGCTGATCCGCTTTCCTGCGATGGTGACCTCTCCTGATGTCGGGACGTCAAGCGACCCCATGACGTTTAAGAGCGTCGACTTCCCCGACCCGGAGGGGCCCATGATCAGGACGAACTCACCCTCTTCGATAGCGAGATCGATCCCGGCAAGCGCCACGACATCGCCGGCCGGGAGGGGGTAGACCTTCGTGACCGCATCGAAACTGATGACGGGCATCGCTGTTACTTCCGTCTCCAGGAGTAGTAGATGGCGCCGACGATCCCGAGAGCGAGAAGCACGACGACGACGATGCCGGCAAGCGGCAGCTCGCCGTCCTCTCCGCCGGACAGCGCCATTGTGGTGCCGCCGACGTCGACCATCGTCGTCGCCGTGTAGCGGTTGCCATCAGCGTCCCGGTACTCGATGACGATCGGGATCTCCGTTACGTCTGCGTCGGCCTGGAGTGTCACCTCAAACGGGGACGCATCGTCGGGATCGAGGGTTCCGACGATGTAGATCCGGTACGGATCGGTGGGGGTCGCCGGCTCGCCCGGGGAGATGATAACCGATCGCGCGGACTCAAGGCCTGCGTTCATGACATCGCCCACGATCCGGTATCCTTTTGCTTCCTGCCGGACCTCGACGTTGGTGATGACCGGGTCCGCCTGCCGTTTGTCCTCGTCGAACGTGATCGGCAGGATGAGGTCGGCGGTATGGGTGTTGATGCCGTTGCGCCAGACCACCTGGAAGGCGGCGGTCGTCTCCGCTGCCGGGGTCAGGTTGAAGACGGCGGTCCCGGAGGCGTCGGGCGCAAGAGCGCCGATGAACGCGCTCGACGGGATGGCCTTAAGACCTGTTCCCTGCGGGATCACCTGGACGCCGGAGGCGGCGTTCGGGCGGGGGTTCCCCACCCGGATGGTTACGTCGGCCGTCCTCCCCTCGGAGAAGGCATCGGGTTTTTTGATAACCGATATGCTGAGCGGGGTATTCTCGACCTGGACCGGGATCGGGTAGCGCAGGCTGCCGGCGTTGACGAAGTCGAGGACGAAGACGGGGTAGAACGTCCCCTCCCCGCCGTCCGCACGAACGGTGAAGGTGAACGTCTTCGTGTTTTTGGTACCGAGCTCCCCGACAGCGGGGTAGGAGTCGCTCAGCGGCACGACACCGCTCCCGAAGAGCCGGGCGCTCCGGATAGCGACCGGTTCGGCACCGTTGTTCTGGATCGCGATCGTGAGCGTCCCGGTATCCCCTTTCATCAGGATCGGCGGGTCGATGGAGGAGGAGGTCACGGTGATGTCCGCGGGGCCGGCAGAGGCCGGTCCGGTGAATGCCGCGAGGGCGCAGACAAGTGATATGATGACAAAGTAGAGCGGTCTCATGGTTACAGCCATCCGGCGAGCGCTATGAGGAGATAGATGATGTAGAGGCCCACGGGTATCCCGACGGTGAGGGCCGCATTCCGCGTGGAGAGGTTGCGCGCATGTTTCATGCCGAAGACCCATATGTTCGCGCTCCAGGCCAGGAAGAGGATGGTCACGACCCCGGCGATCTGCGCGAGCGGGTCGGTTGCTATGACGTGCGCGAGGTTCTCCGTCACCGCCGCGATCTCTTCAGGGCTCCTCGCGATCGGGAGCGTCAGGTTCGCTATGATCTGGTAGGAGAGAAGAGCCCCGATGATGCCGCCGAAGATCTGGGGCAGGAACCCGTAACCGGTGACCTCGAGCGTCCGCGCAAGCGATCCCTCTCCCTTGAAGGCCATCGATATGATGTAGAAGACGATGCCGTATATGAACCATGTCAAAAACCCCCCGACGACGGCAACCACCGCGGCGAAGCCCACCATGAGCACCCCGATGGCCTGGGCCTCTGCGGGGAGTATTCCAACGAACATGTTTGCCGCCAGTGCAGCCGAGACCGCACCGATCACCCCGATAACGAGCGCGATCAGCGCCGGCACCTTCAGGCTCGGTTCATCCCGCATGCGGCTCTCGAAAAAACGCCCGGGATCGAAGAGTACCCGGAGAAATCCAATTTCCATGATAGATATGCCTCCTGTATTTCTGTTATACAAGAGGGGATAAACTTTTTCGGAAACACAGAAGCAAAAATTCAGGGATCTTCCCAAATCTCCGGAGAAATGCAGGAGTATTGCCTCAAACCCGGACCTGAGGTGGACCGCACCGGGATCGAGGTGCCGGCGAGGATATGCCGCCCGCATCGCCCGGGGGAAGAGCGGCGGCGGGGACCTCCCTGACGCCTAACGTCTCAAAATCCCGCATGCGGTTCTTCTTCGCGGCAACGCGAGAGGCTGTCTCACCGCTCATATACCTGAACACGCGCATTGCCGCGAAGTCCGGGAGATGGGTCGAGCACTCCCCTACATGTGCCCGAGCTCTTTGAGGCTCACGTAACCCTTCTTCGTGACGATGATGTGGTCGAGCACCCGTATGCCGAGGATCGACCCGGCCTCGATGAGCTGCCGGGTGATGCTGATATCCTGGGTGGAGGGGTCCAGGGTGCCCGAGGGATGGTTGTGGACCAGTATGACCGATGCGGCGCGGTCGGTGATCGCCTCGGCAAAGACCTCGCGGGGATGGACGAGGCTCTGGTTCAGGATACCGATGGTGACGACCCGGCGTCTGATCACCTCCCCGGCACCGTTGAGCGTTATGCAGAAGAAATATTCCTGTTTCTTGTCCCGCCACTCGCTGACCAGCGGGAGCACTTCATCGGGCTTGGTGATCCGGCTCCCGGCAACGCCCTCATCGTCTGCCAGGTACCGCCGCCCGAGTTCGAAGCAGGCCATGATCTCGCAGGCTTTCGCCGCCCCGATGCCCTCTATCACGAGGAGGGCATCATACGAGGGATTGCCTTTGGCATTATCCAGGTATTGTTTTACATCTCCGGCAATCTGCGAGACGTCGCGCCCCTTTACACCCCGCCCGAGGAGGAGGGCAATCAGTTCGGCATTGGTGAGCGACTGGGGCCCCCGTGCTGCGAGCTTCTCACGCGGGCGATCGTGGTCGGGTATATCGCGCATCTTCTTCATGCTCATTCGGCCCTGCGAGGTTCTTCATCTCCGGTTTTGATTTGGAAGCATGTATACGTTGTCAATCAGTTCGCCGCACCGGGTGAGCGCAACGCGAGAGCAGGGCGAGGGGCGGCGTTAGGTTCTCTGTTGAGCATGCAGAAAACCGGGGGATACTACCGAAACCCTTTTGTCTGAGAACTGCTATCTCTCACAAAATGGAGCTGCCCTGGAGGAGCACCGAGGTCTGGTGCAGGAAAGGACGGGCGTATTGCGAGGAGGGGCAGTACGACCGGGCCGTCGAGTGCTACGACCGGGCGATCAGGCTGAACGCCGGCGCCGCCGATGCCTGGTACCATAAGGGGCTCGCTCTCACCGCTGCCGGGCGCCACCAGGAGGCGGCCGGATGTCTCGACCAGGCCACCAGGATCGATCCGGCATCCGCCCGCTCCTGGTGCGCCCGGGGGCAGGTGCTCTACAACCTCCGGCAGTACCAGGAGGCCGCCGAGTGCTGCAGCCAGGCGGTGAAGCTCGCGCCTGACTCCGCGGACGCCTGGCTTACCCGGGGGCACGTCTTCAGGAGTATGGGGCGAACCCCCGATGCGATCAGAAACTACGATCAGGCCATCGCCATCGATCCGGGCCGGGTGGAGACCTGGCTTGCCAGGGGAACGGCGCTTGCCACCGAACGACAGTATGATGCGGCGATCGACTGCTACGATCAGGTCATCGCGCTTGACCCCGGGAACGCAAACGCCTGGTATGCCAGAGGAACGATCCAGGCCATCCTCTCCCGGCACAACGACGCCCTTGCATCCTGCGACCGGGCCGTCGCGATCGACTCAAACCACGCCGACGCCTGGTATGTCAGGGGATGCACGCTTGCGGTGCTGGAGCAGTATGCGGAGGCGATCAACTCCTACGACCGGGCGCTTGCCGTCCGTCCGGGGGATGCCGATGCCTGGTACAACCGGGGCCGGGCGCTGCACCGCCTCGAGCGCCATGCGGAGGCAAACGAGTGTTACGACCGGGCGCTCCGGATCAAGCCCGACTACGCCGGAATCTGGTACCATAAAGGCACGGCACTGAGGAAACTGAAACGCTACGAACCGGCGCTCGCCTCTTTTGACCGGGCACTCAAGGAGAACGCCGCCGACCCGGGGATATGGTATCAGGAGGGGCTCATCCTCTTCAGCCTGAAGCGCTTTGAGAAGGCGATCGAGTGCTTCGACCAGGTGCTCAGGCTCCGCACCGATCATGCGGATGCATGCTACTACCGTGGCGAGAGTTACTACGCCCTCGGGGACTACGGGGCGGCGGTCACCTGCTACCGGACCGTGGTCCGGATGGACCCGGAGAACGCCGTCGCCTGGAACAACTACGGAAACGCGCTCTACCGGCTCGAGCGTTACGAAGAAGCCCTTGCCTGCTACGAACGGGCGCTTGGAGTCAACCCCGGGAACCAGGGCGCCTGGAGCAACAAGGCAAACGTCCTCTCGATCCTCACGCATTACGACGAAGCGCTCGCCTGCTACGACCGGGAGCTCCGGACAAACCCGGAGAACGCAGACGCGTGGTACAACAAAGGTCTTGCGCTCTTCATTCTCGGATGTTACGGCGAGGCTGCCGCCTGCTATGCGCGAGCACTCGCTATCGATCCCGCGAGAGCGGAGGTCTGGTGCGCCCGGGGCAACACCCTCGTCATCCTGGAGCGTTACGAGGAGGCGCTCGACTGCTACGACCGGGTGCTCGCCGCAAACCCCGACGACCCCGGGGCGCTCAAGGGGAAGGCGATGGCCCTCATCTACATCGACCGCCCCGCCGAGGCGGCCAGGTACTACGAGAGGCTGCAGCGGTTGCCGGGGCGGTCCTGAGCGCGGGATCCCCTATACCCGCGCTATCCGCCCGACGGCTTCCATCAGGTTCTCCATCGACGTCGCGTAGGAGAGCCGGAGCCACGGGCAGGGAATCGCATCAGGTGAGATCCTGCACCTCCGACGGATCGACTGCCGGTACATATCGGAAGACTCCTTCCGACTTGCCGCCCCACAGTGCGTTGCACGAAAAGACATACACCGGCACGATGTAGTTCTGGGGTTCGGTTTGTGTCGCCATCCAGTAGCCAAGCGAGATGTTGGTCACCACGAGTTTGTCGTAATTCTCTGGGAGTGGTTGGATCATGACGTTCCCCGCAGAGAGTCGCTGATATGCCTGCTCCGGAGTCACGATCTTCACATCGCGGACCGGTTCCGGATCGAATTTCCTGAGAGAATTCGAGACAGCTACCACCTCGCCGTTTTCTCCGACCGATACGCCGATCCCTGCGTTATGCACGGGGAGGCCCCCGATCTCTCCCACGAATGTTACATGTTTCGTGAGGATATACTCCGCTCCACCAGGGGTTGCGCTTCCATCTACAAACGAAGATCCGACACTCACATCCGTAGCGTGAATGTCACCGGAAAGAAGTCCGCGTTCCTTCAAGTAGTCCATCGCGATCGCACGAGCCTCGTCGTCGGACGGAATGTCCGGCTGCCTGTTAGTGGCGTAAGGGTACGCCTTTGCCGGGATGATATACTGGAACGCTCCGGAGTTCGTGTAATAATACAACCTTCCATCGGTTCTTTCAGGCTTTTTCACGTCTCCCGATACCCCGAACAGATCGCCGATGCGCCGTTCCTCCGCGATGCTGTTGTCGGGGAGAACAGTCCGGTATACCGGGTACGAATCGTTCACATCCGGGAACGGTGCGGCGAGGACATAGGGTCCGGATAATCCAATGATATTCGGAATCGAAGGAACGTCTATGATTGGTGTTCCTGGCGTTGCCTGTTGCAGGCAGATCAACCCGACTCCTGCGGCGATGATTCCCAGTGCAACAACTGCGAATCCCATAAATATTACTTTTCTCTTCATTTTCTACTCCAAAATTTTTAAGGAAGGCAAGTATATTGCCACTGGTAGACATATGGGTCGACATACAGATCTTCGTCTGATTCTACCGATCCGCTGCCCCAAATATGGTCGTTTTCGCAGTCCTTACTCTCACCGAGGACTCTTAGTCTGACGGGAGGCCCATGCGTCATGTCAGTCGCATTGAACCATGCATCTATGACTGTCTCTCCATTCAGGAGCAAAGTAGCAAGATTTTCCCCGTCATTCACGTCCCAACCTTCGGTCTCAAATCCGCAGACAAGATGAACTCCGTTCATTGTATATGTCCTTGGTGGAGGGCATTTGAAGACCGTTTCTGTGGCGTTTGTGGTATGACACCCGTGGAGGAATATCCATTCCAGGTCATTGTCCCCCCATGAGCAGTCTACGAAGTGAAAGGTTCCAAGAACGTCACTTAAAGCCATCGCACTAGCGCTGCCATGACTTGCGACAAGAGCAACGTCAACCCCATCGATGTACTTCCAATCCTCGCCTCCCCATTCACTTGATGTAAATAGACCCCGAAAAACCTCGTGATCTCCGTACTCAAACATCGGGATCCAGCCTCCCTCTACAACAAGCGTGTTGTAGAATCCGCGAGAGGTATTGCTGCTTTGCGAGAGTGGATGTTGCCAATTAAAATCGTAATTATCCACCCACGTCACCCCGACCTGGGGATAATCAAGATCGTGATAATCCTTCGTCGCTTTCAGAGGAACCAGAGTTGCTTCTTCCGTCATGGACACCCAGTACGCCTTTCCCGGGAACATCAGGCGCCGGTCGCTGTGGCTGCCTGTTGCGCCGCGGATCATGCTGACCTCGTAACCCTGCGTTTCCGCATCATAACCCTGTACCGTTACCCACGCGTTCCTGAGGGAAATGAGCGTATCCCGTGCAGATTCCTGGCTCAAACCATAGAATCCGACAACGTTCCAGCCGGAATAGAGGTGGTTTGTCACTCCCGTCTGCTCTTGGGTGGGCTTGAAGTAGAGCGGGATCTGGTACGACCCGTTTGCATAGATCCATATCCCCTCGAGCGGCCTGAACTCATCCTGGGCGCTCATCGATTCCCACTGGTCGCTCGAGCCGTTATATCGGAAAACCGAGTGGCCGGCCGTGTCCACCCCGGCGAAGATCGCCTGCATAGTATCATACCCGTCGACAAGCCAGAGGGGCGTCGAGACAAGATTCCATCCCGGATGCAGGATCAGCGTGTTCGACGCCGAATCGAAGGCGGTTGCCGGATACAACCCGCCCCGCGCTATCGGCGAGCTCGGTGGCTCTCATCCCGGCGGATACGGGGGGACCAGATCCTCCACGGCGATGGGGCCGGCAGATGTCATAACTATCGCCGCGCTCCCTTCGTCCGGTGTAGCGGCGCCGGGGTCTGATTCCTCACCCAGTACGGGTGCAACCGCGATGCCGGCGACGAGCAGCACGATGAGCGCTCGCACCAGGTATCCGGAAATGTCTGTGGTTCGCATCGTTACCTCCTTTCGTTCTGTGAACGGAGGCACGGAGAAAGGGTTATCTACCCAGATTACCCATGCTCTCATGCCTTCGGGCCGCAGGGGGGTTCTTCATTCGCGGTGATCGATCCCTCTGTGACAATGAGGACTGCAACGGTCCTCTATATAGCATTTCTGTCACAATCCTCTACACGTCAGGGCGCCGGTACCGATTCCGGGCCTTCGCGATCGGCGGATCGCAGAGCGGTCTGCCGTGCAGGCATTTAAAATCGGCATTGAACAAAAAAAAGACGGGATCTTCAGACCCGCGCTATCCGCCCGACGGCTTCCATCAGGTTCTCCATCGACGTCGCGTAGGAGAGCCGGAGCCAGCCGGGGGTGCAGAACGCCGTCCCCGGGGTGACCGCCACGTGGGCGTCGTGGAGCCACGACCGGGCGATCGCCATGTCGTCGCCGCCGACGTTCACGTAGGCGTAGAAGGCGCCGTCCGCCGGAGCGGTGGTGTAGCCGAGGTCGCAGAGCGCCGGTATGATGTAGTCGCGCCGGCGCTCGAACTCGCGGCGCATCGATTCAACGCAGTCCTGGGGCCCCTCAAGCGCGGCGACCGCGCCGAACATGGCAAACGTCGTCGGGTGCGATATGGTGTGCTGCTGCACCTTCTCCATCTGCCGGATGACCGGCCGGGGCGCGACCGCGTAGCCGAGCCGCCACCCCGTCATCGCGTAGGCCTTCGAGAACCCGTTGATGGTGATCGTCCGCTCCGCCATACCCGGGAGGGAGGCGATCGATACCGGCGTCTTCCCGTAGACCAGTTTCTCGTAGATCTCGTCGGAGAGTGCGAATATATCGTTGTCCCGGCAGATATCGGCGATCAGCCGGAGAGAGTCCGCGTTCAGCACCGCGCCGGAGGGGTTCGAGGGGGAGTTGACCACGATCATCCGTATCCGGGGGCCGACAGCCTCGAGCAGGGTATCGTCGACCTGGAACGTCTCGGGAGAGAGAGCGTGGTGCCGGGCAAGGCCGCCCGCTATACGGGCACAGGGCTCGTAGGAGACCCAGGAGGGATCGAGGATGAGCACCTCGTCGCCGGGGTTCAGGACGGCCTCCATCGCCTCGTATATGGCGTCTTTTGCCCCGCAGGTGACGATCACCTCATCCGGCTTTGCAGAAAACCCGTTCTCGCGGGTGATCTTCTCGGCAATCGCGCCCGTCAGCTCCGGTATGCCGGCACTCGGGGCGTAATGCGTCTCTCCGCGGCGGAGAGCGTCGATACAGGCATCTTTGATGTGTGCCGGGGTATCGAAGTCCGGCTCCCCGATCGAGAGGCTGATGACATCGATACCTTCCTGCGCCATCCGCTTTGCCGCGTTCGATATCTCGATGGTCGCGGAGGGAGGGATGCCCGCAATCTTCTCTGAGAGGCCTCTCATCCCAATCGCTGGACCATCTTCACGGCCGACTCGACGGCACGCCTGGCGTAGTCGATACGTTCGGTAGCTTCCATCCGGGTCATCCCCGGCCCGGATATGCCGAGAGAGACGGGTTTCCCGAACTCAAGCGAGAGGTCGATGATCTTACGCGCCGCGTGCTGGACGACGATCTCGTCGTGCTGGGTGGCGCCCTCGATGACGCACCCGATCGTGACGACCGCATCGATGTCTTCCTGCCCGAGCAGTTTCTTGATCGCGAGCGGCATGTCGTAGGCGCCGGGGACGTAGATCGCTCCCGCCACCTCCGCGCCGAGGAAGTTCGCGTGTTCCCGGGCCTCGATCTCCATCATGTAGGTGATGTCGCGGTTGAACTCCGCGACGACAAATCCAAGTCTTACCGTCATATCAATCAATCCCTGTGGTAGTAATCGCACCGGATACTGATAACCATCGCTCTTTACGTCAGGGGCGTGCGGGCCCGACGTCCTCGAACCCCTGCCGCTGACCGGTCCCGGCGAGCTTCTCAAGCTCCTTCGGATAGAGGGCGAGCCGGACGGCGTTCGCCGCGTGCTCCCTCGTCCGCCGCTCCATCAGCCAGGCAAGCTCTTTTGCATCCTTCGCCTCGTCCTCGTGGACGAAGACCTCGATGATGTGTTTGTTCGTCATGAGCTGGCAGAGGATGAGGCCCTGCGAGGCCTCGTGGGCGCAGATCTTATCCTTCTCGGCCCCGCCGGGCATGCCGAGGGCCATCACGATCTCGCAGCCCCGCTCCTCGATCAGCTTCTTGCACGCCACCGGGAGATCCTTGATGCCCGGGACGACGGAACGCTCAAGGCCCACGCTTGCGTGCTTCCGGATCTCGTCGGCGGCGATCCTGCCCATATCCACCCGGGCAAACGTGGTGTCGGCGATCCCGATCTTCATCCGAGCAGCACCTCGGCGGCCGCCTCGACGCCGGCGCCGGCATCGAATCCGGACTTTTTGAGGGCAAACTCGACGGCCGTGAGGGTTGCAAGGATCTCCTGCGCCCCGATGCCGCCCATGGTGCCGATCCGGAAGATCCTGCCCTTGAGGCGGTCCTGACCGCCGGCGATCTCGATACCGAACTTCTTGACCGTTCCCCGGAGATCTTTGTCGGTGACGCCTTCGGGGATCCGCATCGCGGTCGCGGTGTTTGAGTAGGCGTGGCGTGCATCGAGCGTCGGGAAGAGGTCGACGCCCCATCCCTTCGCCGCGGCGCGGACGGCGTCGGCCATCCGGCGGTGGCGGGCAATCCGGGCCGGGATGCCTTCTTCCTCGATGATCGTGCAGGCCTCCTGGAGGGCAAGGAAGAGCGGGACCGCCGGGGTGTAGGGGGTCTCCATCGGGGTGCCGCTTCCGCTCTTCCGGTAGGCCGCCATATCGAGGTAGAAGGGACGCTTTTCGCATATCCGGTCCCAGGCGCGATCGCCGACGGCGATGGCGGCAAGGCCCGCGGGGGCTGCGAGGCACTTCTGCGACCCGACGACGGCGATATCGACGCCCCACTCGTCCATGCGGACGTCGTCGCCGCCGATGGAGGTGACACCGTCCATGATGAAGAGGGCGTCGTGCTTCCTGGCGAGTTTCGCGACCTCGGGCGCGGGGTTCTTGATGCCGGCGCTCGTCTCGTTGTGGACCATCGTGACGATCTCGGCCCCGGCCTCGAGTTCCCGCTCAAGACCTGCAAGATCGAGGGGCGTCCCCCACTCGGACTCGAGGAGGGCGACCATACCGTAACGCTCACCTATCTTTGCAAAACGTTCGCCGAACTTACCGTTGACGAGCGAGACGATCCGTCTGTCCCGTGCAAAGTTTGCGACGGCGGCCTCCATACCGGCGCTCCCGGAGCCGCTGATGATGTAGAGGTCGTGTGCGGTGCCAAAAAGGGTCTTTAAGGTCCGGACGGTATCCGCGTATGCGGCGCCGAACTCGGGGCCGCGATGGTTGATGGCCTGCCGCGTCATGGCGGCGCGTACCCGTTGCGGGATGGGCACGGGGCCGGGAATCATGAGGAGTGGTTCGTGTTCCATGGTGATCAGTCCGTATCGTCTCGTCGGGGACGGACGCAGTTCCTGAAGGAACTTGGATGTAAACTCTTATCAACCTCACCACGGTGCGATATCGGTAAAGAGATGAAGGGGCAGGAGCATACCAGAGGGAGGTATGGTTGATGTCGCGGTGATCTGCGGCTCCGCTTCGGATACACCCGTAGCGGAGAAGGTGTTTGCAGTCTTACAGGAGCACGGCATATCCTACGACTACCAGGTGATCTCGGCGCACCGGGATCCCGAGAGGCTGGACGGGTACGTGAAGGCAAGCGACGCCCGGGTCTTCATCGCTATCGCCGGGCTTTCCGCGGCCCTCCCGGGCGTGGTCGCCTCGAAGACGGAACGCCCGGTGATCGGTGTCCCCGTGAGCGGGAAACTGATGGGGTTTGATGCCCTCCTCTCGATCGTCCAGATGCCGAAAGGCGTCCCGGTGGCCTGCGTCGGCGTGGACAACGGTGAGAATGCCGGCCTGCTCGCGGTGCGGATCCTCGGCGCGGGCCGCGCCTGATACGCTCCATGCCGACTTCCCGGACCTGACAGGGTCCTCGCGGCCTACCGGCGGAGCCGGAGCGCGATAACCGCCTGGATCGACGGGCAGTTCGGAGGGAAGGGCGCCCCGTAGTGCCGACAGCGAACGCCTCTTACGGTTCCATCCGCTCTTCTGGCGGCGCCTTGAGGATCTCCCGGACCATCTTTACGGCGCAGAGGTCGCCGCACATCGAGCAGGTCTCAAGCGCCCCGTCCCGCTCGTGAATGCGCCGGGCCTCCCCGGAGAAAAGCGCCGCCTCGAACTGTTTCTCCCAGTCGAGCGCCCGGCGCGCCTCCGCCATACGGGCTTCGTGGTTCCTGGTGCTCCCGGCGGCGCGGGAGAGGCTCCCGACGTGTGCGGCGATCCTTGCCGCCCGCGTCCCTTCCACGATGTCGCGGATATCCGGCAGCGCCAGATGCTCGGCCGGCGAGACCATGCAGAGGAAGTCGGCGCCGTGCATGCAGGCGATCGCGCCGCCGATCGCCCCCACGACGTGGTCGTAGCCCGGCGCCACGTCGGTCACGAGCGGGCCGAGCAGGTAGAGCGGTGCGCCGTCGGTCAGCTCCTTGATCATCCGGACGTTGTAGCCGATCTGGTCGGCCGGTATATGCCCCGGCCCCTCGATCATCCGTTGCACCCCGGCGGCAATCGCCCTCTTCGCGAGATGCCCGAGCGTCAGGTACTCGGTCGTCTTTGCGAGGCGGCCGGCATCCACGAACGCGCCGGGGCGCATCCCGTCCCCGAGGCTCACGACCACGTCGTGCTCGGCAAGGATCTCAAGCAGGTAGTCGTACTCGGCGTAGAGGGGGTTCTCTTCACCGGTCGCGGCCATCATAGCCACGTGGAAGGCCCCGCCGCGGGAGACGACGCCCATCGTCCGGGGATCCGCCTCGAGGGAGGCGAGCGCGTCGCGGTTCACGCCGCAGTGAAGCGTCAGGAAGTCCACGCCCTGCCGGCAGTGCTCCCGGACCACCGAGAAAAGCAGGTCGGCATCGAGATCCGCTGCGCTCCCCGCCCGCCGGACCGCTTCATACACCGGGACCGTCCCGACGGGCGCGTCGAGGGCGAGGATCCGGCGCCGGATGCGAACGAGATCGCCGCCGGTCGAGAGGTCCATCAGAGCATCCGCACCCTCGTTGAGGGCCGCCTTCGCCTTCTCGACCTCGAGGTCCTCGTCGCACCGGATACCCGATGTCCCGACGTTCACGTTGACCCGAACCCTGCAGCCCTCGCCGATGGCGCAGAGCCGGTGCGGCCGCACAGGGTTTGCCGGGACGACGATCCGCCCGCGGGCGACGGCCCGCGCGGCATGGTGCGGGGAAAGATCCTCCTCGCGGGCGATCGCCTCCACCTCCGGGGGGACCCCGCGCAGGCATGCGGAGATCAGGGTATGCATAAGAACCATTTGTCCGGAGGCCATATTAGTCTACATGCCAGTCCGGTGGATCGCGAGCGGCACGACTTACGCCAACTCGTTCGTTTACGGAAACGTCCTCGTGGATGCAGGCGTTCTCCCGATGGCGGTGGAGCCGTATGCCGGCGCTATCGATACGATCGTCCTCACCCACGCCCACTACGACCACACCGCCCACGTGAAGGAGATCGCCCGGCTCTGCGGCGACGCCGCCGTCTGCATCCACGAGGCGGACGCTCCCGGCCTTGTCAACGACACCCGGAGCCTCGCCATGATCTTTGGCGCCCGATCGCCCGGGATCGCCCCCGACGTCCTCCTCTCCGACGGCGACCCGGTCGGGAGCCTCCGCGTCATCCACACGCCGGGGCACACGCCGGGCGGGATCTGCCTCTACGATCCGGCGGCAAAAGTGCTCTTCTCGGGGGACACCGTCTTCGCCGGCGGATCGTTCGGGCGCTACGACTTCCCCGGCGGCGACCGGAAGGCACTTATAGCGTCGATTGAACGGCTCGCAGCACTCGATGTCGAGGGGCTCTACCCCGGGCACGGCGAGCCTGCCCCCACGGGCGGTGGGAGGCATATCGCGGCCGCCCGGGAGGCGTTCCGGTTCTATGGATAGAGGGGTCTACGCCCTCATCCTCAAGAACCCGCACCGGGAGATTCGCATAGGCGCTCTCGGGAGAAGAGAGTTCGCGGAAGGCTCGCAGATCTACGTGGGCTCCGCCCACGGAAGCGGCGGCCTTGCCCGGGTGGAGCGGCACATCCGGCTCGCCCTTCGCCGTGACCGCTCCCCCCGGTGGCACATCGACTACCTCCTCCTCGACCCGCAGTTCGCTCTCGTCGCCGCCATCACCGCCGCGACCGACCGGGACTGCGAATGCACCCTCGCCCGTGCCATCGGCGGGTCTTCTGCTCCGGGATTTGGGTGCAGCGACTGCACCTGCCCCTCGCACCTCTTCTTTCGCCCCACCGATCCGGTCGAGGAGGTCCTCACCGCGTTCGAGAGCCTCTCCCTGGATGCCCGGATCACAAGAGTCAAGAGCGAGGGGAACGAGCATAAGGTATGAGTGTTCTTGGCATATCCGGAAGCATGCGGAAGAACGGCAACACCGCACTCCTTGTCACCACCATCCTCGACCGGGTGCGGGAGGCAGGCATCGAGACCGAGTTCCTGACGCTCGCCGGTATGGATATCCGTCCCTGCACCGGCTGCGAGGCCTGCAAAAGCGCGAAGTGGTGCGCGACGGAGGACGACGACTGGGCCGGCGTGGCAGAGAAGATGATCGGCTGCGAAGTCCTGGTCCTCGGCGCCCCGACCTATTACTACGACATCAACGGGCAGACAAAGAACCTGATCGACCGGACCTACTCCCTCTACCATGACAGGCGTCTTGCGGGCAGAAAAGCGGTTTCCGTCGCCGTCTGCGCCGATCGGGGGTGTGAACGGACGCTCGAGACCATAGAGGGGTTCCTCAACACCCACGAGTTCTCCTACCTCGGTTACGTCTGCGGAAAGGGCTATGCGCCGGGGGATGTGCGGAAGGATGAGCGCGCGATGGAGAGGGCGCGGCAGGTTGCGGATACGATCATCAGGTATCTCCGACCGGAGGACTGAAGAGCGGATACGCCCGGCCGGGGCATCCCTGACCGCGGGAAGGATCTCCGGGCCCAGCAGCCCGAACGCCCTTCCCGCGGTCAGAAGAGCAGCGATAGTATCGCGAGGATGATGAAGATGATGACCAGCCACTTCGCGATCGACATCGACATTCCAGCGATGCCCCTTACCCCGAGCAGGGCAAAGATAATCGCCAGTATAAAGAAGAGGATTGCAAGGCTGATAAGATCTGCCATATCTGTCTCCCTCCCAATCGCCAGTCGGCGTTGAGGAGCCACACTCCATCCGTGGGCATATATATCTTTCCGAGAATAGCGGTGGATCGGGAGAAGATCCGATCCTCAGGCGATATCAGTCCAGGAGGTCGTAGGTTGTCGTCCGCTGCCGGAGCATCCGGCCGAGATCTTCGGCCATCCGCCGCATATCGCCCGGGTCCAGGTAGCTGGTGCCCCGCGCGCCCGCTTCCCGGGATATGCTCTCCTCAAAGAGCGTCCCCCCGAGGTCGTCGGCGCCGGCAAGAAGCGCCGCCTCCGCCATCTTCGTCCCGAGCTTCACCCAGGACGCCTGGACGTGGTCGAAGTTGTCGAGGAAGAGACGGGCGACCGCAAACATAAGGAGATCCTCCCTCCCCGTCGCCCCAGCTCGTGCAAGACCCGCCCGGTAGAGAGGAGTATTCTCGTGGATGAACGAGAGGGGGACGAACTCGGTGAACCCATGGGTCTCGTCCTGGATCTCACGGAGGATGCCGAGGTGCCGGGCGCGGTCCGCATCGCTCTCGCAGTGACCGTACATGATCGTCGCGGTCGATGGGATACCAAGATAATGCGCCTCCCGGATGACCCGGGCCCACGTCGCCGTATCGATCTTGTCAGGGCAGATCACTCTCCGGACGTCGTCCACCAGGACCTCGGCCGCCGTCCCGCAGAGTGTCGAGAGGCCGGCCGCTTTCATCGCGATGAGCACCTCCCGGGTGGAGAGACCGCTCCTCCTCGCGGCGTATGCCACCTCCATCGGGTTGCTCGCGTGGATGTGGACAGCGGGCGCTTCGTCCCGTATCCAGGAGTAGATATCGATGTAGGATTGGGCGTCAAACCCCGGGTGGAGGCCGCTCACCGTGCAGATCTCGGTCACGTTCCGCTCGCGCGCCTCCCGGGCCTTCTTTCGCACGACGGTCTCGTCGTAGCGATATACGTCGGGATCGCCTGGTTTTCGAGAGAACCCGCAGAACCCGCAGGCGTTCACGCAGAGGTTGGTCACGTTGATGTTCTGGTTCCGGATGTAGGTGACGACGTCACCTACTCTCTCTTCCCGGAGTTCATCGGCGGCAGCGGCGATCGCCCAGACATCCCGGTCCCTGGTCGCGAAGAGGCGGACGGCCTCCTCCTCCGTGAGCCGGTGGCCGGCAAGCGTATCGCTGAGCAGCTCTTGCAGCGGTGGCGTCATACACCTCGACCGTCTCTATTATAGAATAATCCCATTTGGCGCGTTCAGTTCAAGAACCTTCGCATCCGCTCCCGGCGGGGGGCATATGCTTATCTGTCCCGGGAACATCTCCGCAGCCATGGCTCAGCAGATCCTATGTCACCAGCGGACACGGCTCAGCTACAAGGACGCATACGGCTACGTCATCCCGGTCGGCGGGACCAGCCTGATGACCTGGGTGACCGATGAAGGGCTGATCGCGACCGCCGGGTTCGATATCGAGGCGCTGGCAAATGCCGGAGTTCCCGCGGCGATCGTGGGCCCCTCGGAGGAAGAATCCACCCTGGAGAATCTCGACGACCTGATGGACGCCGAGGTGAAGGCGATGAACCTTCCGGCGATACAGCGCCGCATCGAGGTCGGTATGTCGGGGCGCGAGGCCCTGAACAGGATTTGAGGGGTCGCCTCACACCGCCCCGTAAGTCGTCGTCCGCTGCCGGAGCGTCCGGCCGATGTCTTGGGCAATCCGCTGCATATCGCGCGGGTCCAGGTAGTCGGCACCCTCGCTGCCGGCGTCGGTCGAGACGTCGTCGCAGAACATCGTCCCCCCGAGGTCGTCGGCGCCGGCAAGAAGCGCCGCTTCCGCCATCTTCGTTCCCACCTTCCCCCAGGAGACCTGGACGTGGTCGAAGTTGTCGAGGAAGAGGCGGGCGACAGCGACCATCAGGATATCCTCTCTCCCCGTCGCCCCCGCTCGCGCGAGACCCGCCCGGTAGAGAGCGGTATTCTCGTGGATGAACGAGAGGGGGATGAACTCGGTGAACCCATGGGTCTCGTCCTGGATCTCGCGGAGGATGCCGAGATGCCGGGCGCGGTCCGCATCGCTCTCGCAGTGGCCGTACATGATCGTCGCGGTCGATCGGATCCCGAGATGGTGCGCCTCCCGGATGACCCGGACCCATGTCGCCGTATCGCATTTCCTCGGGCAGATGATTCGCCGGACGCTGTCCACCAGGATCTCGGCCGCCGTCCCCTGCAGGGTTCCAAGACCCGCTTCCCGGAGCCGCTCGATGGCTGCAACGGTCGAGGTGCCGCTCTGTGCCGCCGCCCAGACTATCTCGTCCGGGCTTGCGGTGTGGATATCCACGCCGGGGGCGGCCTCCCGCACGGAGGAGATGAGGTCGGCATAAGAGTCGAGCGTGTAGTCGGGGTGCACCCCCGAGAGGAGGCAGATCTCGGTGACGTTCCTCTCACGCGCCGTCCGGGCCTTCTCCCGCACGGTCGCGGGGTCGTCATAAAATGCGCCCGGATCATCAGCCCGCCGCCCGAATCCGCAGAACCCGCAGAGGTTCTTGCATATGTTGGTGACGTGGATGTTCTGGTTTCGGACGTAGGTGACGGCGTCGCCTGCCCTCTCCTCCCGGAGCTCGTCGGCGGCGGCGGCGATCTTCCAGATATCCCGGCCGCGGGTTGTGAACAGCTGCACCGCCTCCTCCTCGGTGAGGCGGTGGCCGGCGAGCGTATCGCAAAGCAGGGTATGCAGTGAGTGCGGCATCGTAAACAACTCTATTGATCTCCCGGGACTTATTCCTCTTTCCCTTTGCGCCGCGCAAGGATGAGATCGTGTATGAGGATGATGACGACGACGATGACGGCAAACTCCGCGAGGTGGAGGGGGAGGTAGCCCACGAGCGGCACTGCAACGAGGGCTTTTCCGACGATCCACTCCTTCCTGACCGGCTCGATCAGGCCGATGCCTGCTATGCGGAGGTTCCCCTGATCGATATAGGGGTTGTTGTCCCCTTTGGTGATGTAGCCGCCGTGCGGGTCGGCGTAGAACTGTGCAAGCCCCGACTCCTCCACGGCGGCGGTATCGACGTAGGTCATCGCCCGGTGAATGATCGGATGGACGGAGTCGGCGCCGTTCGGGCGGTAGACGATCACGTCGCCGTAATCCCCAAACGACGAGTGCCCGGTTTGCTGCCCCTCGACCCAGGTCGTGAGCCCGCCGAACCGGTCCTCATCGACGACGAGGACCAGGTCGCCGACGTTCATGTGGGGAACCATGCTCTCCGACTCGATCGTGACCACGGCAGGCCAGGTGCCGGCAAAGAGGTAGAGGGCGAGAGCGATACCGCCCACGACCACGACGACCCAGAGGAGGTCGCGGGCGAGGGAGACGACCCGGTTATCGCTCTCCCGGAACGCCGCGAGGATCGATGCTACACGCTGCAGCAGGGTGACATCCGACATTTGTTGTAAAGAGAGTGCACTCCCTTCATATACATAGGTTCCCCGGGGACCGGGCGGAGAAGAGATAAACCCATATTATACCGGGGAGAATAACATGAGTCCATGCTCGCCGAAGCGGAGATCGTACGCCGGTTCCTTGCGCTGAAACACCAGGTCCATCCCGACGTGGTGAGTTACATCCGGGAACAGAACGATCCGGCGCTCATCGACCGGATAGCGGCGGGGGTTCCCGACGGCACCCTGGTCATATCCGCGGAGCATATACCGGGGCTCAGGAAGGTCAGGGATGGGATCCGGTTCCTCGTCGATCCGGAACTCGAGGTGATCACGGGGAGCGCCGGGTCCACCGGGAGCGTCACCGGCCACGAGGACGCCGTCCACTACTTCCGGGACCGCTACAACAACCTCTCCTCGATGATCCGTGGCAGGATGACGACGATACCCATCGAGGCGCTGGTGAAATCCCCCCACCGTTACCGGGACGAGGAGTGCGGCATCATCGGTATGGTGGCCGACGCCCGGACGACCGCAAAAGGGCACCGGCTCGTCGAGGTGGAGGACCCCACCGGGGCCATACGGGTGCTCTTCAACAAGGGACGGGACGACTCCTTTCTGGAGGCGGAGCGGATCCTCCCCGACGAGGTGATCGGGGTGAAGGGGAAACTCTCGGGCGACGGGGGGCTTCTCTTTGCCGAACACCTCTTTCGCCCGGATATCCCCATCAACCACGCCCCGTTCAAGAGCGATAGGCCGGGGAAAGCCGTCCTGATATCCGACGTGCACGTCGGGAGCGACACATTCCTCGAGGAAGGGTGGAACCGGTTTGCCGACTGGCTCCAGGACTCGGACGCCGCATACCTCCTGATAGCGGGCGATCTCGTCGACGGTATCGGCATCTACCCCGGACAGGAGAACGAACTGACGATCCGGAACATATACGAGCAGTACGACGTCTTTGCCGGCATGCTCCGCGACCTCCCTTCGCGGATACGGATCATTGCCGCTCCCGGGAACCACGACGCCGTCAGGATGGCCGAACCCCAGCCCGCGATACCGGCGGAGTTCTCGGGGAAATTTCCGGCAAACTGCACTCTCGTCGAGAACCCCTGCCTCTTGAACCTCCAGGGTATCCGGGTCCTCATGTATCATGGCCGGTCGTTTGACGATATGATCGGGCTCATACCGGGCGCAAGTTACGAGCGGGCCGGGGAGATCATGGATGAGATGCTCAAACGCCGGCTGCTTGCCTCCCCCTACGGCATGCGGACCCCCATCGCCGCAATGAAGAGCGATCGGCTCGTCATCGACCCGCTCCCCGAGATCCTCCTCACGGGGCACGTCCACATCTGCGGCGTCACCCGCTACCGGGGCGTCCTCGGGGTGAACGCCGGCACCTGGCAGTCGCAGACGTCGTTTCAGAAACAGATGAATATCCATCCTACACCCGCGCGGGCGTTCGTCGTCGATCTCCAGACACTTCAGCCTGAAGTGATGGATTTCAGCTGATATTCACCCTTTTTCCCCGGATGTTTTCCACATATTTAAAAATGTTGAATTCCTCTGTATATGGTACTCTGTTGGAGGAATGAGAAAGAGATGGATCTGGTGTATCTGGCACCGATAGGTGCCGTTCTCGCTCTCCTGTTCGCAGGATACTCGTATATGAGTATCAAACGGGAGGGCACGGGTACCGAACTGATGCAGAAGATTGCTGCCGCCATTCATGAAGGAGCAATGGTCTACCTGAACAAACAGTATCGCGCTATTGCACTATTCGTCATCGTGCTTGCCATCGTCCTTGCGATCTGGATAGAACCGCTCACCGCAGCATGTTTCGTGCTCGGCGCGGCGCTCTCGGCGACGGCCGGCTATATCGGCATGTTCACCGCCACGGCTGCAAACGTCCGGACCACGAACGCCGCGCGGCGAGGGATCGCGGATGCGTTCCGGGTCTCGTTTGCGAGCGGGTCGGTCATGGGCATGGCTGTCGTCGGGCTCGGACTCCTCGGGCTCTCGATCGCGTATATGGTTATCAGCACGTTCACGGGGCTTACCCAGGCCGAAGTCCTCACCTCGGTGACCGGGTTCGGTCTCGGGGCAAGTTCGATCGCCCTCTTCGCCCGTGTCGGCGGCGGTATATTCACCAAGGCCGCAGACGTCGGTGCCGATCTGGTCGGCAAGGTCGAAGCGGGCATCCCCGAGGATGACCCCCGCAATCCTGCCGTCATCGCCGACAACGTCGGCGACAACGTCGGCGACGTCGCCGGCATGGGCGCGGACCTCTACGAATCCTACGTCGGCTCGATCATCGCGGCGATGGTCCTCGGCGTTGCCGTCGCGGCCACGCAGTTCCCGAACGCCAATATCATGAACGTGATCATCCTCCCGCTGCTCATCGCCGCGGTCGGTATCATCGCATCCATCATCGGTTCGTTCTTCGTCCGGACGAACAAGACTGAGAGCAGCGCCATCCACATGGCCTTCAACAAAGGGTTGCTCTCCGCGCTTGTCCTGGTCGTCATCGCCACTTATTTCCTGGTGACCCAGATCCTCGGGGCGGAGTACATCGGCGTCTTCTACGCCACCGTCGCCGGTCTCATCGCAGGGTTCGCTATCGGTCTGATCACCGAGTACTACACCTCATTTGACCGGAAACCGACCCTTTCAATCGTGAAGTCCACCGAGACCGGGGCCGCGACTACCATCATCACCGGGTTTGCAAAGGGGATGGAGAGCACCATCTGGCCGGTCCTGATCGTCGCCGTCGCGATCTACATATCCTACCAGGTCGCCGGGCTCTACGGTATCGCCATCGCCGCCGTCGGCATGCTCTCGACGCTCGGGATCTCCCTCTCCGTCGACGCCTACGGCCCGGTCGCCGACAACGCCGGCGGCATCGCCGAGATGTCGCACCAGAAACCCGAAGTCCGCGAGATCACCGATACGCTCGACGCCGTCGGCAACACCACCGCCGCTATCGGCAAGGGGTTCGCCATCGGCTCTGCGGCTCTGACGGCGCTCGCCCTCTTCTCCGCCTACACCCAGGCGGTCAACCTCTCGATCATCGACGTCTCGGTTCCGAACGTCTTCATCGGCCTCCTGATCGGTGCGATGCTCCCCTTCCTCTTCTGCTCTCTCACGATGATGGCAGTGGGGAAGGCCGCGTACAGCATCGTCCACGAGGTCCGCCGCCAGTTCAAGGAGATCGCCGGCCTCATGGAGGGGACGGTCGAGCCCGACTACACCTCCTGCATCGCCATATCCACCCACTCGGCGCTGCGCGAGATGATCGTGCCCGGCATCCTCGCCGTCGTCGCACCGCTCGCGGTCGGGTTCGTTCTCGGGCCTGAAGCGCTCGGCGGCCTGCTCGTCGGTTCGCTTGCATCCGGGTTCCTCCTCGCCGTCACGATGGCGAACTCCGGCGGGGCCTGGGACAACGCGAAGAAGTACATCGAACAGGGCCACCTCGGCGGGAAGGGATCGCCGGCCCACAAGGCAGCGGTCGTCGGCGACACCGTGGGCGACCCCTTCAAGGATACGTCGGGCCCGTCCCTGAACATTCTCTTGAAGCTGATGTCTATGGTCGCGCTGGTCTTTGCACCGCTGATCCTGGTCGTCTAACTCACCTTTTTTTAAGGTCCGCCGGGAGCGGAGCCAGGACATACCTTCATCCCGTTCTACGGATAACCAGATACTGCAGATACCCTGGAGCGGGGGTGAAGACCGCATGTTCCGGATCTACCGTACGGTTGAGGGGGCCACGGTGCCGCGGACGGACGAGACCGGGCGGTTTGAACCGGGCGCCTGGGTCTCTCTCGTCAACCCCACCGCGGATGAGATCAGAGAGGCCGCAGAGAAACTTTCCATCCCGGGCGATTATATCCGGGCGGCGCTCGACGAGGAGGAACGCCCGCGAACCGAGAGCGAAGACGGCGTCACCCTGATCATCATCGATATCCCGATGCCCTACCCGGAGCAGACGATCCTCTACACGACGATGCCCCTTGGGATCATCGTCACCCCCGACGTCATCGTCACCGTCTGCCTCCGCGAGAACGCGATCATCGAGGATTTCGCAAACGGCCGGGTGAAACTCTTTTACACCGCGAAAAAGACCCGGTTCGTGCTCCAGATCCTCTTTCGAAATGCATCTTATTTCCTCCAGTACCTGCGCCAGATCGAGCGGATATCGGATCGGCTCGGAGCCGAGCTGAACCAGTCGATGCGGAACCGGGAGCTCATCCAGCTGATGAACCTCAAAAAGAGTCTGGTCTACTTCTCGACATCGCTCAAGAGCAACCAGATCGTCCTCGACAAGACCCTGACGTTTCAACCGCTCCGGATGTACGCGGACGACACCGATCTCCTCGAGGACGTCATCATCGAGAACAAGCAGGCGATTGAGATGGCGAACACCTACTCGACGATCCTCTCGGAGACTATGGATGCGTTCGCCTCGATCATATCGAACAACTTCAATAACGTTCTAAAACTCCTCACGTCGATAACCATCATCCTCGCCATCCCGACGATGATCGCAAGTTTCCTCGGCATGAACGTCCCGGTCCCCCTGCAGGACGAGCCCTACGGATTTCTCATCATCATCGCCCTCTCTCTGATCGTCTCCTCCCTCCTTGCGGTGGCGATCAACCGGAAAGGATGGTTGTAGGCCGATCGTCCGGGCCCGCGCCGGGTGCCGGCCATCCGCGGCACCCGGCGCAAGCATATCCTCATCGCGGCCTTGCAAGAAGCACCGGCAGGTGCATGATCTCAACCCCGTCGCCCGCCTGACCGCAAAGTTTATCCCGGAATTATACATTATTGATCATGATAAATCCACATGATAGATCATGTAAAATAGGGGGTTGCCCGTGATGGGGAATCACCCGCCGGGGCCGGCACCCGTTGCCCATCCCCGGCATGTATCGACCACGGATCAGGTGCCGAAAGACCGGCAGACCTAACGGATCGACCGGCACTGCACGGTAATGTGACCCGCGCGGGTCCCGGCCGTGCATCCCGGCATGACAGAAGATAGGAATGAGGAGATATGACAGAGACATTTGCTGTCAAACTGGAGGAGAAGTGCTACCTCCCCGACCCCCGGTGCAAGGCAGCCGCCTGGACGCCGGACTACACCCGGGCGTACCAGGAGTTCATGCACGACCCGGAGGCCTTCTGGGACCAGGTCGCCCACGAACTCGACTGGTTCGAGCCCTGGGATCGGGTTCTTGAGTGGAACTACCCCTACGCGAAGTGGTTCGTCAACGGAAAACTCAACATCACCTACAACTGCCTCGACCGCCACGTCACGAGCGACCGCAGGGATAAACCGGCGGTCATATGGCGCGGCGAGGGCGGGGAAGAGCGGAGACTCACCTACGACGGCCTCTACCGCGAGGTGATGCGGTGTGCAAACGCCCTTGCGGGCCTCGGCGTCGGGAAAGGCGACCGGGTCTGCATCTACATGCCGCTCGTCCCCGAGCAGATCGTCGCGATGCTTGCCTGCGCGCGGCTCGGGGCCGTCCATTCGGTGGTCTTCGGCGGGTTCGGCGCGGGCGCGCTCGCGATGCGGATCACCGATGCGGAGGCAAAGGTCGTCATCACCGCAGATGTCGGCTACCGGCGGGGAAAGACCATCCCGCTCCGCGATATCGTGAACGAGGCGCTCACCCACGCGCCGTGCGTCGAAAAGACCGTCGTCTTCCGGCGGGGGACACCGGCCGTCGACCTCGACCCCGCGCGGGAGGTCGACTACGCCGATCTTGTGGCCCGGGCCGCACCGGACTGCCCGGCGGAGGTGATGGATGCGGAAGATCCGCTCTTCATCCTCTACACGAGCGGCTCGACCGGCGCACCGAAGGGTATCGTCCATACCTGCGGCGGCTACATGGTCGGGACCTACTACACCTCCCGCCACGACTTCGACATCAAGGAGAGCGATATCCTCTGGTGCACCGCCGACCCCGGGTGGATCACCGGCCACAGCTACATCGTCTACGGCCCGCTTGCCGTCGGGACGACCGTCGTCATCGCCGAAGGGACACCCGACTACCCGGACCCGGGCGCCTACTGGCGGCTGGTCCAGGATCTCGGGGTGACGATCTTCTATACCGCCCCGACCGCAATCCGCATGTTCATGCGCCACGGTGATGCGTGGCCGGCGAAGTACGACCTTTCAACGCTGCGCGTGCTCGGCTCCGTCGGCGAACCCCTCAACCCCGAGGCCTTCGAGTGGTACTACCACCGGATCGGCGGCGGAGAGTGCCCGGTCGTGGATACCTGGTGGCAGACCGAGACCGGCATGCACGTCGTCACCACGATGATCGGCGAGGCGATGAAACCCGGGTTTGCCGGAAGAGCCATACCGGGCGCCGTCGTGGATGTCGTCGACCGGACGGGTAAGCCGGTCCCGCCCGGCACCGGGGGGTTCCTGGTCATCAGGGAGCCCTGGCCGGCCATGCTCCGGACGGTCCACGGGAACGATGCGCGCTACCGCACCTACTGGGAGACCATCCCGGGCTGCTACACTGCAGGAGACCTCGCGGTGAAGGACGAGGAGGGCTACATCATGATCCTCGGCCGGGCCGACGACCTGATCGTCGTCGCCGGGCACAACATCGGGACCGCGGAGGTCGAGAGCGCGCTCGTCTCCCACGATGCGGTGGCGGAGGCCGCGGTCATCGGGAAGCCCGATGCCCTGAAAGGGAACGTCATCAAGGCGTTCGTCACCCTCCGCGTGGGCGCAAATCCCGGCGACGCCCTCACCGACGAACTCGCCCGCCACGTCAAGAAGAGCCTCGGGCCCGTTGCAGTGCCGGCCGAGATCGAGTTCATGGATCGGCTCCCAAAGACCCGGAGCGGCAAGATCATGCGCCGGGTCTTGAAAGCCCGCGAGCTCGGCATGGACCCGGGCGACATATCGACACTCGAGGAGTAGACGGGCATGACAGAGACACCGACGATCTTTGGGCTGCCGGCGGAGAGGGGGAGGTGGGGGCTCATCGCCCTCGGCCTCCTCATCAACCTCTGCCTCGGGAGCATATACTCCTGGAGCGTCTTTGTCGCGCCGCTTGCGGCGCACTTCACCGCGACACTCGGCCGGGAGGTGGCGGCGGGGGAGGTCCTCCTCCCGTTCTCGGTCTTCCTCGCCTTCTTCGCTATAGCGATGCCGCTCGCCGGGAAGTATATCGAACGCTACGGGCCGCGGAAGGTGACGGTCGCCGGCGGGCTCCTCACCGGCCTCGGGTGGCTCCTCGCCTCGACGGCGACGTCGGTCGAGGCCCTCTACGTCGTCTACGGGGTGATAGGGGGGCTCGGTGTCGGCATCGCCTACGGGGCGCCGGTCGCCGTCGCGGCCCGGTGGTTCCCGGACCGGCGGGGGCTCGCGGTCGGGCTCACCCTGCTCGGGTTCGGGGTTTCGGCGTTCGTCACCGCAAACGCCGCAGGAGCCCTGATCGCTGCCTACGGCGTGATGACGACGTTTGCGATATTCGGCGTCGTTCTCGCCGCCGTGCTGGTGGTTGCAGCCCTGCCGCTCCGGTTCCCGCCGGCGGGCTGGCAACCGGCGGGGTGGTCGGCGCCTGCGCCCGGCACGGGCACGGCCCCGGCCTGCGAGTGCGACCGCCGCGCTATGCTCCGGACGGGGACCTTCTACGGCCTCTTCGCCTGCTACTTCGTCGGCTGCCTCGCGGGGCTCACCGCGATATCGATAGCAAAGCCGGTCGGGACCGAGGTCGCCGGGGTGGATGCGGGGCTCGCGACGCTCCTCGTCGGGTTCTTCGCCATATTCAACGGGGCGGGCAGGCCGGCGTTCGGCGGCCTTGCCGACCGGATATCCCCGCAAAAGACGGCGATGCTGACGTTTGGCCTGATCGCGGCGGCATCGGTCCTGATCTGGCTCGTGCCGGGGGTGCCCGCCTACATCGTCTCGTTTGCCGTCCTCTGGGGATGCCTTGGGGGGTGGCTTGCGATCGCGCCGGCGGCGACGGCCTCCTACTTCGGGACGTGCGACTACCCGCGGTGTTACGGGGTCGTCTTCCTTGCCTACGGCGCGGGTGCCATCGCCGGGCCACAACTTGCGGGATTCGTCCGGACGGCGACCGGGACCTACCTCGGCGTCTTCCCGCTGGTTGCGGTCCTGGCCGCGGTGGGGTTTGCCGTCGCCTGGCTCCTGATGCGCCCGCCGGCGAGCGTTCCGGCGAGCACGCCCGTGCCGGTGGCGGCGGTGGAAGAGTAAAAGCGGTTACGCCTTCTCCGTGAGCCCGAGCCGCCGGAGCACCCCGGCGGCCGCGCTCATACCGCCGTCCAGGTAGACGGCGCCGACGAGCGCCTCCAGGCACTCGGCAAGGACCCGGCCGGATGTCCAGACCGCCTGGACGGCCTCGCCCTTCCCCCAGCGGACGTACCCCTCGAGGTCGAGGTCTTCTGCAAGAGAGCGGAGGCGGGTCATGTTCACGAGGTTCACCTTCCGGTTCGTGATCACGCCCTTGTCGTGCGCCCCCTCCGCGACCAGCGCTTCCACGACCACGACGTTGATGACCGCATCGCCGAGGGTCGCGAGGGCATCCATGTGGGCGCCCGGGGGAAGACCCGTCTCCAGGGTGTAAGCGAGGCGGGTGAGCGCCCGCACAAGGAGCGCCCGGTCCTGGAATACGTAGCCGATCCGTGCCTCGATCGCGCCCGTGTCCCGGCGGACGGCGCTGCTGCGGTTCATGGCAGAGGGGCTACTCCAGGACTTCCGCCTTCTCTATCCGGACGGGGACCTTCGGTTTATCGGCGGAGTCCGTCCTTACCTTCCCGATCTTATCGACGATATCCATCCCCTCGACCACCTCGCCGAAGACCGGGTGGGCGCTCGGCGTCCGGGGGTCGTCCCAGTCGAGGTAGGTGTTGTCCACCAGGTTGATGAAGAACTGGCTGCCGCCGGTGTTCGGGCGGCCGGTGTTTGCCATGGCGATCGTGCCCCGGCGGTTTGAATGGCCCTTCACGAACTCGTCGGCGATGGTGTAGCCCGGCCCGCCCATCCCGGTGCCGGTCGGGTCGCCGCCCTGGATCATGAAATTCGCGATGACCCGGTGGAGGATTGTACCATCATAAAACCCGGATCCTGCCAGTTTTGCAAAATTTCCCGCCGTCACCGGCATGTCGCCGTAGAGGCGGATCGCGATCTTACCCATGGTCGTGTGGAGCACGACGGTCTTCTCTGCCATTGGTATAACTCCGTATGGTATTGTTCGCCGTTGTTACTTATACTGGTGGGAGGCGTATGCCCCACCGCCGGCAGGTGAAGATCGCCATCCGGCCCGGGGGCGGGCATCCACCCTTCCCGGCGGATCACGTCAATGGTATTACCTAAACAAATAGCATATGTAAAGATGTTTTATATGGGCGGCCGCAGAAGTATATGCATGTACCCCGGAGCGAAGATCACGGCCGACCCGCGGCCGGGATATACCCGCATCACCCCATTCAGCCTCCCGCCGCGGCAAGAGCCCGCCGGTACAAACGGTCGGGCGCCGGTCTTCATCATAACCGGCGAGCAGGGCCAGTGCAAGACGACGTTTTTGCACCTGGTCCTCGGGCTCATTGTCGGGGCAAATGTCCGGATCCGGGGTGTGCTCGCTCCCGGGCACGTGCGGGACGGCCGGAGGTCGGGATTCACCCTGGTCGACCTCGCCACCGGCGAACACGAGGAACTCTCTTCAGTCGACCCCGACCCGCGGTGTGAAGTCCACGGCCGATTCTACTTCCGCCCCGAAGGGCTTGCATTCGGCCGCCGGGCGCTCGCGCCGCCGAACCCCCGGGAGACCGATCTGATGGCCATCGACGAGGTCGGACGGTTCGAGCTCCAGGGCGCGGTCTGGGCCGACCAGATCGACCGGCTGGTCTCGCTTTCGCATCCGCCGATGGTCTGGACCGTCCGGCGCCGGCTCCTCGATACGGTCATCGAGCGCTGGAAGATCACAAACCCCGTCGTGGTGGACGTCAGGAGCGCAAGCGTGATGGCGACGGCAGGCGACGTGATGGATGCCGTCTGGGAGTGGCGGGAGGCGCAGACGGCATCTGCGGTCCCGGTCTCCCCCTTCTCCCCGGGCCGCATCGCCGAGGGTCCTCCGTTGCTCGCGGATGCGGCCGCCGGCGCCTCCCCGGGCGCCCCGTCAATCTTCCGGCGGCGCTATGGCCCGGAAGGGTGAAGAATTACACCGGATCCAGGCCAGAAAAACAACGATGGCAACGGCCGCTGCCGAAACATCGCTCATACCATTCTGTTCTCGTGAACGCATAAGCCCGGACAGGCCACCATCACGCTTGCTGTCCGGATAACCCGGTGATCCTGAGAGAGACCGGGTTTGGCACCCGGGGCAACAGTCATAGGAGTGCCCACCAGAACGCCGAGGGGGTTCCGTCACGCCAGGAACTGATTTTAACTGTTGGGGATGAAAGGGGCGGAACGGGAATTTCCCGCCCACAAGGTGCAGGGCAGTTCACCCAAACCTTTTTACCACCCCCGTAAATGTTATTATATTTACATTTCCATAAAATTAAATAAAACAGGTATACATATTGGGTATGGACTGGTGTGCCGGATGACCCGTGGGGAAGAACCGACCGTGGAAGTCGGGCAGAGGCCTGAGGGGACTATCGCCATCGAACTCCCGTGGGTTGCCTCTCGTGGCGGTATGTCGGTCTACGAGGCCGTACTCCGGATCTTTCCGGTCGAGAAGGCGATCTACATCCTTCCAATCGTCCTCTTCGTCTTCTCACTCTTTTTCGGGAGGTATATGATGGACCCGGTGGAGACCCTCCGAATCCTCATCGTCGGGTCGGCAACCATCTTCCTCGATACTGCGTCGTCCCTGCTCTCGACCTTTGCCGGTCATCAGGTTCTCCTCCCCTCCTTCGAACAGGCCTGGGGGGCATCGGAGCAGACGGTCATCTTCCAGATCAGGCTCCCGCGGGTGATAGCTGCAATGCTTGTCGGGGGAGGGCTCGCCCTTGCGGGAGCCTCGTTCCAGGGCCTCTTCAGAAATCCCCTCGTCTCCCCCGATATCCTCGGCGTGGCATCAGGCGCCGGGTTCGGGGCGGCACTCGGGATCCTCATCTCCGGAGACCCCCGGGTCATCCAGGTCTCTGCTTTCATCTTCGGGATCGTCGCGGTCGCCGTCACCTACGGCATCAGCCGTGTCTACCGGAACTCCTCGACCCTCATCCTCGTCCTCGGGGGGATCGTCGTCGGGTCCGTCTTCTCCGCGCTCCTCTCCCTCACCAAATACGTCGCCGATCCCTACGACACTCTGCCCGCGATCGTCTTCTGGTTGATGGGGAGCCTCTCGGCAGTTTCAAACGCCGATCTCCTCGCAGTCGCTCCGCCGATACTCCTCGGGGGTCTCTGCCTCTTCCTTATCCGGTGGCGGATCAACCTCCTCTCCGTCGGCGAAGAGGAGGCTCGGGCACTCGGGGTGGATACGAAGAAGATGACCGCGGCGATCATCGTTGCCTCGACCGTCGTCACCGCCTCCGCGGTCTGCATCAGCGGGATCATCGGCTGGGTGGGCCTCGTCGTCCCCCACATAGGGAGGATGCTCGTCGGCCCCGATTTCCGGAGGCTCATCCCCGTATCGGCCGTACTCGGGGCCTCGTTCCTTCTCGTCGTCGACGACATCGCACGGACCCTGACCGCAGCCGAGATCCCCCTCGGGGTCCTGACGGCGCTCATCGGCGCACCATTCTTCGCATACCTCTTAACGCGAAAGAGAGTTGGCTGGTCATGATCCTGAACGTCGAGCATGCGTCGTTCTCGTACGACGGCATCACAAAACAGTTTGAAGATATCTCCTTCTCCCTCCGGAGAGGCGAGGTGCTCTCTCTCCTCGGGAAGAACGGTACGGGAAAGTCAACCCTGATCAAATGCATCCTCAACATCCTCTCGCTCCAGAGCGGGAAGGTGGAGATCAACGGCCGCCGGATCGCCGGGATGAGGCCCGATGAGGTCGCTCGAGAGGTCGGCTACGTCCCCCAGGTCCACCGCGCCGCCTTTCCATTCACGGCGCTCGACTTCGTCCTCATGGGAAGGGCCCCCCATATCTCGACCTTCTCGGTCCCGAAAGAGGAGGACTACAGGAAGGTGGAAGAAACGTTTGCCCGGATCGGTATCACCCATCTCCGGGAGAAACCTCTTCCGGAGATGTCGGGCGGAGAGTCGCAGATGGTGATGATCGCCCGCGCCCTCGCCCAGGAGCCATCGCTGCTCGTTCTCGACGAACCGACATCGCATCTCGATATCGGCAACCAGATGAAGACGATCGCGACGATCAACCGGCTCGCCGCCGAAGGGATCGGCATCCTGATGAGCACCCACTTCCCGGACCACGGGTTCATGACCTCGCACACGGTCGCCATCCTCGAGAACGGCAGGCTGATCGCGCAGGGGCCGGCCGAGGACGTCATCACGAGAGAGAACCTGTACAAAGCCTATGGGGTCGACGTCTGCATCCGCTACATCGAGGAGGCGGGGCGGATGGCCTGCATCCCGATAAACTCGTGCGGCGTTCCCGGGTAGCAGGGAGAGCTACATCGCTCCCGGCACGGCCCGCAGGCGCACCTCCGACGAACCGGCGGCGGAGATGCGCGGGTGTGCTTATGGGCGGTAAAACGACCTGTTTCCGGTCCTTATGCTCGCCTCGGCCCCGTAAAACGTCCGGTAGAACCGATCCTCCTCTGCAGCAAGATCGAACGCCGCACACGCCGGGTGGAGGGTGCCCGCGATGGCAGAGAGGCCGAGCACCCAGCGGGGGTTGCCGAAATCCCAGCCCGGCGGAAGGGTGTAGACCCGGCCGTGCTCGATCGCATCGGCAGAGAGTCCCATCCTCCGGCATGCCGTAAGGTAATCGGAGGCCGGTGCGGAGAGGAACCCGGATATGAATATGTACTCCGGGTTGAACGCGGCGAACTCTTCCGGGGTTATGTTGACCCCCGGCTTTCCGGCCCGGACGATCCTGCGGTTGACGGGGTCGCCGCCGGCCGCCTCCACGAGGTCCATCTCGAACCGGTCGGCGTTCAGGGCAAAAAGCGGCGTCCCCATCGAGTAGTAAACCCGGGGCCGGGGATACCCTTCTACTGCCGACGAGACCGCCGCCACCCGGTCGCCGATATAGGCGGCAAGCGCCTCAGCCGCTTCGGGGCGGCCGGACCGCTCCCCGAGATCCCGGACAAGGCCGGTATACCCGTCTATCGTCTGGATCTTCCCGTGAAGGTCCCGGATATAGTCGTCCTTTATGACCCCGGTCCAGATCCGGGCGAGATCGGCGTCGGACTCCACGCCGAGGCAGACCAGAACGGCATGGACCATCTCAAGCGCCCTGGTGAACCGGTAGCCGCCCATCATACCGGGTTCGGCGTACGGGGTCTTTCCGATGCTCCCGAGAACGGGGAGCGAGAACCCGCAAAGGCACCGGGCGTCCGGCGGAACCGCGATCGTCCGCGCCCCCATCGGCCCGAAGAACTCTCGCCCGACGACCCTCTCCCCACAGGACGGGCAGACCGTATCGAGGTACCCGGTCCCGGGGGAGTTGAAGAGGTAGACATACCGGAGTCTCCGCCGCAGGTCGTCGCAGATCCGCTCCGACTCCGCGATCGTCGGTTCCCTCTCCGGCGACTCGTCGCCAAACGGTATGAATCGCATGACGAGGAGCGGGATATCAGGAGATATATCCGCAATCCGGGCGGCAACAGCGCGGATCTCGTCGTCATAGCCGCGGGCGTAGATACAGGAGACCTCGACGTGAACGCCTGCTTCGTGAAGGGTCTTCACCGCCCGGAAAGCCGGTTCTGCCGAGACCGCTCCGCACGCACGGTAGCGCGCATCGGATGCTCCTTTCAGCCCGATGTTTACGAAGTCTATGGCAGGCGCGAGATCATGGAGGGCTTCTTCCGTATAGTAGCCGTTCGTCGCGCACCCGACGAGGAGCCCCGCATCGCGCGCCGCCCGCGCCACCGCGAGAAACGTCCGGTGCATGGCGGTCGGATCGTTGAGGCAGAACGCTATCCCGCGGCACCCCTCCTCCCGGGCGCGCCGGATCAGGGCGTCGGGCGGGATATGCTTGAGTGCCCCGGAGACCGCCTCCGCGTGGAGGGCGACCGTCTCGGATATGCATCCTCCACAGGAGAAGGTGCATCCGATGCCGCTCGCCTGCAGGAACGTCTCCCGGGGATAGTAGTGGCACATCGGCATCGTCTCGATAGCAATCGGCATGACCGCGATGTAGCGGTCGGGATACCGCTCGACGATCGTCCCGCCCTCGTTTGTGTACATCCTGCACCGCCCGACCCCTCCGGGCCCGATCACACACCGGTTCTCGCAGATGGAGCACCGCATACGCCTATCGCCCCTTCTCCATCATGACCCAGAACCCGGAGTCATCGTTGACGATCCGGTGAGGGAGCCCGAGGCCCTCGATGACGCCGACAACCCGCTCCCGGTTCTCCGGGCCGAGGTTTTTATCCCGAAAGTTCTTCCAATCGGGGTTCTCCTTCGTCATCGCGGCCAGAACTGCATCCCGGAGTTCGGCGGTCCCGAACCCGCCCCCGATATAGGTTTTCCCACCGGGTGCGAGAACCCGGTGGATCTCGGAGAACGCCCGGGCGAGGTCCTCCCAGAAGAAGATCGAACCGCGGCTGACCGCGATGTCGACGGATCCCGCGGGAAGCGGGATATCGTGGACGTCGCCCGGGAGAACCGAGAGGCGGCCGGAGAGGCCGGCCTCCCGGATGTTCCCTTCGGCGAGGGCAAGCATCTCCGAAGACGAGTCAAAGAGCGTGACGGTAAGGTCGCTCGCCCGCGCAAGCGCTATCCCGAGCGATCCGGGGCCGCTGCCGATGTCAAGGCACCGCCCGCGGGAGATCTTACATCGCTCGACGATCTGCTCTGCGATCACCGGGTAGACCGGTGCGAAGACGGTTTTTGCGATCCGGTTCATATTCTTCGATCCGTCCCGGTCGAACCTGCCTGGCGTGTATCCCATCTTCTCACCCTCAGAGATTCAGAATCTGGTGGATCTGGTCGTCGGAGAGCGATACGTGGAGGAAGATCTCATGATACTCCCGGACGAGGCTCTCAAGGTCCATATCCCGGAAGAGATCGGGATACAGAGTTTTGGCAGTCCAGGGAATCCCGATGATCCGGTTGATGCCCGGCGGGCGGTCAAACCAGCAGAACGCAGTCCGCGGGGTGAGATAGACCCGACCCGTCTTCACGGCGGTGATCTCCTGCCAGGCCGGGTCGGTCCCGACCGCGGCGTAGAACCCCGGATTCTCGACCAGAATGACATCCGGATCCCAGGCGATGACCTGCTCCATCGAGACCTCCGTCATTCCCATCCCGGGCGTTATCGCACAATCTGCAATGTTTCTCCCGCCGCAGAGGTCGATGAGTTCGGAGTGGGACGAACCGGAGGGATCGGTCGTAAGTCCCCTGGGCCCCTCGGCATAGTAGACCCCCACCCGCTCCTCGTCGGGGATCGAGGCCGCCCGCTCCGCCACCGTGGCAAGCACGCCCTCGTAGAAGGCGATCATCGCTTCCGCCTGCTCCTCCTCGCCGAGGAGGTCGCCCACGAACCTGATGGGCGCGGAGTAGCCGGTGGAGTTGGTGCTATCCTCGACAGCGACGACCGGGATGGGTTCCATCTTCTGCTGCCGCTCGGCGATGGTGGCACTCGCCGCTCCGCCGTCGGTGGTGAAACCCTCGATGACGATGTCGGGGTGCATCGATATGAACGTCTCGTAGTTGCCGGTCTCTTTCCCGAACCAGCCCCCGATGACCGGGAGCGCCATGTACTTCTCGGCGGTGTATTCCTCCTCGGGCGCGAAGTTCCAGCCTTTAAGCCGGTCGGGCGCGACCATGTAGACGAGGTTTGTCGACGGCGGCGAGGTGCAGAGAACACTCTCGATCTCCGACGGGACGACGACGGTCCGGTCCACCATATCGGTGATCGTGCGGTCTTCGGCCGAAGGAGATGATTCCCGGGCGGTTGTGCAGGCGGCGGAGGCGCAGAGGAGGACGGCACAGACACCGAGCATGATGAGCAGAAGATGACAGCGTTTTGTAATAACTACCACGTCCATTCAGTCTTCTCCGATACGCTCCGGGGAGCTATCGGAGGCTTATGGTATCGTGGTTGGGGGCGGCCCTTATTAAAAATAGTCATTTAACATTATGTTAATATTAAGCATATTACATTGAAAACCGGTTGAAAAACTCTACCCTGAACGGTGGAGATCCGTGACCGGGGATGCACCCATGCACTTCTGCTCTTGAATCGCACAATTCCCGTCGCTTCTCCAGGCGGAGCCCAAAAGGCGCCGTTGGATCCGCCATCGCCACAAGGCCGGTCAGCTTCCCGGTCTTTGAGAGGCGGGAGCAGGTGACGGGGATGGCGGGCTCCGCCACGCCCTCACTCCACCTCAAGCGCTTTTACGGCCGCCCGGCCTATCAGGTCCGGCGGGATCGCCTCGTACGCCTCGCCGTTGTAACGGAGCGCCCGGCACTCCGCGTCTCCCTCACAGGAGTCGCAGGATGCGCAGGAGCAGGATAGGGCAGTCACCTCGATCCCTTCGAGGAGTCTCTCGACCGGAATGCCGTTGAAGAGGAGGCCCTCCGGTTCTGCATCCGTCTCGATCATCCGGACGGTGACGCCCTCCATCTCAAGGAGCATGCGGATCTCCGCGAGAACGGCCGCAAGAGTCATACCGGTCTCCTCAACCCCTTCCGGGGACTTGTTGACCGCACTTCCGGCATGTCTCCATTCGATGATGAGTTCCTTCTTCATGGTGCACCTCCACTATTGGCATCGATGAGACATCTTCCTGCCGCTGCGGTCACATCCTCCGCGGCATGCTCCGCCTGTGCAGGTGCATCGCGGCGGTAAAGACCAGGGTGAACCCGGCAAACGCCGCGATATCGACCACCACGGGGAAGTGGCATGGCGCCGGAGAACGAGTACCGCACCAGATCTTTGCAGCACGCACCGGTATGAGGTCTCAGGTCCGCCCGCGCGTCTGGAGGATCTCGTCTTCCCGGAGCACGCGGATATCGATGCCCTTCATCGCGTCCCCGAGCCCCCGGCTCACCTCGGCGATGACCTTTGCGTCGTCGTAGTGGTTCACCGCCTCCACGATCGCCCGGGCGGTCGCTTCGGGGTTTGACGACTTGAAGATCCCCGACCCGACAAAGACACCGTCGGCCCCGAGCTGCATCATGAGCGCCGCATCCGCGGGCGTCGCGATGCCGCCGGCCGAGAAGTTCACCACGGGAAGGCGGCCAAGGTTTGCGCACTCGATGACGAGTTCTGCCGGCGCCTCGATCTCGCGGGCCCGGTCGATGAGCTCCTGGGAAGAGAGCCCTTTCAGGCTCCGGATCCCGCCCATGATCGCCCGCATGTGGCGGACCGCTTCCACGACGTTCCCCGTCCCGGCCTCGCCCTTCGTCCGGATCATCGCTGCCCCCTCGTCGATCCGGCGCAACGCCTCCCCGAGGTTCCTCGCACCGCAGACGAACGGGACCTCAAACCGGGTCTTATCGATGTGGAACTGCTCGTCCGCCGGGGTCAGCACCTCGCTCTCGTCGACCATGTCCACGCCGAGCGCTTCCAGAACCTGTGCCTCGACGAAATGGCCGATCCGGGCCTTTCCCATCACCGGGATGGAGACCGCATCGATGATCTCGACGATCTTCTGCGGGTCGGCCATGCGGGCCACACCCCCTGCCGCCCTGATATCGGCAGGGACCCTCTCGAGCGCCATGACGGCAACGGCACCGACCCCTTCGGCGAGCTCTGCCTGCTCTGCGTTGACGACATCCATGATGACGCCGCCTCTCTGCATCGACGCAAAGCCGCGCTTGATCAGCTCGGTGCCAAATCTCAGTTCCTCAAGTTTCATTACCTCTATGTATAGCGCATGGATACCAATAAAAATAATGCGCCGATCTCGGCAAGGGCGAAGATGATCGTCGCCGCACGGACCGCAGAGACGATCCCGGCGCCCGCCTCGGTAAGTGTCCGCTCCGCATCCCCGATTGCGTAGACGCCCGGTTTCTCGAGCCGGACGCCGACGCCGCCGGCGATGACGGCCATCGGTATACCACCGTTGAACCCGGGACGCTTCTTTCTATCCCGGCAGAGCACCGCGTAGGCCGGGGAAAACCGCCCCTTTGCGGCGAAATAGACGAGGAGGACGAGACCGGTGATGCGCGCCGGTATGAAGTTTGCAATGTCGTCGGCGCGGGCCGGGAACCACCCGATCCGGAGCCGCTCGTCGCGGTAACCGAGCATCGCGTCCATGGTGTTGATCGCCCGGAAAGCCGCGGCCCCTGCGAGGCCGAAGAATCCAAAGTAGAAGAGCGGGGAGATTATGCTATCGACCAGGTTCTCGGTCATCGATTCGTACGCAGCCGAGAGGATGTGCTCGGGTTCGAGGTGCGCCGTATCCCTGCTCACCAGCATGCCGGCCCGGGCGCGCCCGGCGTCGATGCCGCCGTCCTCGAGCGCCTGCACCACGGCAACGGTATGCTCCTCAAGCGATCGCCAGGCGAAACAGGCCTTGAGGAGGAAGGGCGCGAGGATGATGGAGAGGTACCAGGGGGCGGCGAACTGGACGAGGGCAAACGGGGCGGCAAAGAGTGCCACGGTCAGAATGGTCCCCGCGGCCCCGGCCGCCCGCTGGACACGGGCCGGGTAGCGGGACGGGACC
>Ga0209719_1000915_pt1 | contig 40151 bp, 32 predicted proteins | sample AD_JPNAS2_MetaG_FD_184421 | JGI IMG/M metagenome (GOLD analysis project Ga0209719, IMG submission 184421) | Active sludge microbial communities of municipal wastewater-treating anaerobic digesters from Japan - AD_JPNAS2_MetaG (SPAdes) (version 2) | ecosystem: Engineered > Bioreactor > Anaerobic...
GAAGCGTCGGCGCCAGGTCGATGTTCAGAACCATCTGATCTCTTCTGCCGGTCTGTCTCACCAGTTTCGGATAGCGGATGAAGAAAGGAATTCGCATCGACTCCTCGTAGGCGTTGCGTTTGTCGTAGAGTCCGTGCTCGCCGAAGAGGTGTCCGTTGTCGCCCGCATAAACGATGACCGTGTTGTCCAGCTCGCCCATCCGTTCCAGCAACCCGAGCAGACGGCCCACCTGTTCGTCAACGGATGCCACGACCCGCAGATAATTGCGGTAGAGCATATGCATGGGCAGCGGCGCGCCGACAAAAATATTATTGTTCGTGAGCGTCGCCCAGGTGTCCGATTCGGGCGGCAGGTGAAGATCCTGCCCCTCATAGAGCGTTTTCAGATGCTCCGGAGGGCGGAAGCCGAAATGCACGGCCTTGTGCGACAGATACAGGCAAAAGGGGTTCTTTCTTTTCTTTTCGATAAACCGAAGGGCGAAATCCGTCAGGTCGTTGGTGATGTACTTGCCCGGCCGCGGCGTCTCGATGCCGTTGATGATCAGGGGACAGTCGTAATAAACGCCCTGGCCGCCTTCCTTGGTGAAAGTGATGAATTCATCGACGCCTCGCAATTGGGGCAGGCGGTTGCCCGGCATGTGCCATTTGCCGATGAAAGCCGTGTCGTAGCCCGCCTTTTTGACGAGCTCCAGGAAGGTCACATTTCGGTCGTTCCACATGGTGTGATTCGTGACCACGCCGTGCGTGTGCGCATACTGGCCCGTGAGAAAACTTGCGCGCGACGGGCTGCAAAGCGATGTTGTCACAAAGGTGTTTCGGAAAAGGGCGCCTTCCCTGGCGATGCGGTCCAGGTTGGGGGTTTTCACCACGGGATGGCCCATGCAACTGAAGGCATCGTAGCGATGATCGTCGGTCAGGATAAAAAGGATGTTGGGTTTTTTCTCGCCTGCCCAGAGCCGCCCGGCCGCGAGCGGTCCCATCATTCCCGCAAGCGCCGCGGTTCCCGCGATCTTCAGGACCTCTCGCCGGGACCGCTCTTTCGAAAACCAATCTTTTTCCCGGCCGGTCATTGCGGGCCTCCCGGATGCAAGAAAATTCTGGAGTACAGGTCCATATACAAATAGTAGAAACTGTGGCCGCCGTTATACAGCAGCAGGAAGGTCATGACAAAACCGACGATCAGCACCAGTCCCGATTTGCAATCCATGATTTTGACCGAACGGTCGCCGGTGCGCCGGCGGTAAAGGATTCTGCACCAGATTTCGGAGATGCCCATGCACAAAAGCGCGACAAAAATCGGGCCCATCAGGACGGCATGGAAGCAGACGTAAAATACTTCCGCGCCGGAGAAGATCCCAATGAAATCGGAAAGGACCTTGGCATCCCAGACGATCGGGGTCGCCAGGCAGACCAGCAGACGCTCGCCGAAGGTTGCGCCCCTAAAGAAGGCCAGCGTATTGGCGATCATGGCGCCCAGCCAGATGCCGGCAAACATGCCCAGCGCCGAAAGATGGATGAAAAAGGTTTGAAGGAACGGAGGCTTCCACCAGCGGCTTGCATCGTAAAGATTGATCGAGACGATCATCAGCGCAAGAACCGCCGCTGCGGGAATAACGATGCGCTGAAATGCAGGCTTTTGCTCCATGGAACGGTCCTTAAAAAATCCACGGTCAAGGATGGAGATTATTTTCTCCCGCCGAAAGCCGCAAATCGCGGCTGTTCGATTTCCTTCAAAGCGTGTGGAAGTATAAGAGCAATCCCCTTTTTGTGTCAACCGGTTTTCAGATGCTCTTCCCTTCGCCCGCTGCGGAACGCGGCAACGCGTTTTTTGATTTCGGGCAGATGCGGCTCGATATGGCGATAAACCATTTGATTAGCGGCACAGTATTCACTGACCCTTTGATCGCCCGAATCCCCGTGGAACCTGAACCTTGTGCAGTCGCCCATGCAAAAAGAAGCAATGGAGCAGTCTTTGCACTCCTTCGGCCGGTCAAACTTGAGCCGGGCAAAAGCGGTCCGCCGGGCGCTGTTCATCAGGGTCAGAAGCCGGCTTTCCAGCAGATTGCCGATTTTCCACTCCCCGGATACGAAAAAGTCGCAGGGATAGCAGTCCGCGTTGTGCTCGACCACAAGGTAGCTGGAGCAGGCGTGCTGATAACAGCACGAGTCCTTGACCCCGTCCACAAGATACAAAAGCAGGTCTTCGAAAAACCGGATGGAAACATCATAGAAGTTTTTTTCAAACCATGCGTCAAAAAGCCGGATATAGAATTCGCCCGTTTCTTCCGCGCGCACGGCAAAGGGCATCAGCTCGCCCGTCTGCGGGTGCGTTTCAAAACAATGGATGAATTGAAGAAATGAAAAACCCTTGCTTAAGAAAAAATCATACAATTCCAGAGGCGATCGGATATTTTGATCGGTGAGCATGCACAGGATATTGAAAGAGACTTCGTGCTGCTGCATCAGCCCGATGCCCCGCATGACGCCGTCAAAGCTTCCGCGCCCGGCGTAGTCTTTCCGGTAAACGTTGTGAATCTCCGGCGGGCCGTCGAGACTGACGCCGACCAGAAAGTTTTCTTTGCTGAGAAACTCGCACCACGCGGCGTCGAGCAGCAGGCCGTTGGTCTGCAGGGAATTTTCAATGATCTGACCGGGCCGGGCGTGTTTTTTTTGAAAGGCCACGACATCCCGGAAAAAATCGATCCCCATCAGGAGCGGTTCACCTCCCTGCCAGCAGAAACTGTTGAAGAGGGCATCGACGGACAGGGTTTTTCGAATGACCGTCTCCAAAATTTTGCGGGTCATCTTGGTTTCGTTTCCGGGATAAAGCGCTTTCGTCCGCCGGTAAAAGCAATAGTCGCAGGCCAGATTGCACAGGCCGGATGCGGGCTTCAGCAGAAGCGATATCGATTCCGGGGCAGAGCGATCCTGCATGAGCATACAAATTCCCTCGTTTCACAAGGCGGTCAATCATTCAAGGGTTTTGGAGACTTATATCATGCATCCGTATTCTCTGCCATTCAAAATCAAAAATTCACTTGCAGGCAGGCGCGCGAGAGCTTCTCTCCCCGGATAACACCAAGCAATCCATGCGGTATCATCAGTCAGGAAATATTTCGGGCTATTGGGAACATGAAAAAATAACAGTAAGTCTCCATGAAAAGATTATCGTCAAGATCGCCTGCAAAGATCATCTTGACAGAAGTTAACATGTGGGTTAACATGCAGCCGTGAACCGAACGATCGTCTTCTACGCAACAGTGGACGGCAAATGTCCCGTTCAGGATTTTCTCGATGAGTTGCCCGGCAAGGCGGCACAAAAAGTGGTTTGGGTGCTCCGTCTGCTGGAGGACCTGGAGATGGTGCCGGTCATCTATTTCAAGAAGCTGATCGGCACGGAGGATATATGGGAATGCAGAATCCAACATGCTTCCAATATTTATCGGATATTGTGTTTCTTTGACAGTCGTTCAGTAATCATACTGACCCACGGCTTCCAGAAAAAGAGCATGAAAACACCCAGACAGGAAATAGAAAGAGCTGAAACCTATCGGCGTGATTATTTGAATCGTAAAGGATTAAAGAGATGAGTGATCTGAAAAAATATATCGCGAAACGAAAAAAAACGGATAAGGCATTTGCGGAAGGTTTCGAGGAAGGCTACGAGCAATTCAAGATCGGGGTTGTCCTGCGCCAGGCTCGAGAAGCCGCGGGATTAACTCAGGAGGAATTGGCCCTTCGTCTCCAAACCCAAAAGACGGCGATTTCAAGAATCGAAAACCACGCGGAAGACATCAAGTTGTCTACTTTGGATCGGGTTGCCAAAGCGCTCGGAAAACGGTTAGAGGTTAATATCGCATAGGTTTCATTAACCTTCCATAAGCCGCGTACTCGATCGTTGTTTCGAATGAATGACTCCGGCAAGGCAACATTTTTCGTTACTTTCGCAGGGTGAAAGGGCGGTTTTTTGCGGACAAAAAGAGGCCGCCGGAAATTCGACCGCTTTATGGAGAAGCCTTATCCACCCTCATTTTCTTCTGTAAATTTCCTTGCGGTGGCTGACGCGAAGCACGACGATATCGTCGCCCTCCATGTCGAAGATAACACGATAATCACCAATGCGAAAACGGTAACCGCCAAGTGCCGGGTCGGTCAGCGGTTCAGCATATTGGAGAGGATTGTCTTTGAAGCGAAGGAGGGTTGTGCCGATGCGCTTTTTGAGACCGGCTTCGAGCTTGCCAATGTCCTTGACGGCTTTCCGGGTATATACCGGCCGGTAACTCAATGCCCGAATACCTCGTCATGGGTCTTTACACGACCGGCCTTATAGTCCGCCCGGGCATCCTTGATACTTTCCAGGTATTCGGGCGAGGTTGTCGCGAGCAATTCCTCCAGGAAGGCTTCCCGGTCCTTTTTTTTCATCGATTTTACGGCGCCAATAATCTCTTGCCGTGATAGGTTGACTTTGATGGCGTTTAACATGTCAAAACCCTTTCTATTCAACTATACAAGACCTTCTTCTTTTGCTCCGTCTCGCCAAAAGGCGATCTGCTTGGCTACGTCAACCATCCCGCTCAATCTCCGCGGCCTAAACGGAGAACTCTTTTATAAGATATAGCTTTTTTATTGAGGAACATCAATGGATTTTGCAGTCATGAATAAGGATTTGCGGTCCTGCAGGTCGAGAGTGGCTTGCCGCGCCTCGCGGCTCATTTCTCCCTGGAGTGCCAGAATCAGCTCGCCGACTTGGGGGGTGTTACTGATCGGTGCTATAGAGCCAATCCGTGATCGCCGTAATGAAGCCAGTATATGATCGCCGTAATGGAGCCACCCATTTGGGGTGAGGTTTTCTACCGAGGGGTTTAAAAAAGGTCTCGGACCATGTGATGAACGTCAGTATACTCGTGGCAATACAACGCTGGGAGGAGCTGACATGAGCAACAGGAGGTTCGAGATGTACCAATATCGTCAAGTGATACACAGGATGCGCATGGGAGAAAGTGACCGGACCATTGCCCGGGCAAGGCTGATGGGCCGTATAAAATGTGGACAGGTTCGGGCCATTGCTGGGGAGCAGGGGTGGCTTGACCGAGGGCTGCCCCTTCCTGACGACGAGGTTCTGGGGGCGGCATTTGAGCAAAAGAAAGAGCATGATAACAATCCCACGCATCAGTCTTTGAGTGGCGCCTATGAGGAACAGATTCGCAAGTGGGTTGAGGGAAACGTCTGCATGACCACGATTCACCAGACCCTGGCGAATCAATTCGGATTTACCGGAAGCTATTCTTCTGTACGCCGTCTGGTGCAGAGGCTGAAACTCCATCAACCCGAGGCGACCTGCATTCTGGATTTTGCCCCCGGCGAGGCGGTGCAGGTGGACTTCGGCAAGGGGCCGGACATCACCGACGCCTTCACCGGTCAGACTTTCAAGACCTGGATTTTTGTCATGACCCTGTGCTTCAGCCGTCATCTTTACGCCGAGATTGTCACGGATCAGAAGGTTGGCACTTGGCTTTCCTGCCACCGGCGGGCCTTCGAGTTCTTCAATGGCGTGCCTGCCAAGGTGATTATTGATAATCCCAAGTGCGCCATCACCAAGTCCTGTTTCCGGGATCCGGAAGTGCAACGATCTTACGGTGAGTTGGCGGAGGGATACGGATTTCTGATCTCTCCCTGCCCGCCGCGGGATCCTCAGAAGAAGGGGCGCGTGGAATCCGGTGTGAAGTATGTCAAGAATCGCTTTGTTCCCCTGCGTCAGTTTCGCTCGCTGGCTGACGCCAACGGGCAGTTGCGTCAATGGATTCTGGAAACGGCGGGGAATCGCATTCACGGCACCACTCGACAGAAACCGTTGAGTCTTTTTGCCGAAGCGGAAAGGCATCTGCTGAAACCTCTACCCGATGTTCCCGTGGAGATCGCCGTCTGGTGCCAGGTCAAGCTGCACGGCAACTGCCATGTTCAGTTTGAGAAAGCGTATTACTCGGCGCCGTTTACGCTGATCCATCAGACCATGTGGATCAAGGCCACGGACAGCGCCGTAAAGATTTATCATGATCTGAAACTGGTAGCCGTCCATCCCCGGCTCAGGAAACCCGGCGCCCGTTCCACCGTCGATGAGCACCTGCCGCCGGAGGCGATCGCTTACAAGCTTCAAGATCCCCGATGGTGCCTGCGCCAGGCGGAGGCCATCGGACCCGCCTGCCATCAAATGATCCGGACGCTCTTTGCCGACCGGGTTCTGGACAATCTCCGCGCCGCCCAAGGGGTTGTCGGTCTGGGAAAGAAGTACGGGCCTGTGCGTCTGGAATCTGCCTGCAAGCGGGCGCTGCACTTCGAAAATCCCCGTTACAAGACGGTCAAGACCATTCTGGAAAAAGGCCTGGATCAAACGTCGGTCCCAGGTGACACTGTTCCTCTTTCCTCCGTCTACACCGGCAGTGGTCGTTTTCTCCGCCCAGCCGGTGTGATGCGGTACCATTGAGAAAGGAGGAAACGATGATGAACCCCATGCCCGAATTGATTCCCATGCTCAAGCAATTGCGGCTGTCCGGTATCCTGGATTCCATCGAATCCCGCAACCGTCAAGCCATCGAGAATCAGTTTTCCTACATGGATTTCCTAGCCACCATCGTCCACGACGAGATCGCCCGCCGGTCTCAGAAACGACTGGCCTCGGCCCTCCGCCGGGCCAACTTCCGCAACCAGAAGACCCTGGAGGAGTTTGACTTCACCTTCAATCCCAACATCAACCGCGCCCTGATCATGGAGCTGGCCTCCTGCCGGTTTATGGCCGAAAAGGTCTCCGTGCTGATCGTCGGTCCCTGCGGCACCGGAAAAAGCCATCTTGCCCAGGCCCTCGGACACAGCGCCATCCGTGCCGGTCATGACGTCCTTTTCACCACCGCCTCCCGGATGCTTGCCCAGATCAACGCCGCCCGGGCCACCAACAGTTACGAAAGACAGTTGGCCAAACTCGTCGGCATCGATCTGCTGATCATCGACGACTTCGGCCTCAAACCGCTAACCGGCATCCAGGATGAGGACTTCCACGAGGTGATCTCCGAACGCTATGAGCGTAAAAGCACCATCGTCACCTCCAACCTGGACATCACGGAATGGCCCGACGCCTTCCCCAATCGCATCCTGGGCGCGGCCACCATCGACCGCCTCCGCCACGGCGCCTATAAAATTGTTCTGGATGGAAAAAGCTACCGCGCACATCCCAGATCGGAAACACAAAATACAAGCTGTCAAAAAACAGAAAAACAAACCAAGAAAGGAGGTCAAATCGCCTGATTGAAAGGGGGGTCCAATGACCTTTTTCAACCCTTTTCACTGGCTCCATTACGGCGAAAATCGGTGGCTCCATTATGCCGATCATTGACAGGGGGTGACTTGGGGGGCTGTGGTGGTTACGGCATCCAGGAGGTCCTTTTCCACTTCCGGCCGCCAATTCTCGAAGGGGTGTAGGCAGCCAGCGCGTTCCGCGCCTCCTCCGCCTCAGCCTCAGTTCTCTGGCCCGGTCGATGAGCACGTTCAGTCGTCCGATAGCCTCGCTGATTCGGGCAATCAGGCTCAGAATCTCTGAGGCTGATTTGCTGGTAATTCTATCCATCCGGAAGGTCAATATGGGATGAGTTGACGCTTTGAAGCGCTATGGGTAGTTTCTTTATCTGTTCAAGCACAAAACGACAACAGGCAGGTAGCACTTAGTACCTCTTTGAGCAAGATTATCAAATTTAATGGACGCGATAAGTACAATATTCATTGACGCCGCACACCTGACATCTTGGATTCTTTTCGAGACAGATGCCGCCGTTTGCCAGTCCAAAGCCTTCTTCATCACCCATCTGGCCATATTTGACCATGACTATATCGATATACCGAATAGGCTCGCTAAGCTGGCGTGCGAATTCCTTCCCAGCCGCTACAGATTGTTCAATGTTTTCTTTATCGGAGATGAATCCAAGCCTGAACAATATACGTCGTATTACCCGGTCCGGCTTCCATACATTTAAGCCCAAATCAAGCATGACATGATAAGCCGTAATGGGACCGACATAATCAAACTGCATTAAATCTCTCTTCAGGAGATCGAGAGTTCTTTCTTCTTCAAGACTTCCAAAGCTTTCTATGTAATTTGAAAAAGTGCCATGCCTCTTTATTATCTTGTCAAACGTGATTGCGTTGTTGATGCAGGCTTCAATTTTACGCTTATAATGGATGGTGTTCGGATCTTTAAGAATCGCGTTTACTTCTGTCTCAGAAAAACTTTTTGCTAACCTGTAGTCATTGAAATATTTCTTGATTGCCGGCAGCTTTTCCGTAACCGTTTTTGCCTTCATGCCGGAATAAAAGGCGACCTGCACCAATATCCAGTAGATGTCATTATCCGAATAATTCTTGTAATGATATTTCTTGAACTTACCCCAATTTCTCTCGAAGTCCTCCTCAGACAGCGAACACTCTTTCTTTATCGCCGCCTCCATTTTCGTAAATAGGTCTTTGATGTCCGTTGCTTTCAACCTATCGGAGACGGAAAGAACATCTTTGAATTTTCTTTCTCCAGCAGGCACCGGAAGTTTTGTAATCGTTGCCCGACCGTTCTTTTCCGGATGATTGAACTCCAGTCTGATCCCGCAAGAGAAGCAGAATTTGTGTTCACGCTTTATCTCAACGCCGCAATTGTAGCAGAACATGTTCATTTGTCCCGATTCAGTGGATGATCATCACAGCAACGTAGCCTGATAAGATTCTCGGATAGGCTATGACGGAAGATTTCCAGGTGGTCGTTCGCCTTGAGCGTGGTAAGGCTGACATCCGATAAGTCTATGGGAAACAAGGCGCCATGGACAAGAATCTGTTGCAGCGGAAGACTGACTTCATCTTGAGAATGCAGCAATGCCTCGACGATCCATCCGCTCTCTTTGGCGTCACGTGGTTTCATGACACACCCACGCAGATAGCTTCCCGGTTTCCCGCCCTCCTGCAAAGCCCCTGACTCAAGAAATGTACTGAGATTGTAACGGACAGAGCGATAGACGAAATGGCGGTCTCCAAACCGCTCGCGGATACGGACGTTGATCTGGGCGGCCTGGGCCTCGCCCTGCAACCGAAGGAGGCGGCCCGTTGCCTCGGCAACATGGGCGATGAAGGGGTAAGCGGCCATGCACATGCCCCAGTTGAGAAGAAAGGCACTGTCGGTATCCGGGCGATGACGAAACATCTCCAATGCCTCGTCGCGGAGCGCCGTGCAGTAGTGGGGCGGCTGGATCCAGACGCGGTTCAGGTAAACGAATACCTTACGGACAGTTTCCTTGCCCTGGTTGTCAAGAGCGATCTGCTCCTTAAGTATGGTTTCAATCTCGTCTGCTGCGACGCCGGCTGCGGTCAGGCGAAGCGTTTCGGTGAGCCATGAGGCGCGTACCCTGCGGTTGAAACCAATATCCACTTTTTTTCTGATGGGCATCTTCAATAAACCGTCTTTCTACGAGAAATTTCAATGAACGGCACGATAACCTCTTCTATGCTTGCACCACCGTGACTAACGACCGTCTGCCCTTCTGAGACAAAAGCCTTGTCCTGCGGCGCCAGCAGGCAATGGAAGTCCTTGGGCAATCCTTGATGATCCCAGGCGACGGCTTCCGGGAATGCCGATTGCGCAGACGCGCGAAGCTTCGGGTCGGAGTAGATACGGCAGCGTTCTCCTTTGGTTTCGCTGAGCGAACCTTCTTTCAATGTCCCTATCCCCTGGACCTCGATGCTTCCATGATCGGCGGAAATAACGATATGGAAATTCTCCGCGAGGAGCATTCGCATCAGGGTGCAAAGGAATCCTCCTTCAGCCCAGATCTTCACCTGAGATGCGATGCCGGGGGCACCAACCTGAACACCGTGCGTGATCTCATCCACCTTATAAATGCTGCAAGCCAGAGCGCGAACGCGATAATCCAAGAGTGATTCGACTTTTACAAGGTCGGCCATTTCCCCGCGGAACGCCGCGAATTTTACTTCATCCAACTGGAAACCACGATCGGACCAGAACTGTCGCCAGCCATACTCATCTCGATCGGTGCGGTAGATGGTTTCGCAGAAATACACGGGAATCTTCCCCGAAAAGGCCGCCTGCCGGGAAACGGGTGTGATGGTCGGGACCCACGCCATAACCGCATTTTCCTGTAAGCTGGCATGTTCCAGCGCCGGTGTTAGCGCCTCTTTCAATATAAGCCATTGATCTATCGCCAAGCCGTCCATCAAGATGAAGGCGACCTTCGAGGCTTCTTTTTGTGTCAGGCGGTTGGCTAAGAATGCCGGGATATGATGAACCATGACAGGATTTACCGCCGGATAATTGTAGATTCCGCGATAGGCGGTCGAAACCCAATCCGAGAACTTTTTGCCGATCATTCGTCGGATTTCCGCATAGCGCGTTCCGTGGACTGTTTTTAATGTCTGCACATTTTCATTCCAGATACGTCGTATTTGACCGTATTGAATGGAATAACTCAGCCACGAATGCACATTCGCACTTTCAGCAGGGAAGTCATCTTCGATACTTTTGCAGAGTTCCTCAAAACGGATTTCCTGCCGAGCCTGGCTTTCCCCTTTCATCCCTATCCGTATCCAGGGCGCTGTCTTGACTGCCTGTGCGACCCACTCGATAGGTTTCAAGATGCCTTCATTGAAGAGATTGTCAATATAGACACGGATATCGTCATGATCAAAGGAGATGATGGAAGCACCGGGGTATTTCAATACGGCCGCTTCAGCTACCACTCCGACAGGCGATACGCCGCCGATTTTCGAATTGACGAATATCGGCCACCGTTCCTGGAGAAACTCAAAGAAGGCGCTGCGGTCCGGAACGATAGCCTTCAGCGGCCAGTCCTTGAAACGGCCGATCTTGGAGAGAGCGGCGAGCAGGTAGTCGTCAAGCGGCGCCGGCACATGCTGCTTCCGGTAATGGCGTTGGAGTAGGGCACGGAGCAGATCACTGTCCTTTTTGATTAGTTCGGGCACGGTTTCAAAGACATGCTTGAGTATGAAGTCCTTGGTCAGGGCCTCGCCCAACGGCTGTTTGGCATACTGATCATGGGCCAGGGACAATACATCGAAGTACATGCGATCAAGTTTCGACACTACCGCGTATGATAGATTGGGAAATACGTCTTTCAAGTAGAAGGCCAGCCTACGGGCGTTTTGCAAAAGATCAGCCGGGAGTTTTTCTACCTCGCAGATATCCGGCTGGACAACGACGATAACTTCGCTGTTTTCTCCTCGATCCCAGGCTTCCCGTAACTCTGATTCGTAAAGGAATCTGAAGGAAATAGGTTCCTCGTAGTAAATCAGCATGAAGCCTCTACTGGTGATTTCGCTGAATACTTTATCATCCCGGAAAAGCTCATCCGGGTCCGCCACAATCGTCTTTCTGGCGATACCCGGTACAAACGGTTTCAATATGGATTCCCGCCACGGCATATCAATTGATCCTCAAAATGACGATGGGTGCGAGATCGGGAAGCGCCTGTTTCTGCTCTTCATGGTTTCGTTTCCACTCGTCCTCTTCGATCATGAGTCGGTGCAAACGATGTTGGCGAACCTCCGGAAGCCCGATGGATGCCAGTAACTTGCGACGTGCAATGAAGCTGTAAGTTGCCTTCTCTTGCTCCCATTGGAGATGGTTTAGATGTCGCTGGCGAAGCTGAAGATAGACTTCTCGTCCCTGTTCGCGCGCCGCATCCTCACACCGCTTGAACGCCTCAACCGCCTCGGCAGAGAGGATTGGATTACCCAGCCGCCAAGGATTTGCGTTCAATCCATCCCAGACAAAACGCGCCGTCGGCTGCAAATTCCGACCGTCGTCATGGACGAAGACCGGCAGTACGCGTTGGCGTCGACGGACGGAAGTAAGCATGCCGATCTGCCAGAGTGACCAGAAACCCTGAATCGTAGCGGGAATCCCTTCCATTTTTATGCGGTGTATGGTTTGTCCCGGTGCGTGTCGCGGGAGGCGCGACAACAACCCCCGAATACGAGGATGTTCCAGGGACAGAACTTCGATACCGGTCTGCGGGCCGCTTGTCCTGGATGGAAATATAACCAAATGACTTTCCGCTTCATTGGGCCAGCACAGTTCCATGCCCCGATCTGAGCGTTTGATAGTCCCATGATGAGCGGTCACGTAATTGATCGTCATCTGTTCGATCCACTCACCCAGCGGCAGGTTCAACAGCTGCTGAGCCTCGGTCGTTTCCAGAGACACCGGGTCATCAAAGAGCGATTGCTGCATCCGCGCGTGATCGGCCTCCTCCTGAACTGCCTTGATAGTACGCTGTACTTCCGCGTTGATCTTATCGGGATGCAGTAACGCTTCAATGTAGAGCCTGTCGAAAATGTTGCCCGCATCGAGAGAGTCGAGAACATCACCAGTTTTATCGACACCGAACTCCTGAAGAATGACGGAAAGCTTTTCTTCCAAGACTTCGCGCACGCGGCACTCGATCGTATCTTCGAGGACGAAGTTCAACGCCCGAACGATCTTCGATTGACCTATGCGATCCACCCTGCCGATGCGCTGCTCAATGCGCATGGGATTCCAGGGGAGGTCATAGTTGATGACCACGTGGCAGAACTGGAGGTTTAATCCCTCACCGCCCGCGTCCGTCGAAATGAGGAACCGGACGTCCTTGGCAAATCGTTCCTGGACATGGGCGCGTTGCTCCATGTCCATATCTCCGTTCAGGCAGACGACGGAGAAACCTCTATTGGTCAGAAATTCCATAAGCATTTTTTGTGTTGGAATGAATTCCGTAAAGATAAGCAGCTTCAGGTCAGTCTCGGCTGCCTCGCCTTGGAGCGTGTATATCCATTCGAGCAGGGCCTCGGCGCGGGTGTCCGGTCCGCGTGCCTCAACCTGGCGGGCAAGATCCAGCAAGCGCCTGACTTCCACATTTTCATTCCGCAAAGCGGCGAGACGGACATGAATAACGGATTCCAGTTGCTCCTCGCCGTCGAGATCGGGCCACTCTTCGTCAAAAAGTGAAGCTGTCTGCCCCGCCTGCTCTTCCGGTTTTTCCAGGACTTCCAGGCGCCGGGCAAGGGTGGCGGCGATTGCACGGGTAGAGGAAGTGACCAGCCGCTGCATGAGGATCATGAGAAAGCCAAGATAGCCTTTTTTCTCCTTCATGGCCTGGTTATAGCCTGCGCGGACATATTCGGTCACCGACTCGTATAGCTGCTTCTGGAGGTCATGCTCCGCCTTCCAGGGGATGGCGACGAGTTTGGTAATCCTGGGCTGGAAAAGCGGCTTGCCGGCTGCGTCGATCGCATGACGTTTCTCCGTACGGATCACATAAGGCAAAACGCGTTCCTTGACAATGCTTGTGGGATCGGGAAAAGCCGTCCGATCAAGAAGGGTTAGCAGGCGGTGAAAGGCATCGCTTTTGCCCTGGTGGGGCGTGGCCGACAGCAGCAGAAGATAAGGCGCCGCCTCGGCCAGCCCCTTCCCCAATTGATGTCGCGCCACCTGTGCGGAACTTCCTCCCAGCCGATGAGCCTCGTCCACGATGATCATATCCCATCCGGCACTGATCAGATCGAGAAAACGATCCTGGTTGAACTGGGAAAGCTGTTCCTCTGTCCAGCCTTTGCGCGAATCCACGGGTTTGACGGAATCCAGGGAACAAATGATCTGGTTTCCCGTTTGCCAGACGTTCTCGCTCCGGGCAATGCGACGGTAGGCCGGGAAGTCCGCAGGCGAATAATGTCGGAACTCTTCGCCGAAGTGTGTCCGCATTTCGACGATCCACTGCGAGACGAGACCGCGCGGTGCGATCACCAGCGCTCGGTTGACCAAGCCGCGAAGTTTCAACTCCCGGAGGATCAAACCGGCTTCGATGGTCTTGCCCAGGCCGACCTCATCGGCCAGAAGAAAACGGACCCGATCCTGCGAGATGGCTTTGCGCAGCGCCCTGATCTGGTGCGGAAGCGGGATCACGGAGGCATCAATCGGCGCCAGGAGGATATCATCAGTGACCAGATTGGAGAGCCGGGCTGCCATGAGAAGATACCGAATCCGGGAGGCTTCTGTCCTATCCGATAGGATACTGCCTCCATTGTCCGTGATCGGCTTGATATCGGTTGCCGGGACCAACACAACAGCGTCCCTGTTCGGCAGCCAGACGCGGCAAACGGGGACATCCCAAAGATCGAGGCGCTCAACGACTTTGGCGTGTTCCTGATAGGTTTCGGACCATGCCCATTCGTCAATGGCCTCTGTCTCTTTGGTCTGCACCATCGTGTTCACTCAAATTCGTTGTCTGACCTTCTGGTCATGGCAAGGTCATAGATCATTTGAAGCTGCTCATCGTTTTGAATGACGTCTTCGGGGATGTGCTGGGAAACGGCGATAATCGTTTGATAGTCGTTCTGCGCAAAGCAGAAATTGAATCCGACACGGACGGCTTCGGTGCGCACAATGGCAATGCGTTTGCCTTTAACAATCTTGGGCGCCGTTTGCTCCATACCGGGCAACGTGAGCGCTTGCATCTTCTTACGCCGGGCGGCCGGCTCGTAGCCGGGGGGCAGATAGGACCAGAACTCCTCCAGCAGGCGCTTTTCCCGTAACTGCTCTACGTCCGCATTTTTCCTCGGATCGGGGACGTACCATCGGTCTCGTGCCTTTGCGCGAAGCATGGCATGATCGGCCGGCAAGTTGCGCAATTCCTTGAAGTTTGTGGAAAGATAGCTGTGAATCTGTGGAGGAACATCCCCTTCGCCGGTGTAACACAGGAAGTACTGGTCCAGCAGTGCGCGGAGCTCGGGGCGCGTTTCCCACTTTTTCCAACTCTGGTTCAACTGTTCGAAGAATTCCGGCTGGACATCCTGATATTTGCAGGGTTTGTCCTTGAGGTAGTTGCGGAGCCAGGCCACGGCGCTGCGTTCATCCTCCACGAACAGGGTCAACTGGCCGATGCCTTCCATCTTCATCCGTGCCTTGTCGTATTCCGCCGCCTGATCCGACAGGAAGTACATGCCGTCGCGCTCCGGAAATTTTTCCGCCAAACCAGCCTGGAATTCTGGTGAGGAGATCGGCACCGGGATGCCGTGGCGGACATAAAAAGCCACGGTTCGATCAAAGAGGATGCGGGGATCACGCTCAATAATAGGTTCCAATTGGCCGCCTCTCGGCTTGACTACCGGCAGATTTCCAAGATGTGTTCGGATAAATTCCCAGACTCCCTCCTCAGTTTGTGCTTTTTTTGCAAAGCGTGTCTCCAACCCACCGTTCGGTTTGTAGGCAGAGATGACGAGGTCTTGTTTAACCGCAGTAGGTGTTGTGACTGCCTTGAAACTACCTTTTTGCTTGTCAATCGCGGAGACATTGGAGACCACGAAGCCCACCTCTTGAAGCGCTGTTTGAATAGTATTCCAGATTGCCGCTTTCGTATTCGAGAATTCGATTGTTATCCAGCGACCCGGTTTTAAAACACGGAACGCCTCCGCGAAAGAAGCCCGCATGAGTCCGTGGTAGTCGCGTATCTTCTTGTTCTGTCCGCGGCTCTCTATCGCTTCTTTCTCGTTGTTGGTAAGTACTTTAAGCCAACTCTCCCAGAGAAAGTTCAAGTCTGAGTAACTAATGTTCGATCCGAAAGGAGGATCCACAAAGATGTAATCCACGCTATCGTCTGGTAAAAATGGGAAATCAGTCAGACTCTGACATGATATGAGCGACTGAATGCTATCCGAGTTGAACACCTCCCTTAGACGTGAACGAAGACGGAGACGATTGATTGTGTTCGTTTCCAGAGAAAGTGAAGGGAAATATAAAGTGCCTTCAAGAGGCTTGTCAACTGTGCCACCTTTCCGATGGAAGTAGTTGCCTAAATGGAGCCGGCACAACCGATTGCAGTACTGGTGCGCAGAGGTAAAGACAAAGCCGAGGTGCCTGGCGCAGGGAGAAGATGCAGCCAAATGAGCGAAATAGGCGAGTACTAGTCGCGTACGTTTCTCATAGAAATGGTGGGTATGCGTAATTCCGATATTATCATTACGACGGGACTCATCGCCAACTGGCATTCGACTAGATGGAAACCAATGAGTTTCTTTCAATTCGCTGATCTTTTGTAGGACAGCAAGATCATCTTTATCTGGACGCTTCGTGAATCGTTTATTCCCGACGTCATAGTCGATTAAAACGGGCACCTGCTTTGCTTGCTTGACGGTAGTTTTTATGGCGGGGTCGTATTCAGTATTCCATGCACGTTCCACATTTCGTTTAGACACCAAAGTCGAACATGCACTGCATGTCATCTGACTGCGCATTTCAGCATTGTCGTGATCAATTGCTTGATCCCAGAATACGATCTCGGCACCACATTCCGGACAAATGAAAATATCACTGAATACCGTATAGTTGATTGTTCCTTTTGTTCTACGGTCTGTGTGCGTTGTTTCGAACATCCACCCGAGATCTGTCTGGATCTTCTCAGTAATGCGTTTTATTTCCTTTTCAAAGAGGCTTATGTCAACCGGTATATTATAGCCCCATGAAACAAAGGTTGCGAGAGTCGAGAGATCGTTAATGGCAGCGTAACGTTTACCAAGCTTCGAAAAGGGCTGCCCCTGTTCATTAAGAATGGTTCCGTTATCACTGATTCTATAGCCGAGGGCTTGAACTTCTTTAGAGTCAGCGCATAGTCTGGCAGCAACACCCGTCATGCCAGTGCCAGCAAATCCGTCAAACACCAAATCGCCTGGTTCCGTATAGTGAAGGATGTATCGCATGATAGCTCGGTGCGGGACTTTGGTATGGTAAGAATGGGCATTGTAGATTGGATGATTTTTCCCCTCGCTGACATCCGCAGCAAAAGGTTCACGACGGTACTTTTCTTTGGGGTTGTAAGGGTGTCCATGGTGCTCGACAAAATCCGCGAGCCAGGGATTCGGGCAGGCCGTGTAATAGGGTGGATCGGAAAGAGCGAGGATGTCTTCGTCCTCGCCAATGGGAAATCCTTCGATCTTACGAAATTCCGGATCTTTGAGCTTTTCTGCCAGTTTTTCTAAAAAATATTTACGGCGGTCGGCATCGGAGGGGAAGGTCATGCCGAGGCATTCTACCGGCCCGGACGGAACGGAGGTGGAAGGCAGGCCAATATCCGATTGCTCGGGCGTTTTATGTTCGTTATTTTTTTTCATGGATAAATTCCTTAATAATCAATAAGATCTGCCATTAACCGCCGTAAAGCTGCTGTTGACTCCTGCGGTTTCATCTCTTGCCCTACTTGGTCGGTGACCATGTCCGGCTGCGGGTCTTGTGAACTTGGTCAGTCCGGAGATGACCACGCAAGAGACTTGTCCACTGGACAAGTCGCACGTTCAACGGCTTACTTGTCCACTGAACAAGTTCAACCATTGCCATCAGGTTTCTCCGACCCCTCGGGATGCTCCAGATGCCAGGTATTTAATTCCACACCCATTTTTGACAGACCATATCGTTGGTTCGCTGCTCTCGGTTTTTCGGGATTGGTCATTTGAATCAGTTTGGCATCCAAGAGAGGTTTTAAATACCTGGCAACGAAGTAGCCTCGCGATCCCATACCGGTGGCATCCATGAGTTCTTTGAGTGTTCGGGGGACATCACATAAGGCCAAAACGTTCCACTGTTTATCGTTGAGTTCCTGTAACGTTTTTACCTCTCCTCTGGACAAGTCGGGTGTTTTTACTTCTACTTGCGCAGTGGTCAAGTCCGCAGCCTTTTCTTTCAAGTGATCCGTGATCTCGTAGATGCCCGCATCAGGATCTATGGGTTTAAGAAGCACCTGTAAGACGAGCCGGTCAATGATGGTCTTGGCTTCAGCCGGCGTACCGCCTGTCAAGGCACGGACATCGGTCACGGTTATTTTGTCCTTTTGGCAAGCATAGGCAAAAACATTCGCTTCCGCTTCAGAAAGGGGGACTCCCAGGGTCGTCTGAACAATCCGTTGCTTTTCCGATATCAGCGGCTCCATCCGGAGAAGCAGTTCGAAGGTTTTTTCCGCCTTGTCATTGTGAATATCAGGAGGCACGTGGCCAAGTCTGCGCCAACTGCTGAAGATAGCGCGAATGCCGGTTCCTGCCTGGTCGCTGAGCCCTATTCTGCGAAATGCGTTCACAATACTGGGGTTACGGACAGCCTTGGCGCCGGGGTCGAGCAATTGATCTTGGGTATAAAACGCATCTCCTGGATTCCAGAAGACGCTTTTGTTACGAAATAGCTGAATATAGGCCAGTCTGGTATGATCGCCGTAATCCTGATGCATCAGCAGGTTAATGACCGCTTCGCGAAAAGAAATGTAATCAGGGGGCTGGTCCTCCCTCCTCATCGTGGCCTCATCGAGAGAAAACGGGCGTTCGGCGAGCTTCATGTATCTTTCTACGAGTTGCCACCAAGCACGGATCAAATTTTCCTCTATGGTTACACGGTCGCTCCATCTTTTTTCGGGCGTCCAATCCTCGGTTTTGAAATCGATCCGTTGGTAATCCACAATCGGGCGGGGAATGATCTGGCGGACGTATTTGGATTTACCGAAAGTAAGGATACCTGCCCGCGTTGGAAGCAATTGTCCCTGTTTCTCGACGACGAAACCCCACTCGTTCAAGAAATCCAGATTTTTCAATGATTCCTGGCGACCAGGTTCTCTGCGGTTGAACTCCTTGCGGTACCAATTCACAACCTCATCATCAAAACAATCCTCCGCAGGGATATCTTCCAAGGCTTCGCTGTCATACGGTTTATCGTCGGCATCGCGAAGAAAACGACAGATTTCATCGGCCGTACAATGCTGATCCGACCCGCCTCGGCGGATGTAAGACTCACGGGGGTTGCCATTCAAATGGACAGGTTTGTCACTCCGAGGTGCTTCAGGGATAAAAAAGATCAGAACCGTTCCCTTTTCGTCATCTACCCTGCTTTCCTCGACGGCGATGAAGGCGCTGATCTTATTTCCTGAACGAAGTGTGTTAAGGAATTCATTCTGCACCTTATCAACGTCTATGACTCCAATGATTTCAAACTGATTTCCCTGCTTTTTGATGCCGAAGATTAAGTGGCCGCCTTCAGTGTTGGAAAAAGCCGATACCGTGGAATACACATCCCTGGGGACTGCCCATTTCGCTTCTTTGAATTCGATATCTCGCCATTCGTAACCTTTAAGTTTCTCAATGAGTTCATCACGATCCATGATTCCCTACTCCAGAACGATTCGTGTCTTATTGGCGTCCTTCCCCTTGAGGAGTCCGGAGACGAAGTTTTCAAAACGATTCTTGAACTCAGCCGGGGTGGTTGGACTGCCATCGGGAAACAGGGCGGATTGCAAATCACTCAGCCGAAGCGGGATCTTCGCCAGGTCGGACAGGACCTCTTTCAAGGCTTGCAGAAAATCATTGGTGATTTCGTCCGGTAGTTCCTTGTCTTTAATAAAGTCATCAATCAGTTTGCGCTGCTTCGGTTTAAGAAGGCTGAAATTGCCCTGGACAACCGGGTCGCCGAGATTGTCCAGAAGGGACTTGGTCCAGCTCTTCTGGATTTTGCCGAGGTCGGACTTCAGAGCATCGAGCATTGCGTCAGCCGAGACCTTCATGTCTTCCATACTTGGCCAGAAGCCACAGTGCGGACACTTGGGATCCACATCAAGGTCATGCTGGGTCAGGGCAAAGCACGATTTGAGTTTCCCCAAACGCTCCTGGAATTCAAGCAACTGTTGACGGTTCAGCAGGTCGATGGCCGTGAGCTTTTGCAGTTGGGAAATCCGATAATCCCTGGTCAGGTCGCTTTTCGTTTGATCCTGATTGTGATTGAGGCGGGTTCGTTTGTGCAAACCCATGTAAGCAGCGGCGTATGCACTTTTCAATTCTTTCAGCTTTTCAATGACGCCTGCCTTGAATTTTCCAGATGTCCTGTTGGCTGGATTGCGGACATCTTTCAGCAGTTGATCACGCAGACTCTTGCTTTTCTTCACCCATGGATCAGTATCCGGCAAATATCCTTCCGCCATGGAGATATATTGGGAATACTGGCTAATTTCACGTGTGAAGGATTCAAGCTCCTGTATTTCTTTAAGTGTAACGAAGGCAGGGCGCTGCGCCTTGATCTCGTCCACGTCGCACTTCAGGTTTTTTAGTTTGCCCGGCGTGTTATAGGCCTGAAGACTTTCAATAAAACTCTTTGCTTTCTCAAGGATAGCCGCCGTGGATTGCACTTCTGCTTCGGTATAGAGGTTTTGTCCCCAGAAGGGAATGCCGCCGAGAAGCTGCTGGCGGGTGAGAACGAAACGTTCGACAAACTCCAAAATCGTGGTATGAAGTTGCGTGACCGGCGCCGTGTTCCCCTGGGAAACGTCGATGGCGAGTCCCGGCGCCAGACCCATCAGTTCAAAGATTGCCTTCAGTGCAGGGATGTTCCACTCTTTCGGACGTTCCACATGTTTGAATTTCACTAATTCGTCTATTGACGTGGCTGCCAGTGTCCCCAGTCCCGTTGCGTCGTACTTCGTACCGGGAACGGTCAGAACCACCTCGCCGGAATAAACGAGGGACGTCAGAAGGACGACGGCCCACTCGGGTTCCAGGCGATACTTTTCCGGAACGAAGTAATCTATCCCATTGACGGATTGGATCAATTCCTGGCGGTTGAGCACCTGTCCATGACCTTTGGCCTTCAACAGCTCCAGAATATGCTTCGCGTACTGGGAGTGGGTGGGTTCCAGTTTATCTCCGTCGAGCAATTCCAGGGCATCGAGAATGGCGGTGGCCTGCTTGGTGCGCATGGCAGGTTGGGCAATGCCGCGGACGGCATCCTGGGCGGCTTGTGAGATGTTGCGCGTGCTGAGCAGGATCGAGAACGTCGGGTAGTTCGGCGCCTGGTTAAGAAAGTGCTCGGCCAGGCAGGCGGAACCGACCGCGTTGACCGTATCGCGAATGTTGAGCGGACCGTTGCCTCCTGAACCGCTTTGGAGCCAGCGAACGAGCTTTTTCTTTTGCCCCTGGTAGGTAACATCCATCGCGCCGAGGAGATGATCGCGCATCCATTTGGTAAGGTTGCCGATATGTTCCGTTGCTTTCTTGAGATACACCTCTTTCTTCGCGCCGGAAGAGGTGGCGGAAAGTTCCAGGGCTGCTGCATAGAGTTTGAGGCTTTCATCAAAGACCTTGTCTTTTTCAGATAGACGGAAAAAGACCTCATCCGGGAGTTTTTCATCCGTGAAGCGTGGCGGATCGAACGGCTGGACGAAATAAAAATAGAAGTCGCGCGGGGGGATGGCGGTGGAGCGTTCGCTGGGTGTCCCGAAGAAGAGGTAACCCAGGCGGGGGGCCTGTCGCTCCTTCCAAATGATTTCATGTTGCCAGATTTGCCATCCCGTGAAGCTGGTGGTGTCTGTACATTCGAGAACCTGACGCAGGGCGTCGTAATAGTAGCGGTCGAGGACGTTGCTGTCGAGGGTCTCGACCCGCTTTTCAATCAACGCATCGTAATCTTCAACCTTTTTCAAATCGAGATAGTATTGACGGTTATCCTTGCTGAAGGAAATGAACTGACTACTCACCGTGCGGCGGATCTCGTTCAGCGCCGTTTCCACAACCGAGAGCAGATTGGCGGCTGGATCGCCCGGAAGAGCGGCCACGGTCGGATGATAGAGACAGAGGCCATCTCGGAGTTCTTCAGGCGTCAGACCGATGGGGGCATAGGGATCGAGGGTAGTCAAGCGGTGAACGGACAGGGCGTCTACGATACGCAGCGCCATCGGGCGGTAGGGCGGTTTTGTGTAGGCATTCTTGATCTTTGCCGACAGTACGTCACTGCACTCGATGATTGCCGCCACCTCCGGGATCGCCTTATTGGCGGGATTTTCGATCAGGGCTTTCCAGTAGCTGTCAAATGCCTCGACACCGGGGCGATCCGTGGGAATCTCCTGATTGATCAGCTTTTTGATGGTGTCGGAAATGATTTGAAGAACACCGCGCTTCTCCACGATCGGTATGTTTTCAAAGGTCTCGATATAGTCGGGATGGATCGGAAAGAGTTCTGAAAAATCGTCCATGCGCTCATTCATGTTGGCGTAGAATTTGGCGAACGGCTGGAGATATTCCCGGATCTGGGCAAGTTGATGTGAGGTCTTCTTCAGGAGACGATTGGCAACTACGAACTTTACGTCGGTAGATGCAATGCGCACCTGCTGGAAGCGATCCTTGACACGGCCGAGGCTGCTTGCCACATGGGCGAACCGTCCGCTGTCGAAAATCGCCTCCTGAACGCCGGCAATAAAGCGGAAGCGCAGATCCTTGCAAACCTCACCCACTTCGCGAAGAAAGCCGAGATCAAGGATCAGCGGCTGGTCGTGCCGGGAGCGGAGATAGTCGAGCAGTTCGTCCACGACGATCAGAAGTCCCTGGTCGGGGAACTTCTTACGGAACGCTTCCATCATATTCTCGAAGGAGGTCTTGTTCTCATACTGCTGGGTTGCGTCGGGGAAATGAAATGATACGCCCCAGTCCGCGAGGCTCTTCTCTAATGCGGTAGTGATGATATCTTGCAGAGCCATCTGGGTGGCGCCGATTTCCAGGCGGATGACCTGAAACTTCCCGGCGATGCTGGCGGCTGCCTTTTGGACCGCCGGATTAGTAAGAAGCGGAAGCACGTCTGCGTTTTCCGCCACCGTGGAGAGAACGGAGAGCATGTGAGACTTGCCGGTTCCGTAATTGCCTACAATCAGGATGCCTTTGTTGTCGTGCGGCTTCTCGTACTGAAGGTGCGGAATGACCACCTCGCTCAGACGCTGGCACATTTCCGTTGAGATGACATAGGAGGCCACCAGTTTGCGGGCGGATTCTTTGCGGTTGGCATCACGCAACTGGATGACACTCTCGATTGGTTGAAACGTGATCAATTCACTGTATTTCATGTGCCCCTCTTTTCTTTGCTACAGAGTGATTAGCGTAATTTCCGATGTTGAAATACGCTGGTATTCCGGATGTCCCGGATAGGCATATGTAACATGCCCATTCTCGACGACACCATTCCATGACCAGATCAAAAGGTGAGTCCGCGACAGGCTCTGAAGCAGTCCCAGAGGATTGATCATCAGGGAAGGATCGAAGATGATTTCCGTATTGTCTACAGCCAAGCGCGAGGCGCCTTCAACATCAATCAAAGCGGAAATGGTCTCGCACGCTTTCAGCTTCCGCTCGCGGGTGGTAAGCGGCAACAACTTTTGACTCAATCCGATACCGAGATTGAGCAGGGGGATTTGCATCTCGGCATAAATCTTCTTGAGCAGATTGGTTTTCCCGGAACCGCTTCTTCCCACCACAAGGACGATTTTATAGTAACGGGCGGCAGCTTGGTTGATAGCCGGAATGTATTCTGTTTCTTTAAAAAAAGTCTGATTATTTCCCACTGTTAACTCCTCGGACACTCGCCTCACTGCTGACCGCGCTACCGTCGCACACTTTTCAACTTCAGTCAATTATTGCCGAGTCTGACAGCACAGAATTCAGAGATTAAAATCAAGACGCCGCCCTATGCACTCTCGTTCCAAAATCAATTGGTTGGCACACTCGCAAGATGCACGCCTTTTACATCTCTTTGCAATTTTTGCTTTTACCTCATCCTTAATAATGTCTACCCCTCGCTAAGAAAGGACAAGCACATTCTCTTTCCCTACATTCAACATATACCCCACCTTCGGCCTGGTGCAAATCAGAACCTCCAGTTCCTCCGGTTCGACGGCGATTTTCCCTTCGACGCCCTTCCTGATCTGGGCGATGCAGCGGCGCTTGTGGTCGAAGAGATCAATATCAGATAGCTGCCAGGGAGTAACTCGTGCTGCGCCCTCCGCCCGGTTCTTTCACCAAAACACCCCGCTTCACCAGATCGTCAATGTCCCGCAGGGCGGTGTCCTGCGAGCATTTTGCCAGTTTAGCCCATTTGGAGGAGGTAAGCTTGCCTTCAAAATCGTCGAACAGCCGGTTGATGATCGCCCGCTGACGGTCATTAAAGGGCTTCCGGCCGTGAGCCTCCCAAAAACGGGCCATGCGGAAGATGCCGGCCAGAATCTGCTCCGAGCCTTCGATGGCGCGATCCAGACAGCCCAGAAACCAATCCTGCCAAAGCGTGATGTCCAGGCCGCCTTTCTGGGTTTTTTCCAGCATATCGTAATAGGCGTCTTGCTCCATGCGGATCTGCCCCGACATGCTGTAAAACCGCTGCGAACTGTTTTCCGAACGAGCGAGGGCCATATCGGCAATCGCCCGGGCAATCCTGCCGTTGCCGTCCTCGAAAGGATGGATCGTCACAAACCAGAGATGCGCCAGACCTGCGGCTAGAACCGGATCAATGGATTGGGGGCCGTTCAACCACTTCAGGAAGGCATGCATCTCTCCGGGAATGCGTTTGGCCTCAGGGGCCTGATAATGAACCTTCTCCCGGCCGATCGGCCCGGACACCACCTGCATGGGATCGGATTGCTTGTCGCGCCAGCGCCCGACCGCGATTCTGGTCATCCCGCTGCGGCCGGTGGGAAACAATGCCGCGTGCCAGGAAAAAAGACGCTCTTCGGTCAACGGATCGGCATAATGTCCGGTGGCGTCGAGCATCATCTCAACAACGCCCTCGACATGCCGGTCCACCGTCACCAGTCCGCCGATGTCAAGACCCAGCCTGCGGGCGATGGACGACCGCACCTGATCTCTGTCCAGCTTTTCCCCTTCGATTTCGTTGGATTTCAGGACATCCTCGGTCAGGGTTTGCAGGACTGCCTCATTGCGGAGCGAGAAGCCCAGACCTTCCATGCGGCCGATGAGCCGGCCCTGACGATGACGAACGCCGGCAAGCTGCCCTGCCAGCCGTTCGTAGTCCCAGGTCATTCTGGGCCAGTCTTTTTTGTCGTAGATGTAGTTCATAATTCCCGGTTGTTTCTTTGCGAGGTATTATGCCGCTTATTCGCCGCTTTATCAAGAAGAATCTCCGCATTTTTTGCGGCAGAAATGGCCGCTATTCGCCGCACCGGTTCCATCCCGTTTCACTGGTTTTCTAACTTTCAGCCTTTGTTGAAAAGGTCATGTTGGCTGAAATGACCGCTTGCCGGCAGGGATAATGATACCTCATCGAAACAACTAAACAATCTACGGGATCAACTTTTTTTCAAAAGGGCCTTTTCGATGGCCTTATTTGCGAAAACTATTTTCCGGAAAGCAATAAGCCCATAAAACAGCAAGCTATACCCCCAGATAATCTCTCAGTTTGTGAACAGCCTTTTTGTGTTTTGACGGGCTCATGCGACCGATATTCAAGAGCTTCCATTTGACTGCGGGCAGGTTCTCAATCCCTTCAACATCGATCAATTCCCAACGGGGTGTCCCTTCTTTCACGGAGACAATGAATTGTTTTTCCGCGACAGTCAAGCCATCTGAGATCATGGAAACCAGTTGCTCTCTGGTCTTTTCCAGGTCTTCGCAGCTAACCTCTTCCAAAGTCATGCCTTGAAATTCAGTTTCAAAGACAGAGCTGATATCAACAAATCCCGGATTGAGAATCTCGATTATGGGCCGATCATGGCTGACCAGGTAAACGACAAACGCCCTTCGCATGGCGGTGCTGAAGTTGCCATATTTGAGAAGCATCATGATATCGAAGAGGTCCCGCGGATGCTGGCGATCCAGGGCGGCACAGATTTTTCCGGCATATAATTCATCGTCAGATAAGATTTGACTCTCTACAGAGATCTCAAAAAGATCGATGGCTTTGTGAGAGATAAGTCTTCTCGAAGGCGGATATACAGATCCTCGTATGACCGGATTCGGTTCGATTTTGACGATCGTATCCTGCCTCTGCACAAACAATCCGCTCAGTAACTCGGACCCTCTGGTTTTCCGGGGAGTGACCTTCGTTCCTGGAATCCTGTTTTCGATGTTCTTAGATACCCTTACAAGAGCAGCGCTTATCTCCAGGAGGGATTCATCCCTCTCACCAACGGGAAGATAAACGAGGTCAATATCTACGGAGATGCGGGGAAGATCCCTGGCAAAAAAATTGATCGCCGTCCCGCCTTTAATGGCGAATGCCGATTCTCTGTCGATCAATGGAAGTATCCACAGGAGCAATTCGGCTTGTTTGAAGTAAACGCTATCGATCATGAAGGTGTCCCTTCACGAGTTGCGGGAACGGTTATCTGATATTTCGCATCAAACCGGCCATGCGGCACGATCATTCGCTTCCCTTTTCCGAGATCGACTTTCGAGAAATCGACTTTCGATAACCAGGTGCGGTCCTTCTTCTCCGCCATATAAAGGAAAAGCCTTTTCACCTTTATGGATCGGCATGCTTCCAGCAACCGCTGGACAACATCGGTTCGAAGTGCAACCAGGTTTTCCATGATTAATTGGGCCTCGTCGAATCCGACTTCCTTGGGCACCAGATGAAGCATTTCCATGACAGCCCGTTCCGGCGCCGATATCCTGAGCGAAAAATCACGTTCCTTGAAATCAGTAAATCCCTCCCGACAATCTGTGGGAAAAAGATTCGTCCGCGTTACAATAAACTGGACGCCGAAACGATCTTCCTTGAACCAGGAGGGCAATTTCAATCCACGAGGACCGTAAAGAAATACTTTATGCTGTCTTGCCGGCAGGTAATGGGCATATCCTTTCAATTGAAGGGCCGTTTTCCCTCCCGCATGAACAGAAAGAGAGAGCTGATTCTGAAGGGTATAAAGAGCGCCCGGCCATTCCACCTTGTCGCCGGAACGTATGTAGGCACCCCGGCCAAACGATTCCAGCCAGCCGCTATTCTTATATTTTACGAGCAGATCCCGACTGAATCCGGAAGCGACAAGATAGGACGTGGCCCCGGAAGTACCGGCAGTCCACTGGCTGATCAAACGGTTTATTTTTGTTTTGTTTTTCGTATCCATAGTCATCAAAAAATCAAAAAATTAAACCATTGTCAAGAAATAGTTTAAATATGTTCATTAATGTTGACTTTTGATCATCAAATATACATATTATTAAACCAACGAAGAGGGCGAAAATTGTCGGGACAACAAATACCGCTATTTGCTTGATTTTAAAAAAGTAAAAAAGGCATAAGCGAAATCAAAAAACCGGCAGCGGTTTTTATTGGAGGAATTGCCGTTTGATTTTTCTGCCTTACGATTAGACGAAGGCAAACTTGCAATCAGCCGAATATAAAACTTACAATTGGACGGGATCAGGGTTGAAAGACAATGACCTTGCCGCAGTTGGGACCCTGATAGCATTTCATATCGCCGGCCCGCCAGCCCGTCACGATGACATGGTCGCCGATTTTGGCGTTGCCCAGGTCCTTCAGCTCGTAGCAGCCGGACACGCCCCAGCAGGATTTGGGGGTCTCCTCCTTCTGGATTTCTTCAATGCAGATGCGGCCTTCCTGAAAATTTGTGACTACGCAGACGCCGCGGACCTGTTTTTCCGTTTTGCCGATGCAGCAAAGATCGCGGGCGTCGGCGATCCGGCCTGCGGCGAAAACAAGACTTGCGGCCATGAAAGCCAGGACAAAGATTTTGCGCATAGGGACGACCTCCGGAGAAGGAATCATTGGAGAGCATTCTATCGGTTGACGGTCGGCCGGTCAATGAAAAATGGAAACGTCCCCTTTAAAAAAAAGGGCCGTTCGGGGGTGAGGAGCACATACCCCCGAACGGCCTCATGCCGTGACGGACGCTTTTAATTCAAAACCAGGACATACTGCTTATGATTCTCCGGAAGCGCGGACGCTTTCGGCTTTCGAACCAATGTGTATTTCCGTTTTCCAAATTGTAACGCGTCTTTGTAGCTTGTCATGTAAATGTCGATGTTTCCCTTTTTCTTGTGATTCATCCGGTCTTTGATGACGAAAGTCCCCATATCGCCGATTTGAATTTTGGTCCCTAAGGGCAAACCGTTTCGTTCCAGATCCCGCGAGACGGCCGCGATGCCGTGTCTGACGGGTTCTCCGGAGGCGGTTACGCCTTGGTTGTGGAAACACTCCTTCAACGTGTACGCGGTTACCGATATTTTGATTTCTTCCGCCCATACACTGCCGGAAGAAACGCACCAGATGCAGATTCCTAAAAGCACAGCTCTTGCTACTAATAGGTTTATTCTTGTCATAATGACCTCCTTGTGTTGAAAAGAGCCGAATCGCTCTTTTGCACAGATTGGGTTATGGCTACCTTTGCCTACCCGTAGCTCCTCTATGTAAACACTCTCTTGCGAGAGTGGGATATGTCGAAGTGTCCTTATTGCCTGATTCTGAACGAGTCTCGATGAATGACGAGAAAAACAGACTGAAGATAAGAACAAGATATGAGTCGGCAAGACCATATGAAAAGTGCCGCCGGATGTCAAACATTATTTTGAGACCGGGAGGGGAAGGCAGTATTCACCTTGACAGTCAAGGGTTTAATTTATAAGAGACACTTCAAAGATTCTGGAGTTTTTTCCGGGAGAGAAATTTTGCAATACAATCCTTGCATGAAGCATAAACTGATCCGCGCCTCCACGCGCAGTTTCGCCGAAGCGGAGCTGGCGCCCATGGCCGCCGAAATCGATCAGCAGAGAATTTTCCCCCGCGAGGTCATCGCGAAAATGAGGGAACTGAACTACTTCGGTCTTCAGACGCCGAAAGCATACGGCGGAGCGGATCTGGATTCGGTCAGTTCCGCCATCGTGGTGGAAGAACTCTCCCGCGTTTGCGCGGCGGTGGGATTGTGCGTGACCGTCCACAACGGCGTGGCGGTTTACCCTTTGCTGCGTTTTGCCGACGCCCGCCAGAAGGAACAATATCTGCCGCGGCTGGCCTCGGGAAACGCGATTGGTGCGTTCAGTCTGACGGAGGCCAATGCGGGCTCCGATGCGGGAAGCGTGGAAACCACCGCCCGCAAACAGGGATCAAACTACATTTTGAACGGGACGAAAATCTTTGTGACCAACGGCGGGGTCTGCGACGTGGCGCTGATTTTCGCTCTCACCTCGTCGCCGGAGCACAAACTGCAAAGCAGCGTATTCATTGTCGAAAGCCAATACCCCGGTTTTCTGAGGGGAGAGCGCGAAGATCTCTGCGGCATGCGCGCCAACCCGGTTTCCTCGCTGTTTTTCGAGGATTGTTCCGTGCCGGAAGAAAATCTGCTGGGCAAACTCGGCGACGGCATGAAGATCGGCCTGGCCACGCTGGACAACGGAAGGCTGGGCGTCGCCGCCCAGGCGCTGGGGATTGCGCAGGGCGCGATGGAAACGGCGGTGAAATACGCCCGCGAGCGGCAGCAGTTCAAAAAACCGATTGCGTCTTTGCAGACCATTCAAAATTACATTGCCGATATGGCTACGGAAATCATGGCCGCGCGCCTGCTCTTGTACCGCGCCTGCGATCTGAAGGACGCGGGCATGCCCTTCGGCTGCGAAGCGTCCATGGCGAAGCTCTACTGCAGCAGCGTCGCCTCGCGGGTTTCGTCGCTGGCGGTGCAGATTCACGGCGGATACGGCTACAGCAAGGAATATGACGTGGAGCGGTACTTTCGCGACGCGAGAGTGACGGAAATTTACGAGGGCACCAGCGAAATCCAGCGCATGGTCATCGCGCGCGCCATCCTGTCCCAGTCCATTTTGTGAGAAACGATGCTGAAGATTGTCGTTTGTATGAAACAGGTGCCGATGGTCACCGAACTGCCTTGGGATGAACAATCCGGAACGCTGCGCCGCGATCTGGCGGCGGGCATGATGAATCCCGCCTGCAAACATGCATTGGAGGCGGCGCTCCGGCTTCGGGAACAGCAAGGCGCGTCCGTCACGGCGATCACGATGGGGCCTCCTGCGGCCGAAGAGGTGCTGCGCGAAGCGCTGGCCATGGGCGCCGACCGCGGGGTTTTGATCTGCGACGCCGCGCTGGCCGGCTCCGACACGTATGCCACTTCGTATATCCTGGCCCGGGCCATTCAAAAAGAAATTCCCGGCTGCGACCTGGTCCTGTGCGGCGCCTACACGTCCGACAGCGAAACGGCGCAGGTGGGCCCGCAACTGGCGGAAGAGCTGCAGGTTCCCTCGGCGGCCTATGCCGAGCATCTGGAAATTTCCGGTCGGACGCTGCGCGTGCGCCGTCTGGTGGATAATTTCCGAGAAACACTGGAAATGGAATGTCCGGCCCTGATTACGGTTTCCATGGAACGCTACGCGCCGCGCTATGCGTCCTTTATGGGCTTAAACGATGCTTTTGCCGAAACGGAGATTTCCGTCCTCGACGCGAAAGCGCTGGGCGTCACGGACGATGATCTGAAAGCGTTTGGGTCCCGCACCCGGGTGCGCAGGGTTTTTGTCCGCGATGCGCAGAAGCAAAATGTCGTGATCACGGGGGCGGCGGCCAATGCCGCGGCCGAATTCCTGGATAAATACCAGCGCAAAATCAGCGCGGTGATCGGAAAGTCGATCGAAACGAAAAAACAGGCGCAGTCCTGAGGCGTGGGGGCATGAACAAGAAAAGCATCTGGGTATTCGGCGATTACCGCAACTACTACCAGAACCGAGTGACGCTGCAGTTGATCGCGCGCGCGGCGGATCTGGCGCGCGAGATTGACGCAGAAGTCTGCGCGGTGGTCGTCGGCCATGACCTGGAAGAATGGATTTGGGAATACACTTCGCACGGCGCGGACCGGATTTTGGCCATCGATCATCCTTCGCTGACGAGCTACTGCACGGAGCATTATCTGGCGCTGACGGAAAAGCTGGCCCGGGAAAGGGATCCGGACATTATTCTGATCGGCGCGACGGATTTCGGCCGGGAATTTGCGCCGCGCCTGGCCAAGCGGCTGAAGACCGGCCTTTCCGCGGATTGCGTCGGCCTGGACATCACCCCCGACGGTTTGCTGGTGCAGACGGCGCCCTCTTTCGGCGGCAATATGCTGGCGGAAATCGTCACGGAGCACCACCGGCCGCAAATGGCCACGGTGCGGCCCGGAACGTTCCGCGAAATTCCCCACGACAACAAAAGAACCGCCGTGGTCGAGCGTCTTCCTCTGCCCGCCCGTCTGCCCGCGCCGCGCGTGCGCCTGGTGGAATATGAACGGGCCGCGCAGAAGGAGCATACGATCGAAAACGCGACCGTGATGGTCTGCGGCGGACGCGGCATGGGCAACAAGAAGAATTTCAAAAAGCTCGACGAGCTGGCCCGGCTGCTGGGCGGGGACGTCGGAGCGACCCGCCCGGTGGTGTTTTCCGGATGGGCCGGGCATGAATCCCTGGTCGGACAGGCGGGCAAACACATCAAACCCAAAATTTTGTTTTCCTTCGGCATCAGCGGCGCGATTCAGCATACGGCCGGCCTGGGGGAAGCGGATTTTATCGTAGCGATCAACAAGAATCCCCAGGCGACCATGATGAAGATGGCCGACGTCGCAGTTGTGGCCGACGCCGGGGACTGGCTCAACCACCTGATCCGGGAATTGAAAAAGCGCATTCGGGAATAAGGATTGCCGGGCGGGCCATGGAGGCAAAATGGAGTTTCTGGGGTTCATGGAAAAAGTCTATCTGGGCAATACGCTGCAGAACTGGATCATCGGCGTCTGCATCCTGATGGGCGTCTTCGGCGTGCTGAAAATCATTCAGCGCGTCGCCATTCACAGACTCTCCAAACTGGCGGCGGCCACGGAAAACCAGATTGACGACCTTGTCGTCAGCATGCTCCGGGAGACCAAGTTCCTGATCCTGCTGGTGGCCTCCGCATACGTCGCCTCCCAGTTCATCGTCATCAAGCCGTCCGTCGAAGCCGTATGGGAAAAAATCGTCGTCCTGATCGTGCTGATCCAGGTCGGGCTGTGGGCGAGCGCCGGCGTTTCCTTTGCGCTCGGCCGGGCGATCGAAAAGCGGATGGACCAGGATGCCGGGAGCGCCACAACCCTGACGCTGCTGGGCTTCATCGCGCGGATGATTTTGTGGGTGATTGTTCTGCTGTTGATGCTGGATAACCTGGGCGTCAACATCACCGGCTTGGTGGCGGGCCTCGGCATCGGGGGCATTGCCGTGGCGCTGGCGGTTCAGAATATCCTGGGCGATCTGCTGGCCTCCCTTTCCATTGTTCTGGACAAGCCCTTTGTCATCGGCGATTTCATTGTCGTGGATTCCCTGTCCGGCACGGTCGAGCATATCGGTTTGAAAACAACGAGAATCCGCAGCATCAGCGGCGAACAACTCGTCTTTGCCAACAACGATCTGCTCAAAAGCCGGATTCGCAACTACAAGCGCATGCAGGAGCGCCGCATAGTTTTCGGATTCGGCGTGGTGTATTCCACCCCGCTCGCGAAACTGATGCTCATCAAAAAGATGGTCGGCGAGATTGTGGAGGCAACGGAAAATGCCCGCCTGGATCGCGTTCATTTCAAGGAATTCGGCAATTCCTCCCTGAACTTTGAAGTGGTTTACTTTGTTGCGCTGCCGGATTTCAGGCTCTATATGGACATTCAGGAGTCGATCAATCTGGAAATCTTCCGGCGCTTTGCCGAGGAGGGCATTGAATTTGCCTATCCGACGCAGACGATTTATGTCCAAAATTCCTAAAGGGTGGACGGGCGATTTGAAACCAAACAGATGGATTTTGCCTGCAGTTTGCGCCGCCGGGGTATTGCTGCCGGATCCGTGTCCGGCCGCCGGGCCCGCCAGAAATATCGGCGCCGTTCTGCCTTTGTGGTCGATGCTCCCCTTTGCGGGCATTTTGCTTTCGATTGCGCTCGTTCCCCTTGTCCTGCCTCGTTTCTGGCATCATCATTTTCCCAAGGTTTCCGCTTTCTGGGCGATCGTTTTCGCCGCGCCTTTCCTTTATTTTTTCCGCGAAACCGCGCTGTATGAAATCGCTCACATCATGATCGTGGACTACATTCCCTTTATTTTGCTGCTCTGGGCGCTGTTCACGGTTTCCGGCGGGATTTATGTGAAAGGCACGCTGAAAGGAACCCCCGCCGTGAATGTCGTGATTTTGCTGATCGGGACGGTTCTGGCATCCGTCATCGGTACGACCGGCGCATCCATGCTGCTCATCCGGCCCATCCTGCGATCGAATGCCTGGCGGGTGTATAAGGTGCATACCATCGTATTTTTTATCTTTTTGGTCAGCAATATCGGCGGCTCGCTGACGCCACTGGGGGATCCGCCTCTGTTTTTGGGATTTTTGCACGGCGTCCCGTTTTTCTGGACGTTGCACATTCTGCCGGAAACGGCGTTTGCCGGCGTAATTCTTCTGGTTTTGTATTTTCTCATGGATTCCTACTACTACAGGAAAGAAAGCAAGATTGCCGTGCCGGACGAGGAGTCGGAACCGCTCAGCATCGAGGGGAAACGCAATTTTATATTCCTCAGCGGCGTGATCGGGGCGGTGCTGTTCAGCGGTTCCGTGAAACTGGGAGAAGTGAACATCTTCGGCATTCACCAGACGGTGGAAAATTTGATCAAGGACGCAATTCTGATCGTCATGGGAATCCTCTCGCTTTGGTTGACCGGCAGGGACGTCCGCAAAGGAAACGATTTCACCTGGGCGCCCATTTTGGAAGTGGCCTATCTGTTTGCCGGCATCTTCATCACCATCATTCCGGCGCTGGCGATTCTGAAAGCAGGCGAGCAGGGTGCGCTGGCGTGGCTGATCCGGTCGGTGAACACGCCGGCCGACTATTTCTGGGCAGTGGGCGCGCTGTCCAGTTTTCTGGATAACGCCCCGACTTATTTGACTTTTTTCAACAGCGCGCTGGGTAAATTCTACCCCGGCATGCCGGAGGCTCAGGCGGTTGCCGGCCTCATCGTGGATAAGATTCCCTACCTGGCCGCCATTTCCGCCGGAGCGGTTTTCATGGGCGCCAACACCTACATCGGCAACGCTCCCAATTTCATGGTGAAATCCATCGCGGAAGAGGCGGGCGTCAAAATGCCCAGTTTTTTCGGATACATGTTCCGTTATTCCATTCCGATTTTGGTGGTTTTGTTCATCCTGATCACGTTTGTTTTTTTCTGAGATTTGACAAATCCAGAGGCGTATAAATATTGCTTGAAGATGAGGGGTAAAGCGGATAAGGTGAAGTCCGCTTTCGCATGAAAAAGCTGCCGTCGTTTTGGTTGAAGCGCCGCCGCCGAAAATGATAAAGCTGGAAAAAGATGAATAATGGAGGACAGTTATGGGTTCAACCCTACGCAAATCTTTGAAGACGATCGAGGAATACAAGACCGCCCATCCGCATTACACAGATCTGCTGGATATCATGGCGGATATCCTGATTTTGCGTGAAGAATACCGAAGAAAGATGACCAAGCCGATCTTTACCGTGGAAGACAAGTTGATCCCCGGAAAAATGGCGGGGGGCCTTCCCCTGATTGATCTTGCGGGGAAAAAGTATGATTTGACCCGGCCGAAGGAATATTTTGATTCTCTGATTGCCATTGCAGAAAAGAGAATGCCTGCCGAAGCGGGGCGGGTTCTGGATATCATCAAGCATGAACAGTTCGACTGGGAGGCGATCATTCGGGATTCTTTCAATCCCGCTCCCGCAGGCGAAGAACTTCCGGAAATCGAACCCAGAGAGGCAGGCGGGCGCGAGGAACATATCGACCTGATCGATTTGTTCATCGAGGAAAGCCTGCGCCCGGAGCTGGAAGTGGTTGCTGAAAAGTACGGCGCCCTGGTGGAGAAGTCGGGCTGGACGGAAGGCTATTGTCCGATCTGCGGCAAGGAGCCGAAAATCGGCGAAATCCGGGAAAGCGAAGACGGAAGGCGCTATCTCTTCTGCCATCAGTGCGGGTATAAATGGCACTTCCGCCGGATCAAATGCCCGTTCTGCGGGAATGAAGAACAGCACTCATTGGCGTACTTTGCCGTGGAAGGCGAGGAAAGCCACCGGGTGGACGTCTGCAACAAGTGCCGCCGCTACATCAAAATCGTCGAGCTGCCCAAGTCTTCCGAGGAAGTGAACCTGGACGTGGAAGACATCGCCACGCTGCATCTGGATATGCTGGCGTATGAGGAAGGGTACAATTAGGCCGAAGTCGAAAGACCGACCCCCTGAAAGGGGCGCGAGACCGAAGGAGCCATTCAGCAGAAGAGCTTGCGCTTGCTGGGCAGGCCGGCCTGAAAAAGGGCACCGGAGAGTTTGGCCTGAGGCAGGATTTGTTGCAGCCATTTGCTGACAGTCAAGAGTTTTTTCAGATCCGTTCCCGTTTTGATTCCCATGGATTCAAACAGATACGCCAGGTCTTCCGTGGCGACATTGCCGGAAGAACCGGGCGCGAACGGACAGCCTCCCAGCCCCCCCGCGGCGGAATCGAAGGAGCGAACCCCGACATCGTAGGCGCGAAGGGCATTGGCCTGCGCCAGTCCGCGCGTGTTGTGGAAGTGGGCGCCGAAACGGATTTCGGGAAAAAGCCGGTTGCATTCCAAGAATTTTTCTTCCACGTCTTTCGGATGGCCGAAGCCGACGGTGTCGCAGAGCGTGATTTCCCGGACGCCCATAGCCGCGACTTTTTCCACCATGCGCAAAACGGCGGTCGTTGTGACTTTTCCCGCAAACGGACAGCCGAAGGCCGTGGCCAGGTCCACGCGGAGGGAGGTCGAAGCCAGGTCCGGATAGGTCCGGCAGATGTTTTTCAGCTCTTTCAAAGAAGCCCGCGGCGATTGCTTCACGTTGGCGTAATTGTGTTTTGAGCTCACGGAAAAAAAGAAGATCAGCCGGGAAATGCCGCAGGCAAGGGCCTTTTCCGCGCCGCGCTCATTGGGGACCAGCGCGGAGAGCGCGACGCTGCGCAAACGGCGGACGGATCGGGCGACTTCTTCAATATCCCGAAACTGCGCGATAGCCTGCGGCGAGACGAAAGAGCCGATCTGGATTTCCCGGACGCCTGTGGCCGCCAGCTTTTTGATCAAGGCGATTTTCCGGTCCGTCGGGACAAACGCCGGAAGGTTCTGGAGGCCGTCGCGCGGGCCGACTTCAATGATTTTTACTTTTTCCATCCTGGGCTTCTCTGCCGTTTTTGACGGACAGCGAAAACTAACAAAAAAGGAAGCCCGCCGCAAGGCCGCAGGCGAGCTTCTTTTTTTGTTGAGGGGTTTACTTTTTCCAGATGGGGTCCGCAGGCCCCCACTTTTCGGGAAGGATTGCCTGGGCGCTCCACTCCGCCGGAAACTGCTGGCCCGGTTTTTCCTTTTCTTTTTCAATCAGCTTCTTCAGTCCGGGGCGCGCGTGCTCCATGTGCCCTTCTTTGACGGTGCGGCCGTTGATGATCGCTTCGGAACGCAGCCGGGCGCCGATGGTCTTTTCCATTTTTCTGCCCAACTGCAGGATGCGGTCGACGTCGTAGCCGTGCTCTATGCCCAGTTCGTCGATCTGCACGACCAGGTCCTCCATGCAGATCAGGCCGACATAGCGCGGATCGTAGTAATATTCCCCGGTGCCCTTGATCGGGCAGTCGTCGAGGAAATTGGCCGGCTGGCCGCCCAGGCCCCCCAGCGTGGCCTCGAAGCGGCAGATGCCGGCCTGCAGGGCCGCGAGAATAGTGGAAGAGGCGATCCGCTTGGTTTCATGGAGGTGGCACAGATGCGCCTCGGGGTTGGGCATGGCGTCCAGCACCATGGAAAAATACCGGTAGGCATCGGCCGCGTTGGCCGAGCCGTCGTGGTCGGCATGTTCGATGTCGTGGGCCCCGATCTGGAACCATCGCTTGGTGAATTCCACCGCGTCTTCCAGTTTGGTGGCGCCGCTGATCGGAGATCCCCAGATGGTGCTGACCGTGCCGCACATCTTGATGCCCGCATCGCGCGCCTTCTGAATGCAGCGTTCGGCTTCCCGCCAGTATTGGCTCAGCGTGGTTCCGGAATTGGCGAAGTGATGCTCCGGGTCGGTCGAAACCATCATCAGGATCCGGTCGGGTCCGTAGCCGTTTTTCCTCATTTCGATGGCCCGGTCCACGGCGGGCTCCCGAATGGTCACGCAGGTGAGCGTGACGTCTTTGTCCACATTGATCCCGGCTTTGCCGCAGCGTTTTCTGAACTCGTCGCTGCGCATGGCTTTCAGGACTTCATCCGCGTCCTTGAACTGGGGCATGGCCCTGGGGTTTCCCAGATTGGTGACTTCCAGCTCCCGGCAGCCGGCCAGGATCATTTCCTGCCCGTAGTAGATTTTCGCCTGCGTGGAGATGAACTTTTCGCAATGCTGGAAACCGTCTCGAATGGTGATGTCTCCAATGGTTACTTTCTTCGGCATCCGGGGAAAAATTTTCCAGTAATCATACTCGGTCATACGGTCTTCTCCTTTTGTCGATTTTTTTACGGTTTATTCACCCTTGAACTCCGGTTTCCTTTTTTCGGCAAAGGCGGCCAGCGCCTCCAGCCGGTCTTTGGTGGGGATGGTGATTTCATACGCCTTCGATTCCAGCGGCAGGGCGACCGACAGGGGCGCGTCCATTCCGCAATTGATGGCGAACTTGGCCTGCGACACGGCGATCGGGCCGTTTGCGGCGATTTCCCGGGCCAGTTCGCAGGCGGCATCGATCAGTTTTTCCGGCTCCACCACCCGGTTGACGAGCCCGATTTCGAGAGCGGTTTGGGCGTTGATGCGCCGCGCGGTGTAAATCAGTTCTTTGGCTTTGGCCAGGCCGATAATGCGCGGCAGCCGCTGCGTGCCGCCCGCTCCCGGAATGATCGCAAGCGACGTTTCCGTGAGCCCCATCACCACGTTGCTGGAGGCGATGCGCAGATCGCAGGCCAGCGCGAGCTCCGTCCCTCCGCCGAAGGCAAATCCGTTGACGGCCGCGATGACCGGAACCCGCAGCTGCTCCACGGACGTAAAGAGGTTGCGGATGGTAAAGATGAAGCGGCGGACCTGGTCCGGGGTCATCGTCCGCCTCTCGATCAGATCGGCGCCGGTGGAGAAAGAAGCCTTTTTGGGATTGTCGGCAGGCGCTCCCGTGATGATCAGGCACCGCAGATCGGGATCGAAATTGGCCTCCCGGACGGCGTCGCCCAGCGCGGCCAGCAGTTCAAAGTTAAAACAGTTCATGGCTTCCGGACGGTTTAACGTCAGAAGCGTAATGCCTTCGCCTTTTTGCTCCCGCAATAAAACATCTGCCATAAGAGGGCCTCCTTGAAGGGTGAAGGGTTTAGAATTTCAGGTCGCCCCAGTCGGACTCCCGGACCGGCACGCGCAGCGCGATTTCAAAGGCGCGGGCCAGTTTGTCCCGTGCTTCGGAAAACGCGATCACGCCGTCGTGGAACATCAGCGATCCGGTGTAGAAGGGGTGGCCTTCGCTGTTGTAGCGTTCCCGCATCATCCGGCGGAATTTTTCCATTTCCTCCTCGTTGACGGCGCCGCCCTTGGCCTCGATATTCTTGCGGCGCACCGTCTCCAGGATGAATCCGGCCGTGTTGCCGGACATGACGGACGTCCTTCCCCGCATGTTGGTGAAGGCAAACCGCGGCTTGAACGCCCGGCCGCACATGCCGTAGTTGGCCGCGCCGTGATCCGGCCCGATCACATAGGTGATTTTCGGCGCTTCCAGGCAGGAGCAGGCCCGGACCATGTCGGAGCCGTATTTGCCGATGCCGCCCCATTCTTCGGCCTTGCCCACCATGTATCCGGGCGATCCCTGCAGGAACAAAACGGGGAGTTTGGAATTGCCGCAGCGGATCATCCATTCCGTTGCTTTGCGGGCCGCTTCGATATAAATGACGCCGTTGGCGTTGGAGGCGATCACGCCGACGGGGATTCCCTTGAGCCACATTTTGCCGCAGATGATCGAACTGCCGCGGCCCGGGCCGTATGTCGGCTTGTATTCATGGAAGTAGCTGTCGTCCGCGAGGCACTTGATCGTGTCCTTGATGTTGATCAGGTGATACGTGTCCACGGGGCTGCAGCGCATCATTTCCTTGTAGTCGAACCGCGGCTCGCGGGATTCCCGGCGGTCGATGTAGAGCTTCTGCGACGGCTCAAATTCCATCATGGCGCGCAGCTTTCGGATGCCTTCCTCCTGCGACTGAACGAAATGGTCGCATCCGCCGGAATGCTGCGTGTGGACGTAGGCGCCGCCCAGGTCTTCCTGGGAAACGGTTTCGCCGATGGCGGACTTCACCATGGGAGGCCCGGCCAGAAAGGCGAACGCCAGCTTCTCGATCATGATCGATTCGGTGGCCAGATAGACCATGTAGGCGCCGCCGGCCGTGTTGCCGCCGGTGGAAAGCGTGTATTGCTTGATGCCTTTGGCCGACATCCGGCACATGTTGTAGAACATGGTCCCGAAATGACCGTCGTCGGCGAAGCAGCCGAGCTGCAGCGGAAGGTTGATTCCGCCGGAGTCCGCGATGTAGATGCAGGGAAGTCCGCACTGCTCGGCGATGGCCTGGGCGCGCATGTGCTTCTTCAGGGTGATGGGGAAGTAGGTTCCCGCGGCATAGCGGTTTTCGTTGGCGAAAATCATGCAGTCTTTTCCGTAGATGGTGCCGATGCCGGTGACGACGCCTCCGCCCGGGATGTGTCCGCGCTTTTCTTCTTCGTAAATGGCGCCGCCGTAGAGCTTTTTCTCGCCGATCTGGTAGCCCGCGTCCAGCCCCACCTCAAAAAATTCCGTGCCGGGATCGATCAGCATTTGAATCAGGTCGCGCATCGGCTTTTTGCCCTGCTTGGCGAGCCTCGCAATCTGATCCTCCCCGCCGATGTTGTAGGCTTCCTGCCGGTGTTTCATCAACAGAGCGTCCTGTTCCTCCCAGAATTTCAGGTTGGTTTCCCGCTCTTTTTCCAGCCGTTCCGTTCGGGTCATTCTCTTTGTCTCTTCCGCCATAATTCCTCCTCCCCAAAAGATAAACGTTTCGCCGCGGAATCCGGAGATCCGCCCTTAATCCGTTTCGTAACAGCCGATCCTCCGTGAAATGACGATGCGCTGCACTTCGGAAGTCCCCTCGCCGATGGTCAGGAGCTTATAGTCCCGGTAAAATCGTTCAATATTGTATTCCTTCATCAAACCGTAGCCGCCGTGGATCTGCAGGGCTTCGTTGGTCACGCGGCCCATGACTTCCGAGCAATAAAGCTTGGCCATGGCCGCTTCTTTTCCAAAAGACTTGCCCTGATCTTTCAGGTAGCAGGCCTTGTATAATAA
>Ga0209719_1000919_pt1 | contig 40075 bp, 31 predicted proteins | sample AD_JPNAS2_MetaG_FD_184421 | JGI IMG/M metagenome (GOLD analysis project Ga0209719, IMG submission 184421) | Active sludge microbial communities of municipal wastewater-treating anaerobic digesters from Japan - AD_JPNAS2_MetaG (SPAdes) (version 2) | ecosystem: Engineered > Bioreactor > Anaerobic...
TGAATATATTGATTTTCTACATCTGATTTTAAAACAATCTCATTTCCAACTACTGCAACAACTTGGTCGATAACCTCTTGCGAAAAATGAGTTTTTGAAATCAAGAAAACCAAGATTAATAATATTATATTTTTCACTGTTTAAATTTTAATTAATTACTAATTTGCCACTATTTATAGCATTTGTTTTTAACTCGTTTTTTACTTGTTGATATTTACTATCTTTTCTGTTTTTCATAATTACTTGATAAATAAGCGTTTCAGCTAATTCTAAAGGCATAGTATCGCCTTCAGTAATAATTTCATCTATTTTTACTAAATAACGCATATCATCATAAACATAGTTTACAAAATTTTGATTTTGAGAAAAACCATTTATATCTCCTTGATAATGAATTATTTCTAAAAAATCATCTAATTCAATCCAATCTTTTAAAAAATAAACCTTACGTCCTGTACCTATGCAATAATCGATAAGTTCTTTTTCGTCTTCTAACGAACTTTTTCTAACCGTTTCGTATTCATAATAATGAGATGCTTTTGGGTCTAAAATTGTCATGTAATGAGCTTTAACATAAGTGTTTGACAATTTATAATTATCCAAATATTTATTATAATATTCTTCTATTTCATCACGGCTAACTTTATCATTTATTGAATTATAAACATGATTATTCAGATACTCATTTACATATAAATTTTTGCGATAATCTTCTATTTTTCGACAAATTTTTGAACTATCTGTAATTTTTATTTTAGCTTCATCAAAAAACAATTTTTGCTCTAACCATGCATCAATTAGAGAGTTAACATAGTTTATTGAATCTGTTTGAGAATTAAATTTTGGCAACTTTTTAATAATATCTTCTTCTAGCAAATATTCATTGCCATATTTTACAATAATTTTACCTTGAGGTTCTTTGTTTTTATTAGCACAAGAACTCAATAAAATTAATATTGCAATATTTATAAGAAGTGTAAAAAATCTCATTTTAATTTGCTAATGTTTTTAAAACATCTTTATGAACCTTTATATTGTATTTGCTTCTTAAAGTTTTTATCCATTCTTTTTCTAAATAGTTTTGATAATCAGCTGTGATAATACCTTTGGCTTCATTTAATGTTTTAACTTCTGGTCCATGCACTTCTATTAAAGTTATTGTATTATTTTCGCCTTGTGAAACTAATCTAAAACCGTCTGTTTCTGAAATATTAAACTGTTTTATTTTAGAATCTACTAATGGTTTTACACCTTTTTCAGCAAATGCACTTTCGCTAAGAACAATAGCAGTACTATCTTTTTTATTTATTTTTGCTAAGATAAATTCTTCGCTTTTCTTTTTGTTAAATAGTTTCATTGCTGAATTTAAAACTTTAGCATCTTTACATTCATAAACTCTAACATCATAACGATAATCCCACATATAGGAATTTTTATTTTCTTGGTAGAATTTTTCAAGTCCTACAGTATCTTGAATAGCTTTGGACCAAACAAATCTATCTGTTAATTCAAAAAGTAAAATTCCATCGTGATATTCTTTTATTAAATAACGAAAATCTGGATATTTATTTTCCAAAATATCTTCTTCATACATAAGAATCATTTTTGAGACAAAGTTGTTATAAGCATTGTCAACAAACATTTTAACATCTTGTGGACTTTGTTTGCGGTTATATTTCATTAAATAATCCACAAAATCTTTTTGTGTTTTTGTTTGATTAGCAAATGTTAAAATTGGTTTATCTAATTTTAGATTTTCATCTACCGCCCATGTTCCGTTAAAGATTGAATCTGTTACTAAGGTATAAAATAATTTAAGATTTTCGTCTATAGTTTTTGCATTATATTCATTTTTTAGAGTATTTACTATAGCATCTCTACTTTTTGATGTTCTTGCTGTGTTTGAGATAAGTCTTTTTAAATCATTTTTTGCTTCATCAAAAGGCTTAATTTCCTCTTTATCAACAAGTTTAATCACATGGTAACCATAATTTGTTTTAAGTACTGGTGCAATATCACCAATATTTTCTAGTTTAAAAACAGCTTCTTCAAATTCTTTAATCATTCTTCCACCTACACTAACCCAGCCTATCATTCCTCCGTTAGTTGCAGTTCTTCTATCTTCGCTATATTCATCTGCTAATTGTGCAAAATCTTCGCCTGCTATAGCTTTTTGATAAACTTCATTAATTTTATCTTCTGCTTTTTTCCATAAGTGCCTGCTAGAACCTTCTGGCACTATAGTCATTACATGAGCAATTTGATATTTTCCTTTTGCTGGTCTTTTATCTGTAACTTTTAAAATATGATAGCCAAAACGTGAGCGGAATGGTTGTGAAAAATCTCCCACTTTGGTTTCATACATAGCAGATTCAAATTCATAAACTAAATTAAAAACTGTTCTATAACCCAAGCTACCATTTGTTGGTACAGTTCCTTCGTCTTCGGAATATTTTTTCACAAGTTCTTCAAAACTTTCTCCTTTTTTAAGTTTTTTATAAATATCGTTAATTTTATTCCAAGCTTTCACAGTATCTGCAATGCTAGCACTTTGGTCGCATTTTATTAAAATATGCGAAACTTCAACATCCCATCTCATTCTTTCATAAGATTCTGCCAAAATATCTTCTTCAACTTTTTTATCTGTTAAATATGGTTGTGCTAATTGACTACGATAGCCTGAAAGTTCATTTTTAAACGATTTTAAAGTATCTAAACCTAAAAGTTTGGCTTCGTGTACTTTAAGTTTAAAATTAACAAATAAATCTAAATATTCTTCCATAGCTTGATAAGTCATTGCATTTGTGTTTGTGTTATTTTTCTTATAAATATGCAAAAACTCATCTGTAGTAATTTTTTCATCATCAATTTCTAAGATTACATTAGATTGAGAGAAAGCTAAGTTTACAAAAACTAAAAAACTTAATAAAACAAAAATCTTTTTCATACTATATTATTTTAAATCAAATAAAAATTCATAATTATTCACTTCTTGAGTAGTTTGGTGCTTCTCTTGTGATTGTAACATCGTGTGGGTGGTTTTCCACAATACCACTCGAAGTTATTCTAACAAATTTAGCATTTTCATGTAATGTTTGAATATTCTTTGCACCGCAATATCCCATTCCAGCTTTTAATCCGCCCATTAGTTGATATACAATTTCGTGCAAATTACCTTTAAATGGCACTCTTCCAGATATTCCTTCTGGCACAAGCTTTTTAATATCTTCTTCCATATCTTGGAAATATCTATCTTTTGAGCCTTGATTCATAGCTTCTACAGAGCCCATTCCTCTATAAACTTTGAATTTTCTACCATTAAAAATAATTGTATCGCCAGGTGCTTCTTCTGTTCCTGCAAAAAGTCCACCTGCCATAATAGAATTTGCACCAGCAGCTAAAGCTTTTACTATATCACCTGAATATCTAATTCCTCCGTCTGCAATTAGTGGCACTCCACTTCCTTTTAATGCTTCTGCAACATTCATAATTGCTGAAAACTGAGGCATGCCCACTCCTGCCACAACTCTAGTTGTACAAATAGAACCTGGACCTATTCCCACTTTTACAGCATCAGCGCCATTTTTCACTAATAGCTTAGCTGCTTCGGCTGTTGCAATATTTCCAACAACAATATCAATATTTGTAAATTTTTTCTTTGCTTGTATTAAAACCTCATTCACGCTTTTTGTATGTCCATGTGCTGTATCAATAACAATCGCATCAACTCCTGCATCAACAAGTGCTTCCATTCTTTCAAAAGTATCACTTGTAATTCCAACAGCTGCTGCAACTCTCAAACGTCCATGACTATCTTTACACGACAAAGGTGCTGAAGCTGCTTTAGTAATATCTTTATAAGTTATTAAACCAACTAGTTTATCATCTTTATCAACCACAGGAAGTTTCTCGATACGATGTTTCATAAAAATAGCTTTTGCATCTTCCAATTCTATTCCTTGTTCTGTAGTAATAAGTCTTTCCTTTGGTGTCATTATTGCTTTAATAGACAAGCTCATATCTGTTTGGAAACGCATATCTCGAGAAGTAACAATTCCTTTTAGTTTATTTTCGGAATCAACCACAGGAAGACCGCCAATATTATATTCTGACATTATTGCTTTTGCATCTCCTACAGTTCCGTTAATATCTATAAAAACAGGATTTAAAATCATTGCATTTTCGGCACGTTTCACTTGATACACATGTTTTGCTTGGCTTACTATAGACATATTTTTATGAATAACACCTATTCCGCCTTCACGAGCAATTGCAATAGCCATTTTACTATCTGTAACTGTATCCATTGCAGCAGAAACTAAAGGCGTATTCAAAACTATATTACGTGAAAAATTAGAAACCAAACTTACGGAGCTAGGTAAAATTTCCGAATAAGCTGGTATCAGTAAAACATCGTCAAATGTTAGACCTTCGAGAATAATTTTATTATTTTCTTTCATTAAATTATGAATTAAAAATTTTACGAAATTACAATTTTTTGTGTTTATGACAAAGATTTTTTTTAATTTTGTAAAAACTTTAAGAATATTAATTAATTTTATTGAAATTTTTAATGCTTAATGAGTAAGTTTCGCGAAGTATTGTTAAAATATTGGGGCTATCGTAATTTTCGTGAAATGCAAGAAGAAATTGTTGAATCTATTGCTTCAGGGAAAGATACGCTTGGCTTGCTACCTACTGGTGGCGGAAAGTCGATAACTTTCCAAACTTACTCTATGGCAACTCCTGGTGTATGTTTGGTAGTTACTCCGCTTATTGCTTTAATGAAAGACCAAGTTGAAAATTTGCAAAAACGAAAAATTAAAGCAGTAGCTATTTACTCAGGAATGACAAAAATTGAAATAGAAAGAGCTTTAGACAATGTTATTTATGGCGATTATAAATTTTTATATTTATCGCCTGAGCGTTTGCAAAATTTCTATTTTCAAGAAAAACTTGTTCACATGAAAGTTAACCTTATTGCGGTTGACGAAGCTCATTGTATTTCGCAATGGGGCTATGATTTTAGACCTTCATACTTAGAAATTGCAAAAATACGCGAAAAACTTCCTGATATTCCTGTCCTAGCACTAACAGCAACCGCAACTCCAAAAGTTGTTGATGATATTCAAGAAAAATTACTTTTTAAAGAAAAAAACGTATTACAAAAAAGTTTTGAAAGAAAAAATCTTGTCTATTACGTAATTAATACCGAAGATAAAGAAAAAGAATTATTCAAATTAATTACAAAAATTGAAGGCTGTGCTGTGATTTACGTTAGAAATAGACGTAAAACTAGAGAATATGCCATGCTTTTGCAGAAATATAATATTTCGGCAGATTTTTATCACGCAGGTTTGGACGCACAAACCAGAGCATATAAGCAAAGCGAATGGCAAAAAGACAACATAAGAATTATGGTTTGCACAAATGCCTTTGGAATGGGAATAGACAAGCCAGATGTAAGATTAGTAATTCATTTGGATTTGCCCGATTCGCCAGAAGCATATTTTCAAGAAGCAGGAAGAGCAGGAAGAGACGGCAAAAAAGCATGGGCATTTTTAGTTACAAATTCTGCTGACAAAGCACAAGCAAAAAGAAATATTACAACAGCTTTTCCAGATTTGAAAAAAGTTATAGAAGTTTATAATGCTATTTGCAATTATCTGCAAATACCTATAGGCGATGGGAAAGATATGGATTACCCATTTGATATTTTTGAACTTGCAAAAAATTTTAAATTAGATGTTTTAAGCATTTATAATTCTATAAAAATTTTAGAAGCAAATAATATGTTAACTTATTCAGAAGAAGCAAATACTGTTTCTAGAATAATGATTAATGTTAACAGAGATGACTTATACAAATTTCAAGTAGAAAATGAAGCACTTGATAATTTTATAAAAATGCTTCTTAGAACTTATACAGGAATTTTTAATGATTATGTAAATATTAGCGAAGAATATTTAGCAAGGAAAGCCAATACCAAACCTGATACCATTATTGAATTGTTGAAAGTTTTAGCTAGATATAAAATCATTAGCTATATACCAAGAATTAATAAACCATTAATGCATTTTAATGCCGAAAGATTGGAAGACAAAGGAATTTTATTTGATATTAAAGAACTTAACGAAAGAAAAGAAAGAACATTATCACGAATGGAAGCTATGTTGAATTACGCTACAAGCAATAATAAATGCCGAAGTCAGCATCTTTTAGCATATTTTGGAGAAACTGACACTCAACGTTGTGGTAATTGCGATGTATGTTTAAGAAGAAACGAACTAGGACTTAACAAATATGAATTTGATATTATTTTGGAAGAAATTAAAGAAATTATTAATTTTAAACCTTGTTTATTAAACGAATTAGTTGAAAAAATTAAATTTGATGAATATAAAATAATTAAAGTAGTTCAATGGTTATTTGAAAATAAAAAAATGATTTATGACAAAGACAATAAACTTAAATGGAATAAAGAATAGTTTTAATATAACTATTGTGAAGTTAGTGTTTTTTTCAACACTAAGTTTTAGTTTTGCTTGTGGCTCAACCGAAATAGCAGATTCTAAAGATGTAAATCAAAGCAAAATTCACCAATATTACTCTATTAGCTACGATGCTTCTGAAGGTAATGAGTATGATATTTTTGCTCAATTTAGATTTGGCGGAAATAAAGGCACAACTTTAAAGCTAAGCGAACCCAGCCAAATTAGTGTTAACAATATAAAAATGAAAGAAGAACAAAGTTCTTTTAGAGGATGTTTTTATAAATTGGCTATAAAAGATAGTAATACATTCAATTTCAAATTTACTGACACAGAAAACAAAATTTACTCAAACAGTGTTGTTGTAAACTCTATTGAAATTGTGAAAATTGAAAAACTATATGCCGAAAAAAACCAAAAAATATATTGGCAAGGCAAAAGTTTAGAAAACAAAGAAGAAGTAATAGCAATTATTGAAGATAACGACAACAACAAAGTAGAAGTATCTACAGATATTATAGGAAGCAATTACATTTCGTTAAATGCTGAAGATATGGAAGAATTAGTTGCTGGTAGCGGTCAAATTTATATGATAAGAAAATATTATAGCTCACTTCAAGAAGTTGCAGATGATGGCGGAAGTGTTGACACTGAATACATATCAATGAAAATGCCTATAGAAATTATTTCTAACAAAACAAAAAGCGATAAAGATGAAGAAGATGATAAAGCTAGTAAAGATAGTGTAGTTGATATTGATAATGAATATAATGAAGATAATGAAAACTAAAGACAAAATATTAAAATATTCTATTTTAGGAATGATTTTAATTTTCACATTTATATTTACATTTTGTGGAAAGACTGAAACAGATTTAGAATGGGAAACAAAAATTTTAGGCTATTGGACACCTACAGGCACTGATAATAAGCCAATTTTTGATATGCCTAACTATAAATTTGACGAAAAAGGCAGAGGAATATCTTTTTTAAGCGATGTAAGCAAAGCCGATAGTTTTGCTTGGGAAATTAAAAGAACAGAATTAAAAATTTATTACGACCACGCTCCTAAATATTATGTAGGCTATGACAAATACAATAGTCGCAGTCTTTTTAAAATAAAATCAATGAGTGATACTGCATTTTTTGTTATTCAATATTTTGGAACAGGCTATCAAAAAGAATATTATATGAAAAAAGCGTCCTTTGTTGATAATGGCGATGATTGGGACGATGTGTTTTAAATATTTTTTCACTCCACAACAAACTTCATTATTTCTTTTCCAACTTTTATAAGATAAATTCCAGATTTTAGTTTTGATGTATTTACAAAATTTTGTGGTTTTTTGCTTTTCATAATTAGTTTGCCCTGCAAGTCGTAAATCTCATAAGCTGAGGCTTGATTAAAATAAAGCATATCTTTTGTTGGGTTTGGATATGCAATAGCTTGAGTTTTTTGGATTTCTTCGTTTTTATAACTTGGCTCACAAACAGATTTTATATTTAAAAAAATATTTTTATAAAAACCTCCTAAACTTGCGACTAAATTTGCATAACCTGTTGTTTGCAAAACGCCTTTTAGACCGTCTTCAGTTTCTTCTAAATTAACTGTAGGAGAAGAACACTCCCATTCTACATTATTTTCTGTACCAAGCATAAAATGGCAAGTTACACTATCAACTATATTATAATTATCTTGGTCGGTGTAAGGCAAATATACTGGCGTGGCAGCAAGTAGTGCAGCAGGATGATTTTCTAATCCTAAAGGAATGGGATAACGACCTTCGGCATAAGACCAACCATCGCCAAGAATATCTTGTAGAGCAAAACCAGTAATATCTGTAGTTAACAAACCTTTTGCAGCATTATTTTCTAAAATATCTCCTTCAGGACTAGACATTTGAGTAAGTAATTGTTTGTCGTAAAAATTGTTTTCAAAAGCCTCTAAATTAGGCTGCTCACTCCAAGCAAATAAAGAATAATGATTTGTTTTACCAAGATTTAGATTGTTTCTTACTGTTATTGGACATATTATATCTGAACCTTCCAATGCGATAATACCACCTGAAGAAACACTCCCATTTATAAAACCTGCATTAACACAATTGTTAATATCCAAAGAACCATTATCTGGATGTATATATGAATAATATATTCCTCCTATTTTATCAGCTCCGCTTAAATTTCCTGTATTCATACAATTCAAAGCCTTTAATTTGGATCTACTTCCACCGTGTCCAGAGTGAGTAATACCTCCAAAAGCAGTAGCATTTTTTACAGAAAAATCACCAGTATTTAAACAATTTATAAATTCACTACATGTAGTAGTGTCTCCAGTTGTTAATCCAAATGCTATCACATTCACTGTTTCGGGAGTATTTGTAACGATTATATTACCATTATTTATACAATTTATTATTTTGTTCAAATTGCTTGTAAATGCTGCAGATATAAGTACATCTATAGTTCCATTATATGTGATGTTACCATTGTTTATACATGAATTTAAAATGCCTGTACTCTCATTTTCGTACCCAAATATAGAAATATAAGCGTTAAAATAACTTTCAATATCAGAATTGTTTACACAGTATTCAATTGTTCCAGAATTTTGATGACAAAATATATACGCCTCCCCTTGATCCCAAATGTAATTAACATTACAAGTTATATGTGAAAGTTTTCCTGTTATTTCAATTCGATTAAATAAATTTATATAATTAAACACTCCCTCAAAACTTAAGGAGTCTATTGTGCCGTAAACTTGAGATATAAAATAGTCTGAAAGTTGTGTTTCTTCATCTATTCCTAAAGTTATATAATGTCCTTTTCCATGAAAATAGCCCCGAAAATTCGAGGCTATATTAAAAGACAAAACATCGTCAATATCGTTCATTAAATTAAAGTGAATACCCGCATAACCATTAAAACTTTCTTCATTTTCTTTTATTAGGTGTAAATCATTTAAGTTGTAAATGCGAAATGGGTCTTCTTCTGTACCACTGCCTTGCCATGGGTGTTCTTGCGAAAATGAAAAACACGAAAATAAAATTATTGTAAATACTAATATCAGCTTTCTCATAATTAACAAATTTTAAATTTAACTTTAAGTTCTATATTTATAAGACAGTTTATGTTGTTAAAATGTTGCATGAGGGTTTAAACTTCATTAGTTTTTATAGCAACTAACACAATCACAAGTTTAAATTCAAAAACATTTCTTTATAAATTTCTTCTGCTTCTTTTCCAAAGACACAAAATATTACTTTTTCTGGGAATTTGTTTTGTTCTAAAAATTTTATTGTTTCAGTAACTGCAATTTTAGTTGCTTTATCAATTGGAAAAGAATACACACCTGTTGAAATTGATGGAAAAGCTATAGTCTTAAATTGTTTTTCTGCAGCAATTTTCAAAGAATTTATATAAGCATTTGCTAACAATTCAGCTTCTTTATTATTTCCACCTCTCCAAACTGGACCAACAGTATGAATAACATATTTTGCAGGCAAGTTATATCCAAGTGTAATTTTTGCTTCTCCAGTTTCGCAACCATTAAGTTTACGGCATTCGTTTAAAAGTTCGGAACCAGCTGCTCTGTGAATAGCACCATCAACTCCACCTCCACCTAATAAAGTTTTATTAGCAGCATTTACAATAGCATCAACTTTTAATTTGGTAATATCGCCGTTGTGAATACTAAGTCTGTTCTTCATTTGTTTTGATTTTTAAAATTTTCATAAATTTACATAAATTATTTTAATTTACCACAACGAAATATTAGTAGTTTACAAAATATTAACTATTTTTGCTTTTATTATTTAATTTACAAAAGATAGCAGTGAAAAAAAACATATCAATTATCGCATCTGTTTACAATGAGCAAGAAGGCTTAAACGAATTCTATTCTGTTTTAAAATCAGAATTACTTAAAATTAATGAAAATTATAATTTTGAAGTTATTTTTGTAAATGATGGCAGTAAAGACAATAGCCAAAAAATCATAAATCAAATTATTGAAAACGAAACTTCGCTAAAGATAAAAAGCATAGAATTTTCTCGTAATTTTGGTCATGAAGCAGCTATGATTGCAGGTATTGACAATTCAGAATCTGATTTTATAATTTGTATGGATGCAGATTTGCAACATCCGCCAAGTAAAATAGAAGATATGCTTGCAGAAACCGAAAAATCTGCCGAAATTATTCTTATGAACAGAACAAATCGTGAAGACCAAAAAGCAATGGGCAAATTATCCTCTTCATTATTTTATAAAACTGTAAGTTTCCTATCTGGTCATCGCTTTGAGCCAAATGCTTCTGATTTTTTCTTAATTTCAAAAGATGTTGCAAATGTTTTACGAAATAATTTTAGAGAAAGAAATCGTTTTTTAAGAGGCTATATACAAATTATTGGTTTCAACATAACAAGTTTAGATTATGTTGCTAGTGCAAGAATTGCTGGAACAAGCAATTATAATTTTAAAAAGCTTTTCAAATTAGCCTTTACCGCAATATTTGCTTTTTCAGAAAAACCATTAAGAATATCTGTAATCATATCAATGCTATATTTTTTATTTTCAATAATTCTTATTATTGTTAGTTTAATTTCATATTTTTTAGAAAACAAAATACCATCTGGCTACACAACAATAATTATTTCACAAAGTATTGGATTTGCAATTCTAAGTTTCTTAATTGCTATTTTATCAATATATTTTGGCAAAAGCTTATCCGAGATAAAAGACAGACCTATATATATTATTAAAAATTCTAAGACAAATGAAGCCTAATAGTTTTGGTTTATTGAGACAAATAAAACCTATTCCTTTACACATGTAGTCTTAAAAGAAAAATATCTTTGCATAAAATATGAATATACAATAACTAAGCACGTAGTTATAATCTTTGATAAAGTTGCCCAAAGATTGCAATATTCAACAAAGAATTTTAAGAAAATATAGTTTAAAGAAATTGCCCCTATAACTGTAAGTCCATAGCGAAAAAGTTGCTTTCTTCCTCTTAGTTGCGATTGAGTAAAAGTTACATATTTTGCTAATAAAAATCCTGTAGTAAATGTAATAGGAAAAACAAATGCAAAAGCTGCAATATGAGGACTGAGAGTTACAAAATACAAGTCTAAATTTTGTTTTTGGAAAACATAGTTATAGAAAACAAAATACAGAAAAATATCTAAAACTGTATTTAAACCTCCAGTAAAGCCATATCTAAACGTAACTTGTGGAATATATGAACTAAAAGGCTTATAAAACCAGTCGGCTACTGTGATTATTATTTTTCTACAAAAACCTAAAATTTTCAGCATAAACTTACTTTATGACAAATTTATAAAAAATTTTATTAATAGCCTGCTTTATTATTTTATTTTTATACCAAAATTTTTCCTGTCATTTCGCTAGGAATAGCTAAATTCATCATTTTTAAAATTGTTGGAGCCACATCTGCTAACACTCCATTTTCAATTTTCTTATATTCAGAATTTATTAAAATACAAGGTACTGGATTTAATGAATGTGCTGTATTTGGTGTTCCATCGTCATTAAGAGCATTGTCAGCATTTCCATGGTCGGCAATTATTAAAATTTGATAATCATTTTTAACCGCTAATTCAACCACTTCGCCCATTGCAGTATCAACAGTTTCAACAGCTTTAACAATTGCTTCGTACACTCCTGTATGTCCGACCATATCACAATTAGCAAAATTTACAACTATTAAATTATGAATATTTTTTTCTATTTCAGCCATTAACGCCTTTTTAACTTCTGGAGCACTCATTTCTGGCTTCAAGTCATAGGTTGCAACTTTTTGCGAAGGAATTAAAATTCTGGTTTCGTTTTCAAATTTTTCTTCACGCCCACCACTAAAAAAGAAACTTACATGTGCATATTTTTCTGTTTCAGCAATTCTAAGTTGAGTTAAACCATTTTTAGCAATAACTTCGCCAAGAGTTTTGTCTAAGTTATCCTTTTCATAAATAACATTTATACCCTTAAAGCTTTCATCGTAACGAGCCATAGTAAAATACTCTAAATCAAGAGTTTTCATTCCATGCTCAGGCATATCTTTTTGAGTAAGAACGGTAGTAATTTGCCTTAATCTATCAGTTCTAAAATTAAAACAAATAACAACATCTCCAGATTGGATTTTTGTTACAGGATTTCCGTCTTTATCTGTCATTACTATTGGTTCAATAAACTCATCTGTAATGTCGTTGTCGTAAGATTCCTGCATTGATTTTAAAATATCAGTTGATTTTTTTCCAATTCCTTCCAACATCAAGTCGTAACCTTTTTTCACTCTTTCCCATCTTTTGTCTCTATCCATTGTATAGTAACGACCAACAAGACTTGCAAGTTTAACATTAGAAGTTTCTAAAGCATCTGTAACTTTTTTCAAAAAACCAATTCCGCTTTTTGGGTCAGTATCTCTACCATCTGTTAAAGCATGAATAAAAGTTTTTTTCAAGCCCAAATCATCAGAAAGCTTTACTATTGCAAGCAAATGGTCTTCGGTTGAGTGAACTCCACCATTTGAAACTAATCCTAAAATATGAACTTGCTTATCATTTTCTTTTGCATATTTAAAGGCTTTTAATAAAACTGGATTTTGAAAAAACTTACCACTTTCTATTTCTTTATTTATCTTAACTAAGTCTTGATACACAACGCGTCCAGCACCAATATTCAAATGTCCAACTTCAGAATTTCCCATTTGACCTTTAGGTAAACCAACATTTTCGCCGTCTGTAAGTAATTCAGAATTTGGAAAGTTTTTTATAAATTTATCGTAATTTGGTGTTTTTGCATTACTAATAACATCGGCTTTTTGTCCATTTCCCTTGCCCCAGCCGTCTAAAATCATTAAAACTACTTTTTGCTTTGTCATTTCTTTATTTTTTATCTTATTTTATAATAAACAGTAAAAATTAAATTTAGTTTTATTTTGACGCAAAAATAATAAAATTATTGATTTTGATTGATGATTATTAGTGCTTGTAAAACATATTTAAAAATCAAAATTTTACTTGTAAAAAACTAAAAAGTTTAGATATATTTGCACACATTATAATCAAAAAAATGAAATTAAAATTTATATATTTTGCAATTTTCATATTTATTGGTTTGCCTTTGTTTTCTCAAAGATATACTGTGAGTGGCTATATAAAAGACAAACACACAGGCGAAGATTTATTAGGTGCAAATATAATGGTTAAAGACCAAAACATTGGTACAACAACAAATGCCTATGGTTTTTACTCACTTTCTATTCCTGCAGGCGAATATGAAATAATATATTCTTTTGTTGGTTATGAAGAAGTTGTTGAAAAAATAAAGTTAAATTCAAATAAAAAATTGAATATCTCTTTAGAAACTTCTGCTATAATTTCTCAAGAAGTAATTGTTAGTGGTGAAAAAAACAAAAACGTTGAAGATTCAAAAATGTCTGTAATAAAATTGCCTGTAGAAACGATTAAAACTCTTCCTGCATTTATGGGTGAAGTAGATATTTTAAAAACTTTACAGCTACTTCCTGGTATTCAATCTGCTGGCGATGGAAACTCTGGTTTTTATGTACGCGGTGGCGGACCCGACCAAAATTTAGTACTACTTGACGAGGCTACTGTATATAACGCTGCTCACTTGTTTGGTTTTTTCTCTGTCTTTAATGCAGATGCAATAAAAGACATGGAAATTTATAAAGGTGGAATGCCCGCAGAATATGGTGGACGCATAAGCTCTGTGCTTGATATTTCAATGAAAAATGGAAATATGAACAAATATCAAGTAGAAGGTGGAATTGGAACTATAGCCTCAAGACTTACTGTGCAAGGTCCAATTGTAAAAGAAAAATCATCTTTTATTATTTCTGGTCGTAGAACTTATGCAGATATACTAATTCAACCCTTTATAAAAAAAACATCGCCATTTAAAGGCTCAGGATACTTTTTTTATGATTTGAATGCAAAACTTAACTACAGATTCTCGGATAAAGACAGATTATACCTTAGCGCATATTACGGAAAAGATATTTTTGATTTTAGATCAAAAGAAGCAAATTTTAATGTTAAAATCCCTTGGGGCAATGGAACTGGTAGCATAAGGTGGAATCATCTTTTTAATTCTAAATTTTTCTCAAACACAACTTTAGTAGCCTCAGATTATAAATTTCAAACTGCAATAGAAATGGGCGATAAAGACAAACCCAATGAAGGCATGAGATTTATTCAAAATTCTGGCGTTAGAGATTATTACATTAAACAAGATTTCACACTTCTACCAAATCCTAAACACACAATCAAATTTGGGCTAAATTATATTTATCATATTTTTACTCCTAATTCTGTAAATGCAAAATTAGGCGAAACTGAGTTCGACTTTTCATCTGTTCAAAAACAAAAAGCTCACGAAGCAGCAATTTATATTGGAGACGATTTTAAAATTTCTGACAGAGTTACTATTTACGGTGGTTTTAGAGCTGCAATGTTTAATCAGGTTGGAAAGTTTGTAAGATATGTTAAAGACGAAAATTTAATGAATAATATAGACACTATAACATATGGAAAAGGAGAATCTGTTGCATTTTACGACTCTTACGAACCAAGAGCTAGCATAAAAGTTAGTTTAGACAAAAATTCTTCTGTAAAAGCATCTTTTATGCAAAATAAACAATTTATTCATTTGGCTTCTTTGTCGGCTTCGACCCTACCAACAGATTTATGGGTGCCTTGTAGCGATGTTGTAAAACCACAGGGCGGTCGTCAATATGCAATAGGATATTTCAGGAATTTCTTTAACGACCATTTCGAAACTTCTGTCGAAGCCTATTACAAAAGTCTTTACGACCTAATTGAATATGCCGATGGCGCTTTACCCGGCGATGATGTAAACGACAATCCAGATAATTATTTTATTTTTGGAGATGGTTATTCTTACGGAGCAGAATTGTTTATAAAAAAGAGAACTGGACGTTTTACAGGCTGGATTGGTTACACTTGGTCGAAAACAGAAAGAATTTTTGACGAAATAAACGGTGGCGAACCATTTCCTGCAAAATATGACCGCCGACACGATTTGTCTTTAACAACAACTTATCAAATTACTGAAAAATGGACTGCTTCCTTAGTTTTTGTTTTTGCAACTGGAAACACAACTACTTTACCAATAGCAAGATATTTGATAGATGGCGATTTGATAAGTGAATATGGACCAAGGAATTCTTACAGAATGGAACCATATCATCGTTTAGATTTTTCTGTAACATATCAACACAAAAAAACCGACAAATGGGAATCTTCTTGGAACTTTTCAATATTTAATGTGTATAATAGAAAAAATCCATATTTCATTTACTTAGAAGATAAAGGTTCTGTTGAAACTGGCGATTTTACAACAACAGCTAAACAAATTTCTTTAATTCCTATTTTGCCATCAATAACTTGGAATTTTAAATTTTAATTTATGAAAATGAAACTAAGAAATATTATATTATTACTTTTAATAATCATAACTTCATCTTGCATAAAAGATATTAGTTTAGAATTACCAAAAGCTGAAGAAAAACTTGTAATCGAAGCAATGATAGATTCTGATGATTATCCAATAGTTTTTATTTCAAAAAATTCAAGTTATTTTACTAATATTGATACAACTATACTAAATGCTTCAATTGTTAAAGGTTCAGATGCTTGCGTAATTGTTTCTAACGGAGCTATTACCGACACTTTAGAGCCTACAATTATGGAAAGATACCCATATCACGGTTACCGTGGCACAAAATTTAAAGGCGAGATTAACAAATCATATGATTTAAAAATTTTATACCAAGATAAGGAATATAATTCAACGACAACAATTCCTGAACCTGTACCTATTGATTCTGTATGGTTTAATCTATTGCCAGGAAATGATACAATGGGTTTTTTAGGCTTTAAATTTACTGACCCAGAAAAATTTGGAAATTATTACACCTTTTATGTTAAAGTCTTAGAACAACAAAAATGGTATTATCGTCCTTCGTTTGGCTCACATATTTTAGACGATAAATTATTAAATGGTCAAGAATTTTCTTACACACCATTAACTAAAGGTTATGAACGAAACGCTTACTATCATAATGTTTGGTTAGATGAAGATTTAGATTTTCTAAGTTTAGTATGTTTTAAAGTTGGTGATAGTGTAAGTATAAAAATGTCGGCAATTGATGCAAATAGTTTTAATTTTTGGAGTTCTGTTTACAGAAATGTTTTAACAGGAAGCAATCCTTTTACCAACCCTGCATCAGTAAAATCAAATATTTATGGCAGTCCAGCTAATGGTCATTGGATAGGTTCTGGAACTCATTTTACAAATGTTTACATTACAGATAGTGCAACTTTGATAGTAATTCCTTAAAATAAAATTTATTTTTTTTACAACATCATGCAAATTCAGATAAATAACAAATTTTTATTTAGAATTAGAAAAAAAATATTACTTTTAGGCAAACTTTTTGTAGCTTTTTTAGTTATATATTATAAAAATTAGAAACAAAATTATATGAAAATTTTTACAATAATAAACTTTGTTTTTTTGATGAGTTTGTCAGCTTTTACTCAAGAAAACCCAGTTACATGGAACATTAACCAATCGCGTTCAGATGATGGTTCTTATAATTTACATATCAACGCAGATATTCAAAACAGTTGGTATGTTTATGGAATGAATTTAGATGAAGGCGGTCCTATGCCACTAAAATTTGACATAAACGACAAAGACAATATTATCGATAGTCTTGATTTTAAAGAAGTTACACAAGCTATAACAGTATATGATGATGTTTTCACTATGAATGTTAGCTCATATCAAGGCAAAAGTGAATTTTTAGTTAATTATGTTCCAAAAACTGAGATAAACTCATTGACCTTAATTATTGACGGTCAGGCTTGTAATACAGAAAATGGTTTATGTACTTTAATTTATGAAGAAATTCCTATCACAATTCAGAAATAATAATTAATAAAAAGTAAAATAATTTTAAAATGAGTGAAAAAGTAAAATGTTTAATAATCGGCTCAGGTCCTGCAGGTTACACAGCCGCTATTTACACAGCTAGAGCAAACTTGAATCCTGTGCTTTACGAAGGTTTACAACCAGGTGGACAATTAACTACCACAACAGAAATAGACAATTTTCCTGGCTATCCCGAAGGAGTTTCTGGTCCAATAATGATGGATCAACTAAAAGCTCAAGCCCAAAGATTTGGCACAGATGTTAGATTTGGCTATATCACAAAAGTTGATTTTAGTAAAAGACCTTTTAAAGTTGTTGCCGACAATATTCATGAAATTGAAGCAGAAACTGTAATTATTGCAACCGGTGCTACAGCTAATTATTTAGGCTTAGAATCTGAAGAAAAGTTTAAAGGATTAGGCGTTTCGGCATGTGCTACATGCGATGGTTTCTTTTATAAAAATAAAGATGTTGCTGTTGTTGGTGGTGGCGACACTGCTGCTGAAGAAGCTAGTTATCTCGCAGGACTTTGCAATAAAGTTTATATGATTGTAAGACGCGATGTTTTACGTGCTTCAAAAGCAATGCAAGAAAAAGTTATGAATAATCCAAAAATCGAAATACTCTGGAATCATAATACTGTTGAAGTTCTTGGAGATAGTTCTGGAGTAACTGGAGCTAGATTAAGAAATAACAAAACCAACGAAGAAAAAAATATTGATATTCATGGTTTTTTCCTTGCAATTGGACACACTCCTGCAACTAGCTTATTTAAAGATTATATAGAACTCGACGAGCAATCTTATATTAAAACAAAACCAGGAACTTCTAAAACTAATGTTCCCGGTGTTTTTGCTTGTGGCGATGTTCAAGACCCTGTTTACAGACAAGCTATTACTGCTGCAGGTTCAGGCTGTAAAGCTGCAATAGATGTAGAAAGATTTTTATCTGAAAATTAAAACAACATAAAATTTGACAGCATCTTATAAATGCTAAATTCTGATACTAAGATATTTAAACTGCAATATCTAAAGTAATACATTAGCTAAGTTTTTATAAGATATTGTCATTTTTTTGGCACTATGACAATAAAAGAAAAATACAAATATGTTTTAGATTATTTTCGGAAAAATATAAAATTAGCCGAAACAGAACTTGATTATCAAAACGATTTTCAATTATTAGTTGCTGTAATATTGTCAGCTCAATGCACAGACAAAAGAGTTAATCTCATCACTCCTGCTCTATTCAATGATTATCCAGACGCTCAAACTATGAGCTTTGCTAGTTCAGAAGTAATTTTTGAATATATTAAATCTTGTACTTATCCAAATAACAAAGCAAAATATCTTGCTCAAACAGCAAAGATATTAACCGAAAAATATGATGGAAAAGTCCCCGAAGATGTTGATGAACTTCAAAAATTACCCGGTGTTGGTAGAAAAACAGCTCATGTTATTGCTTCGGTTTTATTTCGACAACCTAAAATGCCTGTTGACACTCATGTTTTTAGAGTTTCGGCAAGAATTGGTTTAACAAAAAATGCAAAAACTGTTTTACAAACCGAAAAACAATTAGTAAAACACATTCCTAAAAAAGATATTCCAGATGCACATCACTGGTTAATTTTACATGGTAGATACGTATGCACAGCAAGAAATCCAAAATGTAAAACTTGCGGAATATCAACATATTGTGATTTTTATCAACAAAATGATAAATCTTAGTTTTTTTATTGTTTTCTTATTTTATTTTTGCAGATGATTTAAAAGTATGGAAATTAATATAAAAAAATATATAAAAGAAGCACTTAACTCTCTTTATTCTGTCGATACAACAAATATTGATGTAGCGGTAGAAAAAACTAAAGAAGGAATTAATGGCGACTTTACAGTAGTTGTTTTTGCTTTTTCTAAATTTAGTAAAAAATCGCCTGCCGATACCGCTAAAGATTTAGGTGCTTTTATTAAACAAAAATATGATGATGTTTCATCATATAATGTTATAAACGGTTTTTTAAATTTCAGAATGACCAATGAATATTGGATAGACAGACTAAACAGTTTGAATTTAAACAATAAAAAATCTGAAGAATACGACAAAAAAACCATAATGGTTGAATTTTCTTCTCCAAATACAAATAAACCTCTACATTTAGGACATATTAGAAACAACATTCTTGGTGATTCTGTCTCAAGAATATTAAAAGCCTCTGGTAAAAATGTTATTAAAACAAATTTAATAAACGACAGAGGAATACATATTTGTAAATCTATGCTTGCTTGGATGAAATGGGGAAATGGCGAAACTCCCGAAACAAGTGGCAAAAAAGGCGATAAATTAGTTGGTGATTATTATGTAAAATTTGAAGCTGAATATAAAAAACAAATCGAAGAACTTATTAAAGCTGGACAAACTGAAACACAAGCAAAAGCTAATGCTGCAATAATTTTAGAAGCTCAAGAAATTCTTAGAAAATGGGAAAACGGAGATGAAGAAATTCTTAAAATTTGGAAAATGATGAACTCTTGGGTTTACAAAGGTTTTGAGAAAACATATTCTGATTTAGGAATTAGCTTTGATAAAATTTATTATGAATCTGACACATATTTATTAGGAAAAGACATTGTAAATCAAGGACTTGAGAATGAAATATTTGTTAGAGATGAAGATAGTTCGGTTTGGATAGATTTAACAGATGAAGGTTTGGATAGGAAAATTCTTTTACGCAGTGACGGAACAACAGTTTATATGACTCAAGATATTGGAACTGCTATCAAAAGAATTGAAGAATTTAATCCTTCAAAAATAATTTATGTAGTTGGAAATGAGCAAGATTATCATTTTGCAGTTTTAAAAAAGATTATTTCTAAAATTAATAAATCTTACAGCGATGTAATTGAACATCTTTCTTATGGAATGGTAGAATTACCAGAAGGCAAAATGAAATCGCGTGAAGGCAAAGTTGTTGATGCTGATGATTTAATGAGCGATATGATAGAAACAGCTAGAAACATATCTAACGAAGCTGGTAAAATTAATGATTTACAAGATGAAGAAAAAGAAAAAATCATCAGAATGATTGCCTTAGGAGCTTTAAAATATTTTATTATTAAAGTTGACCCTAAAAAACAAATAATATTTAATCCAAAAGAATCTATTGATTTTAACGGAAATACAGGACCATTTATTCAATATACACATGCACGCATAAAGTCTATTTTACGCAATGCTGAAAAAATGAATATCAAGTTTCATGGTAAAGCAAGTGAAGAAGCAGATATTGTTGACTTAGAAATTGAATTAATTTCTCATTTATGCACTTTTGAAAAACTTATACAAGAATCTGCAAATAGACTTGACCCCAGCCTTATTGCTAATTATACTTATGCTTTAACAAAACTTTTTAATCAATATTATCATGAGCATAGCATATTAAAAGAAACAGAATCTAAAACGCTACAACTCAGACTATTGTTAGCACAAACTGTTGCACAAACTATAAAATCTGCAATGGATTTATTAGGAATAGAAGTTCCAGAAATAATGTAAAAGTAAAACCTAAATCTTTAAACTAGCTCAACTTCATCGAAGGGTTTTGGTATTTCTATATTTTTAAATCCCATTTTTAAAAGATATTTTCTATAATGTTCACCAGATTCTAAATCGCCATGTACTAAAAATATTTTTTTCAATAAATCTTTATCTTGACATGAAATAAATTCTGCCATTTCTACATAATCGCCATGTCCGCTAAAAGCCTCTAAAAGTTTCACACTTGCTCTTACTTCATGTTCTGTACCGAAAATAGATATTTTTTTAAGTCCTGGTTCTTGCAATCTCGCACCTAAAGTTGTTGGGGCACAATAACCAACAAGTAAAATTGTGTTTTTGGGATTACTAATACTATTAGCAATATGATGCTTTACCCTACCCGCTTCAGCCATGCCAGATGCAGAAATAATTACACATGGCTCTGTCGTATCATTTAGTTTTTTAGAAGCATTAACATTTTTTATATAATGCAAACCTTCAAAGCCAAATGGATCTGGGTCGTATGTTAAAACTTCTAAAACTTCATCGTTATAACATTCTGAATGCATTTTAAAAACTTCTGTAATATTTACCGACAAAGGACTATCAACATAAACATCAATATTTGGTAATCTTCCTTCGTTATACCAATTATTCATTAAAAGAACTATTTCCTGTGTTCTTCCTACACTAAATGAAGGAATAATCAATTTTCCGCCTTTTCTTACACAAGTGTCCACAATAACATTAAATAACTTTTCTTCAGCATCAGCTTTATCCTCATGCAATCTATTGCCATAAGTTGATTCTGTTATTAAATAGTCTGCTTGTGGAAAAGCTGCTGGCGGTTTAATAATTTTATTATAAGGTCTTCCAATATCTCCAGTGTAAGCAATTTTTGTAGTTTTTCCATTTTCCTTAATTTCCAAATTAACTACTGCTCCACCTAAAATATGTCCAGTATCTGTAAATTTAACTGTAATATTCTCATCAATTCTAAATTTTCTATCCATTGCAACGCCTATAAAAAGCTTCATTGATTTTACAGCATCAGAATGTCTATAAATAGGCTCAATTGGTAGCAATCCTTGTTTTAGAAGTTTTTTATTATACCATTTTATATCTTGTTCTTGAATATATCCAGAATCGGGTAACATATATGAACATAAATTTCGAGTTGCATCGGTGCAAATTACCGAACCTTCGAAACCTTGAGTATAAAAATATGGAATTAATCCAGAATGGTCGATATGAGCATGTGATAATATTATATGGTCTATTTCTTTTGGTTCGAAACCTAAATTACGATTCATTCTATCAGTTTCCATTCCTTTGCCTTGAAACATACCACAGTCTAAAAGAATTTTCTTACCATTGTCTAAAGTCAACAGATGTTTACTACCTGTAACTTCTTGTGTAGCTCCTATAAACTTGATTTTCATAAAATTTACTTTAAAATTACAGCAAATTTAATGAATTAAGAAGACAATAAAAATTTTGTAAGTATTTATTTTCCAAAATTTTTAACCGTATAGTGTTTATAGCCTATTAAACTATTCGTCTGATTTTACAAATTCTTCTGCTTTATGAAGCATTTCATACATCACAATATCATCTTTTACCAAAGGTACAATTTTTCTAAATTTGTTAAGATATTTTTGAAGTTCTGGAGATGTTTTTAATGGTTCGCGGAATGAAAGTGCTTGTGAAGCTGCAAAAAGCTCAATTCCTATAATTCTTTCTGTATTTGCAATCACTCTATGCAATTTTGTAGCTGCATTAGCACCCATACTCACATGGTCTTCTTGTTCGTTGCTTGATGAAATAGAATCTACACTTGCTGGAGTACAAAGTTGTTTGTTTTGGCTAACCATAGAAGCAGCAGTATATTGAGGTATCATAAAACCGCTATTCAATCCTGGATTTGCAACAAGAAAAGCTGGTAAACCTCTATCGCCACTAATCAAACGATATATACGTCTTTCAGAAATATTTCCAATTTCAGAAACTGCTATTGACAAAAAGTCTAAAACTAAAGCTAAAGCTTGTCCATGGAAATTTCCGCCGCTTAAAACCAAATCTTCATCTGGGAAAACCATTGGATTATCAGTTACAGAATTGAGTTCAGTTTCCACAACAGATTTTACATAGTTTAAAGTGTCTTTAGACGCACCATGCACTTGAGGAATACATCTAAAAGAATATGGGTCTTGAACATGAGTTTTTGTTTGTGCAACAATTTCTGAACCTTCCAAGAATGTTCTTATATTTTTTGCAGTTTCAATTTGTCCTTTATGTGGACGAATTGTATGTAAACTTGGGTAAAAAGCTGCTATCAAACCATTATATCCATCTAAAGATAAAGAAGCAATTCTGTCGGCATTAAACATAATTTTTTCGGCACGCCAAACACCTGTAATTGCATGAGCCAACATAAACTGAGTTCCGTTCATTAAAGCTAAACCTTCTTTAGATTTTAATTTTAATGGTTTTAAATTTAATTCTGATAAAACAGTTTCAGTTTTTTGTCGTTTACCTTTATAATTAACCTCTCCTAAACCAATAAGGGCAAGTGTTATATGAGCTAATGGAGCCAAATCTCCCGAAGCACCTAATGAACCTAATTCGTAAACAACTGGTCTTATATCATTATTATAAAAATACACTAATCTCTCAACTGTTTCAAGACAAACACCAGAAATTCCATAAGATAAAGCCTGAACTTTTAATAACATCATTAGTTTTACAATTTCTGAGTCTATCTCTGCTCCCATTCCACAAGCATGAGATATTACAAGGTTTGTTTGTAGTTGTTCTAAATCTTCTGAAGCAATATTTGTATTACAAAGCGAACCAAAACCTGTACTTATACCATAAATAGGCTTATCATGAGTTTTTATTTTATTGTCAAGATAAGTACGACATTTAATAATATTGTTTTTTGCTTGTTCGGAAAGCTCGATTTTGTATCCGTTTTTAAAAATTTCTTGTAGTTTGTCTAAACTCAAATGTTCTGTTGTAATAAAATGTGTATTCATAACATAAAATATTTTTGCGAAAATAAGATTTTAAAACGAAAAAATGTCTAAAAAAGTTTAAAAACATAAAAAAAGTCCAATCCAAGCAAATTCACTAGCACCATAAATAAGTCGGATTGGACTCTAAAAACCAAAAATCACTAACACAAAAAAAACTATTTTTTTATTTTAAAAACATCTTCAAAAATCTGAATAAGACCGTCTTTTGGAACTGCACCAGTCATCATTTGTGGTTGTCCACTTAAAGGAATAAACAACAAAGAAGGAATACTTCTTATCCCAAAAATTGATGCCAATTCTTGTTGGTCTTCGGTATCAACTTTATAAATATCTATTAAACCTTCATATTCTTTGCTCAACTCTTCAACAACAGGTGCTATCATTTTACATGGACCACACCAGTCTGCATAAAAGTCAATAAACACAGGACTTTCACCTTTATATTTCCACTCAGTTTCATTTTCATAATCGAAAATTCTTTCGATAAATTTTTCTTTTGTTAAATGTTCTGCCATTTTCTCAATCTTTTTAAATATTTTTGTAACTGAATTTATAACAAAATTTAAAAGTTTTTGTTCAAGTGGTAAAGAATAGTAATAATATTTCGGAATTGTTAACACATAAAATATTTAGATTAATTCGCGATTTTGACGAAACTGACAATACTGAAGTCTATGTTATTGGCGGTTATGTGCGTGATAAACTTTTAAAAAGAGCTGATAAAAAAGATATAGACATAGTAGTTAAAGGTAATGGAATTGAATTTGCTCAAAAACTTGCTAATAAGCTCAAAATAAAAAAGCTAAGCATTTACAAGACCTATGGCACAGCAATGTTCCAGTTTGAAGACACAGAATTAGAATTTGTTGGTGCAAGAAAAGAATCTTATTCTCCCGAAAGTCGTAATCCAAAAGTTGAACAAGGGAGCATTGAAGACGACCAAAAAAGACGAGATTTTACTATAAATGCTTTAGCAATAAGCTTAAACAAAGATACTTACGGCGAAATTACCGATCCTTTTAATGGAATTGAAGATTTGCATTATAGAACAATAAGAACGCCTTTAGATCCTGATATTACATTTTCTGACGATCCGCTAAGAATGATGAGAGCAATTAGATTTGCATCTCAGCTTGATTTTATAATTGATGACGAGTGTTTTGAAGCAATTAAAAGGAATAAACATAGAATTGAAATTATTAGTGCAGAAAGAATTCATACCGAACTAAATAAAATTTTACTTAGCAAACAGCCGTCTATTGGTTTAAAACTACTTTTCGATTCTGAACTTTTAGAAATTATCTTTCCTGAATTATACAATTTAGCTGGTGTTAGCACTCAAGCAGGTGTAAAACACAAAGACAACTTTTTGCACACAATTCAAGTTGTTGACAATGTTGCCGAAAATAGCGACAATTTATGGTTAAGATGGGCAGCACTACTTCACGATATTGCAAAACCTAAAACAAAAAAATATGTAGAAGGTATAGGCTGGACATTTCACGCTCATAATTTTATTGGACAAAAAATGGTGCCTGAAATTTTTGCAAGACTAAAACTACCATTAAATGAAAAAATGAAATATGTGCAAAAATTAGTCGATTTGCACATGCGTCCAATAGCTTTAGTTGAAGATGAAGTTACCGATTCTGCAATAAGAAGACTAATTGTTGATGCTGGCGAAGATTTAGATGATTTATTGACTTTGTGCGAAGCTGATATTACTTCAAAAAATGAAAAAAAAGTAAAGCAATATTTAACAAATTTTAAAGCACTAAGACAAAAAATTGTAGAAGTAGAAGAAAGAGATTCGCTTAGAAACTTCCAACCACCAATTAGCGGAGATGAAATTATAGGCTACTTTAATATTGAACCAAGCAGAACTGTTGGAGTCATTAAAAACGCTATAAAAGACGCTATACTCGATGGCGAAATTCCTAATGATAAAGAAAAAGCTTGGGAATATATGATTAGCAAAGCTAAAAGTCTTGGGATTGAAAGGCAAGAATAAAGTTTTACTTATCTGCTATAATCAATTTAAAAACTTCGTCAACTTCAATGTCCTTTAAATATTGAGGATTTATTTTCCCAATTTCTGGTTCTTGCTTATTTGTTACAATAGAAACATTTTTCCCTATTGGTCGCCATCTAGCTTGATGAATTGGTCGTGTTTGAGAATAAATTCCTATAGTTTTTATTCCACTTACCGCACCAATATGCAAAGGACCTGTACTCCCTGCAACAATTACTTCGCATTGAGAAATAAAATAAATAAACTCTGTAAGTGTAAACTTAGCAGACATATCAAGAATTTTTTGATGCTTTGGCAATTTATCTCTAAAATGAACAGCTTCTGCTTCTGTTCCTGTAAAATAAACCTCATAATCCAAATCTGCTAATTTTACTGCTAATTCAAAAAATTTGTTCATGGGCCACTCTACTGCACTGCCTTTTGATTTGGTATGAAGTATAATTTTATTTTTTGCAGACAAATCCAAATCTAAATGAACTTTAGGAATAATAAATGAAGACAAATATTCTTGTATCTCAGCCAAACTCGGAATTTTTTCCAAACCTAATGGACGTAATAGTTCAAAATTTAATTGAGACTCATGTAAATCGGATTTTCTTCTGGAAAAATTTGGTCTAAGATTACAAGTAAAAAAATGAAAAACTCTATGTGAAGTTCCAATTCTTGTTGGTATTTTAAGTTTTTTTGCCAATTTAGCAATTTCTTTTTTCGGAAAAACATGAATGCAAACATCAATATTTTTTTGTTTTAAAATATTAATTTGTGTTTTTTTATCTAAACCCTTAAGTTCTCGCCAATCCATTATTTCATCGACATAAGGATAACATTCAACTATAGGTTTTGTGTATGAATTTCCAAGAAAAATAATATAAGAATTTTGAAACATATTTTTTATCCACGCACAAATTGGCAAAGTCAAAATAACATCACCAATGCTATCTGTACGAGAAATAAGAAACACTTTTTTTTCCATAAAATCACAAAAATTTAGCAATAAAAGTACAATAAATAATTACATGTCATTCATTTTATGCTTAAAAAATTTTTAATTTACACAAATATTTTAAAACAACTTAGCATTTTGATTGATTTAACAAGACTTAGATAAAATAACAAAAATAATTGTAAAATTTTATTAAAACTTTAAGTCTTTTTATTTTTATGATTGAAATAAAATTATATTTTTGTGGAAATAGAAATACATAAAAAATATAAATATGATAAATGATAAATTATTAAATCCGAAAAGTGTTGTTGTTGTTGGTGGTTCCAACGATGTTTACAAACCAGGTGGAAAAGTTTTAAAAAACTTAATCGACAACGATTTTAAAGGCAACTTATATGTTGTAAATCCTAAACTTGATGAAGTTCAAGGGATAAAAGCATTTAGAGATGTTAACGACTTGCCACAAGTTGACTGTGCTATTATAGCTATAGCAGCAAAATTTTGTTACGACACAGTTGAAACTTTAGTAAAACAAAAAGGTACTGGCGGATTTATTATTTTGTCTGCTGGTTTTAGTGAAGAAAACGAAGAAGGTGCAAAACTTGAAAAGAAAATTGTTGATTTATTAAACGAGCATAAAGCAAGTTTAATAGGACCAAATTGTGTTGGTCTTTTAAATCAAACTTATAGCGGTATTTTCACCACTCCTATTCCAAAGCTTGATGCTCAAGGCATAGATTTTATTTCAGGCTCTGGAGCAACAGCGGTTTTCATAATTGAATCAGCTGTTTCTAAAGGTTTAAAATTCTCAAGTGTTTATTCTGTTGGTAATTCAGCACAATTAGGCGTTGAAGAAATTTTAAAATATTTAGACGAAACTTACGTACATGGCAAATCAGCACCAGTAAAATTATTATATGTAGAAAGTGTTAACAAGCCTAAAATGCTTTACAAACACGCTTCTTCTTTAATTAGAAAAGGTGCTAAAATTGCAACTGTTAAATCTGGAACATCAGAAGCTGGTAGTCGTGCAGCATCGTCTCACACAGGTGCTTTAGCAAGTCCAGATGTAGCAATTGAAGCTTTGTTTAGAAAAGCTGGTATTGTGCGTTGCAACGGAAGAGAAGAATTAGCAAGTGTTGCTTCAGTTTTCATGCACCCAACTCCAAAAGGAAAAAATGTTGCAATTATTACCCACGCTGGCGGTCCAGCAGTTATGCTTACTGATACACTTAGCAATGGTGGTTTAAATGTTCCTGCAATTGAAGGACCAAAAGCTAAAGAATTACTCGACAAACTTTTTGGTGGTTCTTCTGTAGCAAACCCAATAGACTTTTTAGCAACAGGAACAGCTGAGCAATTAGGTTTTATTATTGATGCTTGTAATAATGATTTCGATAATATAGATTCAATGGCAGTAATTTTCGGTAGCCCAGGACTTTTCCCTGTTTATGATGTGTATGATGTATTGCATGAAAAAATGAAAACAAGCAAAAAACCTATTTATCCAATACTTCCATCTATAATTAATGTTAAAGACGAAATAGAAAAATTTATTGAAAAAGGTAGAATAAATTTCCCTGATGAAATAGCTTTCGGAAATGCTTTAAGCAAAATTTTAAATACTCCAAAACCACAAGCTGAAAATATTGAGCTACCAAAAATTGATAAAGAAAGAATTAGAAAAGTTATTGACTCTGCTGGAAATGGATATTTAAGTCCAGATAAGATCTACGAACTTCTTGATGCTGCTGGAATAGACAGAGTAATCGAAAAAGTTGTTACTACAAAAGAAGATGCTCTTGCTTTTGCTGAAAAACATGGTTTCCCAGTTGTTATGAAAGTAGTTGGACCAGTTCATAAATCAGATGTAGGTGGAGTTGTATTAAATGTTAAAGATAACGAAACCATTGTTCGTGAATTTGATAGACTAATGAAAATAAAAGACACATACGCTGTGTTAATGGGCGAAATGATTTCAGGAACAGAAGTGTTTATTGGAGCAAAACGCGAAGACAAATTCGGACATATGGTATTAGCAGGATTAGGCGGAATTTTTATCGAAGTTCTACATGATGTTAATGCAAGCCTTTCTCCAGTTTCAAAAAATGAAGCTGAATATATGATTAAAAACCTTAAATCTTACAAAATAATTGAAGGCGTAAGAGGAAAAGAAGGTATTAATCAAGAAATTTTTATTGACCAAATTCAAAGAATTTCTGCGTTAGTGGAAGCTGCTCCTGAAATTTTTGAAATGGACTTAAATCCACTGTTAGGAAATATGAAATATGTAAAGGCGGTTGATGCAAGAATTAGAATTGAAAAATAAATCATTTTAATTTATGAGCATATCTTAATGGTATGCTCATAAATTCTTCCAACAATATTAACATTTTTATTTACACATGAGAAAATTACAAAACTAAAACTATGAAAAAACAAGACTTAATTTTTATTTTAGCTATAATAATCTTCTTCATACCTTTTTTTGTGTTTGATGAAGTTTATAATTTTTACAACGATTTTAATAATAAGTATAGTTTAATAATGGCTTTTATAAAATTTGCCATTTTAGCAACTCTTGGTGAATCTATTGGACTTAGAATTAAAACTGGTGTTTATAATCAAAAAGGTTTTGGATTATTACCACGAGCTATTGCTTGGGGCTTTTTTGGAATGTGGATAGCCATTGCAATGGGAGTTTTCCGTCATGGAATTCCTGCATTTTTGGATAAATTTTCCATTTTCAACGGAATTGCTGAAGCAATGTCTGGAGAATTTACAGTATTAAAACTTGTTGGTGCTTTCTTTATAAGCCTTATGATGAACACCACTTTTGCTCCTGTTTTTATGACTTTACACAAAATAACCGACACTCATATTATGAATAATGGTGGCAAAGTTTCTGCATTTTTAAAACCTATTCCTATCAAAAAAATTATTACAAATCTAAATTGGGAAGTTCAATGGGGTTTTGTGTTCAAAAAAACCATTCCTTTATTTTGGATTCCAGCACATACAATTACATTTATTTTACCACAAAATTACCAAGTTTTAACTGCCGCTTTATTAGGAGTCGTATTAGGCGTATTGCTTTCTATAGCAGCAATTCAAGGAAATAAAAAATAATTTTTATGTCAGAAATTAAAAAAAATATTGATAATATAATAAAACAAATTCCTAACACCACTAAACTTGTTGCTGTTTCAAAAACTCACAGCATAGAAACAATAAAAGAAACTTTTGATGCCGGACAAAGAGATTTTGGAGAAAATAAAGTTCAGGAAATGGTTGACAAACACAATCAACTTCAAAATCCTGAAATAAAATGGCATCTTATTGGACATTTACAAAGAAATAAAGTTAAATATATTGCCGATTTTGTAGAACTAATTCATAGTGTTGATAGCCTAAGACTTTTAACCGAAATTAACAGACAAGCCAAGAGACACAACAGAATTATAAATTGCCTTTTACAGTTTCATATTGCCGATGAAGACACAAAGTTTGGCTTAAATTTTGATGAAGCTATTAATATTTTAGAGTCAGATGAATTTAAAAGTTTTGGAAATATTAAAATTTGTGGAGTAATGGGAATGGCAACGTTTACCGACAATTCTGAACAAGTTAGACATGAGTTTAAAAAATTAAAAGAAATTTTTTCTAAAATTAAAGATAAATATTTCAAAAATTTAGATTATTTTTGTGAAATAAGTATGGGCATGAGTGGAGATTGGAAAATTGCAATTGAAGAAGGTGCGACAATTTTAAGAATTGGAAGTATAATTTTTGGAAATAGAACTTAAAATATAGATAAGTTGTTTAAGATCAAGAACATATCGTTAGTAATATTTGCAACTATACTGTTTTGTACAGAGCTAAAATCTCAAGATCTGCCCGTACATGAACAATATATGTTCGACTTCATGCTTGTAAACCCATCTTTTACAGGACTTACTCAATCTACAATATTTAAAGTTATTCATAGGCAACAATGGATAGGCTTCGAAAATGCACCAAAAACATCTTTCTTTTTATTTAAACATAGACTTAAAGGCAGAGAGGGTGGAATTGGAGGATATGTATTTTCAGATTTTAATGGACCAAACCAAAGATTTGGAGCGCAATTCAATTTTTCTTACCAAGTATTTTTATATAATAAACGAAATCATAAATTTATAATGTCGTTTGGAATGGCTTTTAGGGGCTGGGCTCACGTGCTAGATCAAACAAAATTTACTAGAGATATTTACGATCCTATCGTTAATTATGGAAAAGAAACAAGTTTTAATCCAAATGCAAGTGCTGGAGTTTTATTTTCATACAATCATACTTTTTTAGGTGCTTCGTTCGATAATTTAATTCCATGGACAGATAGAATGTATAATAGACAAATAGAACCTATAAATTTTGTTCTTACAAATATACATGCAGGCTCTATTTTACAAGTTCATAAAAAAGTACAATTAAGACCTTCAGGCTTATTTAAGTCCAATTTTCACGGACTAAGTCAATTAGATGTTAATATAAAAGTTCATTACGGAGGTTCATCATCAAGAAAGTCTAAATATGTTAGAAAAGATAACGACATGTGGTTCGGACTTTCATACAGAAATACTTTAGATAAAGGTAATACCTCGCCTCTATCTTTAGCACCAAGTTTTGGACTTACTGTTGATGCATTTTCTATTTATTACCAATACGAAATAGGTTTAACCTCACTACAACTTCAACACAACGGAACTCACCAAATTGGTTTAGGACTTAAATTATTCCATGATAAATACATAAAATGGGGTAAATTTCATAATGCCATATTTTATGACGAATTTTAAAAAATGAAACTAAAAATTTACATATTATTATTTTTATTAAGTTTTAGCTTTATTAGTCTTAAAGCTCAACCTGATAGTACAGACTGTTCAAATAGTTTTAATCCAATTTGGGCTAAAAGTTTGGGCAGTAACACTGTTGACGAAGTTTTGGGAGTTGCTAGCGATAACGAAGGAAATATTGTAATTGTTGGATATTTTCACGAAAGTTTAAATTTTCAATCTCAAACACTTGTCTCAAATGGTGGAAGTGACTTTTTTATAGCTAAATTAGATAACGCTGGCAATTTAATGTGGATAAAATCAGGCGGAGGTGCAGAAGATGATATTGCAAAAGCTGTTAGCATTGATAGCCAAGGAAAAATTAATGTTATTGGACATTTCAGAGGCGTAGCAAATATTGGAGAAAACCAAATTAACTCAAATGGAGAAAGCGATATTTTTATAATTCAATATTCGCCAAATGGAGATTATTTATGGGGAAAATTTTTAAGCGGCTTTTACGAAGATTCTGGAAATGATATTTGTGTTGACTCTGATGATAATATTATAGTTATAGGATATTATGACCAATTTTTAGGCATTGGAAATAGCACTTTAGTTTCTAAAGGTGGTAAAGATTTTCTTTTAGCAAAATACGATAAAAACGGAAATTTTTTGTGGAGAATAAATCATGGCTCAAGTCAAAACGATATTGCGACTAGCATTGCTTGTGACCAAGACAACAATATAGTTATTGGTGGAGAATTTTCAGGAACTATCAATTTTGGAAGTTTTAATTTAAGTGCAAATGGTAGCTTAAATACTTTTATTGCAAAATATGATAAATCTGGAGTATTCAAATGGGCAAAAGCCTTTGGAAGTGCTGACAATACTGCAAGCCAAGCCAATGTTGACACAGACAACTATGGCAATGCTTATATTTCATACAAATCCGAGCAAAATAACGATATGGCTAAAATCCATAAATTCAATTCAGAAGGTATTGAAGTTTTAAATAAAAGTTATGGTGGAACTGGAAATATTATTCCTAATGATATTAAAGTAGATAATGGGCAAAACATATATATAGCAGGAAAGTTTAATGGATTTTCAAATTTTGGAAATGGAAATGTTACTGCAAATGCAAATTTAGATTGTTTTTTAACTAAATTTGATAATAATGGCGTTTTTAAAAGCATTGAAACAAAAGGTGTTTCAGATACAAATTCATTTAATTCTCTGTGTATAAATGTATTAAATCAGTTAGTTGTAGCAGGATTTTTTTCAAATACACTAAGTTTCAATTCTGAAATTCTCAACTCAAACGGCGACGAAGATGGATTAGTAGTTAAATATAACTTGGACTTTGGATTTTCTAATATAATAATATCTAGCAATAACTGCAACCCCAATGATATGTGTATTGAAATTCAAACCATTAATGGAACACCACCATTTACTTATTATTGTAATAATGCAATAATTCCTCAAAGTGTATGTGGTTTAAATGTAGGTAGTTACGAGATTATTGTAGTTGACAATAATAACTGTTATATAAAAACTAATATTGAATTACAAGCTCTTGAAGGACCACAAATTGTAATACCGGCAAATGTTGAACTATGTCCTTTTGAAAGTATAATTTTAAATGCTGGCAATGGAGATTTTGAATACTTATGGAGTACTAATGCAACTAATCAAGCAATTGAAGTAAACGAAGCTGGAACATATTCCGTAACTGTTACTGACACAGGTTCTGGTTGTAGCTCAAGTGCTAGTACAAATGTTACACAAATTCCAAATCCTGATTTATTGCCAGCCACAGACTCATTATGTTTTGGAAATGAGTTAACAATTACAACTTTTGACACTTACACTTCTTATTTTTGGTCTGACGGCTCTATTAATCAACACTTTACATCAGGAAACAGCGGAGAACACTGGGTAAAAGTTTATGATGCCAACACTCATTGTTATTATTATGACACAATAACTTTTATATATTTTCCAAAAATTGAACTCAATTTAGAAAAGAATGTTGTGATTTGTGATGGAGATTCAGTTTTAGTTTCCGCACCTGAAGGTTATGTTTCTTATCAATGGAGCGACAACACTATTTCTGAAAGCATTTGGTTTAGTCAAGCAGGAACATTTAGTCTTACTGTAACAGACCAACATTCTTGCACTGCGAGTTGTGAAATAAATGTTAGTTTAGGTGAATCGCCAATAATAAATTTAGGTGAAGATTTTTCTATCTGCACAAACGAAGCTGTTGTTTTAAATGCAAATGCTCAAGGCGAGAATTTAACTTATCTATGGAATGATAATTCTAGTGAAGAAACATTAACAATAACAATCAGCGGAACATATTGGGTTAAAGTTAGTGGACCAACAGGCTGCGATGCTATTGATACAATAAGAGTTGATATTTTTCCACAACCTAGTTTAGACTTAGGTGATGATATTGAATTTTGTTATGGCGAAACATTTGTAATTGAAGTTGATAGTACTTACGCAACTTACCAATGGAGCAATGATTCAACCACAAGTAGTATATCTGTAAATTCCACTCAAACTTTATTTTTAACAGTAACTGATTCAAATAATTGTACAGCAACAGATAAAATTAACATTCTTGAACATGACTTATTAGCTCCTTTTATTGGTTACGACACCACATTTTGCGAAGGTAATACATACATATTAGCAACAGATAGAGAATACTTTAAATATAAATGGCAAAATGGTTCCAATGCTCCTACTTTTACTGTAACTCAACCTGGAAATTATGCTTTAACAGTTTATGATGAAATTGGCTGTTCTGGAAGCACAGAAATTAGTGTTAAATTTCTTGAAGGTCCTGTTTGGGATTCTTACACCGCAGGAGGTGGAATTATCGAAGTGTTTGCAAGCGGTGGTGCTCAACCCTACGTGTATTCATACGATGGCGATACTTGGCAAACTTCAAATATTTTTACAAATTTACCAACAGGAGTATATACAATTTCAATAATGGATGACAATTACTGTTTGATAAGCTATGAAATTTTTCTAGACGAATCACTTAACATTCCAAACTTTTTCACACCTAATGGAGATGGTTTTAATGACACTTGGATAATTACAGGCTTGTATCATTATCCAGATGCTGTAGTAGAAATTTTTGATAGATTTGGGAAAAAATTATATTCATCAACAGGTGCAAACTTTAGATGGGACGGAACTTATGCAGGCAGAGATTTACCAAGCGAAACTTACTGGTATGTAATTACTTTGGATAGTAATAAAAAATATGTTCTTAAAGGGGATATTACGATAAAGAGGTAAGGAACAGTTAAAAGTTAAAAGTTGAACCGAGCTTGCGAGCTCACCGAAGGTAAAGTTGAAAGAGCGTGTCATTTTAGTTTTACTAAATGAGCGTTAAAATCCTTTGATTGTTTTTTGATTTATAATAAATTATTTATCAATAAATTAAGAAAATTCTTTTATTTTTGTAAAAGTCAAATAATAACAACAAATGGGTAAAAAACAATCGAAAGAGAAAGCTATAGAAGTAGCATTGTGGGAATCGGCAAACAAATTACGTGGAAGTGTTGAGCCATCGGAATACAAGCATGTTGTATTGGCATTGATTTTTTTAAAATTTGTAAGCGATAAGTTTGAAGAGCAGAGACAAAAACTAATTAATGACGGTAAAGAAAAATATATAGAAAGACCAGAGTTTTACAATATGGACAATGTGTTTTTTCTAAAAGAAGAAACTCGTTGGGAATATATTGTAAACAAATCTCGTCAAAACGACATTGCATTAATAATTGATACTGCTTTGCACACCATAGAAAAAGACAATAAAGCCTTAAAAGGAGCATTACCCGACAATTATTTTTCTCGTCTTGGGCTTGATACGTCAAAATTAGCTGCACTTATTAGCGAAATAGACAGCATAGACACATTAAAAGACAAAGAGCAAGACCTTATCGGACGTATTTACGAATATTTTCTTGACAAGTTTGCCATTGCTGAAGGAAAAGGTAAAGGCGAATTTTACACACCCAAAAGCATTGTAAATTTAATTGCCGAGATGATAGAACCATATCAAGGAATTATTTATGACCCTTGTTGCGGTTCTGGTGGAATGTTTGTACAGTCTATCAAATTTATTGAGGCACATCATGGTAATAAAAAAGAAGTTTACATTTACGGACAAGAATACACCAATACCACTTACAAACTAGCTAAGATGAATCTTGCCATTCGTGGAATTTCTGCAAATTTAGGCGAAAGAGCAGCTAATACTTTTAGCAACGACCAACACAAAGATTTAAAAGCCAATTTTATTATGGCAAATCCGCCTTTTAACCAAAAAGATTGGCGAACAGAAAACGAACTCTTAGACGACCCACGTTGGAAAGGCTACGAAATACCACCAAAAAGCAATGCTAATTATGGCTGGATACTGCATATGGCATCTAAACTGTCGGATAAAGGCGTAGCAGGATTTTTATTAGCAAACGGAGCATTAAGTGGTGGCGGAGACGAATATCAAATCCGTAAGCAATTGATTGAAAACAATTTGGTAGAAGCTATTTTGATTTTACCACGCAATATGTTTTACACTACCGACATAAGTGTAACTCTTTGGATATTAAACAAATACAAAAAAGAGGCAGTTAGAAACATTGGTGGCGAAATTAGAAATTATAGAAACAGAGAAAAAGAAATTCTTTTTATGGATTTACGTGAAATGGGCGAACCATTTGAGAAAAAGTATATACAATTCTCTGAAAATGATATTAAAAAAATCACTAATACTTATCATAGTTGGCAATGCATAGCTAACAATTCTCTAGCCTATCAAGACATTCCTGAATATTGTTATTCTGCATATATAGATGAAATTAGAGAAAAAGACTATTCACTTGTTCCTAGCAGATATATTGAATTTGTGAATCGTGATGAAGAAATTGATTTTGATGAAAAAATGAAAAGTTTACAGAAAGAAATCAGAGAATTATTACAAGAAGAAGAAAAATCGAGAGAAGAATTGAAAAAAGTATTTAAAGAGTTGGGATATGAGTTATAAAACAAATATACAGAACAAAACAAACTAAAATGAGTAATAAACAGCAAAATATTATAAACTTAAATGATGAATATGATATATATTCATTCATCAATAAAGAGTTCCTGCCTGAAGAATATCAAGAAATTGAATATAAATCAGGCAAAGATGGCTTTCCAAAAGAAATTTGGAAAACATACTCAGCATATGCCAACACAAATTCTGGTGTTATTATTATAGGTATAAAAGAAAAAAGAGGCATTTTTTCAATCGAAGGATTAACAGACGAACAAATTTTGAGCTATAAAAAATACTTTTGGGACAACTGTAATAATCCTAATACTGTTAGTATAAATCTTTTGAGCAATGAAGATATTAAAGTAATTACAATAAAATCAAAAAAACTGCTAGTTATACGAGTTCCTTTTGCACAACGTACCCAAAGACCAGTTTATCTTACACGGAATCCATTTGGTAACACTTACAAACGCAACCATGAAGGCGATTACCGATGCACCGATGATGAAGTAAAAAGAATGTTGGCTGATGCGGTTGCTGAACTCAAAAGAGATAACCTGCTATTGGAGCATTTTACGATAGAAGATTTAGACCCAGTTAGTATTCGTCAGTTTCGTCAACTGTTCTCATCATCTCGACCAGGACATCCTTGGCTTAGCTTAGAAAATAAAGAGTTGCTAAAAAAAGTTGGAGCTTACCGTATTGACCGTAAAACAAAACAAGAAGGAATTACGCTTGCCGGACTATTAATGTTCGGAAAAGAGGATAGTATTCGAGAACAGGAAGCCTTGCCAGATTACTTTCCTGATTTTAGAGAGCGCTTATCGATGGACGAAAAAGTGCGATGGACAGACAGAATTTATCCTGATGGAACGTGGGAATGCAATCTACTTCAATTTTATTTGAAAGTATGGCCCAAATTATCATCAACACTACCTAAACCATTTCGTTTAGAAAAAGATGAACGTATTGACGAAACACCAGCACACATTGCTTTACGTGAAGCTTTTGTAAATTCATTAGTACACACAGATTATTCACTAAGTGGTAATATTATTATAGAACTTGATACCGAAAAGTTTGTGTTCTCAAATCCAGGAACACTTCTGGTTTCATTAGAACAATATTATGCAGGAGGTGTAAGCGAATGTCGTAATCCAGCTCTACAAAAAATGTTTATGCTGATTGGTCGTGCCGAAAAAGCTGGTAGTGGTGCAGATAAAATCATTAGTGGTTGGGAAGCTTCTCTCTGGCGAAGACCATTCCTCGAACTTGAGAATCAGCCAGATAGAGTAAAACTTACTTTGCCAATGTTTAATATTTTGCCCGAACAAGTACATAATGAACTGAATACCATTTTTGGAGATTTGAGCCATTTTACTCCCGAAGAATTAGTTGCACTATCTTTTTGTCTTATAGAAGGAACTATATCCAATCATCGTTTGCAGTATGTATTAAATATGCACAGTTCAGATATTACAAAAATGTTAAAAAAAATGTGTGTGGACGGTTATTTAGATGCTGAAAATTATGGCCGTTGGACTACTTATAAAATTAAACAAAACCTTGCAACCTCCGAAAAACGTACTGATAATCAAGGAGTTGGAGGCGAGAAGGTTGCAACCTTTGATAGAAAGGTTGACACCTCAACAGAACACATTGATAATCAAAGCAAGGCAGGTGGAAAGGTTGACACCTCCGATAGAAAGGTTGACACCTCGGGTGGCAAGGTTGCAAGCTTACGTGATAAAAACCTTGCAACCTCTGAAAAACATATTGATAATCAAGAAGTTGGAGGCGAAAAGGTTGCAACCCCTGATACAAACCTTGCAACCTCCGATACAAACCTTGCAACCTCTGAAAAACTTACTGATAATCAAGGAGTTGGAGGCGAAAAGGTTGCAACCTCTGACACAAACCTTGCAACCTTAATCGGACTTCCTAAAAGAATGAGTATAACGAAATTGGAAAATATAATTATGCAAATTTGTAAGGATAAATACGTTAAAAAAGAAGAACTTGCAGAACTATTAAACCGTTCGGAAAATTACATAAGAAATGAAATTTTACCTAAAATGATAAAAGATGGAAAATTAGAAAAAAAATACCCATTTACACTTAATCATCCCGAACAAGCCTATAAAACCACAGAAGAATATGCAGAAAAACTATAAACGACTAGGAGATTATATACAACAAGTTGATGAAAGAAACACCAATTTGGAGGATTTACCCTTAATGGGATTAAGTGTTCAAAAAATGTTTATCCCATCAATAGCAAATACTATAGGAACAAATATGTCCACGTATAAAATTATCTATAAAAACCAATTCGCTTATATTGCCGACACCTCACGACGTGGAGATAAAATTGCAATAGCTCTTTTCAAAGATTATGATAAAGCTTTAATTTCACAAGCGTACACTCTTTTCAAAATTATTGATACCTATAAACTTTTACCTGAATATTTAATGATGTGGTTTAATCGTCCTGAATTTGATAGGTATGCCAGATTTAATACTAAGTTGCGTTCTATTATAAAACATTAAGATAAGAAAAAAGCGTCATAGATTTTATTAAATCTTTTTTTTGAGAAAGTTCTCTGATACCATTACTAACTTTTTCTATTGTTTCATTTAGTGAAGCAAATATTCTATTGTGTAAATACTTCTCTCTTATTTCATCCCATATGTGTTCTGTTGGATTAAGTTCTGGACTATAAGGAGGCTGTACTATAAAATAAATGTTAGGGGGAATGACTAAATCTTTCGACCTATGCCATCCTGCACCATCTACTAACATTATTATTTCCTTATCATTAAATTCGTTTGAGACGTGTTCTAAAAACAAATTCATCATCTCAGTATTTGCATACGGCAAAATCAACGAACACAGCTCTCCAGAGCTGGGGCAAACAGCGCTATAAACATAAAAAGCCTCTCTAACCACTTGTCTTGGCACCATAGGTCGTATCCCCATAGGTGCCCATGAATATCTAGGAATATTTACTCTGCCAAAACGACCTTCATCTTGAGTCATTATAACGACCTTATTTTCATCAAGATTATTTGCTTTTATAGTTTTTATTACTTCGTTCTTGAAGTTTTTTTAAAAGCTGTTTGCTTTTCTTT
>Ga0209719_1000920_pt1 | contig 40071 bp, 30 predicted proteins | sample AD_JPNAS2_MetaG_FD_184421 | JGI IMG/M metagenome (GOLD analysis project Ga0209719, IMG submission 184421) | Active sludge microbial communities of municipal wastewater-treating anaerobic digesters from Japan - AD_JPNAS2_MetaG (SPAdes) (version 2) | ecosystem: Engineered > Bioreactor > Anaerobic...
CTAAATATCTTCATATATAATTTTTCTTTACAGCATCTTCTATCTTTTTCATTGTCATTTTGGTAACTTATATTGTAAAATTTTTATCAATTTTACTTTTTTGTTACCGAATTACTAAACCTATACAGGAATCCTCAGTACTAGCCAATTGCACCCGGGTGGTAGGAAGAGAAAACTTTAATCGCTCACTACTGAACTATAACCTAGTTGTCCACAAGCAGATTTTACCTCTCTACCCATACTATCACGAATAGTGACGGTCAACCCTCCATCTTCAAGAATTTGTTTGAAATTTTGGATTTCCTTGATACTAGTTTCTTGGAAATCTACAAGAGGATTTTCGTTGTAAGGAATTAGATTTACATGACAGAGCTGTCATTTTAGGAGTTTGACCAAAGCTTTTGCATTAGCTTCTCCGTCTGTCACTCATTTAATCATAATGTATTCATAAAAAATCCTATTATTTGTAGCTTTTATATAATCGTTTAGAACTTCCATCAATTCAGGGATTTGATGAACTCTCGCACTTGGAACTATCGTTTCACGGAGATTTTGTATAGGAGCATGTAATGATACTGCCAATCAAACACCAATCTTATCTTGGATAAGCTTTTTGATCCCATCTATTACTCAAACAGTAGAAATAGTAATATGTCTTTGGGATAAAGAAAATCTTTCTCTTTGTAAAAGTATTTCTATAGTTTTTTTTAGATTGTCGTAGTTTAGTAAAGGCTCTCACATTCACATAAATACAATATTTCTAACAGCTCGCAAAGTCCCATCTTCTTTTTTTCAGAACTTATTTTTGATATAATTATTCACATACAACACCTGAGAAATAATTTCTTGCCAAGTGAGATTTCTTTTTAATCACATTTTACCTGTCACACAAAACGCACATCACATCGGGCAACCAACCTGACTAGAAAGACATAATGTAATTCTGTTTAACTTTCATTTCACATGCTTACTCCAGTGATACATCAATACTGCCTCTATAAAATATCAATCAAGCGTTTTGAAAGAAAATTTTGTAGTTTGTTCATCCTCCAAAACCTTATCTATGGTTAAATTCAAAATATCAAATTTATTTGAAAGCTCTTTTCTCATATCCTTGGACAAAGTAGTCATACTGTCCCAATCTATATTTTGATTTTTGAATAATTCATAAAAAATCTGTTTAACTCTAAACGGTTGGATTTTGTGCTCTTTAGCGTATTTTAGTAAAATATCTTCATCAAAGATTACAGGCAACATTGATAATTATATTTGTTAAAAATGGTCATTGAAAGTAATAAATTTGCTTTAATTTAAGAAAAACACAGTTTAATGTCGTTTCAATTTTTTGCTATTTCGTCGAACAAAATGAAGGAGTGGTCTGATGTAATAAGTTTATAAAGTTGCAAGTTGAAAGTTTATAAAGTTACAAGTTGAAAGTTTGTAAAGTTACAAGTTTATAAAGTTACAAGTTAATTAATACTTTACAAACTTTACGAACTTTACAAACTTGATAAACTTTATGAACTTTATAATAATCCTCCTTTTTCTATTTGCTTTAATAAATCTTTACTTATTTTGCCATCTTTTTGTTCTATAACTTGCTTTTTTTCTTCTATTTTAGATTTTTTTATCATCAAGTCTACTGGATTTTCTTTTTCGAAATTAATTTGAAATTTTTGTGGAACATCATATATTTTATTTCTAATAAGCTTGGCTATATACTCCAAAAGTCACATTTCGGATACTTTAAAAAATGCCATTACTATAAAAATAGCCAATACTGGCACTGCAAACACAATGCCTGCAACAGTAGATCCAGATTGAGATGCTGCTTTAAAAATGGCTAATGCTAATCATACTCAAACTGCTAATAAAAATAATTGAATTATTGTAACAGAAACTGGACCTAAATTTAAGGTCATTCATGCCAGCAATCATTTTTTTATATTCTTTGGGAAAGTAACTTTCATGTAATAAAATAACTAAAAAATAAATATAATCTCGTTAGCCAAAATAATTATATCCAAAAAAAAAAAAATTGCAAATTTTTTCCATTATAATTCTGTATCAGTATCTTCTATTTTGAGAGCTACTTTAAATTTGCTGGTAATAAGGACGGTTACCAGAGCATGAACTAGGATTAAATATGGGGTGTTTAAAATAAATTTTTGCAGGTAAATATTGTTTGTAAATCATTTTGCAATTTCTATCAATTTTATTGGATCTAAAATATCTATGCCCAAAAATATAATTTCTAAAGTTAATACTATGCTCAAAACTGCCATTGGGACAAAAAGTATATATAGAGACTTTTGCATGATTTGATCACCAGAAATATCTACATTAATTTTTGATGTGCGATAGATCAAAAATAGTAACACGACATACACTACAAAAATTATTGTTAGCTTCCCATCAGCTAAGAATTTAGCCAATCATGTCTCTCACATCGTGTTGATAGCTAAATCAATTGATGTAGATATAGCGACGGACAATGTTCAAAGTATATAGTTTCAAAGTATTATTTTTATCATTTTGTCCAATCAAATAATAAAAGACAAAACAACAATAACTGCTACTCCTCCGGCAAGTAAATATGTGATTAATGTCTGTGTCATTTGCATTTAGAATTTGAATAAATTATTTGAAAATTATATTTGTAGTATATATATAAATAAATGTTTTTCAATTTTAAAAACATCAAAATTCTGAAAAAGAGTTAAAACAACCCTTTTTTTTCCAAAAAAGCTTTTACTCTTTCTGTCATAGTTTCCTAACTTAAATGGATAAAGAATCTGGTATGTACCTCAAGGTTCTTTTTGTCTCTATATATAACCCTGGGTATTGCATCAAAAGTTTGATTTCTTTTATGGAGTAATTCTTTGTACATCTCTTGGGAAGAGTTCTGCTTCTTTGATGTTTTCTAATCCAATAAGTTTTTGAATAAATCTAGTAATTCCAAGTCCAAAACCTCATTCATCAGGCATCCCATACTTAAAGGAATCTAGGTAATGCTTTAAGCCAGGATGTTCTGGATTTTGCCCTTGTGCTTTAATTTGATCTACTAGTTTTTGATAATTTACTTCGCGCTGAGTTAATGTTACTATTTCTACCCCTCTAAAGAGAAGGTCTGCACGATCTGCTATATTAGGATTGTCTTTATTTTGGTGATGATAGAACTTAGCATCAGACCAAGGGAATCAATCTACAATTACAAAATCCGAATTCCAGTGTTTTGCCGAATATTCACAAATAAATTTTTCTTCTGATGGTGCTAGATCTTTTTCTTTACGATAATCTTCACCAGTTTCTTTGAGCATTAGTTCGTGTAAGTCATCAACACTAATACGAGGAAATTGATCTACAAGAAGTGGTTTTGTAGCTCCAAGTGCTGTGAGCAAATGTTCTGCTTCAGTCCATGTTTGTTTTACCACAAAATTTGCGAATTTTTCTGTCATTTCAATAATGTCGTCAAAACTATCAATAAACCCCATCTCCATATCAAGCATCAAAATTTCAGAAAGATGCCTGCTCGTATTACTTTTTTCAGCTCTATAAGCTCTTCCAATTTCGTAAACTCTTTCAAAAACTGGTACCATCATTTGTTTGTAAAATTGAGGAGATTGAGCTAAATAAGCCTTACGACCAAAATAATCAATTTCAAAAACCTCTGCTCATCATTCAGTTGGGAATCCGATAATTTTTGGTGAATTTATTTGTGTAAATCAATTCTGCTCAAAAAATGCTCTCATATTTTTTTCTATGATGGCTGCAAGTTTGAATATTTTCATTTGTTTAGGATGTCTCAAAGCTACTACTTTATTTTCTAATAAGGTCTCTCAGTCAGCATGAATTTCATCTTTGGAAATATCTATTGGACTCGGGTAAACCACTTTTCTGATAACATTTACTGAGGCCTTTTGAAGTTCAAAACGGAACTTCCCTTTTGGCATTTCTGCAACAGTTCCTTTTGCAGAAAGTATAGTTCATAAAAGACATCACTCAAGTTTTTTAATTTCATTTGCATCTTCAAAAACCACTTGAGCAAGTCCGTCTCTATCTCTTAGTATTAAAAAAGCTAAATTTGCTGATACCACACGAACAGTATGAAGCCATCCACGAATTTCTACAATTTCTCAAACATGTTTTGATAATTCTCAAGAAAGGAGCATATTTTTGTACATAAAATTAATTAATAGATAATATAAAACATATTGAAAATATACAAAACACATCTTTTTTCAAGAGGGAATATTGTGATATTAATTATAATTCAAAAAGCACCACTAATAGATAAGATAATAAATGGGAATTTAAATCTTAAAGAATATTAGTGATGCAAATGGATAATAAGAAAAGATGCCATCTAAATCAAGAGGAAGTTAATTATAATTCAAAAAGCACCACTAATGGATAAGATAGAAATGCTAATTTAAATCTTATTCAATATTAGTAATGCAAAGGGGGGAAACTGATATTTAAATCCAGAGGAAAGAATAAAAATTTATAGGCTATATAAACAAGGGATAGCTACGAGAAAGTTTGGAAAGAGATTGAAAGTCTGTAACTTCTAATGCTTGATAGATGACCTCATCTTTATGATGAAAACCAAGACAAGCGCGGGCTTCTGGTTTTGACTTAACGATTCTCCACCTTTTTCACCTGACAAGGAATGCAGTTCCGTCCTCTAAAACAATTCGTTTTTTGTTCGTCCTTTTGATAAATTCGGGTAAAATTTCCTTTCTTTTGACATCTCTATCAAAATGGGGGCAAAAATACAGAGGAACAAAATCCAAACCTTTTACAATAATAAATCCAGTATCTTTGTCACTAAATTTTCTGGAATCGGACATCCCCCCGTGAAACCAACAGATTCCTCCTGCACTAATTCCAGCAAAAATGATTCACTTTTTATGTGCTTGTTGTAAAAGAGAAATGAGTCAGACTTTCTTCCACAAATTAAGCATTTTGAGTGTATTTCCACCTCACACATAAATAATGTCTGCCGAAAAAACTTTTTTCTTCAATGTTATTGGATCAATAAGTTTATTGTGAAGCAAAAGTGTATTTACATCACATCCAAGCGAGGTATAGTAATTAGTAAAATTTGAAATATAACTCTTGTTGTCTCAACTTGCTGTAGGGATGAAAAGCACTTTGGGAGATTTTTTTCAACTAATAGTTATTAACTCGTGATCAATTACTTTTGTTTCTATTGGTCTTTTTTTGCCATTGAAAAATCCTCATATTTCTCCTCATCAGATTGAACAAATAACTTTCATTGGGTTTTATTGAGAATAAAAAACTATTTTTATAAAATTCTATGCAAACTCTGCAAAAAGTTGATACATTATCAGTAACAACATAAATATTACTATAGCACCTAAAATAACTCAAACAATAATATTTTTTGCTTTTTTCATATTTTCAGATTTTCATTGATCTGTAAGAAACAAAAAACCGGAGTAAAATACCAAAAGCACCAAAACAGCTCATATTATAAATCCAAGTATTTTTGCAACCTCTATAATAAACTCTGTTGCTTGTGTTGTAAAATTTGGTAGTTGTGCAATATAATAAACATAATCTATTACTTTTATAATTACTAATGCTATAATTACATTTATGATTCATTTTATAGCCGTTTTTGTTTTGGTTGCTTGATCGGAAACTGACATCATTTTAAAACCATAAACAACAACCATAACTATAGCAACAAAAAATGCTAAAGCCTTTAAGGTTGAAATAATTTTGAAAAACAAAGAATCTGGTCATCACTGTAGAGCGTCCACTAATCATTCAGTTCACTTAACATTTTCAATTCAAAGAGAGCTTCAAAGTATCCATGTAGCTCCAAAAAACAAAACAGAACCATATAGTATGTATATCAAAGATTTTAATGATGATCTTGCTTTTTCTGGGTTTCATCATTGTAGAAGTAAATTGATCCCAACTACAACCAAAAAGATTACTAATATTGCAAATCAAATATATCTAGCCACATCCCATATTTTTCAACCAGCAACCGTAGTTTCACATCATACAACGGGACTAGCATTTGGATAAAATAGACATTTTATATTTTGTTTCAGAGATTTATTAGTATCAATTCATAAATCAATAACATTTTCTACTCTTCATTCCTTGTCTGGTTCCGAACTCGTAAGATAGTCTGTAAAATTATTCCTAAAAGATGGGGGAATTCAAACAGCCGCACCCACCTTATTTTGAACCAACAAAAATCAAAGAACTCATATTATGAATAAAAAGTATTTTAATAATTTCATTGTTAAATATTATATTATATAAAATGTTTTTCGTTTAATAACCAGAATCTCATGTTGATCATCCAAATAATGATGTAACGAGCGCCACCATTACTTTGATGATAAAATAAAATCAACTAAGTAAAAATACCCCAACAACTATATACATCACTTTTGATTTTATTTTGCTTCGATCTCATTCTTTGTGAAGTCAGCCTGTTACCAACAAAAATCAAAGATATATCAATGCAACAACAGCTAAAACAAGACCAGCATATATTGTTCGTTGAAGATATGGGTCCATGTAGATCCTAATATAATCTAATGTGTTTGTAATTTTAAAAGACCTTGCATATCATCATTGTTGATCTGTCACTCAATCTAGAGCAGTTTCATGTATATTATAATTTCATTCATTACTACCACTATCTACGAATGTATTAAAAATTTGCATCGGATCTGATCACCAGTTTCCCCATTTCCCGTGTTGTGCGAAAGATATTCAAAAAATTGCTAGTAAAAATAAAGTTATGCTCAAAATTTTTATTAATGTTTTCATTTTTTATTCTAAAAAACTAAATCCTTGGAAATTATATTCATAAAAATATTTTTTGCAAATTTTGAGATACTTTTTTTGGTTTAAAGTTGCAAGTTGAGGGTTACAAGTTGAAAGTTTGTAAAGTTTGTAAAGTTGAAAGTTGAAGATTGATGGTCAAATCCCCCTTCGAACAAAGTGACCCGATATATCGGGATCTCATTTTGTTCGAGATCTATCGGAGAGTAAGGGGGACGAAGGGGGATTTTAGACTAATGAATGGTTTTTAACTCCCTTAACTCACTCATTTACGGAATTCTTTGTAAACAAGGGGACTAAATAAAAACCCTCATTTATCACAAAATCCCCCCTACCCCCCTTATTTACGGAGTTCTCCGTAACAAGTAAAGGGGGCTAAAACTTTACAACTCATCCTCTTCTGTGACTTCTTTAATTTTGTTAATATACCTTATGGAATAGTATAATGATATTCACTGTATTCAAACATATAAAAGTATTATAGGGAACAATAAACCTCCAGCCAAATCAGTATGGAATAACAAAACTATATTTACTACCAAGGCTAACATAGTGGTAAATATCCAAAACAAATAATCCATTTTCCTAAGATATTCTCAGACCTTTGTTCTGTGAACATGAAAAACCATCATTGTTGACAGTATATTTCGTATTATTCCTAAAAATACTATAGATCCAATATCTCATGAAAATGCGGAAAATAAACTAATATATATAGCAAAATTTATTACCAAAAAAGTAAGCAGTCTTTGCAATATGGAGGTGTAGTTTAATCTTTTTAACAAATATACATTTGCTATAAATCAAGCTGTTACCAATCGATAAAACATTTGTTCTATATTTCATGTTAGACTTAAAGCATTTTGAAAATATAAATATATTAAAATTAAAATTATCAATGTATTTGCGAATTCTAATCCATATTTTACAAAACTTGGAAACCCTGCAACAAAAGAATACATTTTATTTGAAAAATCTCTATTTTTATTTATTTCTTTTAACACTCTTTCTCAAGCTAATATGCGTCTAACGGAAATCTCTTTGATTTGATCTTCCGTTGGTGGTTTATTGGAAAGTATACGAAAGATATAAATATAAAGGACACTCAAAATAAAAACAAAAATGCTTAGAAAAATATAAATATTGTTTATTTGTTTAAAGAGTATCATTCAAAAACTTCATAGCATCAAAATAAAAAATTGGTATTCTAAATACTTCTCCACCTGATAAAATAATGACAACACAAAAACTATAAAACCTACTATAGCAAGGGTCAATGTTCGTACATAAAACAACAAATTTAGGCTTATCGTTATCTCATAATTTCATAAACTATAAAGTAACAAAAATATAATGAAAATATAGTACCCAAACTGAGCTATTTTTTTTCAATCCTCATATTTAAAGATATAAGACCCAAGCCAAAACAAGATATTTATAGACATGATGGCGAAAATGGATCATATGGTGTTTATGTCAAAAAACTTAAATAATAAAAATAATCCAAACTGTATAAGGATTCGTACAAAAAATAAAGCATAATTTTGTAATATGCTATTGGTTTTGTATTTGAGGGAAAGTCAACTAATGTTGTATATAAAAAAAAGAAGAAAAAGTAAAATTGGTATAAGTCACAGATACCAAAATCATATTATATAAAAATATAAAGCAAAAGATATTATTGATAAGATAAGTAGAAATATTGTCACCTTTTTAATTTAAAATGATAAATTATCTTTTATTTAGTTAAAGCATAGAACAGGATAAGATTAATTATAAAATAATCAATAAAATGTTTATTTTTGTTTATTTTGGAACTATGTGTTGATATTATATTTATTATTTTTGTATTCTTTTATACCAATTATATGAAAATGCATATCAATTTTTGTAGGTAAAAACTGTACTTTTATTTCTGAATAATCATTATTTATTGAAAAATAAAGAAAAATCAATATATAGAGGTGTTGATTTTTTTAAACAAAAAATTGGACAAATTATTGTGTTTATAGTGATACTTGCGATAACACATTGTTTATAATGTATTGTTTGTAATGGTGATTTATTTTCAAAAACAAATATCCAAGTTTATTTATTTATAAATATTATTTTATTTTTTTTGATTAAAACATGCAAATAGTAAAAGGTTGTGGAAGTGTTTTAGACCAATATTTTGCTGAAAACACTATGTCGATTCATATCAAAGAAAACAACCCTCTTTTGAAAAAAAATGGAGGTCCTGGTGGACGAAAACCAGAACTTGGTAGCAAAGTTTTGGACAAAAAATTTGTAGAAAAATTAATTGATGATATTTTTAAAGAAGTAGAAACTAGGCATGATAGTATTTTGGAGATAGATAGAAATCTTTCAAAGATAATACAACTTGGACCATACAGAATTGTAATCGTATATCCCCCACTTTCTGATGGACTAGAAATTACGGTAGTCAAACCAATTAAAAAATTATCTTTGGATGACTATAAAATAGAACAAGAAGTTTTAGATTGGTTCAAAACATCTGCAAAATGAATTCTCGTTTCTGGAGCTCCTGGAAGTGGGAAAACAACATTTGCACAGGCTTTGGTGGAATTTTACGAAAGAGATAAAAAAATAATTAAAACTATCGAATCTCCGCGCGATTTGATGGTTCCGGAAAATGTGGTTCAATATAGTTTTACTCATGGATCACACGATGAAGTTAGAGATATTTTATTGCTTTCTAGGCCAGACTATACTGTCTATGATGAAGTGAGAAATAAACCAGATTTTGAGTTATACAAAGATCTCAGACTTACTGGTATTGGATTGATTGGAGTCATACATGCAACTAGGCCTATTGACAGTATTCAGAGATTTTTGGGGACAATAGAAATGTGAATTATTCCACAGGTTTTGGATACAGTTATGTTTATAGATAAAGGTGAAATCAAAGAAATTCTACAATTACATCTTACTGTAAAAGTTCCAGCAGGTATGCAATCTGAAGATTTAGCTAGGCCAGTTATTGAAGTTTCCAGTTTTTTTGACAAAGAAGTCGTGTTTGAAATTTATACTTTTGGAGAACAAATAGTAGTGATCCCACTTTGAGAGGATATTTTTTCTCAAGAAAGGCCCTCAAAAATGGATGAGTATGCTAAAATAGCTATTGATAAACAGTTGCAGGAACTGATGCCTTGTAGTTTTATATCCAAAATAAAGTGAGGTACAGTATATTTATTTGTACCAAAATCAGAAAAATGAGCTATTATATGAAGAGCAGGGAAAAATATTCAAGCATTGGAAGAAGAAATTTGACTAAGAATTGAATTAGAAACTTTTGATGATTTACCGCTGTTGGATATAGATGTCAAAATAGAAAAACATGGTAATACGATAGTAATTTATTTCCCAAAGCATTATGTAGAAAGAAATGTGTATATAATGATATGAAAAGACTTATTGCACACTCAAACAAACGATCATGCACAGTTGATAATAAAAAATAAAAATTATGTAAAAATGATTTGATCAAAATGATTCGTTTTAGTGGATTATGAAAGCATATAAATAATGAGTTTATAAAGTTACAAGTTGAAAGTTTGTAAAGTTACAAGTTGAAAGTTATTAATACTTTACAAACTTGTATTAATTGCTGCAATTAAGTTCGTTTTTTAAGAAATGAGTATAATTAGATTAGTTTTTATATACTAATCAATACTCAGATGATATGATTTGATAGTGAAGATATCAGAGAAAAACTGATACAAGATGTAGCAGAAAAGAGAAGAAAGACAAAGGAAGTATCACATCTCCTGTGAATAGGAATAAGAGCTGTACAGAAACAGGTATGGAGGTACAAACATTATGGGAGAGAGGGGATAATGCGCAAGAAACCATGACCTAAAGCATGAAGTTCATATAATAGAACACCAAAAGAGATAGAAGAGATAGTGTGTCTATATGGGTTGAAATATAAGAGAGAATGACCACAAAGACTAAAACGAAGGTTAGAAGAAAAATGTCAGATCAAATTAGATGCAACAACGGTATACAGAATATTAAAAAGGAATAATGTAAGATATCACAGAGAATATGAGAAACCAAAGAAAGTATATAAGTTGTATAGCTTACAAATACCAGGAGAAGAACTGCAAGTAGATGTATGGTTTCCATTTGGCTATCATAGAAAGTTTGTAATTTATAGTGCAATAGATGACTGTACAAGGATGACATATTCAAAAGCATATGAGCATGCAAATATAGAAAATAGTAAAGATTTCGTGGAAGAGCTTATAAGAAGATTTCCATATGATATCCAAAGGATTAGAACAGATCAATGAAGAGAGTTTAGTAAAAGTATCACAGAGTTTTTACAAGGAAGACATGTAGAACATGTAAAAAACGAACCATATCATCCTGAACATAATGGTAAGATAGAGAGATATCATCTCACAGAAAAAGAGTGAGAAGTAAACTTCCGACCGTATTTAATTAGCACAGAAGAGGCAAATTATATGCTCAGTCAACGATTAAGCTACTATAATACTCAAAGAAAGCATACCTGAATGTGAATGAATGGGAAAACACCTCGAGAAAAATATCAAGCAAATAAGTATAAAAAACGAACTTAACTCTGCAATAGCACAATTATTTGACAAATTTAGAAAAATAATTATAATTGTTGTGTCAAAAATTTAATTTTATATCTTAATAAAAACAAAAATGGCTGAATTAATAGGTAGTGGGATCAATCTTTCTTCAATTAATACTTGGAAAGACTTTGAAAAACAAGAAGTTTCTAAAGTTCTATCTAAAGGAGTAAAAAAAACTAGTAAGGGAACAACTCTTGCATTGCTTGGTTTGATGAGTTTATGAGTTTGATTTTCGTCTTGTTGTGGATCAAAAACTGTTGAGCAGGAAATTAATGATCTGGTTGCGGATAAGCAAGAACAGGTTGATAAATTAACTAGAGAAGAACTTAAATTACAAAAAAAACTGGATAAGGTTAAGGCAGATAAGAAGTTTGCTGAGGAGGAACTTAAAGATGCAAAGAGTAGACAAAAATAGAAAAATATAGTTTTATTTCTTGATAAAAAATAACGATTCTCTATTATGAGTTTGTTATTTTTAAAAAAATTAAAAAAAAATGCTATGTTAAATTTTGATTGATTTGAGAAACTAGATATACATCAGAGATATCTTCAGAACAAATCTAAAACTGAAAATCTTTTTTTAGTTGGAGGGACGATTAGGGATTTGATTTTGGGAATTGAGAAAAATCCTAAGGATATTGATTTTACGATGGCTGGCTTTCCGATGGATATATATGATAAAATTGATAAAAGAAAAGTTTCTCATTTTATTACAGAAAAGTTTGGAACTATTACATTGATTCCAAAAAATCAGGAAGTAAAATATGAATTGACCCCATTTCGTTTGGAAAATCAATATTCTGACAATCGTCATCCAGAAAAGATTCAACGACAAGATGATTTGATTTTAGATTCTAATAGGAGGGATTTTACTGTCAATTCTCTATATTATTTTTCGACAAATATAAAGAATAAAATTTTATTATCTTCAAAGTTGGGGAAAAAAAATATATCAAATATTATCAATTTTCAAGACAGTTTGGAAAAACATTGATTTTTATTTTATCAAGATCAAAATCTTTTAATTGTTCAAAATCATAATTATATTCAAAATTTATTTCCAAAATGAAAATTTAGTTTGGATTTTGCTGTTTATTTGTTGGATACTCTCAAGGAAATTTTTGTTAAAAAACAAAAATCTGAGGAAAATATTATTCGTATTTTAATAGATCCACATGGAGCTATCCAGGACTTAATAAACAGGAAAATTAAATGCGTTGGAGAAGCAGACAATAGATTTAGGGAAGATGCTTTGAGAACTATCCGTGCTTTGAGATTTGTTTCTGTGTTAAACCAAAAATTAAGGAATAAAAAGTGAAGTTGAAAAATGCTACTTTTTGATATAGAAACTAATACTTGGAATTCTTTAAAAAAACATGTACATTTGGTGCATAATGTTGCAAAAGAAAGAATAAAAGATGAAATAAAAAAGGTCTTTTCTGTTTGAGATCCTTTCGTTTTTATTTCGCTTTTGGATGAAATAAAATTGCTAGAACATCTTTTCCCATGATTATATAAAACAAAACATGTGGAACAGCCCGTGAGATACCATCCTTTTGATATTTATGTTCATACTATGTTGAGTTTGTATGAATTGCAAAAAATAAATTCTGATTATTTGGTTCGTTTGGCTATGTTGTATCATGATGTTGGTAAGGTTGGACAATATGAAGCTTATCAAACAGGTTTGGATCGTGATGAAATTAGAAAAATATTGTCTTGACCATTAAATCATCGTAGTTCTTGACCAGAAATAGCAAAGGAAGATTTTTCTAAATTATGATTTTCAAAAAATGAAATAAATGATATTATGCGATATATTGCCAACCATCATGTTCCATGAGAAATTTTGGATGCAAAAAATTATAATAGGGTCAAAAAAATTAGAAAACTTTATAGTGAAGCATGATTTCAAAAAGTAGACAATTTGTTGGATATTACGATAGCTGATAGAATTGGACAGTATAATCCCATGCAAAATAATAGTGATATTACAGATATAGAATATTTGAGAAAAATATTGAAGAAACTACAAAAAAATGAATGACAATTTACGGCAAGGGATTTGAAAATAGATTGAGAAATTATTATGGATTTTTTTCAAATCCAACCATGACAAAAGGTTTGAGAGTTATTGAGGTATGCTTTGGATTGGGTAATAGGTGATGTAAAAAACAGAAACAATAAGGATGAAATTTTGAAGTACTTGAAGTGAGTTTATAAAGTTAAAGGCTTATAAAAACCTACCACCCGGGTGCTGTTTTTGACCCCGGGGTCAATTTTTTCACCCGGGTGGTAGGGGAAAAGGAGTTGATTTACTCTAAAGGGATTTTAGAGTTTTTTTTGTGGATTTTATTTTGTACAAAGCCAATGCTCCTATTGCAAAGAATACCGCAATAATATCAATACTATTGATAATGGTAAAAAAGAATGAAACTACGATGACTGTCAAAAGTATTTTCCACCAAGTAGTATTCTCGATACCACCCCGGAAGTTATCTATAAACCAAGATGAGAAGATAGCACTGCTAACAATAACTCACATTATCAATAGAGCGATGTATAAAAGAGCCAAAATTCATGCGAGTGGAATACCTAAAAAGGTTATAATAAGTGTAAGAATTGCAAATGGAGGCACAACATAGCATAGAAATCCAGTAAATAAACTTTGCCGTGGTTTCTTTTTTAAAGTATCAGAAACTTCTTTAAGAATCCTTTTAAATACAAATACTAAAATAAGTGCAAATAAAGATATGTATGCCCATTTGTAAAATACGATCCATTTTATAAATCCCCAAAGAAACTTTTTGGAATCAGTTTTTACGGATGATTTATAAATAACCTCTCCCTTTGATATTCCTTCTAGTTGTTCATTAGTCTGTGGGGCCTTATAATTTAAAGAACCGTTTATTTTTGCGTTATCTCCAAGTTTTATCTCATCAAAAGTGAGTTTTGCATCTCCTTTAATTTGTCAATTCATTGAGAGTCATGCAGAGCCAATGTATGCGTTACCGTTAACGATACCATCCATATTTACAGCTGCTCAGTAAACAATAAAATCTCATCAAATTTTCACCCCAGGAGCAACAGTAACAGAAGCTCCAAATGCAATAAAGTCTCATCAAATATCTTGATTTATAAAAATACTTTGTCATGCTATTCTAACATCATCTGCAACTTTACCATTAATATGGATATTTGATCCAAATCACATAAAATCTTTGCTAATATTGGAATGTATTGAAATAGATTCACCAAAAGCGATTAAATCACCACCAATAGGATTGGAAACTATCAAATTACTTGTGGCTACATACATGTTTGAGTGTACGGGTTCCATTATATTAACTATTTGCTCTGATCAGGAAAAAATGGAACTAGCTTGAACAGGGATGGCTAAAAAAGCCAATAGTCCTAAAAGACTGAGAAGAATTTTGCTTTTTTTCATGTTGAATAGAAAAATATAAAAAATTTTACCGTATAATAAGAAAAAAAAAGTTTTTTTCAATAGTAGGGCAGGGTAATAAGTTAGAAAGTTTATAAAGTTGCATTCTCCTACCACCTGCCCCGCAGTACTGCGGGGCGGGTGGTAGGAATGTAACTTTTAACTTGTAACTTTCAACTTTATAAAATTTCAACTATGTTATATATCTTTTTTGTTATTTTGGTTGTTAATTTGATGTTTAAACTCAAAATCTTTTCCTATTTTATGTGAAAATCATTATAATTTTGTATAAGGATAATGTTTATCTTTTATAAGTTTTATTTTTGTAATATGTATATGCCAACTGTCTTAGCACGAATTATAGGAATAATATTATTTGTATTGATATGAGTAAGTTGATATGTCTTATTATTTTTGCAATTAGAAAAAAGGCATAGATTTAAGCAAACTAAACATATTAGATTTTTACAAGTTAGAATTCAGAAAAAAACGGCAGCAAAAAGTGTTGATATAGAAGCTACAGACCATATTCAACAAATGAAAAACAATATCGAAATAATGAATCAAGTTTACAAAAATTTTTATTCTGTTTATAGGCATTTACGCTCTTTATTTGAGACAGATTTTTCAAAAAGTTTTTTTGGAGATCTTAAATATAGATTGTTTGGAGGAGATTATATTAGTATGGAATTGTTTGTAGAGAAAGAACAAATAAAATATATTGTTTGAGTGCCTGATGGTCAGTTATCTACCGTAAGAAAAATGATAGCAGCTTTTTATCCGGAATCGTTTATAGAAGATATAGAACAACCTAAATTGCTGGAAGCTGGTAAATATATGGCTGGTGGTGAGTTTAATTTTGTTGAAAATAGTGTATATCCTATAAAAACTTATGAGGCTTTTGAAGCTGATCCGATGGAGAGTATTCTTTCTTCATATAGTAATGTTTGAAAAGATGAAAAAATGGTTTTACAAATATTAGTAGAACCACTTCCATCCAAGCGATTGAAAAAAATGAGAAAAAAAGCTGATAAAATCAAAACATGAAAGGATTTTGGTTTTTTCAAAAAGATATTTTTGAAGTTACGAAAATGATTTTCAAATGATGATACAAAACATGAAAAAAATCAAGAAGAAAAAAGCAAGCATAATTTTTCTCAACAACAACTTTGAGATTTTGACAAAAAAACTGATGATGAGATATTTAGGACTAAGATCAGAACTTTTGCTACTTCTACAGAAAAAAACAGACCAGCTAAAATGATTGATGAAATGGAAAGATTGTTTAATCAATATAATTATATTGGTTTAAATAGATTGAAATTTTGGAAAATAAAAAATTTGAGATCTTTTGCCAAAGATTTTGTGTTGAGAAATTTTTATACAAATTCATCGTTTTATTATCAACTAAAATCCTTTTTTAGACCAAATATATTAAACATAAAAGAACTTTCTTCTATCGTTCACTTTCCTCATGCGAGATTTAATCTTAATCCTCGTATTGCTTGGCAAAAAGCAAAAATTGTACCTGCACCAGAAAATATGCCATCTGATGGAATGCATTTGTGACGAAATGAATATGGGGGAGTAAAAAGAGATGTGATACTTTCAGATAAAGACAGATTTAGGCATGTTTATATAGTATGACAGACAGGTACAGGTAAATCTACTATGATTTTGACTCAAGCAAAAGAAGATATGTTGAGATGAAATTGATTTTGTGTGATTGATCCGCACGGAGATTTGGTAGATACTTTGATGAAACATTTCCCGAAAGAAAGAATCGATGATTTGATATATTTTGATTTATCTAATACTGAATATCCAATAGCATTCAATCCTTTGGATTGAGCTCATACAGATGATGAAAGAGATGTTGTGACAAATGATATGGTAGAAATGTTCGTTGATATGTATTGACCTGAAATATTTGGTCCTCGTATTCAAGACTATTTCCGTCATGCTTGTTTTTTACTTATGGAACAACCTGATGGGGGTACTTTGGTTGATATAATGAGGTTGTTTACGGATGATGCTTATGCAGAATCAAAAATTAGAAATTTAACAAATCCTGTAATTGCATCTTGGTGGAATAAAACTTACAAAAAAATGTGAGATAGAGAAAAGGCAGAAATTATTCCATTTTTTCAGGCAAAATTTTGACCTTTTACAACTTGAACATATATCAGAAATGTTGTTTGACAGCCGAAATCTGCATTTAATTTTTTTGATGCTATGCAAGAGTGAAAGGTGATAATGTGTAAATTGGCAAAAGGTTTAACTTGAGAAGTTAATAGTCAACTTATTGGTAGAATGGTGGCTATGCAGATTAAGCTTTCTGCTTTAAAAAGAGCGGCTCTACCAGAAGAAGAAAGAAAACCATATTTTCTATATGTGGACGAATTTCAAAATTATGTTTCACAATCTTTTGAAAGTATTTTATCAGAAGCCAGAAAATATAGATTATGATTAACTGTAGCACACCAATATATAGATCAATTGAAAAAAGAGTGATTGTGATGATCATTAGATCTTTCAAAAACAATATTTGGAAACATTTGAACAATTTTTGCATTGAAGGTCTGAGCTCCAGATGCAGAATTTTTGGAAAATGAGTTTAGCCCAGAGTTTACAAAAATGGATTTACAAAGTTCGGAAATGTTTAAATGAATTATGAAAATGAGTATAAATTGATCACAATCTAGGCCTTTTTCGTTAACAACTAGAACAATTTATGGAGATCCTCCATTGAATACTCCAGAAAAAATAGAAATTATGAAACAAATTTCTTCTTTGAAACGATGAACAAAAAGAGAATTGGTAGATAAGGAAATCTACTTTAGAGTGGGAGTGTAGAGAGGTGTTAGTCCTTAGTCGCTAGTCGATAGTCGTTAGTCATTAGTCGATAGTCAATAGTCGTTAGTCATTAGTCGATAGTCGTTAGTCAATAGTCGATAGTCAATAGTCGTTAGTCAATAGTCGATAGTCGTTAGTCAATAGTCGATAGTCAATAGTCATTAGTCGATAGTCAATAGTCAATAGTCGATAGTCGTTAGTCAATAGTCGATAGTCGTTAGTCAATAGTCGATAGTCAATAGTCATTAGTCGATAGTCGTTAGTCGCTAGTCGATAGTCAGTAGTCGATAGTTTTTTCCTACTTGTGGCTTAAATTTCTGTAAAATATAGCCACTCTCTTCAAATTCGCACCTACAAAATAGATTTGAAGAGAAGCTCAAAATTTGTTATAGCGAATAAGTTGTCATTGTTAGTTGGTAAATATTACTGTTTTTTTTAGTTTTTATTGATATTATTTTATCTATTCGTATAAAAATATTGCTTTACAATATTCAATAAATCATGAAAAAAATCTGATTTTTTATTTTGAGCATATTCTGTCTTTTTGGAATTTCTTTTGCAAATACGATTGATCCAATGAATTTGCCAAAATTTGAGTATTTTATCAACGATTATTCTCAAGTTCTCAATCAAGAGCAAACTCAAGAGCTTAATCAGTATGCAGAAAATATTGAATCTAATTTGTGATATCAGGTAGTAAGTGTTCTTTTCCCACATAGACAAGGAAATGAACTTTTTGATATTGCTTTAAAAGCTTTTAATGAAAATGGAATTGGCGATAAACAAAGAAATGATGGACTTTTGCTTGCCATTGCTACAGAAGAAAAGAAAATTAGAATCATGGTATGATATGGATTAGAGGGAAAGATACCTGATCTGTTGGCAAGTCAAATTATTGAAGAAAAGATTAGACCAGAAGTTAACCAATGAAATATTTACCAAGGAATAAAGAATTTTTATGAAGTTATAGATGGGAAACAGAGTCTTCCAGAAATTAGTCAAGAAGAATGATCTGACTGGATATATACTGTAATTATGTGGATTATAATTTTTGCTTTGATTGTCTTATATATAATTTTTGATTGAGGGCTTGGTTTCTGAGGATGAAGTTCGGGCGGAGGATGATGATTCTCTGGTGGAGGATGAAGTTCGGGTGGAGGATGATGATTCTCTGGTGGAGGAGGAAGTTCGGGCGGAGGATGAGCTGGAGATTAACTTGCGTTTTTAATAAGAAAAAATATAAAAAATCTAAATTTTATTTTTTTACTGTATTTCATTATGAAAAAAAGAGCACTTTGGATAATATGAATTATTGTTTTGTTTATTGTTGTTTTTATTGTTGGGCAATATAATACACTGGTAAAACTTGATGAAGTAGTAAAAACTCAACGAGGACAAGTAGAATCTGTATACCAGAGGAGAGCTGATTTAATTCCTAATATTGTTGCCACAGTGAAAGGTGAAGCAGATTTTGAACAAAAAACTTTAACACAAGTTATTGAGGCAAGAGCTAATGCCACTCAACTTAAAGTCGATGTAAATAATGCTGAAGAATTTGTAAAATTCCAAGAAGTTCAAGGAGAACTTTCTCAAGCTTTAGGAAGATTGATGGTACTAACTGAAAATTACCCAAGTTTAAGGGCAAATCAAGCTTTTAGTGATTTGAGAGTTCAGCTTGAAGGAAGTGAAAATAGAATTTCTGTAGAAAGAATGAATTACAATGAAACTGTAAAAAACTATAATACAAAATTAAGAACTTTCCCTACTAATATTATCGCTGGATTGTTTGGTTTTGAAAAAGCAAATCTTTTTGAAGCAGCAGAAGGAAGTGAAGTAGCTCCTGTAGTAGAGTTTTAATTTTTTTAATTAAGTTTTTAACTATTGTTTGACTATATTATTTTATTCGTTCTTTATATTTTTCTATAAATGGTTTTGTGTATCAAATAATTGGTTCAGGTAAATTATCTAAATCAAACCATTTAGCTTCACTGCACTTTTCTGGTTCCATAATTTTTATATTTCCTCAAATTATTTTAGCAAAACAACCACCAGTAAACCGATGTTTTTTTATTCCGTTTTCTTCTCTAATATCTTCTGCAAATATTTGGGGTCATATTAATTCTATATCTACATCCAATTCTTCTTTTATTTCTCTTTTTATTGTGTCTTCCAAGGTGTCACCAAACTCGATAGCCCCGCCAGGTTGCGCCCAAAATCAACCACCACCTCATTGAGATTTGCTGGTCCTTTTAATTAGTAGCACTTGATGATCATTGTTTACAATTAAGCAACCACAACCTACTCAAATATAGTCTACTCATCTTTTCATGATGTTTTATAAAATATAAATGTTATAAAATATGAATTTAGAATGGAATAACTCAAATTTTTTAACATATTCCCTTAAGTTTTCTTAAGTTTAGTATAGATATTTTCTTTACTTGATCAATAATTAAATTTAAACTTACATTCAGGTGTATATCATTGAATTTAGTTAATCTTTTTTCATAATAGCTTCGAAAACTTTCTATTCAATTTATGTGTTACCCCTCTTTGTAAACTCATTTTCTCAATGATTAACTTTATGATATTTTTTGTATAAAGAATAAAAATTTTTTTTAATTTGTTCTTTTAGGTTTTCAGTATCAATATTTAATTCTTTTGCAATAAAATCATAAATATATTGAATATTTTGGGGATAATTGGTTTGTCAGCGAAGTTCTTGTGGCGACAAATAAGGGGCATCAGTCTCTATTAGAATGTTTTCTAAATTACAAATCTTCAAACTATCTCTGATGTTTTGCGCTTTGGGATAAGTAACATTTCCACAAAATCAAATCCAGTAATTTTCTAAATTATAATTTTTCAATTTTTCAATTTCTTCACTTCCATATCATCGGCAATGAAAACATATTTTTAATTTTTTATAGTTTTGTAAAATTTCTATAGTAGAATCAAAATCATTTCTAGAATGTATAATTATTGGAGCTTGGATTTTTTCTGCTAAATCACATTGTTTTTTGAAAAGTTCTTTTTGTAATTCTAAATTTATATCTCACTCATAGTGAGTGTCTATTCCAGCTTCTCATATTGCTACAATATGATCTTTGTTTTCCAAATATAATTTCTCTAATTCATTTAATTTTTGTTCAATATTGTTTTCATTTATATTCCCGACAACTACTTCATACGGATGTAGTCAAACTGTACATTTTATAAAGCTATCTCATGAATATTCTTTGCTTATTGTTATCCCGTTTTTATTGTATTCCTCATCAGCTCAAATATTTACCAAAGCTTGTCATCATATTTTTTCAAAATCCAAAATATGCTTTTTTCGATTTTCAAAAAGGGTGGGGGAGTTTAGATGAGTATGAGAATCAATGAACATATAGAAAACTAAGTTCGTAAATTTGTGGAATAGCTTGGAGATTATTTTAATTTAAAAGTTAGAGTATCTCAGATTTTGATTCATTTTTTTTCTGCTATTCAAGCATTAATTTCCAAAACATATTTAGCATTTCCCTGTGGCACATAATTTGGACATAAAGTAGCGTCGCAAGGATTGGCTGTTTGGATGTCTACTATTTTACCTTGAGAGTCTATTCGTATAATATCAAGTGAAATCAGTGTGTCTTTCATCCAGAAAGAATAGTTTTTTTCTTCTTCAAAAACAAAAATCATTCATCTGTTTTTTTTAAGATTTTCACGATCCATTAATCATTTTTGTCTTTCTTTGTCCGTTTTTGCTACTTCTACAATAAAGCATTTGTTGTAAAAGCCTCATTTAGCATAACAAACTTTGTTTACTCAAATAATAAATTTAAACATAAACCGTAAAATAATGTAGATAATCAAAAGAATTATCAATACGATAAGACTTTTTTTGAGCTTTTTAGATTTGATTTTTTTCATGATTTTAGTAGAAAATAAATATTAATTGTTATTTGTATATTTATTTAAATAAAAAAATCAACTAATATGAAATTTCTAAAAATCTTGTTGCGTATATTGATTCTTATAGTAATTATTTTTGTTCTATTTTTTACTTGGAACTGGCTTCAAAGAGAAGCAGTTATAGTTACAAGTTCGACAAAATCAGTTGTTGCTAAACTACAGTCAGTAAATAAATTAGAATCAGCAGAAATGACTATTACCAAAATTATGAGAGCGGAAAAAGAGATGATTGACATAATTCCTACTATGTCTTTTGATAATACAATACAAGATTTTTTATTTCAAGATAAAATGATATTTGAGGTAGAATGAAAAGTAATAGCTTGAATTGATTTGAGTAAAGTACAAACATGAGATGTATTCACCAAAATAGACTGAAGTGTAAAAATAAATTTACCAGAAGCTGAAGTGTTACATGTGATATTGCATGAAAATAGCAAGCCTTTTGATAGGAAAATAGGGGTATTTACGAAATGAAATTTAGAAACAGAAACAAAAATTAGAAACAAGGCAAAAGAGGAGATGGAAGTAGAAGCTATAGAGTCTGGTATTTTGGAGCTAGCACAAAAGAATGCAAAAGAAAATTTAGAAAAAATATTTGAAGATTTAGATATTAGAGTAGATCTTGATTAAACCAATATCTAACTGTTGTTAATGAGTGTTTTTGTAGAATAGTTTATCTATTTTTTGAAGATTTTTTTTTGTTATGGAAAAAATATTTGCGTTTTCCCAAGTTGTAAAATTAAAATCAACAAATAAGATGTCAAAAATTTGCATTAAAATACATATTTATGTATAATTGGATATAGTTTTATAATTAACAATAAATGTTTTTATGAAGAATCAAAAATTGAATAGAGAATGTGATAAAAATTCTAATTTAATAATGGAGTTTTTGGCCTTGTTCAACAAAATTGATAAACATTTTGATAAGTTACTATGAATAGATAAATTTATACCTTTTAATGAAAAAATAAAAAGAATAATAAAAGGAGATTATCCTATTTCTTGGTTTGTGAAACTAAATCAATATCAAATAAAGCATTTTGGAGAGATTAGGAATGAACTTACACATGGAATAAAGTTGGATGGATATTCTTATTTGTATCCTAGTGATTATGCTATTTCCCAGCTGAAAAAATATGTAGATGTGATAAAAGCTCCTTTTAGATGTACAGATCTTTTTAAAAAACCAGTATTTACATGTAAAATTCACGACAAACTAACAAAAGTTTTAAAGGTTATGCATAAAAATAATCATTCTCATGTGCCTGTCTATGATGAAAATAAAAATTATGTCTGACTTTTGGCTGAGAGTGAAATATTGGCTTGGTTGATAGAAGGGGAATCTGCAAAGGATATTACTACAGCAAAAGTTGGAGATGTGTCCTTGATTTCTGATTTAGAATATATAGTTTTTGTGGATAAAAAATGTAATGTGTATGAGATAGATAAACTTTTTGCTCTTAAAAAACAAAAAAAGAAAAAAACTTGGAGTGATTTTAATCACAGAAAATTGAGATAAAAATGAAAAAATTTTAGGGATAATTACAGCTGGTGATACAGCATTGATAGATGCTTATGTGGTTCGTTAAAGCGATTTATACCAAATAATATTTAAAACATAAATAGCAATTAGTAATAGCTAAGTGCTAATGAGTTCTTTAGCCTATAACTTTTTAATTGTATGTGGGATAATCTGATAAAAATATTTATAGAAAAAAACAATCAACTTAATTTATCTGCAATTAGAGATGTAGAATGAATTAAAATAAAACATATTAATGACAGTATTGAATTGAATAAAATTTTTCAAATAGAAAAGTGAAAAACAGTCTGTGATATTGGAACTGGATGAGGTTTCCCACTTTTGCCTTTAGCTATTATAAATCCTAATGTTAATTTTATTTGAATAGATGCTAGAAGAAAAAAGGTAGACGCAGTCAATGATATGATCAAAAATTTGTGATTGAAAAATGTTGTCTGTAAGCGATCTAGAATAGAAGAATATGGTGAAAAGTTTGATTTTGTTACAGCTAGAGCTGTTGCATATATAGATAAATTGATTCCACGATCTTATAATTTATTGAAAAAATGATGATATTTTGTTTTTTATAAACAGTATCAACAAGCTGAACATGAAGAACTAAAAAAAATATGTAAAAAATATAAATTGAATATAAAAGAAAAGCACAAATACTTTTTATTTGCTTGAGATATAGAAAGAGTGATTTATATAGTTGAAAAAATATAATTATTGTTTTAATTTATTTTTAATATTATCTTGAATCTTTTTTCTATTTCGATCTTTTTTTGTAAATTGTGAAAAATACTTTAACAAAGTTTCATGTTTTTTATTTGGAACAAGAATTCAGCTGTCTTTGTCTATCAACTCTAGTGATCATCAATCATTGTAGGCAAATACTGGAATCCCAGACAATAGAGCCTCTACCGTACAAATTCAAAAACTTTCTTTTGTGATATTTATAAGTCATTTGCTATTTTGTATTATTTTTGATTTTTCTATTGGATCTTGAATTCGTCCTATAAAAATAATGTTTCCATTTGCTATAGATTTCAGATATTCTTCATCTGGTCAACTTCCCATAATTAGGAGCGTTTCTTGAGTTTCATTAAATAAGTGAATGATTTTATCTAATTCTTTTACAAACTTTACCAATCTTCCAACATAAATATAATAATTGTCTGGGTTGTTGTTTGCTGTTATATTAAAAAAACTATTGTCTATTTTTGGATACTTTATTTTGGAATCAATTTTATATATTTCTTTTGCTAAGTTTGCTGTATATTCACTATTTGTAAACACCTTGTCATACTTGGTAAATTTCTTATCCCACTTTCTAAGTTTTGGAACAATTGCTTTGAATATTTTAATTTTATATCATCTAATCTTTTGGCTATATTCTTGGTAATGACTCCATATATATTGCATAGGAGAATGTAGATAAAGTGTAGTTTGGGGCTTAAAATTCCCATTGTAATCTGATTTACAAAAGTCTAAATTTTTTGCGACAGCAAAAGAGGAAATTACAACCTTTCTAGGATTATATTTTTTAATTTTCCTACCTAAAATCTTCATCAAAGGGATATAAAAAAACATTAAATTACGATAATCTAGTATGGATGCTAGAAATCACTTTTTTTTAGAAAATTTTAAAAATAGTTTATTTATTCGTTTTGGTAATGCTGTTACAATCTCTATATTTCATTTTTTTGTTTCCAAAAATTTTCTATCTGAAAATAATGTAAAAATTTTAGTTTCACTGAAATCTTCAGATTCTATTAGATCTTCAAAAACATTTAAAACACCTCATGGCATAATTCGACAATTTACAAAAGCTATTCTCATTTATAAATAACTAAATTTATAAAAATTATAAGACCTTTAGGTTAAAGTTTGTAGATTTTTTTATTTTAAATTTTAAAAACTTACTACATTTAAAACTTTAATTATATCAACTCTTTTCTATTGAAAAAAATATTAAAAACAATACAAAAGGCCTGTTGATGTTTTTTATTTTGAAATATATTTTTATTATGGAAGAAAAAAATATAAAAATTGAACAAGATGAGTATGCAGTACATACACCTCAATCTACAAAAATTATTACAAAAAGTGATAAAAGACAAATAAAGAAAAACTTTATAAAATTTACTATTTGAGTAGTTTTGCTTTTGATGTCTTGGTCTTATATTCAAAAACATCCAGCAGAAAAAGTTAGTGTTTTTTCTGGATTTGAGGTTTTAATCCAAAAAGTAGAAGTCTTTTTTCAAAATACATTTGGTCATAATTGAGAATTATTAGAAAGAAAATATAGCATGGAAAAATATTATAAGGAACTTGTAAAAATGGCTGAAAATAATAAATGCATTGATACTAATATTTTACAAGAAATAGAAGATGTCTATAAAAATTTAAAAAAAGAAAAACTTGATTGATTAGAGCAAATTTTGCCTGAATATACTAAAAAAGCTTATGAATATGATAATATTGTCAAAAATAATGATTGTTAAAATTTGTTCAAAACAATAAAAATAACTTTCTCGCAAGGTAGAACAATTGAAATGACAGTAAATGGATTCTTCGCTACGCTCAGAATGACGGTGCTCAGTCATATTGAGCCCATAGGGCGAAATATCCATTAACAGAAAGAGGATTATGAGCAATGGATTCTTCGCTTTGCTCAGAATGACGAGGTGTTCGCTCAGAATGACAACAGTATTATGTCATCTCGAGTGAATATTGTTGCGGATTTGTCATCTCGAGTCGTTATTGTTGCGAGAGATCTAAAAAAACAGATTCCTCACAAGCTAGAACATTTCAGAATTACAGAAAAAAGATTTCTTGCATTTAGAACACCTTGAAACGACACAGGGGAAAAATGTTTCGAAATAATAATGACGAAAACACTCAACATTAAGTTTATGTTTTTTAGTTTATTATTTTTTTAATTTATCCTATGAATGGGATTTTTAATCATCGAAAAACTGATAAATCTTTGAATATAATGTAGACTCATAGTGCCATCAATAGTACGAAAAAAACAGTATTTATGTATCATTCTATAATAAAATATTTGTCTGGTTTTATCCTTCCTAATTTTTGTAGCAAAACACCAATTATTCTTCCTCAATCTAGTGCAGGAATTGGCAATATGTTGAATATGGCTAAGGCTAAAGATATTAATCCTGCAAATGCAAGATAAGAAATTCGTCATCAAACCTCTAGTAAATCTCATCCAAATTTTATTACTCATACTGGTCAAGTTAAGCCACTCAAAGATCATTTTATTTTTGATCTATCAAATGAAAATAAGTTTTTTCATAATTTTCATAATGCTGAAAAAGTGAGTTTTACTTGTTCTCAAATTTCTTTGAGTCCCATTCACATTGCTTGTTGTATTGGATATTTTATATCATTTACTTGCAAATTACCAGATGTAATAAATGCTATCCCCAATATACAACTATCTTCTTCGCATTTCCCGTTTACTGTATTTTCTTGTTCTTCTCTTTTGTAGGAAATATCTATTTTGTTTCAAATATTTTCTTTTAATACTATTCCAATATTTCGAGCATTGACACTTATGTTATTTATATTTGTGATAATATCTCCCGTTTGAAGTCATAGTGATTCTGCAATCGATCATTCTGCTATCATATCTATTAGTAAAGGAATATCTGATTTTTCTCAAACAATAAATCATTGGTCTTCTAAATATGAATAAGTTGGCATCAATAAACTATGTGATTCTCATTTTATGGCATTTTCAGGCAAAACAGAAAGTGGTTTTGTTCATATTGTAAACACGGTAGTAAAGATTATCCATGCTATAATTAGGTTCATCAAAACTCAGCCTGCTAAAATTAATAATTTATTCCAAAATTTAGCAGAGATAAATCAGTCTTTTGCAAAAAAATCTTTTGCATCTTTTGGGTCATCTCATTTTAATCTACAAAATCATCATAGGGGAATTAAATTTAGAGTATATTCTGTTCATTTTTTATCAGTAGCAAGTTTGCATATTTTTGGAGGGATTCATATTCCAAATTCCACAACCTTCACTCCAGATCTTCTAGCTGTAATAAAATGTCAGAGTTCATGTAAAATTACTAAAACCATAAACATAAGTATTCATAATAAAATTGATCGAATCATGTTTTTCTTGTTGTAAAATAGTAAATAATAATTTTTAGAGGATACTAAATTGTTGATAAAAAACAAGATGAAAGTCAAGTTTTTTGGAAAAAAGTTTAAAAATAAAAGACAATGCTAACTAAGAAGGGGTAATTAAAGTTTATCTAATTCTTTGTCAGGGATTCTACTCGGTATTTTTTCCAAAGGAGAAAAAGTATGTGATAAAAATTCTTATAAGTTTTTCATTTTTTGGGATATTTTTCTATTTCTTTTAATGGAACCTTTTACAACAAAATTAAATAAACCCTAGATATTCTAATAAAGTTTCTTTTAATTTGTGTGTTCTGTGTCTTTTGAGTTAAAAAGTAATTTAAGATAGGTGTTGATAATAGGAGCTTTATATCCATTTTTGTATATTAATCTTAACATTTTTCTAAACCCTATTTTTTCATAAAGAAGCGAATTAATTTTCTTGTTTTTTAAAAGATATTCGAAATACTTTTCGTTATTTATTAATAATGGATCGAAAAAAAGAATAGCATCATCGGCAAGATCTAAATCTTGTAAAGATTCTTCAGTTAAAATCTTTTTCAGTTCAAAAGGAGGCTTATTATCAAATCTAAGACAAATAGCTACTTTTTTGATAAGAGGAAGAGAATGGAAAAGTTTTTCAAATCATTCTTCATCTTTTATTTCAATATCAACAATATATTTTCCATTGTTTTCTTTTTTTAAAAGATGGTTTATTAATTCCTTATCTGAAATATGAGTTATATAATATTCTATTTTCTTTGTGAGTTCATTCTTGAGTTCGGGTAGTGTTCTGTTATCTTTAAGTAAAAGTGCATAAATTTCTTCCTCAGACCTGTTTGTAAGGGCATGGAGATGTTTGAAGTTTCACCTAACGAACTCATTAAAAATTCCCCGTTCTTTTGGTGTTAAAGGTTTGTCTCATTTTTGAGCTCACTTTTTAATAGGGGTTTCATCTATAAAAGAGAATTTAAGTTGATTTCCTTTTCAAGTCATTTTCTTTTTTTTAGCTAATAAAAAATATATAACATATATTGTATATATATATTTGAAGTAAAAAGTCAAACTAAGTTAACAAGTTCATCAAATTCGTAAAGCCTGCCCCGCCCCGCCCTGCAGCCCCGCAATACTGCGGGGCGGGGCTGCGGGGCGTGGCGTGGTTCATAATAAAGTTCATCAAGTATTAATAACTTTATAAACTTTTAACTTGTAACTTTATAACTTGTAACTTATTTTGTGATAAACAATTTGAAATTTTGTCGGGAAACTGTATTGTGTTTATGTTTATATAATATTTTTTCTTATGAAATTAAAAATCTACAACACTATGTCTCGTCAAAAAGAGGAATTTGTACCACTTATGGAAGATCCAAATTACAATTGACCAAAAAAAGATTTTGTTTGAATTTATTCGTGTTGACCTACTGTTTATCGAGATCCAAGTATATGAAATTATAGAGCAACATTTACTGCAGATCTGATTAGAAATACTCTAAAACTTTTTTGATATAAAGTAATTTCTGTGATGAATATCACTGATGTTGGACATTTGACTTCAGATGCTGATGATGGAGAGGATAAGCTTGAAAAGTGAGCAAAAAGAGAATGAATATCTGTTTGGGAGGTGGCAAAAAAATATGAAAACATATTTATGAAAGGTATGAAAGCTCTTAATATTGATACTTTTGATGTGATGCCTAGAGCGACAGACCATCTTGCCGAACAAATTTCTCTTGTTCAAAAATTAGAAGAAAAAGCTTATACTTATGAAGTCCCTGGTGATTGAATTTATATGGATACTAGTAAGGTTGAAAATTATGGAAAGCTTATGTGACCAAACTATAAAAAGAGATTGGAAGATCTAAATGCTTGAATAAGAGTAGATATGTGAGGAAAAAGAAATCCTACTGATTTTGCATTATGGAAATTTAATGTTACTGGTCAAAAAAGAGATATGGAGCGGGATTCTCCACGATGAATATGATTTCCAGGTTGGCATATAGAATGTAGTGCTATGTCTAGTAAATACCTTGGTGAACAATTTGATATTCATCATTGATGAGCAGATCATATCACGGTTCATCATTCAAATGAAATAGCACAATCTGAATGCGGATTTGGTGTCCATCCTTGGGTAAAGTATTGGGTACACAATGAATTCCTTCAAGTAGATTGAGGTAAAATGAGTAAATCATTATGAAATGTATATACTTTGGAAGATGTACAAAAAAGATGATATTCTCCGTTGGATTTGAAATATTTTTATTTTATGGCTCAATATTCTAACTTTCAAAACTTTACTTGGGAACAATTGGATGTTGCAAAAAATACGAGACAAGCTCTAATCAGAAAACTACAATGAAGAGAAGAATTAAAAGATAGAAAAGAATTTGAAAATGATCCATTTTTCAAAGAAGCTATGGAAGCTGTTTCTGATAATATTAATACACCAAAATTATTGGCAATAATCCAATCGTCGTTAAATAATGTTAATGAAAATACATATGCAATTATTACTTTTTTTGAAAATAATTTTTTAAAATTATGATTATTTGAGGAACAAGAAGAAGTAGAAATTCCATCAGAAGTTCAAGAATTAGCACAAAAAAGACGAGAAGCAAAAAAGAATAAAGATTGGAATACGGCAGATTCTTTGAGGGATCAGCTCACTTCTCTTTGATGGAAAATATTGGATCGTCCAGATGGATTTGATTTAGAAAAAATTTAATTAAAATATAATTATATTTTCTTTTATGAGTAACGACAAAACAACAAAAAAGCTTTTGATTAAAAAAATAATGTTAATATTTGCTATGATTTTTTTATTTTCATCTATTTTTGTCTTAGTTGTTTTTTCTGAAAATAGGAAATTAGTTAATTACACCAGTAATTTCAAAAATGCCTTAAATTTAAAATTTACTGTACTAAATCCGTTTCCAGAAAAGGAAAGAATAAAATCTGTATATTTAATAGCTGGATGAGATATTATGCTTTCTAGAAATATTTGACGCTTAGGTAAGTTGGAAGGATATGATCGTATTTTTTGATCATGAAATTACAATCCTATAAACGAGTTTAATTGATGTAATGATGAAAATTGTATTTTATTTTTCAATTTAGAATCCTTATTCTATACTCCAGACAACGATATTAGAGAAGCATGATTTATGTTTAGAGCAAATCCTAACAATGTTCAAACATTATCTCAATTGAAATGAAACAAAGATTTGGTTTTATCTTTGGCAAATAATCACACTATCAATGGATGATTTAAATGAATAAAAATGACCAAAAAAATTTTGGATGATTATTGAATTCATTACATTTGAGCATGATTTGATTTAAAGGAAAGTAGAGAAATAAAAACAATCAAAAAAAATGATATAAAAGTCTGTTCTCAAGCTTATTCTTATGACTGACAGTACATTAAAGTTTGAGAATGAAAAATTTCATGGAATAAAATAAATGAAAAAGATATTATAGAAGATATTCATTATATGAAGTTTCTAGACTGTGATGTAAAAATCATTATGTTGCACTGGTGAGCAGAATATTATACTAAACCAAATGCTTCTCAAAGAAATCTGGCTAAAAATTTGGTTCAAGCATGAGCTGATTTGATTTTTTGATGACATTCTCATGTCCCCTGAATTTTTACAAAAATAGATGATAAGTTTGTTTTTTACTCATTGGGAAATTTTATTTTTGATCAGAGGTGGGGTATAAGTAGTAACATAAAAAATGCTAACTATATTTATGATTATGGTATAAAAAGATACACCATACCGACTTATATTTCATTGCTCTGAGGTATTGAAATTACAAAAAGTTCTGGTGGCGTGGATATTAAATTGGACAAAATAGTTATGAGTGAAGTTGAAAATTGAATTCACAGTCCATTAAATGAAGAAACTTATCAATGAATCTATGATAATATAAATGAAATAGAATAACAAACAAAAATTGTAAAACATAAAAAAAGAGGACTCCTACCTTGCCCTCTCTTTTTTTGTGTACATAATTTTTAATTATTTTCGGTCACTTCCTCCACATTAGTTTTGAAAGTATTTGGGTTTGGTCATGTTCTAAATGGATATTCATCTGGTACATAAAATCATTTTATTTTGCTTAAACATTTTGTTACATTAGTTTGTCGGTTGATAGGACTAGATGCATAAATCATTCATTCATTATTTCAATACCTACTTAACTGTTTTACTGTATGATAATGTCATAAATGTTGGTTATTTAATGTATCAGCAATGGCTTTGGCTCATTCAAGAGCAGATCACATGGAAACTCTATCTCATCTATCATTATTTCAAACATTCCCTATATTGTTGGCTGTTGTTAGATATCTTCCAAGTGTACTTTCGGCAAAAGCTACACATATTACCATATCTCTATCAATATTTGTTCACTTTACAGCATCTTCCCAAAATGCTAATTCTCTATAAATTCCTACTCAATAATCTTTAATAAATTGGTCGGCCCTGTCTGCTAATGTTTTTCCTGTCATAAAAGTTACCCCTGATATATCAATTTCTCTTGTGTATTTATCGTTAAGGTATTTAATACTATATTCATTTGGAATAATTTCTTTATTTTCTATTACACTTAAATCTAGGAAGTGGAAAGGATCCAAGGCTACTCAATCCTTGAAAATGAAAAATGTTAGATTTGGCTCTTTTGATATAAATCATGCTCATTTTGTTCAAGGCTCTCACCCTGAGTATCCAATTAGTTGTCATCTGCGTACAATATCTCATTTTTTTACTAGTGATGTATTCATAAACATATACACTGAAATATATCACTTAGGATGAACTATTAACATCCAGTTTATTCCAATTCATGGATTGTCTGTAACATGATATATTATTCCATCATTGGAAGAATAAACTGGAGTTTGTTGCTCGGATTTAATTTGAATTCCTCGATTGGGGATACCAAATTCTTTTTCAAAATCCTTATCTCCAAAGTATGTTAAAACTTCTTGTATTGGGTATATAGGCCAAGCCATTATTTGTGGATTTTCTTTTTCTTTGGTATTATTAAATAATTCTTCTAATTCTTTTATTTTTTCATCCATATCAAATGTGAGTCAGTGATGTTTCTTTTGAACAATATTACTTATCATTGTCAGCATTGCATCGTGAATATCTTTTCTATTATTAAATACCATATTAAACTTTTGTTGAGCCAACTGGTCGTTTTTATATAATTTCATAAATTCAATTAGATAATTCTTTTTTTGGTGTAGTGTATTTAGTACTACTTGGTATTCAGTAGCATCTTTATTGGCTTTTAGCTTTAATTCATTTAAAGTTTTAATTAGTTTAATTTGTTCTTCTTCATTTACACTAAGCTCTTCCATTAAATTGTTAAATTGAATTAAAATTGATTTTACCAAGTGTTCGTTCGATAGTGTTAAAGGAATATTATTATTCATGGCAAACAACTTAAACTCATCTATTTTATCGCCATCAAAAATTTGATTATTCATTTTGTACAAAAAATTGGCGAATTGAGAAATAATTTCTTTACTACTTTCCATTCAAGCCCTAGTATCTTTTAATTCTTGTGTTTTTATCAAAATTTTCTTTTTGTATCAAGATATTTTTTGTAGCATGCCTCAAACATAATCTGTTGTATAATTTATGTCTTGTATTACAGAGACTATCTCAGCTCTAATTTCTCTATATTTATCAGTTAAATTCTCACTAAATCAAAGCTCTTTTCAATCTAATTCATATAATTGTTTTGTAATATCAGCAATGCTCGCCTCCAATTCTTTTATTGTTTTAGTGGCCTCACTAACATCAAAAGAATCTAAATTTTCTTGAGATTGATAATATTGTCCATGAGTGATAGACCACATTCAAAATATAGAAAATATTACAAATATTATCGCTTTATAAATCATTTTAGCATTTAATTTTTCAGTAATTTTTGTCATTTTTGAAGTTTTATATTTTAAATACATCTAATGATACTTGCATTCAATTATATTCTAAAATTTATAAATAATCAAAAAACACACGAATATATCGTGTATTTTAGTTGACAAATTTGTATTAATTGCTGCAATTAAGTTCGTTTTTTAAGAAATGAGTATAATTAGATTAGTTTTTATATACTAATCAATACTCAGATGATATGATTTGATAGTGAAGATATCAGAGAAAAACTGATACAAGATGTAGCAGAAAAGAGAAGAAAGACAAAGGAAGTATCACATCTCCTGTGAATAGGAATAAGAGCTGTACAGAAACAGGTATGGAGGTACAAACATTATGGGAGAGAGGGGATAATGCGCAAGAAACCATGACCTAAAGCATGAAGTTCATATAATAGAACACCAAAAGAGATAGAAGAGATAGTGTGTCTATATGGGTTGAAATATAAGAGAGAATGACCACAAAGACTAAAACGAAGGTTAGAAGAAAAATGTCAGATCAAATTAGATGCAACAACGGTATACAGAATATTAAAAAGGAATAATGTAAGATATCACAGAGAATATGAGAAACCAAAGAAAGTATATAAGTTGTATAGCTTACAAATACCAGGAGAAGAACTGCAAGTAGATGTATGGTTTCCATTTGGCTATCATAGAAAGTTTGTAATTTATAGTGCAATAGATGACTGTACAAGGATGACATATTCAAAAGCATATGAGCATGCAAATATAGAAAATAGTAAAGATTTCGTGGAAGAGCTTATAAGAAGATTTCCATATGATATCCAAAGGATTAGAACAGATCAATGAAGAGAGTTTAGTAAAAGTATCACAGAGTTTTTACAAGGAAGACATGTAGAACATGTAAAAAACGAACCATATCATCCTGAACATAATGGTAAGATAGAGAGATATCATCTCACAGAAAAAGAGTGAGAAGTAAACTTCCGACCGTATTTAATTAGCACAGAAGAGGCAAATTATATGCTCAGTCAACGATTAAGCTACTATAATACTCAAAGAAAGCATACCTGAATGTGAATGAATGGGAAAACACCTCGAGAAAAATATCAAGCAAATAAGTATAAAAAACGAACTTAACTCTGCAATAGCACAAATACTTTACAAACTTTATAAACTTTATGAACTTTATAAACTTTATAAACTTTACGAACATTTAACTTTTAACTAACTTAGTATGGCTAATTTCAATTTTTCAAAAATCATCGCATGAGTATGACCCGTTTTAGCAAAGGAAACAGTTCTATCAAAAGTTATCAACATGGTAGATGTTTTTAGACTTAGTTTGTCTGGTGGGTTTGACGATAATAATAAAAAATATATTGAAACAATTATGAAGTTGGACAATAGTAAAACTATTATGATGGAAACTAAGTGATGCGACATAAGAGTAAAAAATTTAGTGGATATAAAACTAAAAAAATGAGCTACTATAAATATAGACTATTCAGAATATGCACAAGAGTGAGATAAACAAGTTTTTATAGATTATCAGAAATTATGAGAATTGTGAGTTGGTGCAAAAATTAGATTTGAACAAAGCGATATTTTAGTAGAAGTTAGTGAAATTGTAGCTGACGATAACATAAATTGTAAAGTGTTGGAATGATGAACACTTTTACAATTTGATAGAGTTAGATTTTTGAATAATCCAATAGATTTTGGTGTTTTGACAGAAAGAGATAAAAAAGATATTTTACGATGATTGGAATATGGGATACATATGATTGCTTTATCTGGTGTCAAAAGCCCAGATGATATCTTAGAATTAAAATCATTTTTAAGTGAACAAAATAAATGAAATATGAAAATTGTAGCAAAAATAGAAACCTTGGAATGATTGAAAAATTTAGATGCAATTAATGCTATTTCAGACAGTATTATCTTTGTTTTTGACAAGATAACAGAAGAAATGAAAGCATTAAAATTAACAAAGGAGGGCTTGATAAAAAAAATACAAAGTACTGGTAAGCCTGTTGCTGTTAGTTTTATTTCTAGCGTATGAAACAAGGACTACCCGTTTAGAACAAAGGAGTGAATCAAAGAATTCTGTGATTTATCCATAGATTCTTTCGTTTTAGAACATATTATAGAAGAGGAAGAAACTCTACCAATTATTACTGAAACTTATGAGTTATTGGAAAAATGTGAATCAGAAGTAAAAGATGTAGAAGCTAAAAGATTTGATAATGATGAGGATTTTGCTGTTAGAGATTATATCATCTATAGTGCTTACAGAATAACTAGAGAGTTGGATATAAAAGCTATAGTTTGTTTTACTGATAACGGATATTCTTCTGCGAGACTTTCATCTTTGGCTCCAAAGGTGCCTGTAATTACTTTTACTAAGTCTGATGAAACCTATAGATTTTTGAATATGATACGAGGAGTTAGGTGATATAAAATTTCAGAATCTTTTAATTACGAAAATCTAAAAAGAATAGGTAAAGAAATGATTAGAATAATTTTCAAGTGAAATATTTCTTTGGATGATAAGATTGTGATTGTTCAGTCAAATGAATACCAAAAAGATGAAAGAAGCGATATGATTAACGGAGTAGAATTATATAAATTCAAAAATATCTAATTTTTTGTCCTTATTTTTTTGTATTTGTGTTCTAATCTATTTATAATATCATTAGTTGTAAACAAGAGTTTTAATATCTAATGAAGTTTTTTTAATAATAAGATTTAGCGAGGAAATTTTCGATTTGACATTTGTTTGTTATTGTTTATAATATGCTTGTATCGTTGTAATAATTTGCAAATTTTATATTTTGGTATATACTTATTTTAGTATTTTATGTACTGTAAATAAGACAATGGGAAATACAAGACAAAAACTAAACAATATGAATTCAATAAACAAGGTAGATTCCAATCTTCAAGAAGGATTGCAAAACTTGTTCGAATTGCAAAAGTGATTAAAATCGCAAGATTTTCAAAACCTTTTAGAAACTTTTGGTGATTTAAATACAGACTCTATAAACTTGATTTCTAAAATTCTTTCAGAAAACAAGATCAAAGTTTTAGATTTAACGAGTCTAAGCATAGATGTAAATAATATATTAGAATATGATGAAAGGGATGAGTTAAATGATAATCTACAAAATATTATCGGACACATATTCATAAAAAAGTTATACGATATAGTTGCTCCTGATAATGAACTTTTGAATCTTTTCATACTAACTTTTGGTGAATTTGAGAAGATAAAAAATAAAAAAACATCATTTAAGTCTATAAAAATTAATATAAAAGATTTTTTAGAAAAATATCCAAATTTGTTAGATGAAATAAAAATTTCAAATCAAGAAGTTTTTGATGGTTTAAAGAGGAATAGATACAATGTAAATGAAAGAAATAGTTTTTGAGATCAAGACCTTTCTAATCAGCACATTATTGCTACTCTATTATCTTGGCAAAACAAAGAAACTATTCGTAAGTTGGATGGACATCAAAACAATGTTTACTCTCAAATACAAGAAGTAGGAAAACCAGTTGACGGTGAATTTCCATTGTGTGAATCTAATGACGAAATATTGAGATTAAAGGAGGAGATATATGATATTGAGGAAGATTGAACAACAGATAGGCAAAATGAAATTAATAAAATTAATAAATCAATCCGAAAAGAATACTTAAAGAAGATGGGAGGGAGTAAGGAAAATAATGATGTGGTAGAAGTTTTGGAGAAATTAGTAGAAAATAATTTTAACTTTTGAGAGCTAGACTGAAAAGAACAAACTATATTTGCAAATAAGTTTATTGAAAAAACACTTTGAAGTAACAATGAGTTTTTATCGAGTTTGAATGTTGATAATGAAGCTTACAAAGATTTTTTAAGAGAACTTTTTGACTTTGAAAAACTAGAGCATGAATTAAAAATTACTCTTGCAGATGGTAACGAAATAATCTTAGATATTAAAAAATGATTTCATTCATGAGAACATAATCAATTTTTGGATGTAGAAAACTTTAAAGAAACAAAAAACTTTCCGATATTTTTTGATATAAATTTAGAAAAAAATCCTCCAGAGATAATAGAATTGTTGGAACATAAAGAAAATGGACTTTTGAGTTGTGCTCAAAATCATGATGGAGTATTTGGCTCTTATTTCACAAAAAATTGAGAGATTTGTTTAGGTAACAACTATAAAATAAAATTGGAATGAGTAGATCTAACTGTAGATGAACTTGATTCTATGTTTAATAAAGATAAAGATGATTTAGAAATTTTATTGAAAAAGTTTTGACTTTGGGAAAAAACTAAAACACATTTTTATGAAATAACAAAAAATAAAGAACTATTAAAAAGCTTTGCTGACAATCCTCATAGTGGTTCCATTTTTGAAGAAATGTTAAAAAAATTAGATTTGGAGATAGAGTCAAAAAATCTAAAATTTGATTTGAATAATATTAATAAAATAAGTCACTTATATATTTTTTGAAAAAGTGATTTAGAGTCAGAAGTTGAAGGAGAACAGCAATCTACTTGAGTGATGGATAAAGAAAGTTTGTCAGGATTGTTAGGGTTAAACGAAATGCGTTGAACAGATACTGGTGAAAGTCTTGCTAGAGAGACTTTTGAAGATTTAGAAAACTACGCTTATGAAGAGGACCCTTATTATAATTTTGATGAAATAAAAAATAAATATAATTCATTGGATCAAGATTGAAAAAATAAATTTGAAGAAATTTTGGAACAGCTTTCTGATGAATCTGATGATGAGCCTACAAAAAACTTAACAAAAGAATTGTTAGATTATTTACACTGAACAGAAGATGACAATGAAAATAAGGAAGATGAGGAGACACCAAGAGAACATATAGAAGAAACAGAAGAAGAAAAGTTTATGAAAGAACGAGAGTCTTTAGCTTGATACGACTTTTATTGAGAAGAAGACAAAGGATTCCGTGTTGGTACTAGACTATTTATTAATACTGGAGGATCGAAATTACCACCAATGGATAAAAATGACTCCTTTTTTGAGTTTGAAATAGTGAGCATTTGATCAAGTACTTTTAATGTAAAAGTTGTATGAAATGAAATACAATCTGATTCAGTAGGACAGATTTTTACATTACCAAAAACGGCAGAACATTTAAGTAAAATAAAAAGTTCTGGAGAGGTTTTTAAAGTAGCTAAAATTGATGGAAATGATTGGGATACTTCGATCAAAAATATAATAAAATCTAATTTTTTCAAAAATCTTAATGTTTTTGGAGACAAAGAATGACAGGTAAAATTAAAAAATTGAAAACTTGTTAATAATAAATGAGAAGAAATACATTCTTTTGGTAGGTCGAATGCTATATGGGATTGAAATAAAAAAGGTAGACCATGACAAGCACGGGAACATACAACATATGAAATTAAAAATGTAAATAAATCTAAATGAACGGTTAAAGTTGCTTGTAATTTTGAATGACAAGATGAAAATGATTTGTCTAAATTTCTAAATTATAAATATGAAAATGAATTATCATTTGAAAAATTTATATTATTGATGGAATCAAAAGGACTTCGTGCTTATACAAAACAAGAATATGAAGATAGGGTAGTAGAGTATAATATAGATTGTAAAAAACATGAAAAAGTTGGTTATCCTCAAAAGGGTCTGCTTAAGTTTTACTCCTTGGCTGCCATAGGAGGAGCTTTAAAAAATGGTTTTAAAACTATACAAGATTGAATTAAAAAAGTACGCGAAGACCAAACAGAAGATTTTGAAAATTTTTTATATTCACAATGATGACTTAATTTATATAGTAAACTGTGATCTCTTACCTCTATCTTTGGGATATTTCCAACAATGTCAGAGGCATTTGATCGTGTACAGTTAGAATTTTATAATGAAAGAGAGAATAAAACCTGGAAAAAAATTGAAGTTCGATATAAAATGTTTGAATGAGATCCGCATTTTGCTAGTATGTGGTGAGATCAATTAGATAAGTTACTAACAACTCCATGATATGTTTGATGAGATAAAAATAGACACAAAGTAGCAGCAGCATTTTTGATACTAATGAAAAAAGATTGACCTTATGGTAGGAGCTGATTTTTGCAATACCTGTGAAAATGATATTGGATAGAAAAATTTTTATGAAAGGAACATTTGACTAGATTCAAAAATATGCAAGAAGAGAGAAAAAGACAGTTGGAGGAGTACAGCAGTATAGAGAGTGTACACTGGAGAAAGAAAAGACAGGCAGAATTAAATAGATTGGAGTTTGATTATATCGTATGAGTAATAGACGGTAGACAGCCATTCGTATCATTGAAAGATGAATTTTTGTGGGCTGGAATTTGGTCTAGAAAATTTGCTACTACACTAGATGAGCATTCTAATGCATATTTTACGAACTTCAAAAAAAGATCTGATGAAGTTTGAGAAATTGGATTTAGACAAGCAGAGCAAGAATATTTTAGAATGATTACGGCTGGTAGAATAAGTAAAGCATTACCATTTTTAAAGAGAGTGATGGAAGATGCACAAAGTAAAGACGAACAATCAAGAGCAAAAATGTATTTTATATGAGCTATATTGACATGATTAATTAAAAATGGTCAAGAAGATGGCATGATGAGTGAGTTCCGAGCTATTGCTAGAACTATGTGATTTTTACCATGAATATGGTGTAGAGACACGGATCAGGCAGATAAGCTACT
>Ga0209719_1000924_pt1 | contig 40020 bp, 45 predicted proteins | sample AD_JPNAS2_MetaG_FD_184421 | JGI IMG/M metagenome (GOLD analysis project Ga0209719, IMG submission 184421) | Active sludge microbial communities of municipal wastewater-treating anaerobic digesters from Japan - AD_JPNAS2_MetaG (SPAdes) (version 2) | ecosystem: Engineered > Bioreactor > Anaerobic...
AGGGATTGATCCCCGATCAATCCGCAAAATAACGGCTTTACCGCAATTTCTTTTACGGAATTTTTAAGAGTCTTTCACTGCGCCAGACGCGGATAATTCTGATTTTATGACCATCAAGGCGGTAAACAATCCGAAAGGGTGGATGGATAATTTCTCTTAAATTGGCAATGCCGAATTCCGGCACAATGCGTCCGCTTTCCGGAAAATCGGCAAGCCTTTCCATTTGAAAAATAATTTCACCCAGCAGTTTGTTGCCGACGTCCGGCACTTGCCGCTCTTGATACCATGCGCGGATGCCTTCAAGATCATCAAAGGCCGACGCCGCAAAAGTAATGGTTCTCTTTTTTTCGGGCATGGCTACTTTAGTCCCAGCCGTTTTTTAACTTCATTGAGGCTGATTTCCCGACCCTCTTCAATATCCATCAGGCCGCGAACGACGGCGCGCAGGAATCCCTGTTCCTCCGTCCTTTCCTCATAATCTTTTACCGATTGCACCACGGCGACACCCCGTCCACGGCTGGTCAAGAGCACAGGCCGACGGGTTTTATCCACCTGATTGACAATCCGTCCCGGATTGATCTTCAGATCGGTGATCGGAACGACATCTTCCGAATATTTGATATTGGTCTGCATAAAACCCTCCTCTACGATCTTTCAACGATGCTGATAATAGCACCGGTTAAACGACCTGTCAAAAACTTTCATGAAAAGATTATTCGGGGGCTCATTCCATGAATATTGTCATTTATAAGAATGCTGCGGGCCGAAAAATCAATTATATGCCATAACTGAACCATCACCGGATCGATAGGATGGTTCAACGGAAAGATCAACTGGCTTACGAACTCTACGATTTCACACCGGAAGCCCCGCGTCGCTTCGCTCCTGGGACAATTCAACTTACGCTTCGAACTTCGCAAAGCTCGTTCTTGGCGAGGTTCATTGAAATCGCCATCGTGGAAGGCGCATCTTGACCGTAGGAATCATTTCCTGAAAAAGAGATCCTCAATTGTATTGAAGGCAACAGCCTGGAAATGGATGGACGCTGTTGTTCCTGTTTAGCTGTTATCCATAAGAGTTTTTTTATTGTCCGGGCTTCTGAAGTATGAGCACCATGGAAGGTAGAGTAAGCTTCGAGTTAGGCCCCCGCTGTGTCCCCGGGGCCATGTAATCGCGCTCGACGAGCGAAACCTTGTCACCGGGCGGAACCACGAGCTCCGTATCTTTCACGGACAAGCAGAAGCCGTGGGTCAGCTCTTGCACTTTCTCGTCTTCACAGTTGCGGGTAAAATAGTAGATGTAGAGCTTATCCAAGTTATTGACTCCCGGGTACCACTCCGGCTTCACGCTGCCCTCGAGCTTCGAGCCGTCGACATTCTCTGCGCCCAGCCTTAGGCGGAAGTTGTTGACCCCCAGGCTGACGTAGCTTGCGTTTCCGGTCGCCGTACCCAGGGTTCCAATCACCGCATAGACTTCGCCGTTGTCAAACTCATAGCCGCCGCTGAATTGGTAAGTTGCGTCCTGCGTGTCCGCGAGACAGTCCATCCCAATGTTGTCGCACAGCGGTCCAACCAGATTGAACGGGGACGATTGCGTGTCGATAAAAGACCTGGCCTTGTCTGAGCAACCGGCAGTATCAATGCATGGCTGCCCCCATGCCTGGCTGACTTTCTGCACGAGCAAGTTGAGATCGTCCTTGAGGTCCGCTTCGGATACCGCCTTTCTCGGTTCGGGACTGTTGTCCTCCCATGCCGGATAAGGCTGAGGCGGGTGTGGTTGTGAGGTGCGGATCCGCAGAATTGACAGCGGTGGATTGTTCCTCCAGATATCCGAGGGAGTGCCCTCCTTGCCGCCGTCTTCCGGGAGAGAGTAACGAATTCCCGAAACGAAATCGTCGGCGTCTTCACCAAGACCAATCCTCATGTTCGCGGGTATGCCCTCGGTAAAGATTTCTTGATCAGCAACCGAAAGATTGTGCAGGATTCGTCGGATCTTCTGATCCATATACCGGTCGGGCGTGATGATGAAGTACCGGAACTGACCGAAGCTTCCGTCTGACTGCCTTTCAATGACCACGTTGTTTTTGCTGTCGCTCAGGCTGTCGAAAGTTAAAATGCGGTCCTGCGCGGGACGGCCAGGGACCGTGTGGAAGAAAACGTCTTTGGCGCCGATCCGGTTGATAAAATTGTACGTATCGTTGTCTGTTTTATAGGCGTCTTTGCGGGTGAACAGGTAGCTCTGCAACCCGAAATAGACGGCCTTCGGAGGCAGGAATCCGAAAATGACAATTGCTTCATTCGGGTCAAAACGGAAGCTTGTACTGCATCCCAACTTGGTCGAGCCAAAAGCGTTTTTGGTTGCCGGGTCAATGTACTCGTCCGGCCAGAAAGGTAAAACCGACATCACATAAGGCGCGGTGGGATTATTGAAATAGCAGGTTCCCATCACGTCAAAGGATTCCGGGCAGTCCTCGATCCTCCACAGCTGGAAATAGCCTTGGGCAACTTCAAAGCCGTCCATCTTCAATTCAGCCGTGAATTGATCGACGCTGATGCCGGCGGAATCGGTGTTTTTGTGATGACATGCCGAAATTATTCCCCCCATCATCAGTAAGACGATGATCTGAAAAAAAACGAGGATCTGTCGACGTGCAGCCATCAGAGTGCCTCCTAAAAATTTTCATATGGAGAATTGATAAGAACTTCTATTTTGCGGAAAACTATATTAAACGAACTAGTGTATGTCAAGGGGATTTTGGGACATGGGTGATGTATTGACAAATACGGGAGAGGCTGGTAAGCGAAACACATTGGGGTGTCAGGGTCTTTGGCCTTGTCTGAGATTATACCCGTTGAACCTGATCCGGATAATGCCGGCGGAGGGAGAAAAGAGCAACCCTTTAGGCCCTTTCTCCCGCGGTGGAGAAGGGGCTTTTTAATGAAATGGAAACAAGGAGATGAGGTATGAAATTGTCGGCATCGGACATTTATCAATCCGTTGAAGAAATCCGGGCCAAAAGCCCGTTGATCCACAACATCACCAATTACGTGGTCATGAACAACACGGCCAATGCGCTTTTGGCGATCGGCGCGTCGCCGGTCATGATCCATGCGGAGGAGGAAGTGGAAGACATGGCGGCGATCGCCTCCGCGCTGGTGATCAACATCGGGACGATCAGCCCCTCCTGGGTGCGCGGCATGTTCAAGGCGTCTGCGAAAGCGGTTTCCAAAGGTGTTCCCGTGGTGATCGATCCGGTCGGCGCAGGGGCGACGCCTTACAGAACCGGCACCGTTCGTGATCTGATCCGCGCCGGCCGGCCGACCATTATCCGGGGCAATGCATCGGAAATTCTTGCGCTGACGGATGACCGTCTGAAAACGAAGGGGGTGGACAGCACCGCCGCATCCGACGAGGCACTCCACGCCGCGCAAAGCATTGCCGATGCCTCTCAGTGCGCGGTTTGCGTCAGCGGCGCCGTGGACTATATCGTAGAAGGGAAGCGTCTGGTAAAAGTAGCCAACGGCCATCCGATGATGCCGAAAGTCACGGGGCTGGGCTGTACAGCCAGCGCGCTTTGCGGCGCTTTTGCGGCGGTGGATCAGGATCCGCTGACAGCGGCGGCCAAAGCCATGGCGGTCATGGGCATTGCCGGAGAGATCGCCGCCGAACAATCCTCCGGACCCGGCTCACTCCAGATGCATTTTATCGATGCGCTTTACCGTTTGGCCAAAGAGGACATTGAGCGCCGCCTGAAAGTGGAGGGCTAGCCATGCGCGGCATCTATCTGGTGACGGACCGCGGATTATGCCGCGGCAGATCTCTGCTGGAGGTAGTTCGAATGGCTGTTCAGGGCGGCGCGTCCTGCGTCCAGCTGCGGGAAAAGGACTTGCCCACGCGCGCTTTCGTGGAGGAAGCCCTTGCCGTAAAGAACATCCTTGCGCCTCACAGGGTTCCCCTGATGATCAATGACCGGATCGATGTAGCGCTGGCCTGCGGCGCGGACGGCATTCATGTCGGTCAGGAGGACATGCCGTACGAAACAGCCCGCCGCCTGATGGGGCCGAAAGCGATCATCGGCCTTTCCGTGGAAACCTGGGCGGACGTCGAAGCCAGCCGCGATCTGGATGTCGATTACCTGGGGGTCAGCCCCGTGTTTGCCACGCCGACCAAAACCGATACAAAGGAACCATGGGGACTTGAAGGGCTCAGAAAAATCAAGGCGTTCAGCCGTCACCCCCTGGTGGCCATCGGGGGAATCAGCCAGATCAATGCCCGGGAAGTGGCCGAAGCCGGCGCCGATTGCCTGGCTGTTGTTTCGGCCATCTGCTCGGCCGGGAATCCGGCTGAGGCAACCGCGAGACTGAAACATGCCTTTGATGTGGCGCTGCGCCTGAGGGATAATCATAAATAAAAATTTTCTTGACAAGCCCGGAGCGCTCGTTTATAGGGCTACGAAAGAAAAGGACGGTTTTTTCAATGAACAGACAGATGAACGCAAACAGCAATTCTTTTGGCTACTGGTTTTATTACGGTGCGTCGGTCTGCCTGTCGCTGGGAAGGACTTGGTAAGGTAACAAAACCAAAACAGCCATGGGTGGATCGAATGAGAGCCGCCCATGGCTTTTCTGTTTTTAAGGCCATGGCGGCAAAAGCCATGGCCTTTTTTTTCAAGGGGGATGTATGATTATTGTCATGAAGAGCCGCGCAACGGAAAAGCAGATCGAGAATGTGATCGCCTGGATTGAGTCGGTCGGATACAAGGCGCATCCGTCCAGCGGCGTGGAACGAACCATTATCGGGGCGGTCGGGGATCAGCGCGACAAAGCCGCGCTGAAGTATGCGGAAAACCTGCCGGGCGTTGAAAAAACCATGCCGATTTTGAAGCCTTACAAACTGGCCAGCCGGGAATTTCACGAAGAAGACAGCGTGGTCCGAGTGGGCGGCGTAGAGATCGGCGGACCGGAATTCGTGGTCATGGCGGGGCCCTGCGCCATCGAGAGCGAAGAACAGCTTCTGGAAAGCGCCTATGTCGTTAAAAAAGGCGGCGGCCGGATTTTGAGAGGCGGCGCCTTCAAGCCGCGCACGTCTCCTTACAGCTTCCAGGGCATGGAGGAGGAAGGATTGAAAGTCCTGGAGTCCGTGAGCGGAAAAACCGGCCTGCCGACGGTGACGGAAGTGGTCAATCCGGCGGATGTGGACCTGGTGGAATCCTATGCGGACATGCTGCAAATCGGCGCGCGCAATGTCCAGAATTTCGCGCTGCTCAAAAAAGTCGGCCACGCGAGGAAACCTGTTCTTCTGAAAAGGGGAATGATGACGACCATCGAGGAGCTGCTCATGTCCGCGGAGTATATCCTTTCTTCCGGCAATCCCAATGTGGTCCTCTGCGAGCGCGGCATCCGCACGTTCGAAACGGCAACGCGCAACACGCTGGACATCAGCGCCGTGCCGGTGCTAAAGAATCTTACGCATCTGCCGGTGGTGATCGATCCCAGCCACGCGGCGGGCAACTGGAAATATGTAATTCCTCTTTCCCGCGCGGCGCTGGCCGTAGGCGCGGACGGCATCATTGTGGAGGTGCATCCCGAGCCGGAAAAAGCGGTTTCCGACGGGGCGCAATCGCTCAAACCGGAAAAATTCTATCAGTTAATGGACGACGTGCGGGCCCTTGAGAAAGCCATGCGCGGATGATGCACTGGAGTGGATATGAAAACGCTGAAAGTTCATTTGGATAAAAAAGCACAATCGTCCCATGAAATTCGCATCGGACGGAATATTCTGGACCGGATGGTTCTGCTGCTCGCGAAAAACCACAAGGCTTCGCGCTATGGAATCATTACAGACCATCATGTGAATCGCCTGTATGGGAAAGCGCTGCTGGAAGCCATGTCCGGCGCAGGATTGAACGCCTTCCTTCTGGAAATTCCGGCGGGAGAAGCTTCCAAGACGATTGCGGCCGCGATGGATCTCGCCGGACGTCTTCTGGAAGCGGGCGCCGACCGGGGGACGCTGCTGATCGCGCTGGGCGGCGGCGTGGTGGGCGACCTGACGGGCTTTGTCGCGTCGGTCTATATGCGGTCGGTCCCGTATGTTCAGATTCCGACGACGCTGGTCGGTCAGGTGGACAGCGCCATCGGCGGGAAAACGGCGGTGGATCTTCCGCAGGGGAAGAACCTGCTCGGGACTTTTTATCAGCCGAGGGCGGTGTTTGCGGATTTGCGGTTTCTTGATACGCTGCCGGAGCGGGAATTCGCCAACGGTCTGGCCGAAATCATCAAGTACGGCATCATTGACGATGAAAAATTGTTTCAGCGTCTGGAAGAGGATATGGAATCGGTCAGGCACAGGGATCCGGAGCGGCTGTCGGCTCTGGTCGAAACCTGCTGCCGGATCAAGAAATCGATCGTCGAGATGGATGAGCGGGAGCAGGGGCTGAGAAGAATCCTGAATTTCGGCCACACGCTGGGGCATGCCCTGGAGACCGCCTCCGGTTACACGCTGTCGCATGGCGAAGGCGTGGCGCTGGGCATGATTGCGGCGGCCCGGCTGTCGGTCAAAATGAAATATCTGCCGGAAAGCGACGAAAAACGGGTAGAAAAGGTCATTGCCGGCGCGGGGCTTCCCGTGAGAATCGATCCTTCCCTTGATGCGAAAGCTGTCATGGACGGCCTCAAGATGGACAAAAAGAAAAGAAATAATGTGGTCCATTTTGTCCTGATCCGGAAAATCGGCATGCCGTTTGTCAACGGCGGCATCGAGGACGAAACGATCCGCGGCGTTCTGGAGGACATGAAAGCATGAAGAAACCGCTGGAGAGCCTAAGGGAAGAGATGAGAAAAAAGGATCGGGATATTGTCCGGCTGCTCAATGAACGCTCGGAAATATCCATGAAGATTGGCCGGGTGAAGGGGCAGGCCGGTTTTTCGGTTTACGATCCGGCGCAGGAAGCCAAAGTGATCCGGTACCTGCGTGAACTGAACGGCGGCCCGCTGTCGGACAGTCAGGTCACGTCCATTTTCCGGGAGATCCTCTCGGCCTCCCGCGATTTGCAGAGGCCAACGCGCGTCGCCTACCTGGGGCCGGAGGCGTCTTTCAGCCATCAGGCTTCGCTTTTGCATTTCGGCTCCTCCTGCCAATTCTTTCCGCAGCAGGACATTGCGCGGGTTTTCGATGAAGTGGAAAAGGGAGAGGTGGAATGGGGCGTCGTTCCCGTAGAAAATTCACTGGAAGGTTCAGTCAATGTCACGCTGGACCGGCTGGTGCTGACGCCGCTTGCCCTTCAGGCGGAGATTGATCTGCGCATCAGCCAGTGCCTGATTTCACAAGCGAAAAGCCTGAAAGGCATCCAAAAGGTCTATTCGCATCCGCAGGCGCTGGCGCAGTGCCGGTCTTGGCTTCGCGCGCATCTGCCCGACGCCGCAACGGGTGAAATGGAAAGCACAACGGCCGCCGTTCAAATGGTGCGGGGGAAAAAAACGGCGGCAGCCATCGGAAGTGAGCCTGCGGCTTCCGCCTACGGTTTGAACCTGCTCGCGCGAAGCATCGAGGACCATTCCTCCAACACGACGCGTTTTCTGGTGATCGGCCGGGGCGAGACAGCGCCTGCCGGCGATGACAAAACCTCGATTATTTTCGCCGCGCCGGATGTTCCCGGGGCGCTGCACCGGGCGCTGGCGTGTTTCGCGAAGCGAAAGATCAATCTGGCCAAGATCGAGTCGCATCCAGTGAAGGAAAGGCTGTGGGAATATTTCTTTTTTGTGGATATGATCGGTCATCTGCAGGACCGGTCGGTGAAAAACTGCCTCAAGGAATTGAAAAACAAAACCGTATATCTGAAAACACTGGGGTCCTATCCGCGGGCCAAGAGTGAAAAATGATCTGCATACCCGTCATGGAACCGACGCAGCGGGAAGCTCTCCGGGCGGCGGCAAAAAGCGCCGTCCTGGCCGACGTGATCGAATTGCGCATGGATTGGATCGCGGACGGAGACGTGTCGGAGTTGATCAGCGCAGCAAGGCGCGCGTCCGCAGGCGTCAAAGTCATCGTGACGTGCCGCAGGAGAGAAGAGTTTTTGCTTGCACAGGAAAACCTCCCGGCCCTTCCCGCGAAAGAAAGAACCGGAGCGGCCAAAATGAAACTGCTTGAAAAGGCTGTTTTATCCGGCGCGGATTTCATTGATATCGAGCTTGCGGAAGGGGCAAGAGCCATCTCCAGAATGCGATCCCTGTGCCACAAGCGGCCAAATCCCGCGCGGCTGATCGTTTCCTGGCACGACCCGTTCAAAACCCCGTCGCTAAACGGGTTGAAGAAAATATTTGATGCCTGTGTGCAGGCCGGCGCAGATATCGTGAAGATGGTCCCGTATGCCCGAAGCCTGTCTGATAACGCCGCCGTACTGAGCCTGATGGATTACGCGAAAGATCAGGGGCGGGAAATCATCGCCATGTGCATGGGCGAGAAGGGTCAGATCAGCCGGATTCTGGCGCCGTCGCGGGGAAGCTTCCTGGGCTTCGCCGTCTTGCCGGGCGGACGGCCCTCCGCGCCCGGCCAGTTGACGCTCAGGGAGATGAGGGCTTTTCAGAAACTTTTGTCCGGCCGTCAACGATTTTTTGAGCCGCCGCAGGGGGATCTCCATTTTGTTCTTCTGGGAAACCCCGTTCGCCAGAGTTTGTCGCCGTTGATGCATCAGGCGGCTTTCCGGACAATGGGCATCAACGCTTCTTACAGTGCCTTTTGCGTCACCGATCTGGCCGCCGCTGTAGCCGGCATTCGGGCAATGAACATACAGGGGGCATCGGTTACGATTCCGTTCAAAACGGCGGTTATGGACTTTCTGGACGAAATCGACGCGGATGCGGCAGCCGTGGGAGCGGTCAACACGATCGTGAATGATCACGGCCGCCTGATTGGCCATAATACCGACTGGTCTGCCCTGATGGATGCGTTGCGTGAGGAAACGCAGCTGAAGGGCAAAAAATTTATCATTCTGGGGGCGGGCGGAACAGCGCGGGCCGCCGCGTATGGAATTACAAAAGAAGGCGGACGGCCGATCATTGTGAATCGGACGCCGGAGAAGGGCAGGAAACTGGCCGACCGGTTCGATTGTCCGTTTTATCCCTTGATGGAAATCGGCAAAGTCCGGGCTTTCGGCCTCATCAATACAACGCCGGTGGGCATGTTTCCGGATTCTCATTCATCGCCGGTCGATTCGTCCATCCTGAACGGCTTCCGTATCGTGGCGGATGTCATTTATAACCCCCTGAAGACCGGATTGATTCGCGATGCGGAGGCGAAAGGGTGCAGGGTTGTCCCCGGGCTGGAGATGTTTGTCCGCCAGGGAGCGCGGCAGTTGAACTTATGGACGGGCAGAAAAGCTCCCCTGGCCGTGATGAGAAACGCAGTCAGGGAAAGGTTGATGAGGCATGAATTCTAAAACAAACCTGCCGGAAAATGTTTCAAGCGTGGAGGTGCCCGGATCAAAGAGTCTGACGCAGCGGGCTTTGATTGCCGCCGCGCTGGCCACTGGAGAGTCGTTGCTCCGGGGCGCTCTCATTGCGGAGGACACCCTGCGCCTGATGGAAGGTCTGAAGCTGCTGGGTGCGAGGCTGGAACAGGATGTAAGCGGCATAAGGGTTATCGGAACCGGCGGAGTGATTGCCAATCCGGACCGTGAAATATTTTTGGGAAACAACGGCACGGCGCTGCGGTTTTTAACGGCGCTGGTTTGTCTGGGACGCGGTATGTATGTTCTGACCGGGGAGCCGCGTCTGCTGGAAAGGCCGGTTGGCCCTCTGGTGGATGCTCTGAAGGACATGGGCGTGAAAATCAACTGTCGAAATAATTGTCCGCCGGTGACGGTATCGGCCAACGGACTGAAGGGCGGGCAAATTGCACTGACGGACATCGAGAGCTCCCAATATGTTTCAGCGCTTTTGCTTTGCGCTCCCTGCACAGCCAAGGGGATCGAACTTTCCCTCACGGGAAATATCGTTTCCGCGCCCTACATTGATTTAACCGTCGGCGTCATGAAGGATTTCGGCGCGAAAATTACGCAAACAGACCGCCAACTATACAGGGTCGGAACGCAGCCGATTTATTCGGGACGGATTTACGATGTGGAAGGAGATGCCTCCAGCGCCTCCTATTTTTTCCTGGCGGCAGCCCTTTTGAGAAGGCCGGTCCGCGTTTACGGTATTCGCCGGGACTCCGCCCAGGGGGACATCGGCCTGCTGGACGTTCTGGAGAAACTGGGCTGCCGAATCGAAAGCGGTGAGGCGTGGGTGGAAGTCAGCGCGCCCGGCGGCCTTGCCGCGGGCGATGTGACGCTGGACATGGGAAATATGCCGGACATGGTGCCGACGGTCGGAGTTCTGGCGGCGTATCGCAGGGGGAAAACGGTGATTACCAATGCCGCCCATCTGAGAATCAAGGAAAGCAACCGCCTGGCTGCGATGGCAAGCGAGCTTGGCCGGATGGGGATCGCCGCGTCCGAACGGCCGGATGGTTTGACGATCGAGGGCGGCTCGCCTGTCGCGGCGAACATTGAAACATACAACGACCACCGCATCGCGATGAGCTTTGCCGTTGCGGGGCTGGTTACGCCGGGGATCAGAATCGCCGACAAAAAATGCGTGGAAAAATCTTTTCCGGGTTTCTGGCGGGAGCTGGCCAAATTATGAAAATCATCCTGATTGGCTGCCGCGCGTCCGGAAAATCCACGGTGGGCAGGCTTTTGTCGCGAAAACTCGGCATTCCCTTTGTGGACGCAGACCGGCTTATAGAAAAAACGGCGGGGATGTCCATCGCGGAAATAGTCGCGCTGAAAGGCTGGCAGGAATTCCGGCGGAGAGAAACGCAAATACTGGCTTCTCTTCAGGAGCCGACGGTTTGCGTCCTGGCGACCGGCGGAGGAGCGGTTTTGACAGATGAAAACAGAAAGCTGCTGAAAAAAACGGGCGTCGTGATTTACCTGAAAGCGGACCTGCCGGATGTTGTGGAGCGGCTGCGGCGCGATGTGAAACACGCGAACAGCCGTCCGCCGCTCGCCGCGGGAGATCTGATCGAAGAGACCCGCGTCGTTTTGGCAGAGCGCACTCCCCTTTACGAGGCAACCGCCGATTACACGGTGGACACTCGAAACAAAAATATCGTACAGGTGGCGGAAGAGATTAACCGGCAGCTTTTGAAGGCGGGCATCGTCTCCGAAATTAAAACGTTGAAAAAGAAGACGATCCCATAACGATTGTTGGAGGATGTATGTCAGGCAATACGTGGGGAACCTTGTTTTGCACAACGACGTGGGGGGAGTCGCACGGCCCAGCGCTGGGCGCGGTCATTGACGGCTGTCCGGCCGGGATCGAACTGGCTGTCGAAGAGATTCAGCGGGAGCTGGATCGCCGCAGGCCTTCCGCGTCAGCGGCTTCCACGTCCCGCGCCGAAAAAGACCGGGTGGAAATTTTGTCCGGCGTTTTCGAGGGTCAAACCACCGGCACGCCGATTTCTCTTCTGGTGGCAAATGCCGACGCGCAATCTTCGCACTACGAGGATTTGAAAGACGTATTTCGTCCCGGCCACGGGGACTACACGTACTGGAAAAAATACGGCATGCGGGACTGGCGGGGAGGAGGTCGTGCTTCGGGGCGCGAAACCGTCGCCCGCGTTGCGGCGGGGGCCGTGGCCCGGAAAGTGGTCCGGGCCGCCGGCATGGAAGTGACCGCCTATACTCACAGCATCGGCGGCATTGAGATTTCTTCGAAGGCTCTGAAGCAGGATCCGCACTGGCTGGAAAAAGTTCGGGAGAACTCCCTGTATTGTCCGGATTCGCAGGCGTCGGCGGCAATGGAGGAGCGACTGTCCGCCGTTCGGAAGGAAGGGGATACGCTGGGAGGCGTTGTGGAGATTCTTGTCCGGGGATGCCCGGCCGGTTTGGGGGAGCCGGTTTTTGACAAGATGGACGCGGATCTGGCCAAAGCCCTGATGAGCATCGGAACGGTGAAGGCCGTGGAAGTGGGAGACGGCTGTGAAGTCGCGTCAAAAAAAGGGTCCGAGGTCAACGATCCGATGGATGCCGAAGGCTTTGTCAAAAATTCCGCGGGCGGAATCCTCGCGGGCATCACCACCGGCCAGGACATTGTCTTCCGGGTGTACTGCAAACCCATCCCCTCCATCGCACTGCCGCAGCAGACGGTGGACGAAAGCGGCCGGCAGCGTTCGATTCAGGTCGTCGGCAGACACGATGTTTGCGTCATTCCGAGGATCGTTCCGGTTTGCGAAGCGATGGTTCTGCTGGCGCTGGCGGACCACTGGCTTCGGCGGAAAGCGGGTGTCCGATGAAGAAAATGGCGGCGGGCATTATCGGCGGCACGCACGGCATGGGCCGCTGGCTGGCCGGTCTGCTTCGTGAGCAGGGCTTTGCCGTTCGCGTGGCGGGCAGAGAAACCAAAACCACGGCGGCGGATCTGGCCGACCGGTGCGACGTGGTGGTGGTTGCCGTTCCGATTGCGGCGACGGCGGACGTCATTCGGGAAGTCGGACCGAAAGTGAAGAAAGGCCGGCTGCTGATGGATTTGACGTCGCTGAAAGCGGAGCCGGTGGCGCTGATGCTCGCTCATTCCGAGGCGGATGTCGTCGGCTGCCATCCGCTGTTCGGCCCGTCGGTCAACGAGCCTGCCGGACATCCCATCGTTCTGTGCCGGGGGCGGGGCGATGACGGCCATGTTTTGATGAAGGACGTTTTTGGAAAAGCCGGTTATCCGGTTCTGGAGACAACGCCCGAGGCGCATGACAAGATGATGTCGATCATTCAGGCCCTCAACCATTTCAATACCATCGCGTTGGGCATGGCGGTTGCCGAAGCTGGAATTCCTTTTTCGGAGCTGCAGCCGTTTTCCACGCCGATGTTTAAAACCAAAATGGAGATGGTGCAAAAGGTGTTTACCGAAACGCCGGGGCTTTACGCAGACATTCTTGCCGGGAATCCCCGCACGAAAAAGATCATGGCGTCCTACGCACGCGTCGTGCGGAAGATTCGCGCCCTGATGGACGCAGGCGACGCCGCCGGCCTCAAGAAGATGATGGAGGATACGGCAAAAACGCTGTTCTGAGACGGTCCGGACGGGAGATTTTCTTTTGATTTTTGAGACAGATGGTGTATTTTGTTCACACTGCATAACGTTTTAATCAAAGGAGCGCCCGTCTTTTATGGATCAAAAAATCGATCAAGTTGCGAAGCTGGCGGCGAAAGCCGGAAAAATTGCCGTTTTCACCGGCGCGGGCATCAGCACGGAATCCGGCATTCCTGATTTTCGCGGCCCCGGAGGGCTCTGGACCAAGTACGATCCGGATGATTTCACCATCGATAAATTTCTGGGATCTCACGCAACTCGCAAAAAAATGTGGCAGCGCCTGCGGGAAGGCGGCCTGATGGAAGACGCGCAGCCCAACGCGGCTCATTATGCCGTGGTGGAGCTGGAGAAGATGGGCAAACTGCTGTCTTTAGTCACGCAGAATGTGGACAATCTGCATCAGAAGGCGGGGAGTTCGCCCGCGCTGATCCGGGAATTGCACGGCAACATGCAGAGGCTGGTTTGCCTGAACTGCCGTGAGAGCTACCCGATTGCCCTGGTCAAGGAAAAATATGCCGGTTCCGACGATGTGCCGACCTGCGATTACTGCCGGGGCATCCTCAAGCCCGATGTGATTTTCTTCGGGGAGGCCCTGCCTCAGCAGACGCTGGCTCAGGCGATGCGGGAAGCGGAAGACTGCGATTTGATGATCGTGATCGGCTCGTCGCTGGTGGTTTACCCCGCCGCCTATGTTCCGGTTCATGCCAGGCAGGCGGGGGCTGATCTGGTGATCATCAATAAGGGCGAAACCGAACAGGATCACATCGCCGACGTTCGCATTGACGCCCCGGCCGGGGAGGTCATGACGAAAATATTGAATAGGCTAAAGGCGATAGGCTAAAGGCTGTTTTGAGGGGCGCTGTGCGCCCGTTCCTTTTGACCTTCAGTCTTCAGCCTTCAGTCTAACCGCCTGAGGATTCTTATGTGCCTGATCCTTTTTGCCTATCATGTGCATCCCGCATACCGCCTGATCCTGGCGGCCAACCGCGATGAATTCTACGACCGGCCTTCCGCGCCGGCGGATTTCTGGAACAGTCATCCGCAGATGCTGGCGGGGATGGATTTAAAAGAAAAAGGAACATGGCTGGGCGTCACGAAAGAAGGCAAATTCGCCGCCATTACCAATTATCGCGATCCCGCTTCCTGGAAAGCGGACGCGCCGTCCCGCGGCAAGCTGGTCAGCCGGTATCTGACCGGATCTGCCGGCCCCGAAAAATATCTACGGAATGTTGTCAAAAAAGCCGACATTTACAATGGGTTTAACCTTCTTTTGGGCGACGGCGCGGACCTCTTTGTGTATTCCAACCGGGGGAACATCCAAAAACTTTCTCCCGGGATTTACGGCTTGAGCAACGAGCTCCTCGATGCGCCCTGGCCCAAGGTTCGGCGCGGCAAAAAATTATTGAAGAAAGCCCTGGCCCAGAAAGGAACAGAACTGGAAGAGGCGCTGTTTGAGCTTCTTTCGGACCGGGCCGCGCCACCCGACCGGAATCTGCCGGACACGGGCATCGGCCTCGAGTGGGAGAGGCTGCTCTCGACGATGTTTATCAAAAGCCCCGTTTACGGCACGCGCTCTTCAACGCTGCTCTTCATCGGGAAAAACAGGCGGGTTAAACTGATAGAAAAAATTTACAACGGCGAGGAAGAGCCCTGGCTGGTCAGCCGGTTTGCGTTTCCCGTGGAGGGCCGGACATGAAAGGAGGTCGCCCCATGAAGGTGGTTTATTCGGAGGAATACAAACAGGTTTACTCGTATGACCCCGCATCCAACCCCGGAAGGATCGAATCCATCGAATTCGCGCTGGCGGGGAAAGTGGACTACGTGGAGCCGCGGCCCGCCACGGAAGAAGAGATCCGCGCCGTGCACACGCCGAATCACATCGCACAGGTCCGGCGCGAGGGCGTTTACGACATCGCCGCGCTTGCCGCGGGCGGCGCGATCAGGGCCGCGGAAATCGGACGGTCCGAGCCTTGCTTTGCCGTGATCCGTCCTCCGGGGCATCATGCCTCGTCCGACAGCGCCTGGGGGTTCTGCTACTTCAACAACATGGCCATCGCCCTGACCTCGCTCAAACGGCAAAATAAACTGCAAAAAGCCTTTATTCTGGATTTCGACCTGCATGTAGGCGACGGCAACATCAATATTCTCGGCAAGACAGGGTATGTGACCATCCTCAATCCCGGCGGACTGGATCGCAATGAGTACCTGAAAACCGTCGCGAACGCTCTGGAAAAAACCGACGCGGACATGATCGCCATTTCAGCCGGGTTTGACAATCACGAAGCCGACTGGGGAGGGCTTTTGGCGACGGAGGACTACACGACCATGGGAAGGCTGGTGCGTGAAGCGGCCCTTCGCAATCAGGGCGGCTGCTTCGGCATTCTCGAAGGCGGCTACAATCATGCCGTCCTTGGGAAAAACGTCCTGGCATTCATTGAAGGTCTGAGCGGCTGACTTTGTTGTCATTATTCCTTTGACACAAAAGCTGCAATCTCTTATACTTCGACTCAAATTCTACAGTATTCATGAAACTTATCGGGACATGATGACCATTATCGCGCTGGTAATCTTTTATCTTTTATTTCCTGTGTTTGCCGTTTATATGGCCAGGAAAAATGCTGTCTGCAGCAAACTCGGCGCCGTCGTGATCTGTTACATTTGCGGAATCGTCATCGGCAATGTCGGAGTGCTTCCCGCGAATCTTGGTTCCATTCAAAATCCCCTGATGCTGATTACAATCAGCCTGGCTCTGCCGCTGATGTTTTTCTCCATTGACGTACGCCGCTGGAGCAGACTTGCCGGCAAGTCGCTCCTTTCCTTCGGCTTGCAGACCCTGGCGATACTGATGGTGGCCGTTTTGGGTTTTTTTATTTTCCACGGCCGGGTGGGTGAAGAAACATGGAAACTGGCCGGCATGTTTGTGGGGCTTTATACGGGCGGCACGGTGAACCTGGGCGCCATCGCCACGGCACTGCGCACGGATTCGACCCTGTACCTGGCTGCTCACACATCCGACGTTGTCGTATCCTCGGTCTATTTGCTTTTTCTGATGACCGTCGGGCAGCGGATTTTGCTCAAAATTTTACCCGCTTTCCGGCCGGCCGGCTTTGCGTCGCCTGACGAAAATCCGGATTTCGATTCTTATGCCGGCATTTTTGAAAAGAAAACATTTGTTCCGCTCCTGGGCGCTTTGGGAATTTCCCTGCTCATTTTTATGACGGGAGGCTTGTTTTTTCTTGTGTGGCATGAGGACATTGCTTTTGTCGCGGCCATCCTTGCCATATGCACGCTGGGGATCGCTTTTTCGTTTGTTCCCCGAGTCCGGAATATAAAAATGACCTATCAGGCAGGCAATTATTTCATTCTGATCTTCTGTCTTGTGGTAAGCTCCATGGCGGACTTCAACCGTCTTGTGTCCACTGCTCCGATCATGCTGGTTTATGTCACATTCACCATATTGGTCTGTCTTGCGCTGCATGTGGCATTGGCGAAAATATTCAGGATCGACGCGGACACCGTGATCATCACCTCCGTTGCGGGAATTTGCTCGCCTCCGCTCGTTCCGATGGTCGCCTCGGCTTTGAAGAACAAGGAAATCGTGCTTTCCGGGGTCATCACCGGCATCATCGGCTGGGTCATCGGAACCTACCTCGGAATATCGCTGTCTTATATTTTGCGCGGAATAGGCGCTTAATCGGTATATTTTATGATGGGAGGCTACAATGAAGCTTTATAAGTTCACTGAATCGTACCGGCTTTTCGAGGAAGCGCAGCAATACGTTCCCAACGGCATTTACGGCCCCCGCACCCCGGCCTTTCTCACCTTCGGGTCCTATCCCGCCTTTATTCGGCGCGGAGAGGGATGCCGGATCTGGGATGTGGACGGAAACGAATACATCGATTACATGTGTTCATTCGGGACCAATCTTCTGGGGTTGAAGCACCCGAAGATCGACGCGGCGGCGAAAAAACAGTGGGAAAATGCGGACTGCTTCACGCTTCCGTCCGATCTGTGGCTTCCGCTGGCGAAAAAAATCGCAGGAACGATCCATGGCGCGGACTGGTGCGTTTTCGGAAAAAACGGCTCCGATGTGACGTCGTACGCAATCACGCTGGCCCGGATTTTCACCGGGAAGCAGGACATTCTGCTGGCGCACGGGTCTTACCACGGATCCCACTTCTGGTGTCAGCCCCACGGCCAGGGGGTTCCGGAAGAATGGAAGACGCACGTCCATTACTTTGAATACAACAACGCCAAAGACCTGGAGCGCGTTGTCTCGGAGCACGAAGGCGCCGTTGCCGGCATCATGCTGACGCCGCACCGGCACGATTCCATGAGGGACCAGGAGCTGCCGGCAAAGGAATTCGTGGACGCCGTCAACGCCCTGGCGAAAAAGCACCGGTTTCTGATCCTTGTCGATGATGTCCGCTGCGGTTTCCGCCTTGAACTGGCGGGAAGCTCCATGCATTACGGATTCAACGCCGATATCCAGTGCTTCGGCAAGGCGATGGCCAACGGATACGCTATTTCCGTGGCGGCCGCGCGCAAAGAAATGATGGATGCGGCGAAAACCATTTTTTTTACCGGCACACATTACTTCTCGGGCGTTCCCTTTGCCGCGGCGCTGGCCTGCATCGACGAGATTCAGGCTTCAGGCGCCATCGAGTACATTCGCAAAACGGGGACGCAGCTCATGGACGGCCTTCGCCAGGCCGCGAACGCGGCGGGCCTGCAGGTCAGCGTCACCGGTCCCCCGGCCATGCCCTACATGACCTTTGCCGACGATCCCCTTTTTGAAAAAAACCGGTTTTTCTGCGGTGAGGCGGCCCGCCGCGGCATCTTTTTCCATCCGCACCACAACTGGTTTGTCTGCGCGGCCATGACGGAATCGGATATTCTCAGGACCATTGATGTGGCCTCCGAGTGTTTCAAACTTGCAAAAGAAAAGTTTGGAGGCTGATATGAAATGGTATCATGTCGGAATCAAAGCCGCCAAAAGTGAGGCATCCGTCCGATTTTACCGGGACATTCTGGGTCTGGAAGTGATCGATCGGGTGGAAATCTGGGGAAAACAATTCAATTTCGTGGGAAATGACACCATTTCCATCGAGATTGAGCAGGCCAATCCCGGCGACACCCCATCAGATCCTTCTTCCATGACCGGTCTCAATCATTTCAGCCTGGTCGTGGACGATATTCATGCATTAGTGGAGCAAGCCCGCAAAAAAGGCGCCGGCGTCCTGATGGATCCGTTTTATCCCCGGCCGGACCGCCTCACGACCTTTATCCGGGATCCCGACGGTGTGATGATCCAGCTGATTCAATTTGTTTCAAAAGACCCGGCCGGAGGGTAAACCGGGAAGGATCAGGCGTTTTTCGGTGATAAATATAAATGAAAAATTATATTGACATACATTAAGTGATTGATTATAGAAGCATTGGTCACAATGTGTCAGTAAATTCGAAAGTTTTTAATTGTTTGTTTGGAATATGGGCGGGTTGGCCTGATTAAACAAAGTTCGAGTGCAATTCAAAATACGTTTATTTTAAGGAGAAAGATTATGAAAAAATTCGCTTCATTGGTTGTTGTCCTGCTGGTGATGTTGCTGGTCTCCACAGGCAACGCGCAGGTGAGGTCCGGGTCTTTTACGGTTGCGCCGACCTTGGGCATGTATGTGTTTGAAGGCAACGAAGACATGGATAGGGCAATGCCGCTGGTCGGGATGCGCCTTGGCTACAATTTCAACAAATATCTCGGCGTCGAAGGTTTTGTCCATTATGCCAAGACAGATAACAACGCCTGGTCTCCCAAGCAGAATGTGGATTTCACGGGATACGGCGCAGAGGTTATTTTCAATCTTCTGCCGAATCAGGCGCTGGTGCCTTTCCTGGCGGCCGGTGTTGGCGGCGTTCACTATTCCTACGGTGTATTCGAGGATGATTCAGATTACGGGACCGACAATTACAAAAAAGACAAGCTGGCTTTTGATTATGGCTACGGTTTGAAGTGGTTCCTGTCGGATTGGTTCGCGCTTCGCCTTGACATTCGCCATGTGCTGCCGATCGAAAAGCTTCACAACAACATGCTCGTATCTCTCGGTTTGAATTTTGCTTTTGGAGGCGCCAAAAAAGCAGTTGCAACGCCTGTTTCCGCAGCCGAGCCGGTTATGGAAGAAGCAAAACCCCAGGCGGAGGCCGCACCGGTAGTTGAAGAGGCGAAACCCGCCGTCGCGGCGGCAGCCCCCGTGGTTACCGAGGAAGTCGTGAGACCCCAGCCCAGGACTCAGGTGCGCGAAGAAGTCGATGAGATGGGAAGAGCTACGCTGGAGGTCCTGTTTGATTTCGACAAGGCCACCATCAAAAAGAATTACACCAAGGATATCGACCACATGGTTGGTGTCATGAAAGAACATTCTGACGTGAATCTCACCATCGAAGGCCATACGGACAATGTGGGCAAGGCCGAGTACAATAAGAATCTTTCCCAGAAACGCGCGGAAGCCGTTAAGAATTACATGGTTGAAAAAGGCGGCATTGACGCCCAGCGTCTGAACGCCGTCGGATACGGCCAGGAAAAACCCGTTGCTTCCAACAAGACCAAAGCGGGGCGCGCAAAGAATCGCCGCGTGGAAGCGGCCGTCGATTATAAGAAATAGCAGATGATGAAGTCTTTCGTCTGAAAGGCTTTCGGTTCCAATGAGGCCCCCCCGGTTTTGCCGGGGGGGCTTTCTTTATTGGGAAACCGGGTTTGGCGCACCCGGCGGGGGACCATTTTTTTCAGGCTGGATGTGAGAGATCCTTGATAAATCATCATAAATGTATTAAATTTCACAAGCAATTTTATCAGGACCGCTTTCATTGCCGCTCGTGGACGAGGGATGACCGGATTGGCCGGGGCATGGAAGAATGAAGAAAGGAGCAGACATGAAAAGGATCCATTTGGTTTTATATTTTTTTCTGATCGTTTTTCTGCTTGCGGGCTGCGCGAAAGGTCCGTCCGTTACCAAAAAAGAAGAGCCGAAACTCAAAGAAACTCCCCCGGCCCCGGTCGTTGTGAAAAAACCCCCCGTTGCCCCGCCTCCTCCAGCTCCCGCCATCGAAAAACTGCCCGAAATTGCGCGAAGCATTCCGGACAGCAAGGTATGGGTGCGCTATGGAAAAACCAAGATGGGAGAAAACTATTACAATAAAACCAATATTACCAGATCCTCCGATGTGGCAACCGTTAACGTTTACAGAGTCGTAACGGATTCTTGCAGGAAGCAGATGGTTGAAGAAGTCAGGAAATACAACCCGAAGAAATCCATCAAGTATCATTACTACGAACATGATGTCCGCGTGGATGAGATTGATTGCAGGAATCAAAAATGGCGGGTGAAAGAGCTGATCCATTACGACGAAAAGGGAAAGGTTCTGGATCATCACACCTACGAAAATGAACCCTGGGAAAAAATTAAATTTGTAACGGATCATCATACGCTGCAGAAAAGCATTTGCGTCGCCGAGGAAAAGCCCGCCGCAAAAAAGCCCGCAGCAAAGAAGAAAAAGAAGTGATCTGATCGTCAGCCGTTTTCAGAAGGTTTGCGCTTTGTCTCTTCCGTTTTTGCCCCGACGGTTTTTTTCCGAAGCAGAGCGCCGGTCGGCGCCGGGAAGGGAAGGGGAACGCGAATGAGGTTTCCCGCGTGGGCCCGGTCGATTGGGCTTCCCCGGTCATCCGTCATCGGCTGGGCGGAGACGGGCAGGGTTTCCTCCATAAGCAGCAATTCCATCTCTTCGCCCGCCTGCAGGAAATTGCGGACTTCCATCCGCATTTGTTTCCTGATGCCGTCATAGCCGACCACCATCCCCGCCGGTTCATGCGTCTGAATGTTTTTGACATCCGGACTGGATTCATTGATCTTTTCTTCGGCAAAGGCGAATCCGGTCGTGTAGCCCCGGTGAGAGACGGTTTTGAGCTCTTCGATCCACCGCGGATCGCAGCGGTAGGCTTCTTTGTCACGGCAAAGGGCGTCAAGCGCCTGCCGGTAGGTTCGGGTCACGACGGCTGCATAATAGGCGGATTTCATTCTTCCCTCAATCTTGACGCCGGCGACGCCGGTCGCCAGGACCTCGGGCAGATGCTCCAGCAGACATAAATCTTTTGAACTCAAAAGATACGAGAACCGTTCGTCTTCTTCCACCACAATAGGATCTTCCGGGCGGGTGGATTCCGAAAGCCGGTACTCCCAGCGGCAGGGTTGGGTGCAGTCTCCCTCGTTGGCGCTCCTGCGGTTTCGCCAGGCCGACAGATAACAGCGTCCGGAATAGGCCATGCACATTGCGCCGTGGATGAAAATCTCCAGCTCCACATCGGGGAGAGCCGAGGCGATTTCCTCCACTTCCCCAAGGGGAAGCTCCCGTGCGAGAATGATCCGGCTCACGCCCAGGTCACGCCAGAAGCGGACCGCGTCGGCATTGGTGGTGTTGGCTTGTGTGCTGAGATGAAGCGGAATCTGCGGAACAGTCCTTCGGGCCAGCCGGATCAGGCCCGGGTCGCTGACGATCAGCGCGTCCACCCCCGTTGCGGCCACATCCGGAAGATGCAGCCGGGCTTGCTTCAGATCGGCATTGCGGGCAAACGTGTTGACGGCGGCATAGACCCGGATGCCTTGAGCGTGCGCTTCGGAAACACCCGAGGCCAGATCCTCCAGCGACATTTCGGCGGGCGCGCCCCGCAGGCTCAGGCCGGGAACTCCGGCATAGACGGCGTCCGCCCCATACAGCAGGGCGGTGCGCAGTTTCTCCAGGTTGCCGGCGGGGGCCAGCAGTTCCGGTCGGCGCATAAAAAAACCTCCGTCAGGGACAGTACCTGCGCACCTGCTCCAGGACTTTCAGAGACTGGACTTCCCTTCCCAGCACGTAGGAAATGAAGCCGCAGAGAATACTGCGGGATTCGGATGCAAGACTTTCCGTCATCGAGATCATTTTCATTTTTTCCAGGTCCATGTCTTTTCCCAGAAGAAGCGTGCGGACGGCGCCTGCGGAGATGCTCTGGTCGTAGCGTTGGGGTCTTGCGCATGCGGTGCAGAAAATGCCGCCTTCCTTCGGGAAAAAGTAGTAGGGGGAACCGTTGGCCACGGGAGTTTTGCAGCGTACGCAGGCCGCAAGCTCGGGCTCAAAACCGGCGGCTTTCAAAAGGCGCATTTCAAAGAAACGAATTATCGGCTCCGATACGTTTTCCCGGGTCAGAAGCGGCAGAAAATCCAGAAGCAATGCAAAGACCCCGTCATTGCGCTTGCCCTCCGGGCTGAAGTGTTCGGCCAGATCAATAAAATAGGAAGCGGTCAGGGTCTTTTCCAGGTCCATGCGGATGGCGGCAAAGTGATCGAGGATGTCGCAGGCGTCAATAAACGCGAGCGAGTCACGGTTTCGGCGGGAAAAAATGATCTGCGTCAGGGAGAAGGGTTCAAAGACGTTGGCGAACCGTTTTCGGCTGCGTTTGGCGCCCTTGGCAATACCTTTGATCTTGCCGAACTCACGGGTGTAAAACGTGACGATCAAATCCGATTCCCCGTACTGAAGGCTTCGCAGGACAAAGCCGGCGGTCTTATGGGTTTCCCGGGCGCTCACGGCTGGGATGCCCGCCCATCGTACTTGATGTCGCCGCCCACGATGGTTAAAACGGCGCGCCCTTTCAGCTTTCTTCCGGAAAACGGTGAGTTCTTTCCCAGTGAATGAAAGGCGGCGACATCGACGCTCCAGGCAAGGTCCGGATGGATCACCGTAATGTCCGCGTCGGCGCCTTTTGCCAGCGTCCCTTTGGGCAGGTTCAAAATGCGCGCCGGATTGCAGCTCATTTTGGCAATCAGCTCCGGCCACGGCAGAATTCCCTCCTGCACCAGGCTCAGACTCAGGCCCAGAGAGGTTTCCAGGCCGCTGATTCCGCAGGCGGCGTATTCGAATTCCACTTCCTTGTCCGTACGGCCGTGCGGCGCGTGGTCGCAGGCAATGGCGTCCAGCGTTCCGTCCGCGAGGCCTTCCTTGATGGCCGACACATCGGCGTCACCCCGCAGCGGCGGACTGACTTTGTAATTCGTGTCATAATTCCGAAGCGATTCATCCGTCAGAGTGAAATAATGCGGGGCGGTTTCCGCCGTCACCTTCAGCCTCCGTTTTTTGGCGGCGCGAATCAGGCGGACGGAGCCGGTTGTGCTCACGTGCGCGAAGTGAATGCGCGTGCCGGTGTACTCGGCGATGAGGATGTCGCGCGCCACCATGACTTCTTCGGCGATGGCGGGAATGCCCGGCAGCCCCAGGACCGTGGCCTGGTATCCTTCATTCATCAGGCCGCCCGCCGAGAGGTTCTTGTCTTCGCAGTGCTGGATCACCGGCAGCTCCAGGGAATAGGCGTATTCCATGGCCCTGCGCATCAGGGCCGCGTCCATCACCGGGTTGCCGTCATCCGACAGAGCGGCGATGCCCGCCTCCCTGAGGTCCCAGAATTCGGTCATTTGTTTGCCCTCGGAGCCCATGCTGATCGCGCCGATGGGATAGATATTGGCCAGATTCGCTTCGGCGGCCTTCCGCAGGATGAATTCGGTGACCGAGCGGTTGTCATTCACCGGCAGGGTGTTGGGCATGCAGGCAATTGAAGTGAATCCTCCGGCAACAGCGGCGGCGGAGCCGCTGGCGATGGTTTCCCGGTATTCATATCCCGGTTCGCGCAGATGCGTGTGCATGTCGATCAGTCCGGGCGTGACCAGCATTCCGGACAGTTCGAGAACTTTGGCGCCCGCCGGGGCTTTGATGCCCGGTTTGCAGGCGGCGATTTTTCCTCCTTCCACCAGCACATCCATCAGTGCGTCCAGGTTTTGTGCCGGGTCAATCACCCGGGCGCCTTTCAACAGCAGTTTCATTCGTTTCCTCCTGAAAGCAGGTACAGCATGGCCATCCGGACGGCCACGCCGTGGTTGACCTGGTCGAGAATGACGGAGCAGGCGGGGTCGTCGGCGATATCGGGAGAGATTTCCACGCCGCGGTTGATCGGACCCGGATGCATGACGATGGCGTCGGGTGCGGTGAGCTTCATGTGCCGGCGGCTGAGACAGTAATGATGGGAGTATTCGCGAAGCGAGGGGAAGATGTTCTGCTTCTGGCGCTCCAGTTGAATGCGCAGCATCATGACGACGTCGGCGCCGGCGATCGCATCTTCGATGGTCGTGAAGGCTTCGACCCCCATCCGTTCGATGCCGCGCGGCATCATGGTGGCGGGTCCGGCCACGACCACACGGGCGCCCATCCTGGAAAGGCCGTAAATGTTGGACCGTGCGACGCGGCTGTGCAGAATATCGCCGACGATCGCGACTTTCAGCCCGGCAATCCGGCCTTTCTTCTCCCGGATCGTCATCATGTCCAGAAGCGCCTGTGAGGGGTGCTCATGCGCGCCGTCGCCGGCGTTGATAATGGACTGCTTCACCATGCGGGCGAGCATGTGCGGCGTTCCGGCAACGCTGTGCCGCAGCACGATAATGTCGGGATTCATGGCTTCCAGCGTACGCGCGGTATCCAGAAGGGTTTCGCCCTTGACCGCGGAGCTGGTGGACGCGGCAATGTTGATGGTGTCGGCGCTTAGTCTTTTGCCCGCGATTTCAAAGGACGTCCGGGTTCGCGTGCTGGCTTCATAAAACAGGTTGATCACGCTTTTGCCGCGCAGCGTCGGAACTTTCTTGATTTCGCGCGTGGAAATTTCCAGGAAGGATTCGGCCGTTTCCAGAATCAGGGATATTTCGTCCGCGGTCATTTCCTCGATGCCGAGGATGTCTTTTTTTGCCAGTTTCATCATGCGATTGCCTTGCAGGTTCAGGTTTATGACCCTTCTTCGATGACCACTTCATCCTTGCCGTTTTTTTCCAGAAGATTGACGCTCACCGCTTCCCACAGGGAGGAGGGGAGGTTTTTCCCGACGTAATCGGCGCGAATCGGCAGTTCCCGATGTCCGCGGTCGATCAGGACGGCCAGTTGAATCATTTTCGGACGGCCGAAGTCGATCAGGGCGTCCATGGCGGCGCGGATGGTTCGCCCGGTGAAGAGGACATCGTCCACGAGAATGACTTTTTTGTCCGTGAGATCAAAGGGAATGTCGGTTTTCCCCAGCGGCGCTTTCTTGCTGGTTTTGGCGACATCATCGCGGTAAAGCGTCACATCGAGAATGCCCATCGGGATTTTCTTGTTTTCGATGGCCGAAATCCTTTTTTGCAGACGCAGGGCCAGATAAATGCCCCCGGTGCGAATGCCCACCAGCGCCAGATTGTCCATCCCCTTGTTTTTTTCCAGGATTTCATAGGCGATGCGCGTCAGGCAGCGTTCGATCCCTTCGCTGTCCATCACGATTTTCGGCCGGTTGTTCATGTTGACGCCCCTTTCGTTTTTTCATCCGCCGCTACGGCTTGCCTGAGGATCAGCGCGTGTTCGGAAAGCATGCGCGACGGTTATAAAAAAAGCCTTTCCCCTTGCGGAGAAAGGCTTTCATGGGCTTATGGGAAATTGTTTTCATTTTTTTCTTCTTTTTCAATCTCACGGGATCGAATTAAAAGTTTTCTTGCCGCGTTCATACAACCTGGGGGGCTGACTGTCAAGATAAAAATACGCGCGGCCGGGCGTCAATGCAGCGGGCTTCCCAGGCGATCCCAGCGGATTTTTTGCCAGAACCGGTCCTGTTCCTCGCTGTTCCAGGACCAGTAAATCACCATCGCCTTTCCCTCCACATCTTTCAATTCCACGAAACCCCAGAACCGGCTGTCCAGACTCTGATCGCGGTTGTCGCCCATCACGAAAAGGGCGTTGTGAGGGACCGTTGCCGGGCCGAAATTATCGCGGGGCTGGACGATGGCCGGATAGGAGACCGGATCGGAATAGATGCCGACCTTGTCCTTGTAGGGCCGGTCGTTGATCAGGATTTTTTTATTGCGGATTTCAATTTTGTCGCCCCCCACGCCGATGACCCGTTTAATGAAGTCCTTGGAGCGGTCCTGGGGGTAAATGAAAACGATGATGTCTCCTCTTTTCGGATCCGTTACGGGAATGATCGTTCTTCTCAGGAGGGGAATCTTGACGCCGTAAATGAATTTGTTGACGAGCAGGTGATCCCCGACGAGCAGGGTGGGAACCATCGACTGGGAGGGAATCTTGTACGCCTGCACGAACAGGGTCCGGATGAAGACGGCGATGCAGATGGCGATAATCATCGCTTCGATGAATTCCTGAACTTTGGCCTTGGCGGGGTTTTTCGGCTGCTTCTCTTTCGGCGCATCCTTAGATGGCCCTTTGTTTTCTTTCATGAGGATATCGAACTCCTAGGAATAAATGCCGGACAGGGAAATCAAAATCATGACCAGCGACAGAAAGCCTTTCAGCGCCTTTTGTCCGATCATGGCCAGAAATGCTCCGCCGGATGCCTGAAGGGGAATTTTCAATCGGGACTGACGGATCCATTCCGCGATCAGCAGACCGGCCAGGCCGCCCAGAAAAAATCCTCCCCAGATGCCGAGGCCCCGCAAAGACGGCGTCAGAAGAATCATGCCGACGCACGCGCCGAGGATCGCGCCCAGGAAGCTTTTTGCGGAGGCCGGTATTTTGTGAACGTTTTTGGATCCCGCCCACCAGTCGGCGGCTTCGGAAAGAACGGCCAGGACCAGCAGGACCAGGAGCATCTTCCAGCCGATTCCGGAAAAACCCGTCAAAACGGCGTAGAACAGGACATCCAGGAAAATGATGACGGTCCCGGGCCATCCGAACAGGCTCATATACATTCCGGCAAACAGCAGGAGGATAAATGCGACGAATCCCGCCGAGGCCAAGGGCGACAATTTATTTTTTCCTCTTTCCTTTGGAAATGTGAACGTTCTCAAAAGCGAGCACAATGGGGCTCGCGATAAAGATCGACGAATAGGTGCCGATGACAATGCCGATCAGCAGCGCAAAAGCGAAATCGTGGATCACCGGTCCGCCCAGGAAAAACAGGGAAAGCAGAACGAGAATCACCGTGAAAGCCGTCAGAATCGTTCGGCTCAGCGTTTCGTTGATGCTTGAATTGATGAGATCTCCCAGGCTTTTCTTGAGATCCTTTTTGCGGTTTTCCCGAATGCGGTCAAAGACCACGATCGTGTCGTTGATGGAATAGCCGATGACCGTCAAAAGCGCGGCGACGATCACCAGCGTGAATTCTTTGTTCAACAGGGAAAGCACGCCAATCACGATGATCGTATCGTGAATCAGGGCGATAATGGCGCCCAGACCGTAGCGAAATTCAAATCGCCACGCGATGTAAATCAGCATGCCGATCCAGGCAAAAATAATCGCCAGGATCGCTTTGTTCGTCAAGTCTTTGCCGACTTTGGGGCCGACAAACTCCACCCGACGGATTTCGAACTGACCGGCGCCGAACTGACTGGTCATGGCCCCTTCCACCTTGTCCTGCAATTCCTTGGTCATGGACTGGTTGGTGCGGACGATGACTTCGTTTTCGCCGATTTCCTGAATGATCGCATCAGAGACGTTGATGCCGGCAAAGGCTTTTCGAATGCCGTCGGCCGGTGCGGCTTTGGAAAACTTGATCTGAATCACGGTGCCGCCCGCGAAGTCGATGCCGAAATTCAATCCGCCGTGCAGGACGACGGACAGAATGCTGGCAATAATCAGCACCGCCGACAGGCCCACGGCGATTTTCATTTTTCCCACAAAATCAAAATGCGTTCCCGGTTTGATGAATTCCATTCTCTTCTCCTCTGTAATATCCTCTTCCTAGATGCTGATCTTCTGGACATTCCGGTTCCAGATAAAATAGTCAAAGATGATGCGCGTGACAAAAATGGCCGTGAACATGCTGACGACAATGCCGATGCTCAGGGTCAGGGCGAATCCCTTCACCGGGCCGGTGCCGAAGGCGAAAAGGAACAGAGCGGCGATCAGCGTGGTGACATTGGAATCCAGAATGGTCAGAAAGGCCTTGGAATATCCCGCGTCAATTGCCGCGCGGGGAGGTTTTCCCAGCCTCATTTCCTCGCGGACGCGCTCAAAAATGAGCACGTTGGCGTCCACCGCCATGCCGATCACCAGAACAATGCCGGCGATGCCGGGCAGCGTAAGCGTCGCTTTGAAGCCGGCCAGAATGCCCAGGAGGACGATCACGTTGAGAATCAGAACGGAATCCGCCACCAGTCCCGAAAGGCGGTAGTAGATGAACATGAAGATGACGACCAGGACGAAGCCGATCAGCGTGGCCATGATGCCCTGGCGGATCGAATCCGAGCCCAGCGAAGGACCGACGGTTCTTTCCTCCAGAATGTTCACCGGAGCGGGCAGGGCGCCGGCGCGCAGAACGATGGCCAGATCGCGGGCTTCATCCATGGTGAAGTTCCCGGTGATCTGCGCCTGGCCGCCGGAAATTCTTTCCTGGATGACCGGCGCGGAATGGACCACGCCGTCGAGCACGATGGCCAGGCGTTTACGGACGTTTTCATTGGTGATGCGGTCGAAATCGGCCGCGCCCTGCGCGTTGAATTTCATGGAGACGTGCGGTTCGCCGAACCGGTCGGAAATCTGGACCTTGGCGGTCTCCAGCGAAGCGCCGGTGAGCAGCGATTTGTTTTTCAGCAGGTAGGGCACCTGGCCGCGCTGGCCGCTGGCCTTGTCTTCCCGCGCGCCGTAAGCGATCACGGAGCCTTCCGGAACATTGCCGCGCAGCGCCTCGTCGAGCGAGTTTTCCTCGTCCACCAGCTTGAATTCCAGAAGCGCCGTCTTTCCGATCAGATTCTTGGCCCGTTCCGGGTCCTTGATGCCCGGAAGCTGAACCATGATCCGGTTTTCGCCTTCCGGAACAATTTCCGGCTCGGCGACGCCGAACTGGTCCACGCGGTTGCGGATGGTTTCGACGCTATGCTCCACGGTCAGTTTTTTCAGGTCCGCCGCTCTTTTGTCTTTGATTTTCAGGCGGACAATCTGCCCGGCGTCGCGCGGCGACGATGAGGCGATTTCCAGGTCGGAAAACTGCTCATTGAGGATTTTCTCCAGCGCCGCCTTTCCCGCCGCGTCGGTCAACTCCATCGAAATCGTGGCGCCTTCTCCCTTTTCCACGTTCCGGAAACGAATTTTTCCTTCCATCAACGATTCCTTCAAATCGTTGGCCGTTCTTTCCATCATGGATTCCAGCGCCTTGTCCGCGTCCACCTCCAGAATCAGGTGCATGCCGCCCTGCAGGTCAAGCCCGAGATGTATTTTGTCCTTGGGCAAATACCGATCGAGGGGGGAAGGAATCTGCGCGACAAACGTCGGCGCCAGAAAATACAGAGCAACAAGGCACACCACCGCCGTAATGGCCAACCGGACCCTTAAATCTTTGAACATGAAACGCCCCTTTCTGTGCTAGGCCTTTGCCGTCGTAGCCGGCTGGCCGGACTTCTGAAGAACAGCGCCGATGGCGCTTCTGGCGACCTTGATTCTGACTTTATCGGCGATTTCCAGCGTAACGACCGCCTCGGCAAGTCCCGTAACCTTGCCGTAAATGCCGCCGGTGGTCATAACCTGATCGCCGTAAGCGAGGTTATCGAGCATGACCTTGAGCTCCTTTTGCTTTTTTTGCTGCGGTCGGATCATCAGGAAGTAGAAAATCCCGAAAATCACCGCCATCATGATGATAAAGCTCCAGTCGCCGAATCCTCCCTGCGCCGCGGGCGCGCCCTGATTGCCTCCCATTGCGAATGCCGTGGATATCAATGTTTGTCCCTCCTTCAATCAAGCTGCTGCTAATCAGCAGTAGTTATGGTTCCACTCTTTTGGCTCAGAAAATCCTTTTTCCATTGCGAAAAACGGTCCTCCCTGACGGCCGCCCGTATGTTCTCCAGAAGACGCATATAGTGGCGGATATTATGGATCGTATTCAGTATCATGGCCAGTATTTCACCGGCAACATAAAGATGCCTTAAATACGCCCGGGAGTAATTTTTACAGGTGTAGCAATCGCATGTTTCGTCCGGAGGGGAAGGATCTTCCCGCCAGCGGGCGTTTTTTATAACAATCTTTTCGGAATTTGTAAACAATAATCCGTGCCGGGCCGATCGCGTGGGCATCACGCAGTCAAACAGATCGATGCCGCGCGACACGCCGTAAACGATGTCTTCCGGTGTGCCTACGCCCATCAGGTACCGGGGCTTTTCGGAAGGCAAGAGCGGGGTGATTTCATCCGTGATGGCGTACATCATGTCTTTGGGCTCGCCGACACTGACGCCGCCCAGCGCATACCCGTCAAATTCCAGCCCGACCATCTCATCTGCCGCCTGTCTGCGCAAATCCGGATAGCTTCCGCCCTGCACAATGCCGAAGAGCGCCTGACCGGCGCCGGTTTTGGCCTCGCGGCAGGCTTTTGCCCATTTAAGCGTCAGATCCATCGACTCCCTCGTCTGCTCAAACGTTGCGGGGTAGGGCGTGCACTCGTCGAGGCACATCATGATGTCCGAGCCCAGCGCTTCCTGGATTTCAACGGCTTTTCGCGGCGAGAGGAAATGCTGGGACCCGTCGATGTGGGAGCGGAACATCACGCCTTCCGGCCCGATTTTGCGAAGCGCGGCCAGCGAGTAAACCTGGAATCCGCCGCTGTCCGTGAGGATCGGCCCCGGCCAGTTCATGAAAGCATGAAGGCCTCCCAGCCGGCGAACGGTTTCATGCCCGGGGCGCAGATAGAGATGGTACGTGTTGCCCAGGATCATTTGAGCGCCGCATTGCCGAAGATCTTCGGGGCGGAGAGACTTTACCGTTCCCTGCGTGCCGACGGGCATGAAGGCGGGAGTCTCCACCGCGCCGTGAACGGTGGTGATTTTTCCAAGCCGGGCGCGGCTTTGCGGGTCTTTTCGGATCAGTTCAAAAGCAAAAGGCATGAAATTCATCCTATATAATCAGCATGCAGTCGCCGTAACTATAAAACAAATAACGGTTTTTAACGGCGTGTTCGTAGGCCTGCCGTATCAGATTTGCTCCGGCAAAGGCCGAGACCAGAAGCAGCAGGGACGACCGGGGCAAATGAAAATTGGTCAAAAGCCCGTTCACCCTTTTAAACCTGTAGCCCGGGTAAATAAAAAGGCCGGTTTCGCCGGAGCCGGCCGAAAGACGACCGTCCCGGTCCGCCGCGCTCTCCAGCGTTCGGGCGGACGTGGTGCCCACCGCGATCACCCGTGCGGCCCGGTTGATGATGGCGGCGGATTCGGCGCTGATTTCATAAAATTCCGAATGCATGACGTGCTCTTCAACCTGCTCGGTTTCAATCGGCAGAAACGTGCCCAGACCGACGTGCAGCGTGACGGGCGCTATTTGAACGCCTTTGGATTGCAGGGCATTCAGAATGCCCGGTGAAAAATGCAGGCCGGCGGTCGGCGCGGCGATGGAGCCGGGCGTTTTCGCGTAAATGGTCTGGTAGCGCCGGCGGTCGTCCGTTTGATCCGGATCCGCGCTCTTTTTTCTTTTGATGTAGGGAGGAAGAGGCGCCCGCCCGAAACGTTCCAGGTAGTTTTCAAAACCGCCTTTTGCGCAAAAGGTCATCAGCCATTTTTTGTCGGAAATCCTGGAGACGACCAGCGCCTCGCAGGAATGCCCGAGGTCGATGACGTCCTGTTCTTTCATCCTCTTGGCCGGCCGGGCCATAACCTCCCATGACTGGGCCTCGCCGTTCGTTTCTCTGCGTGTGAGGAGCAAGAGCTCCAGGATCGCGCCGGTCGCCTTTTTGCCGTAGATTCTGGCCGGAATGACTCGGGAATCATTGATCACGAGAACATCGTCTGGTTCCAGATAGTCCGGCAGGGCGGCAAACAGGTCATCCTCGATGGTTTTGGCGCCGCGATCAATTTTCATCATGCGCGAGGCGTCCCTTTGCGGACGCGGGTGCTGCGCGATGAGCTCTTCGGGAAGAGAGTATGAAAAATCCTTTACCTGCATCGTTTCCTTCAAGAGTCGAAAAAGTTCAGGCAAATAATCAGAATCCGCCGGGGCTGTCAATGAAAACCGTCAGCGCCTTCCGAAATAAAGCAGAATCAGGCCCAGCGCTATGGCGCAAATGCCCGTGATGCGCAGCGTGTTTTCCGGCAGCTCCGAGATCTTGACCAGATAGATTTTCATTTTTTCCGGGAAAACCAGATAGGGAAGGCCTTCAACGATAAAAACCATGCCCATGACGCAAAGAAAATAATCCAATCCTCAGATTCCCTTCTGTTTGGCTTCGTTCCAGATCGAATCCAGCTCGGCTTGCGTTGCCTCAGAAGGCGAGCGGCCGAGGGCGGCAAGCCTCTGTGTCATGTAAGACCAGCGCCTCACAAATTTATCCGCGGCGCCGGCGGCCGCCTTTTCGGCGTCCACGTTGAGAAAGCGGCCGAGATTCACCAGCGTGAAAAAGAGATCGCCCATTTCTTCTTCGATTTGAAATTCGTTTCCCTGTTTCCGCGCTTCCTCAAGCTCGACCAGTTCTTCTTTTAATTTGTCCAGAACCGCGTTCGCGTCCGGCCAGTCGAAGCCGAGGCGGGAGGCGGCGGACGATATTTTATGCGCCCGCTTCAGCGCCGGCACCGAACGGGGAATGCCGCCGAAAGGATTCTCGCCGGGCGCCTGGCCGCCGCGCTCCTTCTTTTTGATTTCCTGCCAGTTGTCCTTTACATCCTGTACGGATTCAACCTTCACGTCGCCGAAAACATGCGGATGCCGCCGGATCATTTTTTCCCGAATGCCCTGCATGACGTCCGACAGGGAAAACTCGCCCGCTTCGGCCGAAATTTCGGCGATAAACAATATCTGGAAAAGCAGATCGCCCAGCTCTTCCTGAATGTGCGCCGGATCATCTTCGGCCAGCGCGTCCATCACCTCATAGCATTCGTCCAGCAGATATTTTCCGATGTCCTGCCTTGTCTGCTTCCGGTCCCAGGGGCAGCCGTCCGGCGCGCGCAGTCTTTGGATCAGCGCGACAAGCTCCTGCAGTTGTGTTTGGGTCTGGTTCATGATCACGATGGAAGGGGCCACTCGCCGCGCGCCTCAAGGACTTCCCTGAAAGCGGCCAGCGCTTCATTGACGGCCGGCATGCCGGCGTAGGTTGCCGTCTGAAAGAAAATTTCGACCAGTTTCTTCGGATCGCAGCCCACGTTCAGGGCGGCGTTGGCGTGGACCTTCAGCTCGTCCCGGGCCTTGAGCGCGGCCAGCATCGCGCAGGCGGCCATCTGGCGCTCCTGAATCGTCAGGACCTCGCGCGAATAGAGGTTCCCCGTGATGAAGCGCGAAAAATCATTGGCCAGCCCGCGGTCAAACTCGCGCCACAGGGAATAGGGGCGCTCCAGTTTGGCGCCGCCGGAAAAAAGTTTTTCCGCCGTTTTCTGCGTTCTTTCCCTGATATCCTGATCCGACATGTTGCCTCCCGGGCTATTTGACGATGAAAACGTCTCTCTGCCTGTCCTGAAAATAAACATGGTTGTACTGCGAACTGTTCATGCGGGCGAAAAAGTTCTCCCCGTTTTCGCGGCATTCGGGGCAGCAACTGTTGGGCAGAATGACCGCGTAGATTCTCTTGCCCGTGTCGGCGGCCGAGTCGATCATAACCACCCCTCCGCATTGGTCGCAGACCCGGACGGTTTCGGTTTGCTTCTCCCAGATGTTGTCCGTGTCGTAGTAAATGTTCTTTTCACGGCGAATGTAGGCGGCGGAGCCGGTGACCTGCTTCTTCAGGTTTTTCTTTTTCTTGAACAGGGTCATAACATTCCGGGCTTCCTCCTCGATCAGCCGGGTAATTTCCGGCGACTGGCGGATGCGCTGGGCGTCGTAATCCGGCTCGCGAACCTGGCTGAAGTCCAGTCCGGCCATCGCCAGAATGATCCCCACGTTGACGTAGGGCAGGGCCTTTTCAATGGAGTAGCCTCCTTCCAGCACGGCAATGTCGGGCGCGAGTTTTTCGTTGAGCAGCGCGTACCCCTGGGCGCTGAAGCTCATGTTCGTGATCGGGTCGCTGTAATGATTGTCCTGACCGGCGGAGTTGATGATGATCTCGGGCTTGAATTCCTCCAGGATCGGAAGGATGACGTTGTCCAGCACAAAAAGGAAACCTTCATCCGAGGTGCGCGGGGGCAGCGGAATGTTGATCGTCGCGCCCAGCGCATTGGGGCCTCCGAAATCGTCGGTGAAGCCCGTCCCGGGATAGAGCGTTCTTCCGTCCTGATGGATCGAAATGCAAAGGACATCCGGATCGTTCCAGTAAATATCCTGCGTGCCGTCGCCGTGGTGGCAGTCCGTGTCCACGACGGCGATCCGTTTGATCCCGAATTGATGGCGGATATGTTCGATCATCACGGCTTCGATGTTGATGTTGCAGAACCCCCGCGCTCCGTGGGCGACCAGCATGGAGTGATGGCCGGGCGGCCGGACCAGGGCAAAGGCGTTGTCCACTTCCCCGGACAAAACTTTTTTCGCTGCGGTAATCGCGCCGCCCGCGGAAATCAGGTGAGAACTTGTGGTCAGATTTTGCGGGTTCGGAACGCAAATATGGCAGCGGTTGATGTCGGCGTAGGTGGCGATGTCCGGTTTGTATTCCACGATGTTGGGGAAATCCAGCAGGCCTTCTTCAAACACCTGGTCCTGCGTGTAGAGCAGCCGTTCTTCACGCTCCGGATGGTTGGGGGAAATGGCCCAGTCAAAGGCCGGGAAAAAGATAAGACCCGTTTTCTTCAATTTTTTAGACATCGTTTGCCCTTTCAGCGCCGGCGGAGATCAGGCCGGGTTTTATCTGAACCTTGACGCGGATGTTTTTCCCCGTCGTGTAATAATCACGAACCATGTTGAATTCCTGGGATTCGGTGACTTCCATGATGATGTCTTCGGGCCGGGCGCCCATGCCGGCGGCTTTTTCGCGCAGGGTCGCTTTGCCGACTTCGACGGCGTCCGCCAGCGCGAAGCTGCGGGGAATACTTTGCAACCGCCCTTCTTCCGAGATGATCAGCTCCCGTTTTTCCGTGTCCGCCAGGATGGTGACTTCCGCCGTCGTTCGGGCCAAAGCCACGCCCAGCGCGTTGGAAACCTCCGAGTGCTCCGGAATGGAATAGGGATAGCCCAGATTCTTCGCGATGAACGGGGCGACCGCGGCCGGTCCGCCCGCGACGTACAGGATTTTCGGCTCTATGATTTTCCCTTCCAGAAGCTCATGGATGGTGTAAACCGGTTTGTTGTTGATCTCGGCCATGATCTCCCGGACATGGTCCGAAATCAGGGCGGCCATCTTTTCAATAATGGCGACGGCCGCATCCTGGACAGTCATGTGAAGCTTCTGGGCCAGAGGGGTGATCGCATCCAATGCTTTTTGCCTGTCGCCGAAATCGACAATGCCTTGCACGATCATGGCGTCCGTGGGCGTCGGAAACGGCCCGCCCAGGGCGGCGGCCGGCCCTTCGCGCTGCGGTCCTATCTTCAGATGGCCTTTTTCAATTTGCACAACGCTGTCGCCGCCCAGCCCGATCGATTTTGTGTACAATCCCCGAATCAGCGTTTTGCGTCCGTTGATGGACACGCCGGAAGGTTCCAGAAGGGGGACTCCGTCGGCAAAAACGGAAATGTCCGTCGTCGTGCCGCCGATGTCCAGCGCCACGGCGTCTTCCTTCATGCGGGCCGTTGCCAGAACGCCCATGATGCCGGCCGAGGGTCCGGAATGAATGGTCTGCACGGGGCATTCCATGGATTTGCCGATCAGGATAGTGCCGCCGTCGGCCTTCAGAATGTAAACGGGAATATCCGCCCCGATCTTTTCGATGAATTGCTGAACATCCTTTACGAAGCGCTGATAGATGTCGTGAATGGCGGCGTTGAGATAGGTGGTGGCGATGCGTCGCGGAAAATTAAGCTGCCCCGAGAGCGTGTGACCCAAAGAGATATGCCTGGAGTTATTCTGCAGCAGTTCGGCCGCGTCCATTTCCTGCTGCGGATTGCGGCTGGAAAATTTGCCGACAATTCCGATGTCGCGGATTTGTTTCCGCGCTATTTCGTCGCTGATCTCATTCATCTGCCGGCTGTTCACGTTCTTGACGGGAATGCCCCGGTGATTGATGTATCCTCTGGCAAAATACACATCCCCGCCCAGGTCCAGGGTTTCCGGCGACAGGCCGGGGCCGCTCAGCAGAACCATGGCCACACGGCTGATTTTCTCCTGGACAATCGCGTTGGTCGAGATCGTGGTGCTCAATACGATCCGGTCAATATTATTGATGTTCTCGCCGGAAATCAGCTTTTGGGCCGCTTCCAGAAGCGAGGCCATGATATTTGCCGGATTCGTGAGGACTTTCGCTTTCCTGATCAGTTGATAATTATGGACCAGAACTGCGTCTGTGTGGGTTCCGCCGACGTCAATACCAAGTATCATTGCAGCGTCCTTTGGGATCATTTTTGGGGTTATATATATGTTTAAATATCTCTTGACAAGGCAAAAAAAAGGCGTAATGTCACGCACCGGAACACATAGTGTGCTTGCACACTAAATATTTGAAAGGAGGAAATGTCTAATGAAGAAGGTATTGGCCATTTTTGTTAGCGTGCTTTTCTTGGCTTCTTTGTCTCTTGCGGCAGTAGGATGCAGCAAGCAGGAAGAACCCGCACCGGCTCCTGCGGTTGAAGCTCCCGCAGCGCCTGCGGCTCCGGCAGCAGAAGCCCCGGCAGCACCCGCGGCTCCGGCAGCAGAAGCTCCGGCAGCAGAAGCTCCGGCCCCTGCACCGGCAAAATAATCAGATAATCAATTGCAGGATTATAGAACCGGGGAACCTTGCCAACGCACAGGTTCCCCGGTTTTTTTATTCAGTGCGGTCATTCGGCGTTTGCGCTGCCCGAATGCCATGAGTTTATCCCGACGCTGGCTTGCCCATTACCCCGGACCCCGCAGGGAACCGCCGCGACCGTTCCCTACGCCTCATGGTTCAACAGGCTCACCGCTTGCCAGTCTCACCATGACACCCCTTTTTGTCCGGCGTGGCTAATCATTTAAAAATGTGTTATAAAAACGGCGAAAAAATAATTTAATGGAGGTGAACCAATGGCGGAAAGAGATTGGAATTTGGTGAAAGCATTTGTGGTTGGCGGCCTGATTGGCGCGGCCATCGGCATTTTGTTTGCGCCGAAAAGCGGAAAAGAAACACGTCAGGATATTTCGTTGAAAGCCGATGAACTTCTGTCAAAAGCCAGAGAAGAGTATGAAAAAGCGTCTGAAAAAGGCAGAGCGGCCTATGAAGCGGCCACTGTTCGCGCAAGGGAACTTGAAGGGCTTGCCAGGGAAAAAGCGGGGGAAATCAGCGAAAAAGTCAGTGAGCTGGCCGCTCAGAGCACCGAGAAACTAGCGGAGGGTTCCGGCCGCTTAAAAAAAGCCTTTGACGCAGGCGTGGAAGCCTATCGTGAAGAAAAAAACAAAATCTGACTTCGTCGCAACAATATCGGGGGAGATAAACGATGGAAACCGGTTTAATTTTGATTGGCGTTGCCTTGCTGCTGCTGGTGATTTTCAGCATTCCGATTTTGTGGAAACTGTGGCGCGCCGCCAATGATGTTACGGTTACTCTTCAGGCTTTAAACGAGCGGCTGCCGGCCATTTTAAAAAACATGGAAGATATTTCCGCCAACATCAATGACTCGACGACGGCGATCAACGGCCAAGTCCAGAAATATTCAGCTACGGCCGAGCGCTTTCATGTGGTGATAAAGGAAGTCGCAGGCGGAATAGAGACGATCTCCCCGCTCATTCTTCACTCGCCGTTGTTTCAGAAAATTTCGGCGCTGATGCCCGTTATGAAAGGGGTAAGGGTTTTCCTGGATGTGTTGACCGGAAAGCAAAAGGGCTGATGCGCCATGGCCAGGATGACCTTTTCCAATAAGTGGGGCCGCGTTGCCGTTGCCAAAAAGCCTCAGGCTGCGGACGCGAAGAAATCCGTAGAAGACGTGGTTCGCAAAATGAAAAGCGCCGCCGGGGCTCCCGGAGGCGAGGACTACCGTGAAAAGTCGCTCGCCATTCACGGACTGGTTTGCGCCCGCTGCGGCCGTGAGTTTTCCGGCGCCAGCCGGCAATTGCTGACCGTTCACCACAAGGACGGCAATCATCACAACAATCCCCCGGACGGCAGCAACTGGGAAAACCTCTGCGTTTACTGTCACGAGGACGTCCACAGCCGGGAAGTGCTGGCGGATCAACTGGGAGACAAAGTGTCCGGCCGGGACGTCAGCCTGGTCTACGGCGGGTCTTCCCCGGCGGTGTCGGAATCCTCCGGCCTGCTCGCCCAGAAATTACAACAGGCCCTGCAGAAGAAAAAATAAGTGATTAGCGAAGAAGGATTTTGGTGTTGGCGGTTTCTTTGACCAGTTTGTCGCCCACGGATGTTCCGCAGTACACGCAACTGTAGTCGTACTTGTCCCCTTCGGATAAAACCAGCAGCAGGCGTTTGCGCACCGGAACGGCCCGCCCGCACTGCGGACAGAACAATTCCGTGGCGTCAAAATCTTTGTAGGATGGTTTCATTCGAAAACAACTCCCTTATTCTCTTTACAATGCAGGGCGGGTCGCTTGTGACCTCGTGCCACCTTTAGGTGGTCAGGTTATCAGACCCGCTTGACCGGCTCACCTGAAGGTTCGCCCTACATTCATTAGGATTGTCGCACCTGAAGGTTCGCCCTACGTTTTGAGAATCTTTTCGTTACGATTTCCGATAATGTTTTGTTATGGAAATCACTTCAACCTCTTTACCCAGATACACGAAAAGGGCGCGATATTTTTTATCGAGACGAAAGGAATAGATGGCTCGATGTCTTGGTTCAAGCAACTCCGTATTTAAGGAGGCATGGAAAGGGTTGTTTTCAAAAAGGGATTTTGCTTTCACCCATTTCTTCCAAAGTCCATGAATATTGATATATTCTTGTAAATCTGGACGTAATTCGGCGATCTTTGGCATAGGCTTTACCTGTAGACGGATGATTTTTTTAAACCTGCCTCCATTTCGGTTAGAAATTCCTTTTCATACAGATCCGTTTTGGCAAAATCAGCCATAATCGCCGTCAATTTGTCTTTTTTGAATTTTTGCAAAGAAGGAGCAGGGCGTTCTATCCTCGACAACAATTTCTTCCTGTCGGCCGCGCTGAGAGAATCAATCACCTTCACCAGGGTTTCGAGGGGAATATCTAATTTTCTCGTGACGGTTTCTTTTAATGTTATCTGCGGCATGACAAAACCTCCTTTTGACGACAGTATAGCAGATCAGCCTGAATGGTCAAGCGTCACAGGCGCACCTGAAGGTGCGCCCTACATTACGATCTTTCCTTTCCTGCACAATTCAGGTTGGGTTTGTAGGGCGGGTCTTCAGACCCGCTTGACCGGCGCACCTGAAGGTGCGCCCTACATTCATTAGGATTGTCGCACCTGAAGGTACGCCCTGCGGTTATGAGGACGATGGGGCAATTATTCCTTTTCCGGGATTTTTTTCCATTCCTCAAGCCAGACGGCCGCTTCGCTGTCGCTGGGCGCGCGCCAGTCGCCGCGCGGGGAAAGCGATCCGCCCGAGCCCACCTTGGGGCCGTTGGGCACGCAGGATCGCTTATACTGGGACGTCTTGAAAAATCGCATCAAATACACATGCAGCCACTTCTTGATTTCCCGCAGGCTGTACGCGTTTTGCTTTTCAGGCGGAACATCCGGCCATGCGCCGCGGGTTTTATCCCTCCAGGCCAGCCAGGCCAGAAAGGCAACTTTGGTTGGCAGGTAGCCAAAGCGGGTAATATAAAAATTGATGAAATCCTGCAGTTCATAAGGCCCGATGGCTTCTTCCGTTTTCTGATGCGGCTGTCCGTTGTCGTCGCCCGGGATCAGCTCCGGCGAAATTTCTGTTTCCA
>Ga0209719_1000941_pt1 | contig 39545 bp, 29 predicted proteins | sample AD_JPNAS2_MetaG_FD_184421 | JGI IMG/M metagenome (GOLD analysis project Ga0209719, IMG submission 184421) | Active sludge microbial communities of municipal wastewater-treating anaerobic digesters from Japan - AD_JPNAS2_MetaG (SPAdes) (version 2) | ecosystem: Engineered > Bioreactor > Anaerobic...
GGACTGCTACCGCTGCCCCTACGGCAAAAAACGTGAAACCTGTGACGCGGAATGTTTTGAGCCCCTGGAAAACATAGTGGCTGAACACGCGGACGAGATCTGCGGGGTGATCATCGAACCGCTGGTGCAGTGCGCGGCGGGCATGAAAATCTATCCGCCTGCGTACCTGAAAAAAGTGCGGCAGCTTTGCACAGAACATAACATTCATTTTATCGCTGATGAAATCGCAGTCGGTTTCGGCCGTACCGGTAAAATGTTTGCCTGCGAACACGCCGCCGTCAGTCCCGACATCATGTGTCTGTCCAAGGGCATCACGGCAGGCTACCTGCCGCTGTCGCTGGTGGTCACCACGGACGAGATTTATTCGGCCTTTTATGCGGATTACCGGGAGCTCAAGGCATTTTTGCATTCGCACAGCTATACCGGTAATGCGCTTGCCTGTGCGGTTGCCCGTGAATCGCTGCGCATTTTCCGCGAGGAGAATGTGCTTGCCGGAAATGAACAAAAAAGCCGGATGATAAGCGAAAAAGTGCAGGAGCTCTTTGAAGGCCATCCCGTTGCGGGTGAATACCGGCAGCTGGGCATGATCGGCGCACTGGAACTGGTGGCGGACCGAAAAACAAAAGAGGGATTTGACTGGCAAAGAAGAGTCGGCTACAACATTTACCGTATCGCGCTCACCAAAGGCGTCCTGCTCCGTCCGCTGGGAAACGTCATTTATTTTATGCCGCCTTATGTGGTTCAAAAGGAAGATATCGAAAAGATGGTCATCGTGGCCCTGGAGTCGGTAAACCAGTATTTCAATCTGTAAAATTAATATACAAGTGGCTGATATTATAAAATATTCAATAGACATGTGCCTGCTGAATAAGCACTTGACATTCTGGAACTTGACACTAATATAAGAGAAGATTTTTAAGTAGGTTAATTTAACGGCTGCCTGTTGAAATGATTTGAACAGGCGGAGGAGGGCATAAAATGAAAAGAGTGTTGCTTTTTCTTGTAACCAACATTGCTGTTCTTGTTGTTTTGAGCATTGTTGTAAGGATTCTGGGGGTGGACCAGCATCTGACCGCCAACGGGATCAACTATATGAGCCTCCTGATTTTTGCGGCGGTGATCGGTTTTGGCGGCTCGTTTATATCTTTGGCCATGTCCAAGTGGATGGCCAAGCACGCGACAGGTGCGCAGGTCATTGTACAACCCCGATCGGACATGGAAATCTGGCTGGTGGATACGGTGAAAAAGCAGGCTTCCCAGGCAGGGATCGGAATGCCGGAGGTGGCTGTTTTTGAATCGGATTCACCCAATGCGTTTGCGACCGGCATGAATAAAAACAGCGCACTGGTTGCTGTCAGCACAGGTCTTTTGCGGACGATGAGGAAAAATGAAGTCGAGGCGGTTCTGGGGCACGAAATGAGTCATGTTGCCAACGGCGATATGGTGACGCTGAGCCTGGTTCAGGGGGTCGTTAATACGTTTGTTATTTTCCTGTCCCGCGTTGTCGGTTATTTTGTGGACCGCGTTGTTCTGAAAAATGAGGAAGGCCACGGGGTCGGTTTTTTCATTACCAACATTGTTGCCCAGATTGTCTTCGGCATCCTGGCAAGCATCATCGTGATGTGGTTCAGCCGCAAGCGTGAATACGCGGCGGACGCGGGAGGCGCGGGCCTGGCGGGAGCGGGCAATATGATTGCCGCTCTGGAAAGCCTGCAGCGCAGTGCCAACGAGCCCCTGCCGGGTCAGATGCAGGCATTCGGCATTGCGGGCAAACCGTCAACCAGCGGTCTAAAGCTCCTGTTCATGACCCATCCTCCACTGGAGGACCGTATTCTTGCCTTAAAGCGTTCAGCAGGGATGGCTGCGTAAGATCTGGAAAAAACGAAAAAGGGGAGCGGCTTGCGGCTGTTCCCTTTTTTAAAGGCAATTCATTTACCGTAGGAGAAGCCGGTTTTGGTCAGGCAATAAAATTCTGAAGGCGCAGACCGCTAAAAAACAGACGGACTCATCCATTACACATGATTGCGAAGCTGCAGTTCCAGCGGATGCGGGTTTAAGTAGGTCTGTTGTTTCAGGTAAGGCTGATCGTATTTCCGGACATAATGGCCGATGAGCGTAATGGGAACGATCAGCGGCACCAGGCCTTTTTGATAATGATCGAGAATTTCCAGCAGTTCTTTTTTTTCATCGGCGGATAATTGTTCCTTGAAGTATCCCATCATGTGCTGCAGCACGTTTACGTTTTTCTTCGGGGTCGTTTTCAGTTTCAGCGCTTCCATCAGCCACGCTTCATACTGTGATCTCAGTTCCTGCAATGACATGGTTTTTTGCCCGGCGACCAGCTTTCCCATTGCCTGATAATGCTTTGTGCTGTGCGATAACAGCAGGTATTTATGACGAGTGTGAAAATCCACCAGGGCGCCCCGGCCAGATTTCATGCTGCGGATTTCCCGCCAGCGCCTGAGGGTAAAAATTCTTTCGATAAAATTTTCGCGCAGCGCCGCGTCGTGGAGGCGGCCCTCTTCCTCCACCGGCAGCAGGGGAAACTTTTCCATAAAAATCCGCGCGAATATTCCAATGCCGGTTTTTGCGGGCATGCCTTTTTCATCATATACTTTGACCCTTTCCATCCCGCTCGAAGGTGAATCACTTTTGAAAATGAAACCGCAGAGGTCTTCCGCTTCAAGTTGGGCCACCCGCTTTCTTGCCCAGGTCATCATCATGTCCGTTTTATCCTCCCGGGTGCTGCGGGTCATCAGTCGCGGAGCTTCAGGCTTGCCTTCGAGTCTCATGGCTTCCCTGGGGACGCTCATGCCGCACTCGACCTCCGGGCAGACGGGAACGTAGTCAACGTATTGTCCCAGCGTGTCGCGAAGAAAATGATCCAGTTTATGGCCCCCGTCATAACGGACAGGATTGCCCAAAAGACAGGAACTGATGCCGATTTTTATTCTTTCCATGTTTCTTCCCCCTGATCCTGAAGGTAACAGCGGATGCATTTTATGTCAATGGATCAAAGGGCAACGCATCCCGGCAGGATGACCTTTCCCCTTAATTCCTTTGACATACAATACAATGTTTTATATATTTCCCTCTCAGAAAAGCCGTTCTGATTAGTATACAGCCTTGTCCAGATTCATTTTCGGGAAGGGGGTGCCGCGCTGAGAGCATCGACGAAAACCCTGATGGCCAAACACGGATGGCGGATCGACCGGGCTTTCCACAACTACATTTACTTTTCTTTTTATTACCCGTACGTTCGAAGCGTCTATCATCTCTTCCGTCTGTTAGCGCGCTATCTGAGATGGTTTCAGCCGCTGAAGTTTGTCATCCGGACTTCTTTCGACCGCTATCATGCAAAAATCATTTCCTTATCCGACATTCAGAAAATCCTGACGCTCAACGAAGATATTGATATTGCCTCCGAGCAAAACAAACAAATTGTTCCTTTCGCCTACGCCTACCGCATTCTCTTTGAAGAGGCAGACTTCATTGCCGTAATGGACTGCCCCTGCAAGCTGACCTTGAATGCCCCGGCCTGGACCATCAATTCCTGCATCAGCGTCGGCCGGAAAACTTCCACTTTCTGGCTGGACCATTGCGGCGAAAAATACCACGCGCGCAAAATTTCTCCGGAGGAGGCGTTGGGGCTTATCCGGAAATTCCGGCAAAACGGTTATCTCACGCAGGCATTCTTCAAAGTGGCCACGGGAGGCTGCACGGGAATCATCTGCAACTGCCACCCGGACACGTGCGTCAGCCTTCAGGCCACACGCTTTGCCCGCCGCTTTGATCCGGCTCTGTCCATGAATGCAAACTCGGGCTACTCCATTGAGTATCATGCCGAAAAATGCCGTCACTGCGGCGCTTGTGCCCGCATTTGCCATTTCAAAGCAATTCAGGTGAAAGATTTATCATGGATATACGAACGAAAAATCTGCATGGGCTGCGGCTTGTGCACGGAACACTGCCCGGAGCAGGCTCTTTTACTTTACCGGGACACAGAAAAGACCCATCCGCTGGATCTGGACCTGATTAAATCGGAAAGACTGGCCATGGAAAAACAGGGATCGGCAAATGGAATATGATGCCGTAATCGTCGGAACAGGCATTGGCGGTACCACCGTGGCGAGGGAGCTGACCCGCAGGGGCAAACGTGTCGTAATGCTGGAAGAGGGCGGCCGGACGGACATGATGGGCAATACATGGACGCTGGCAATGATTCTGCGGAATTTCGGCCTTAACCGCAGCCATGAAAAATCTTTCATTACGTTTGCAAAAAATTACGGCGGACTCTCGACACTGACGGCAGGCTGCGCCGCTCCTCCACCGCAGGCGATTTTCGCTCCATACGGCATTGATCTGACTGCGGAAACAGAAGAAGCACGAAACGAAATGAAGGTCCAGATTCTTCCCGACGAGCTGGTAGGTCCGGACAACCTGCGGCTGCTTGAAGCGGCAAACGATGCAGGGTTTCATTGGCGACGAATGGAAAATTTCATTGATGCTGACAAGTGCGTCGTCGGCTGCTCAAGCTGCATGCTGGGCTGCCCGACCGGTGCGAAATTCAATGCGCGCGTCTACGGAGACGAAGCGATGGATGGCGGTGCCGGACTCTGCCTGCACACGAAGGCTGTAAAAATTCTGGTTGAAAGAGGCAACGCGATCGGGGTGGAAGCAAAACGTTTCGGCCGCACCGCGCGGTATTACGGCAAAACCATTGTTCTCTCGGCCGGTGCCGCCAATGTCGAACTCCTACGGCAGGCAGGCATCCAAGAGGCGGGGCGGGGTTTTGCCTGCGACTGGCTGCAGTTTGTCGGCGGAATCATCCCGCAGGTCAGCACAGTTCGGGCCAACCCGATGACCGTAGGCACACTGGAACATTATGAGTCCGATGGAATCGCGATCCTGCCGGTCTTTCCCAACTGGTCACAGTTTCTGTTGTTCCTCGCCTTCATGGGTCCTCTGAATTTGCCGAATTTTTCTAAATTCCGGCGTTATTCCGGGATCATGGTCAAGATCCGTGATGAAATCAGCGGGGAAATTATCCGGGGATATACGATTTCCAAACCCATAACCGCCGCGGACCGCAAGCGTTTGGACAAGGGTGTAGGGATCGTCAAAAAAGTTCTGGAAAAAGCCGGAGCAAAATCATCCGACGTTATTGCTCTCGATCCACTCGGTGCCCATCCGTCGGCAAGCTGCCGGATAGGCGAGGCGGTAGATTCCAACCTGGCCACAAGAATTAACGGTCTTTACTGCTGCGACGCCAGTGTATTTCCACAGGCGCTGGGACTGCCCACTGTCTGGACAATCGTCGCCCTGGGCAAGCGCCTTGCCCGTCATCTTGATAACCATCATGGGGGTAAATATGAAAGCGAAGTTTAAAGGCTATAAAAATGGAAAGATATTTTTTATCCTATTGATGATACTCATGATCAGCTCGATGCAGGGAATTGCCGGGGACATTCAGCTTCAATCCGGGAAATATATCAGGGAAGGCGGTGGGGGCTCCCTAATCATCAAGCAGGGAAAGGATGGGGCTTTATCTTTTGAAATCGAAACGGTCGGGGCGAATGGGCACACTTGCGGTCTGGACGGTAATATTCTAAACGGCCGGGCCACTCTGGAATCCTTTGAAGCGGGCAAGCCCTGTATCGTAAACTTCCTGCCGAAAGGCAGCGGCGTCAATGTGATCGTGAATGACTCGGAATGTCAGTATTATTGCGGCGTGCGTGCCACCTTTGCGGGGATGTACCTGGTACCGGTCCGGGGTTGCGATCCCCTGGAAATCAGGAAAACCCGCAATGAGTTCAAGAGGCTCTATGATAAAAAGGCGTACGAGCAGGCCAGGGCAAAGCTTGAAAAAATCCTTTGTGACTGTGTGAATACGCTGGATTGGCTGGAGACAGGATGGATCCGCAACGATCTGGCCATTACCCAGTATAAACTGGGCGATCTGCAGGGCTGTCAGCGGACATTACAGCCGCTTGCCGCCGATGCGGCAAGGACAGATGAGGATGTACGCAATGATTATCCACCGTCAGATGCAGACATGTATCTGCCTGTTGTCAGGGCAGCGCGGACCAATCTCAATCTTTGCGCCCCAGGGAAGAAATAGACAATGCCTATTATTCTTCCACCCATGATTTTTCCTTAATCCGTAAGATAAAAAGGTATGAACATTATGACAACAGTTCAAGGAGAAAATGCTTCACAAAAATAATTGGATAGTGTAGCATCACGCTGAATTTCAACAGATTATTGCAGGTGGTTCGACGAATCAAAGTTGGTCCCTGCCGGGTCAAGGGTGCGACCGGATGACCGGTTGGCCTGAAAACGACAGTGAAATGATACAGTTTTATGTGTAAAATATCATGATCAATCAAGATTTGAGTTTCTTTTATTATATTGTCCTTTTTGCAATCTATTGCTTTATCGGGTGGGTGCTGGAGGTTTTTTACCGATCCTTCAAGCAGCGCAAGTTTGTCAACGCCGGATTTATTTTTGGCCCCTTCGTCCCGATTTACGGCATCGGCGCATTTATCGTTATTGTTCTGCAATATTTCATTCAAAACTGGCATTTCATTCCCAGGTATGCTGCTTTGGGTCTGTCCATTACGTTTGTGGAATACATTGTCGGGTTTCTCGCCGAAAAGATCTTTAAAATTCCACTGTGGAACTATTCGGACCGCAGGTTCAATCTCCATGGGCGGGTCTGCCTGCTTTTTTCGCTGCTCTGGACCGTTTTGGCGGTGGTTTTTTCTGAATTCATTCATCCGGAAGTTTTTTCCCGCGTGGCATCCCTGCAGGAGGGGTTTGTCAAACCCGCGGCCATTGCCTTCATGATTTATTTCTGGGTGGATTACACGTTTTCCGTGATGTCCCTGGCTTCCTTCCGAAATGCCGTCGCGCATCTTTACGAGGAATATTTCAATCTGAGCAATACGGAAATCGAGGAGAGTTTAAATTCATTTCAACGTCTTCGTGATGCATTTCCTGATCTGAATCAATACATCAATCAAAACATCAACAAGAAAATCAGAAACAGGCTCAATTCTTTTCTGAAAACCATTCAGGAAAAAATTATCCTGGAAATGGAAGGGCGGAAACCGTTTGAAAATGAGTACTATGAAACTGTGGCGGATATCCTTCATCATGAAGAGTTTTTAAAACTTAAGGATTATTTTCATCATAATTCAAGCATCTACTCCCATGTTCACGACGTCGCCTATTTTTCCTATCGTATAAGCAAATATTTCAAACTGGATTACCGCTCGGCGGCGCGCGGCGCCCTTTTGCATGATTTTTTCCTTTATGACTGGCGCAATCATGATGAGCCGGACCTGGCCCGTAATAAATTTCACGGGATCGCGCATCCGGGGATTGCCGTGGCCAATGCAAAGAAGCATTTTTCCATCAATGACATTGAAGAGGACATTATCAAGAAACATATGTGGCCGCTGACGCTGGTGCCACCGAAATACAAAGAATCCTATATTGTTTCTTTTGCGGATAAATACCTGTCTTCCAAAGAATTTATCAGTGAGTACAAAAAAAGAATCAGCCAGTTTCAGGCAAAAAAGAAGGGGCGCAAGCGCAAGCATAAAAGTCCTGAAGCATCAAAGTAAAGCACCCGGGAAGTTATCGTGTCTGATTCAAATCGCCGCTTGCGGCATCAGGATCAGCGATCGCAATCATGCTTGCATGATTCCGCTGATTGCCGTAACGGATTTTTCGGGAATCAGCAGGAAATCGGGAGTGATCGATACGCCTATTTCCCCCAACTCAAGTTTATCATAAATTTTCTTCTGGTTTTCGAGCGCAAGATCTGCATAGCCCGCTGAAAAACGGCGCGGCAGCAGGCGCCTGTTTTGGCGCCGCAGCTGAAGGTTGATGTAGTCTGTAATCCAGTCAAGAGCGGCATCCGTCATTTCACTGGCCGTGGCGTCATACACGACTGCGGCCGTAAAATTATCTTGCCTTGTTTTATCTGCAATGGCTTCCATGATTGCCCTGCCGGCGGTTGCGCCCATCAGGACGGCTCCCGGGCAGCTGCCGAGGAAAACGGCAAGTTTGGTGCTTGCAAACGACATTCCGCCGGTCATCACGGTTTCCCTGCCGTCATTTTTGAGAATGGAGAGCATGATGAAGGAACCCTGCAGATCAATAATATCTGCAGCTTCTTCAATGTAGCGGTCTGTTTCTTCCTGTCTGGAAGAAGTAAGGGAGGTTGTCCTTTTCCTAAAGCCGAGCCGGGAATAAATTTTGGCCATGGGCGGTTGAAGAATTATCTTTTCCAGAATCATGACGGAATTGAGCATGTCCGGCCCTGCTTAGCGGTTGTTTTTATTTTTGAGTTTTATAGTAGCGTTTTTTCCAACGATCCAGTTTTTTTATCGCCTCCGCTACCGCGTCCGTAAGCATGTCCATATCCAGCGGTTTTTCAAAATAATCATCAAAACCCGCCTGACGGCATTCCTCAATTTCAAAAAGCGACGCCCACCCGGTGATGGCAAAAATCATGGACATGGGCTTCATCTCGCGAATCTGGCGGCACAAATCAATGCCATTCATCCCAAAGAGTTTCAAATCCAGGAAAATGACATCAATATTGTCCTGTTCGAGGATCTCAAGCGCTCGATTGCCGTCTTCAGTTGCGATGACCTCATAATCTTCATCCGTAAAAACACCGGTAAATAATTCTCTCACGGACGTTTCGTCGTCAATAATCAGAATTTTTCCTTTCAAGGGTGTTTGGCTCCTTTCCTTAAAGGCTAAAAAATACGGGAAACCAGCTGCCGGACAACGGCAGTTCCCATTTCTTCCGTACCCGTCAGTTTGGTTCCTGCGGAATAAATATCCTGCGTTCGCCATCCTTCTTTTAGAACATCCGCCACGGCTTTTTCAACCCAGGATGCCTCCTGGGGCATGTTGAATGAATGTCGCAGCATCAGGGCCACCGACAAAATCGTGGCCAGCGGATTGGCGATGTTTTTTCCCGCGATGTCGGGTGCGGAACCGTGAATGGGTTCATACAAAGCACTGGTCTCACCCAGGCTGGCCGAGGGCAGCATGCCGATGGATCCGGTCAGCATGGCGGCTTCATCGGCAAGGATGTCGCCGAAAAGGTTGGTTGTTACAATGACGTCAAATTGTGAGGGGTTGCGGACCAGCTGCATGGCGCAGTTGTCAACATACATGTGTTTGAGCTCTATGTCGGGATAGTCGCGTCCGGTTTCCGTCACAACAGAGCGCCACAGTTCCGTGGATTCCAGGACATTGGCTTTGTCCACCGACAGAAGGCTCTTCCTGCGCGCACGGGCCAGTTCAAAAGCGCGAACGGCAATGCGGCGGATTTCCTCTTCGTTGTAGATCATGGTGTTGATGCCCGTGCGCAGGCCGTCTTTGTCTTTGGAAACTCCCCGGGGTTTCCCGAAATAGACATCTCCGGTCAATTCCCGCAGGATCATGATGTCAATGCCCTGCACCAGATTTTTTTTAAGAGGCGAAGCATCTACCAGTTCGTCAAAGACCACGACCGGCCTCAGATTGGCATAAAGCCCGAGCTTTTCGCGTAAGCCCAGGAGCGCCCTTTCCGGACGGACGCTGTAATCCAGGCCTTCCCATTTCGGGCCGCCCACAGCGCCCAACAGTACCGCGTCGCTTTCCAGTGCAAGATTCAGACTCTGGTCAGGAAAGGGTGTTCCGAAAGCATCATAAGCACTTCCACCGATCAGTCCATCCTTCAGAGAAATACGGATATTTTTCTTGTCCGCCAAGGTCGTCAATACCTTGATGGCCTCGTTCATAATTTCCGGGCCGACTCCGTCTCCGGCAAAAACGGCGATCCGGTATTCCTGGTTTGTCATGATGGCCTCACTTCTTTGCGATATGTTTCATCAGGCCGCCGTCAGCGATGAGCTGTTCCATAAATGGCGGTATCGGGCTGATTGCAAATTGCTGATCTGAGCCTTCCACGGTAATGATTCCACGTGTGCTGTCGATGGTGATTTCTTTTCCTTCGGCAATGGCGTCGGCCAGTTCCTTCGATTCAAAGATTGGCAATCCCATGTTAAAAGCATTGCGGTAAAAAATGCGTGCGAAACTTTTTGCCACGACGCATGAAATGCCCGAGGCCTTGATGGCGATGGGGGCATGCTCTCTTGAAGAGCCGCAGCCGAAGTTTTCCCCGCCGAGAATGATGTCGCCGGACTTCATTTTTTTTACAAAATCGGGGTCCGCGTCTTCCATGCAGTGGGCTGCAAGCTGTACCGGATCCGAAGTGTTTAAATAACGCGCGGGAATGATTGCGTCGGTGTCAATATTGTCTCCGAACTTCCACACTTTTCCTGTAAATATCATTTTCTGATCATCCTTTGGTTGTTTTGTTTACAGTTCTTCCGGGGAGGCGATTTTGCCCAGGACGGCAGACGCCGCGGCAACTGCAGGACTTGCCAGATAGACTTCACTTTTCGGATGCCCCATGCGCCCCACAAAATTGCGGTTTGTCGTAGCGATGGATCTCTCCCCTTCGGCCAGAATTCCCAGGTGTCCGCCCAGGCATGCACCGCATGATGGTGGGGAAATCACCGCGTCTGCGTTTAAGAAAATTTCCAGCAGTCCTTCCTGCAGGGCCTGCCGGTAGATGAACGGCGTGGCCGGGACCACAATCAGGCGGACGCCGGATGAGGCCTTGCGGTTTTTCAAAATCCCGGCGGCGATGCGCAGATCTTCAATCCGGCCGTTGGTGCAGGAACCGATCAGCGACTGGTCGATCTTCACGTTACCTGCCTGGCTGATTCCTTTAACATTTGAGGGAAGATGGGGAAAGGCAACCTGCGGCTCCAGTTTGCCTGCATCAATTTCGATGACTTGTGAATAAACGGCATCGGCATCAGATGCATAAAATTTGTAAGGCCGCCTGGCCCGTGGCTTCACATATTCTTCGGTGATGGCATCCGGAGCAAAAATGCCGTTTTTGGCTCCCGCCTCAATGGCCATGTTGGCCATGGATAGACGGTCCGCCATCGGCAGATTAAGAATGGTCTCTCCTGTGAATTCCATGGCCTGGTACAGGGCTCCGTCAACGCCGATGCGTCCAATGATATTCAGAATCAGGTCTTTTCCGGAAACCCATTTGGGCATTTTGCCGTAGACGACAAATTTGATTGAAGAGGGCACTTTGAACCAAAGTTCACCGGTCAGCATGGCCGCGGCAAGGTCGGTGCTGCCCACGCCCGTCGCAAAAGCCCCCAGGGCTCCATAGGTACAGGTGTGGCTGTCCGCCCCGATGACCAGATCGCCTGGAAGGACAATCCCTTGTTCAGGCAGAAGCGCGTGCTCCACACCTACCTGTCCGCCTTCATAGAAATGCGTGATGCCATGTTCCGCGGCAAATTCGCGCACGGTTTTACATTGCTGGGCCGAACTGATATCTTTGTTCGGCGTGAAATGATCCAGGACCAGCGCCACTTTATCCCTGTCAAAAACTTTCTTGCCGCCGGCCGCGCGGAATTCCCGGATGGCAATTGGCGCTGTGATATCATTGCCTAAAGCAATATCCACGCGGGCGTTGATCAACTGCCCCGCCGATATTTCCGATAGCCCCGCGTGCGCCATCAATATTTTTTCTGTTATGGTATTTCCCACGTTATTTACTCCCTGATGAATCAATGTGTTCTAATAAATAAATGATGAAAAAATAAAAATATTTTCTATCCTATTTTTCAGCTTAATTCAACTTTAACCTTTTTAATGTTATCTTTCAGGAACTCCAGCCTGTTGAGCGCGTTAATGTAAGCCTTCGCTGACGCTACGATAACGTCGGGATGTGCGCCGCGCCCGACAACGGACTGACCGTTGAATTTCAGCTGGACGGTCACTTCACCCTGTGCGTCTGCCCCTCCGGTGATGGCATTGACCACGTATTTCAGAAGTGGATAATTGGTTTTGGTGATATTGCGGATTGCGGCGAAGGTTGCATCCACCGGCCCGTTGCCGAATCCCGCCTTGCGCACGATTTCTTTGCCCACCTGCATTTCCATGGTGGCGGTAGGGATGGCGACGTTTCCGCTTACCACATTTAAATACACCAGATTATATTTGTCTTCACCCCGGTAGATTTCCTCATATAAAATGGCTTCCAGGTCTTCGTCGTAGATGTCCTTTTTCATGTCGGCCAGGGCTTTCACCCGTTCTGCAACCTTTTTGACCTGTTCATCATTTAGAATGTAACCCATTTTTTTCAAATGCTGTCCGACCGCGGCGCGTCCCGAATGTTTGCCCAGAACAATATGGGTATCGCTGATGCCGACAGACTGGGGCGTCATGATCTCATAGGTGATTTTTTCCTTGATCAGGCCGTCCTGGTGGATGCCGGATTCGTGCGCAAACGCGTTGGCGCCAACGATGGCTTTATTCGGCTGCACCGGGACGCCGGTGATCTGGGTCAACAGGCGCGACGTTTTGTAAATTTCTTCTGTCTTGATCCTGGTGTGAAGTCCGTACAAATCCCTGCGCGTCGCCAGCGCCATGACAATTTCTTCCATCGCTGTGTTGCCGGCCCGCTCGCCGATCCCGTTGATTGTGCATTCCACCTGTCTCGCGCCGTTGCGGATTGCGGCAAGCGAATTGGCGACGGCCAGGCCGAGATCATTGTGGCAGTGAACGGAAATGATCGTATTGCCCATGTTTTTTACATTGGCAAACAGATAGGCAATGAGATTCCCGAACTCCTCGGGGATGGTATAGCCGACCGTGTCCGGAATATTGACCGTGACTGCGCCGGCATCGATGACTGCCGAAACCATCTCCACAAGATAATCCCTGTCTGAGCGGGTGGCGTCCATCGGAGAAAATTCTACATTGTCCGTGTAGGAGCGTGCCAGTTTGACGGCGGCAACGGCTTCTTTGAGCACCTGTTCGCGGCTCTTTTTGAGCTGGTATTTCAGATGAATGTCCGATGAAGAAATGAACGTGTGGATACGGGGTTGTGCCGCGTGCTTGATCGCCTGCCAGGCCCGGTCGATATCCTGCTTGTTGGCGCGTGCCAATCCGGCCACCTGTGATTTCTTGATTACGCGGGCAATTTGCCGGACAGCATCAAAATCCCCTTCAGACGCGATTGGAAATCCCGCCTCGATGATATCGACGCCCATTTTTTCCAGCTGCCTGGACAGGATGAGCTTCTCCTCCGTGTTCATGCTGGAGCCGGGCGACTGTTCACCGTCTCTCAATGTCGTATCAAAGATATAGACATGATTTTTTTCTTTTTTCATTTGTGGCCCCCTTCAAACTTATCTGATCGTTGGATAAACGAAATTAAAAAAAGGCCGTGGTTTTTTCTGCCACGGCCTTTTTAGGTAATCATTTATTTTGCCAGTTCAGTGACGACCTAAAGACGACGGGCAGGAGGCCTTAAGCAGCAGGCCCACCAACACGAGACCCAGGAGCAGGGAAAGAAGTGCACTTGCCGTAATCATTGTTGTCATGAAACTGATCATTTACTGTTCTCTATACAGAAATTAATTTGTTTGATTATTACATTAAAGCAAAAATTGAATGTTGTCAAAATATTTTTTTCCAAATACATGATCTGAATTTACATATCGGCTCAAAGTATTGCTCTGACAGGTGTTGCGGGCATGAAAAAAGGGGAGCCCGGGGCTCCCCTTTCCAAGGAGGGACGTGTGCTTTGGCTTCAGTAGCACATACCCATACCTAATCCGGGACCTGATCCATAGCCCCGTCCATGTCCGCGGTGGTCTCTCATCCCACCGCGCGGTCCGAAACCTGGGCCCCTTGCCCAGGCCGAGTCAGCCAGTTTTTCATTCTGCTTGGCTGTCAACACTTTACGGATGTCAAACTTCATGGCGGTATGTCTGTCTTCCATTTCATCACGGAGCGTTCTCAATTCTTTTTGCGCCGCTGTAATCTTGTTGCGGTCTGGATTGGCCTGAAGCCAGAGCCTGCGCAGTTCGACCGATTTATCAAAGATTTTTTCCCGCAGGTCTCTTGTGGCTTTATAGTGCGCATCCTGTATCGCCTCGATTTTGGTCTTTTGACTGTCGGTTAAATTCAATCTTTCCAAGCCTGCACTCCTGCACAGTCCTTTTCCTCTGCCCGCACCGGGGCCCCAGGCGTATGCCTGGGACGCCAGCAGCAAACCCAGTGCAACCGCTGTAAACGCTAAAACAAATTTTTTCATATTTCATCTCCTTCTTTGTATAGTTATTGCTCTTCTTTTGACAGCATAAGGAGCAAGGCGTGTGCCAATGATTATAAGTTAATGTAATTATTAGGCATTGTGAGATAGAAGGTAAATAGGGTTTGCCTTTCACCACCTTTGCATGGATAATAGATGCCCGGTTTAGATATCCAGGTGGGCCAATTGTATCCAGATGATGCCGTACTATAAAACAGGCTGGTAAAAATGATGAAAAAAAAACGCTTTGACATTTCTGTCTGGGCTGCGGTCAGTGCGATTACCGTTCTGGTCATGATGCTGGGCATGATGATATTCATGCAATCTCAGCAGAGAAAGGACCAGGCGGTTATCCTTTTTGTTGAAAAAGGTGCTACCCTTATCCGTTCTTTTGAGGCCGCGTTGCGCGGTCCGATCGATCGGAAAGAGGAGGAGTTTTATCTTCAAAAGCTGGTCATGGAAACCGCACAGCAGCCGGATATCGATTATTTGATTGTAACGGACAGTGAGGGGCGGATTCTGGCGGACAGCGATCCCTCTATGGTGGGCAGGCCATACGGGTTGGACCTGGATGTGAAAAAAGTTGGCGCCAGCGGGGATATCCTATGGAGGCAGACGGCCAATCCAGAAGGGGCGGGCACCTTTGAGGTTTATCGTGGATTTTCCCCCGGTCGATCTGATGACCTTCAGGAAGATCGCCGCCCCTTTTTGGTCTTCGTCGGGTTCAATATGGATAAAATCGAAAAGGCGTCGCGCGAAGACATGATCCGGATTGTCATCAGGGCAATAGTTCTCATGCTGATTGGATCTCTTGCCATTGTGTCTCTTTTCCTGGTGCAGGCCTATCGCCTGACGCGTTCTTCTCTTTCGCGCCTGACGGTTTTTTCAGAAGCCCTGGTGAAGCACATGCCTGTTGGAATTCTGGCTGTGGACCAGGCAGGGAAGATTGTTACCTGCAATGTCCAGGCTCAAGAGCTGTTTTCCGGTGCCTGTGCGGATGCCACGGGGAAAAAAGCAGCTGATCTGCTGCCTGTGCAAATGTCGCAGTTGTTGGAAAGAATCGATGAAAAGAAAAGACTTGCCGAAGAAGATATTGTCCTTCCCTCCGGAAAAGAGGGCAATCAGGTATGGGAAGCTGTTGCCGCAGCGTTTTCCGGTGACGATGTCCCGGAAGGCAAAATTCTGCTTGTCCGGAATGTGACGGCAATCCGGCAGATGGAGAAGGAAGTCGCCCGCAGCCGCCATCTTCACGCCATCGGATCGCTTGCTGCCGGCGTGGCTCATGAAATACGCAATCCGCTCAGTTCCATTAAAGGCTTCGCGGTTTACTTCAGGCAAAGGCTGTCCGGAAATAAAGAAGATGAAGAGACGGCTGATATTATGATTGCGGAGACGGAAAGACTCAATCGCGTCATCAGCCAGCTTTTGGAATTTGCCCGGCCGCTCACCTTGAAAAAAGAACCGACAAATATGATGGACTTGGTACGGCACACGATCAAACTGGTCGAGGTGGAGGCTCGGAAGAGTGGCGTTGAAATGGATGTCCAGGGGGACGAGAGGCCGATGAATGCGGAGATTGATCCGGACAAAGTGAAGCAGGTGCTGCTCAATGTCTTTTTAAATTCCCTCTCGGCCATGACAGAAGGCGGAAGATTATCCGTGCGGTTGGAGGCGCAAAAAGAATCTGTCGAAGTGACAGTTTCCGATACCGGTGCGGGCATCCGGGAAAATGACCTGCCGAGGATTTTTGATCCGTATTATACCTCCAAGCCGGCCGGTACGGGGTTGGGCCTGGCGGTTGTGCAGAAAATTATGGAAGCGCATGGCGGAGCGGTCAAGGTGGAGAGCAAAGAGGGCCGCGGTACAAAAGTCACCCTGCGTTTTTCGAACAGTTAGGGAGAAAGAAACCATGAAAAAAGATCTCGAAATTTTAATTGTAGATGATGATTCAGCCCATCGTGTGATGTTGAAGAAACTGCTTGGCGGCTGGGGGTATCGTGTTGCCGAAGCAGATGACGGGGCCGTGGCGGTTGACGCCGTCGGCAGACGGTCATTCGATTTGATTCTTATGGATATCCGGATGACGAAGGTTTCCGGTATCGAAGCGATGGAACAGATTAAGAAGGTCAGTCCGGCTATTCCGGTGATTATCATGACGGCCTACGCTTCGGTGGAAACAGCCATCAGCGCGCTGAAAAAAGGCGCCTATGATTATCTGACCAAACCGCTGGACTTTGATGAATTGCAGATTGTGATTGAACGTGCGACAGAACACAGTCTGCTGAAAAAGGAAAATGATTACTTGAAGGAGCGGCTGGGGGAGAAGTTTGACCGGCGCAACATGATCGGGCAGAGTCCGGCCATGGTCAGGCTTCTGGAAACCGTGGCGCAGGTTGCGGCAACGGAAGCGACCGTAATGATCACGGGTGAATCCGGTTCCGGCAAGGAGATGATCGCGAATGCCATTCATTACAACAGCAACCGCAGGGAGGCTCCCTTTATTAAAATAAACTGCGCCGCTCTCACGGAGACCCTGCTGGAATCGGAATTGTTCGGTCATGAAAAAGGATCCTTTACCGGTGCGGATAAAAGAAGGGAGGGGAAGTTCCGTCAGGCGGACGGAGGCAGCATTTTTCTGGATGAAGTCAGCGAAATGTCGCAGGCGATGCAGGTCAAGCTGTTGCGGGTTTTGCAGGAAAGAGAAGTGACCCGTGTGGGTGGTTCGGAAGTCCTTGTCGTCAACGTCCGTGTCATCGCCGCGTCCAACAGGGATTTAAAAAAAGAAATGGAGCAGGGGCGTTTTCGCGAAGATTTGTTTTACCGGCTCAATGTCGTGGCATTGAACGTTCCTCCCTTGAAGGACAGAAAAGAAGACATTCCCCTTTTAGCACAGCATTTCCTGAAAGAATTCGCTGCAAAAAATTTGAAGAACGTTACAGATTTTACACCTGCGGCCGTGCAGAAACTTATGCGTTACCTTTGGCCGGGCAATGTGAGGGAATTGATGAATACCGTTGAAAGAGCTGTGGTGCTGTCGAGAAAACCATTTCTTGACAAAGACGATCTGACGCTCCTGACCGACGATGACGGAAATGTGGAAGGCCAGGACCGAAGCGAAACTGAAATTCAATCGGCAGGTGCCAAAGGAAATCTGCCACTGGAAGAGGTGGAAAAAAGGAGCATCCTGGAGGCGCTGCATGCCTGTGGCGGCAACAAAAGCGAAGCGGCCCGGCGGCTCGGCATTACACGTAAAACTCTGCGGAAAAAACTGGAGAAGTACGAAGAGCAAAAACGCTGAAGAGAAGATGGCTTCCGTAAAATGGTTTCTGCCGGGTGTTTCGCCGGAAAATAATCGGCTAAACCCCCTATTTTGCCGAACGTACGGGAAGAGCCCGGTTGATGTTTGTGCCGGGCGAGACAAACCACCAGTGTGTGCCGTCTGTGAAATCAAAATAAGCGGACTCGGAACCCCGCGTCTTGGATGACCAGGGACAACAATCGGTAAGACGAATCAGTTCTGTAAGATGAAGTGGATTCTGCTGCGCGTCGTGGCGCTGTGACTTGCCCGCATCATATAATTGAGCAAGTTCTTCTTGTGTCGGCATCCGCCAGTCTGTGTAGCTGCCTCCGCGATAACTCTCACAATATCTTTTCGCATTATACCAGTTGATGTCCTGCCCGTTATCTTTTGCCGCCCAGATCAGGTTCGTCTTCGTATCCAACACGGTCTGATTATCAAAAGCAATGAAACGTCCATCCCGGGCGGTTTCCCTGGTTGTTGCAGAAATCCCGGGACGGTTTTCATCAGGCAACTTGCCCTTTTGATCCTGAATCTCACGGGTCCCGGTTTTCCGGCCGGTTGCCATCTCGCCGGGTTCCTGCCTGTCCTCTTCTTTAAGCCCCGTCTTTCGGTTGCCATCTTCCGGAATAGCTTTTGCGTCCTGTTGATTGTTTTTAACTGCAGTCAGCTTTTTATCAGGAACCTTGAGTGCGGCAATAGCCTTTTCCTTCATGGGTGCAGGCGTTTCGACTTTTGCGGCAGCCACGGACTCTTTTGAAGGAATGGATTCCAGGATTTTGGCGGCAAGAACCGTTTCTTTCGGATAAACCGGTTTGTCGAATTCATCTTTAACGACCGTTTCCTTCCGGGGGACGGGTTTGTCGACCTTCTCGTCAACAGCAGTTTCCTTTGCGGGTAAGGGTTGAGTGGCTTTAGGAGCAACAACGGTTTCTTTTGGAGGAACAGATTCCGCAGAAACCAGATTCATTAATTTTTCACCAACGGAATCGGGTTCGATCGCATTCCATGCGCTCGTTTCGTCTTCCGATGATGGGTATATAATATTATCCTGTTCATCATAAAAAACCGCATAGACATATCGAAATTTTTTGTTTGTGCGGTCAATTTCCATCAAGCTTTTATAATAGGATAACTTGGAGGGATCATCGGGTGCCTTATCCATTTTTTTTAGAATAGCATAATATTGTTTTTTTGAATCTGTGCTTAATATGTTTTTCGTCCACACGGAAAGGATGCCTTTTTTTGCTTCAAAAATGCTGCTTTTATCATAATACATGGTGCCGGCAAGCGACGTATCGTAGTATGTCCAGTCTTCCGCCCATACCTGGTCAGGAAATAAAAATAATATCCCTAGAATAATAATCCTTTGAAGGTTCTTTGATTTCATTCTCTGTCTCTTAAATCATTTTATTCAATATTTTCCCGATGCATACCGTGCTGTAACCAAAATCATTATGATCTGTGCTATCCATACCATAATGATTTTCTGATGGTCTTTCTTAAAGGACAATCATCGAATTCCACGAATTTTGCGTTTGTCGTCCTGAATGATTATTATTTGCCCGTTTATAAAATGATTTTCAACGTATTTTTTATAAAATATGCAGTTTTTTGTTTAACCGTTTCAAACGATGTGAAAGAGAGTCTTTTTCTTCATTGGAAAACGTGTTTCTGCCGGACAGGGCGTTTTCAACCATGTTCTTTGCCCGGACATAATCCCGGAGATGATGCTCCAGATATTTTGCCATTTCCGAAATGGCGTAAAATTCGTAAGGCTCACTGGTGGCCATCTGCATCCAGATGTGGGCCGCTTCATCCATTCTCCCTGTTCGCTTGTAAAGTTGGGACAGCGCTTTCTTGGATTGCGTTGAGAATTTCAGACATGGTTCTTCGCGGAATGTGTCGAGGATTTTTTGCGTGCCTTCCCTATTGGCTTTCTGAAGTAAGAGGCGGGCGGCAGCCAGATAATCGTCCTCATGAGTGTACTGTGCAAGGGCATGCGCGGTCAATACATCAATCAGATGTGCGGTGAGCGTCGCCATGGAAATGACGTCCAGTCGGTTGTGTTCAAAGATGCCGGCAAGTAATCGGGGATCACGCTGGCGAAGCCATTCAAAATAGCGTTGAGGAATTTCCCACCCGGGAATGTCTCCTTCTCTCCGGACGCCGAGGATTTCTTCCTCCAGCGTGGCGAGACGGCAATTTTCCAGTCGATGCCCGAGGATGCGGCGTGACGGATGCAATAAATCAAGGTGAGGCAATTCGGCGAGACATCCGGGCATCCGGTTTAATATGAATCGCGTTGCAAGCAGGTTGATGTCGAAAGCTTTTCCGTTGAATGTGACCAGGAATTTTTTCCGGGAGGCTATTTCCCGAAGATAGCACAGCGCCGCTTTCTCTTCGCCAAAATCACGTACCAGAATCTGATGGACCTCAAAGTGGCCTTCTTCGAACCAGCCCAGGCCGATTAAAAAGGCCATCGTGCCCGTGCCACCGGAAAGACCTGTGGTTTCCGTATCCAGAAACAGGGCGTCCGAGGAAACGTAGTCGCCCAGGACGGGATTGTTGGCCAGCATTCCCGCCGCCGTCATGTCGAAATCAAATGTCTCGCGGATATTACGGTGGCCGTGGCGGCTTGCACCCGACAGGACATCGCTCGCCAGAAAAAAACGGCCGTGTTCATTTTCCATTTCACGGCCTTTGAGGATTTCCATGAGCCCCAGATTACCCCGAGTGGCTGTCTCCGCCTGGATGGATGTGTTTCTGGTCTGCGTGCGCCTGGCAACGCTTTCAATCCTGCGGCGCAGATCATCGATTTGCTTTTGTTTTTCTGATGAAGAGGTTTGCAGAAGCCCGGCATTGTCCGTGCTGTGTCCGCGAGGCGGTTTCTTTATGTCTTCGCCGGTCAGGCGTTTTAATTTATCAATCGATTTCATATTTCACTTAATTTTCATGGTTCCTTGTTCCTTGTACCCTTTAACCTTTCCCCAAAACCAGCTCAATAATCTTCGGGACGATTTCCTTCGCGGATTTGCCCACTTCCAGTGTGGGTCCAACGCACGAGGGGCATCCGAACGCGCAGGGACATTTTTCAATCAGGCTTTTGGCCGATGACAGCAGATGGGTGTGTTCGTGGTAGAGAAGTTCGGAAAAACCGATGCCGCCGGGATAGGAATCAAATATAAAAATGGTGGGGTCGAATTCATCCATTCTTGTCCCCGTTTTCTTCTCGACCATTTCGGGCCGCCCCGCGTCAAAAGATGTGATGATACGTCCGGTTTTCCCCTGGCTCACAAACCATTCCCCGCTTTTATCTCCCAGCGACCGGTCGATGTCGTGCGTGTCCGCCATCAGATACAGTGCGGACAAATGCTGCAGTGTATAGGCCAGTGCGGATAATCCATCAATGAGTTCCGCGGGCGTGAAATCGAGTTTGCTGAGCCGGTCTCGCGGGATCGTAAACCAGTAGCTTGTCGTGTGCATGTCTTTTTCCGGGAGATTGACATCCCCGTAGCCGAGATTCTCCGATGTATAGAATTTGATCTTCTTGTACCCCACCACCTTGCGCACGACCTGCACTTCACCGTGCTCGACAATGGCTCCGCCTTCTGTATGATGGTCGAAAGAGTCGATCACCCGCACGTTGGTGTAGGTCATGGCATCGGTGTAATAGTCGGTATCCACTCTTCTGACGTAAGCCTTCTTGCGCTCCAGATCAAGCTTGTCCACATGGTACTGCTCCGAGGCCAGCATGTAAATGGCTTCATCGTGCACAGCGGTGAAGGCGCTGTCCCAGTCCACTTCGGCAATTACGCGATGATTGCCCGCATCGGTGGTATCGACCACCACGACATTCTCGGGGTTGATCGCCCGGAGGCTGACCTCGTCAGCCGGGTAGCTCTCCGCTGCCCAGTGCCAACGGTCGTTAGTACAGTGCAGTACGCCCTTTTCTTCCAGGTACTCCAGAAACTCTTCCAGGTTTTCCCCGCCGAATTTTTCTCCCTTTTCAAAGGGCAGCTCAAAAGCCGCACTTTTGATGTGATGCAGCAGGATGAGCAGATTGTCCGGATTGATGCGGCAATGCTCAGGCGAGAGCGCGAAAAAGTAATCCGGATTTTCCATGATAAACTGGTCCAGCGGATTGCTGCGTGCGATCAGGATGGCAAGCGATCTGCCTGTGCGCCTGCCCGCGCGTCCGGCCTGCTGCCAGGTGCTGGCAATCGATCCCGGATAGCCCGCCATGATGCAGGCTTCCAGATTGCCGATGTCAATGCCCAGTTCCAGCGCGTTGGTGCTGATGACACCCATTACTTCACGTGTGCGCAGGCCGTTTTCGATTTCCCGCCGGAGGTTCGGCAGATAACCGCCGCGGTATCCGGTGACAAAATGGTCGTCAAGGGGTTTGGATTTTACAAACTTGTCTTTCAAATATTTGGTCAGCACTTCGACATTCAGGCGGCTGGTTGCAAAAACTATTGTCTGAATGTGATTGTCGATTAATTCAGAGGCGATCTTGCGTGCCGGTGTCATCGCGCTCTGCCGGATGCCCAGTTCACGGTTGACGATCGGCGGATTATACAGCACAAAGGTTTTAGCCGCCGTAGGCGCACCGCTTTTGTCGATGAGCGCCACGGGACGCTCCAGAATCTTCTCCGCGTGCTGGCGTGGATTGGCAACGGTGGCCGAACAGCAGATAAAGACGGGGTTGGCGCCGTAGAAGCGGCAAATCCGGATTAGCCTGCGGATCACGTTGGCAAAATGCGATCCGAATATGCCCCGGTATGTATGCAATTCGTCAATCACAACGTATTTAAGGTTTACAAAGAGCTTCTGCCACTTGGTGTGATGGGGCAGAATGCCCGCATGCAGCATGTCCGGATTGGTGACGACGATATGCCCCTGCCTGCGAATCGCCTGGCGTGCATCATCGGGGGTATCGCCGTCGTAGGTGAAGGTTTTGATGTCAGCCTGCAATTCGGTGATCAGGCTGTGGGCTTCATGCATCTGGTCCTGGGCCAGCGCCTTGGTGGGAAAAAGATAAAGGGCCCGTGTTTCCGGCTCATCGAGAATGCTTTGCAGGACCGGCAGATTGTAGCACAGCGTTTTGCCGCTGGCCGTGGGGGTCACCAAAACGACATCCTGGCCGTTCCTGATAAAGCGCACGGCCTGGGCCTGATGCTTATAGAGTTTCTCCATGCCCCGCGCCCGCAAAACCGAAAGAAGCCGGGAATTTACCCATGGCGGATAGTCTTCCCAGTCACCCGGTCTGGCAGGAATTTCCACAATTGCCGCTGCGTTGGCCTTGAAACTTTTATTTTTCTTTAAACGTGCGATCCACTCATCCAGTGTCAGTTTTGCCATGCACTTTCTTACCTTTTATTGATTTGATTTTCATTATAGATCAAATGCAGAATATCACAACAGAGAATTACAAATAGTCATTGCAATAATCATTTTGATGGTTTATCAAGAAAACAAATGGCTTTTTAAGGCTGATACTTCAGATAATGAAAAAAGTAAAATTTGTGACCAGCAAAAGGAAAAGTCGGGACATCGGGGAGTAAATTAAAAATGGGCAGTTATGTCAACAGCAATCTGATCACTGGTGAACATGTTGTCTACGAAACGAAATTGCACTGGATTACCTTTGTGTCTTTGAAGGGGATCCTGACATTATTTATCGCTCCGCTCATCGCTTACTGGACGAGCGAGTTTGCCATCACCAACAAGCGCATTATGATCAAGACCGGATTTATTTCCCGCAACACATTCGAAATGAATCATTCCAAAATTGAATCCATTAATGTCATCCAAAGTATTTTGGGGCGCCTCCTGGGTTACGGAACGATCGTCGTTATGGGGACCGGCAGCACACGCGAACCTTTTGCCTATATCCGGGACCCTCTGGCGTTTCGAAGGAAGTTTCTCGAACTGCAGGGTTGAATTCTTCTGCCCTTCTGGATGTTTTTCTGGTTGCAGAATGCCGCAAATGAAATTCTTCCGCGGTTTCTGCCAGTTTTTGCTGGGATCAGAAACCTGAAAAATAATCGTCAAAAGCTCCCCTTTTGTAGGAGTTTGTCCTACGTCGAAATCGGACGGACGCCGATACCCTAAATCCAAACCATGTAGTATTAAATACACGCTTTTCAAGGGGTACATGTATTGCATCCGCCATATGTAATACGCCCCAACGTTATGGCCGGAAAATCAGATACGCGTGTCTGACTGACAGGAACGAAGCCGAATCCGCGGGGCGTACCCCTCCTGAAAAGATTTTAAATTCCATGAACCCTAATGGCGAAGAGGAAAAAGATACAGGGTAAGCTTTTGAAAACAGCAGAAATCATGCCTTTTTGGCGGATAATGAAGGGCATAAAAAATAACTTTAAGGAGAAAAACAATGGCTGAAGCTAATGAACAAGATTTTTATGACAAGGTATTTCCTGTCCCTGAGAGAGTGAGGGAGAAATCCTACATCAAGAGCAGGGCAGAGTATGACAAACTCTACAAAGAGTCCATTGATAATCCTGAGGCTTTCTGGGCAAAAATGGCCATGGAAAGGCTCACCTGGTTTAAACCCTTTGATAAAAAGAAAGTGTCGGACTGGTCGTTTGACGCGAAAGACGTTCATTCCAAGTGGTTTGAAGGCGGCAAACTCAATGTATGCTATAACTGTATTGACCGTCATCTGGAAACCAAGAAAAACAAGGCCGCCATCATTTTTGAAGGCAACGATCCCAATGATTGGAAAGTTTACACCTATTACGACATGTATCGGGAGATCAACAAGTTTGCCAATGTCCTGAAAAGCCTCGGCGTTAAAAAGGGCGACCGCGTTACCATCTTTCTGCCCATGATCGCGGAACTGTCCATTGTGATGCTGGCCTGCGCCCGCATCGGCGCGGTTCATGCCATTGTTTTCGGCGGATTTTCAGCGGAAGCGTTAAGAGACCGTATCAACAACAGCGGTTCTGCAGTGGTGATTACCTGTGACGGCACCTACCGCGGCGCCAAGGCAGTTCCCCAGAAAGCCACATGCGACAAGGCTGTGGATCAGTGCCCCGGCGTCAAAACGATGGTTGTCGTGAAACGCACCGGAACGGAAGTTGCCATGAAGGAAGGCCGTGACGTCTGGTACGAAGAACTCATGGCCAAAGCGGACCGTTACTGCAAACCAGAAGAAATGGACGCGGAAGACCCTCTGTTCATCCTTTATACCTCCGGTTCAACCGGGCAGCCCAAGGGTGTTGTGCATACTCAGGCCGGTTATTTGCTTTATGCCTCCATGACCCAGCAGCTTGCTTTTGACGTCCGCGAAGAAGACACCTACTGGTGCACCGCCGATATCGGTTGGGTCACCGGTCACAGCTACATTGTTTACGGCCCGCTTTGCAACGGCCACTCCAGCATTCTTTTCGAGGGTGTTCCCAACTACCCGGACTTCGGCAGATTCTGGGCCGTTGTTGAGAAATACAACGTCAATAACTTCTATACCGCCCCCACCGCAATCCGCTCCATCGCGAAGGAAGGCGACAAATGGGTCGATGCACATGATATTTCCTCCCTGCGCGTTCTGGGTTCGGTCGGTGAACCGCTCAATCCCGAAGCCTGGTGGTGGTACTACAATAAGATCGGCGGCAGCCGCTGCACGATTTCCGATACCTGGTGGCAGACCGAAACAGGCGGACACATGATCCTGCCTCTGCCCGGCGCGATTGATATCAAACCCGCCAAGGCGATGGTTCCCTTCTTCGGTATCGTACCCGTACTGATGGATGAAGAAGGAAAAGAAATCAAGGGCGTAGGCAAAGGCGCGCTGTGTATTAAAAATTCATGGCCCGGCATGGCCCGCGGGTTGTGGGATGACAAGGACGGCCGGTTCGTCGAGAATTACTTCTCTCAGTTCCCCGGTCATTATTTCTCCGGCGACGGCGCGGAACGCGACGCCGACGGCGACTACAAGATTACCGGCCGTGTTGATGACGTGATCAACGTGTCCGGTCACAGACTGGGCACCGCAGAAGTGGAAGCAGCTTTGACGTCTCATCCGGATGTCGCGGAAGCGGCAGTGGTCGGATTCCCGCATGACATCAAAGGCCAGGGCATCTTCGCTTACGTCACCCTGAACAACAACGTGGAGAAGACAGATGACTTGAAGAAAGCCTTGGTCGCACACGTCCGCAAGGTTGTCGGCCCGATCGCATCACCGGACCAGATTCAATGGGCAGACGGTCTTCCCAAAACCAGATCCGGCAAAATCATGCGCCGTGTTTTGAGAAACGTAGCGGCTAAGACGTTTGGTGACTTTGGTGACACCTCCACACTGGCGGATCCGGCGGTTGTTGACGATTTGGTTAACAATCGGAAGAAACTGGGTTAGCACTCCTTCAATGCGGGGACGGTAGCAACTGTCTCTGTCATTGTGAAGTCCCTCCTCCAAATGCCGTTTCCCGGGAAACCGGGAAACGGCATTTTCCTTTTTTGAAATTTAAACGAGAACTTCGACCTGGGTAGAACCATTCTCATAAGAATACTTCACCTCGTATCCGAGGTTCCTGAGAGCATTCTTCATCATATGGTTTGTCGAATCGATGATGGATACGAACCGGGTGATGCCGTGTTCCCTGCCGATGGCGAAGATTTTTAACAGCAAGGATTTACCGAGGCCGCAGCGCTGCCAGTCGTCGCGGACCGAAACAGCAAAATCGGTAATCCTGTTATCAGGATCATAGCCGTAGCGGGCAACGCCGATAATCGCATCTTTCCCGTTTTCGCGGATCACGGCGGCCAGGGCAAAATTTTTATCGTAATCGAGATGCGTGAGTTGAAAAAGAAAATCTTTGGAAAGGGCACTGACGGGCCTCAAAAAACGCAGATAAAGGGATTCGGCAGAAAGCCTGCGGGACAGGTCGACAATGAGGCTTTCGTCTGTATATGTGACGGGCCTGATCAGAACCTCTTTCCCGTTTTTGAGCGTCAGCCGGCTCTCGTATTGCACGGGATAAATATGATTTTCAGCAGGCAGCATATCCATGTCCTAACAGCCTAAAAGTCTACAGCCTGATAGCCTCTTGCTACGACAAATTCAAAGACATCGAGACCATATTCTCATCTTTGGTGTCAAGGTTGAAATCGCACCGCCTGAAAATCCGGATCATGGCATAGTTTTCCTGGAGCGTTTCCGCACGAATGGTTCGGTAGCCTTCCTTTTTGGCCAGTTCGATGCACTGTTTGGACAGGGTGATTCCCAGGGATTTGTTCTGCCAGGGATCGGAGATGATGATTGCATATTCCGCTTCGCCTTCGCATCGTTTGTTTTTAATCAGACGTGCGATACCGAGGAATTTGTGCTGATCATTTGTTTTCATTTCCGCGACCACGGCGACTTCCTCGTCGGGATCGATGTTGCAGAAACGCTGTGCGCGTTCCGGGGTGGCGGAAAAAGGGGATAAAAACCTCAGCCACAGTGATTTTTCGGAGCAGCTGTTCACGAAATCCGTCCACAGATTAATATCTTTCTGATTGATCAGGCGAAGTTGTACGGGGTTATCGTCCACAGAGAGTGCATCTCTGGTCAGGTTACGGGCGATGGAATCGGCAATCGCATTGCGCCGTCTGACCCCATAATGATACATCTGTCCCAGCACCTCTGCCGCCATTTCCGCAGTTGAATAAACTGGAAATCCGGCCTGCTCCATTTTCACCACATCATGGATCATGAATTCCTTGCAGGCCACGACACAGACAACCGGTTTTCCCTTATAGTTAATGGATTTCATGGCTTCCACGAAAGAGCCCAGAATTTCTCCCTGGATCACCACAATGAAACTATTTACGTCACCGCATTCCACGCCGATTTCAATCAGGCTTTTTACCTGTTCGGGTGACATGGTGAAAGAACAGTCAATGGGATTCGAGATGCTGGCATAGTCGGGCAGAACGCTTTTGATCCGCTTCTGAAAATAGGGTTCCAGGGTTGCCAGGCGCATATTCGAGAGATAGAGCATGTCGGTGGCCGCAACCCCCAGCGAACCGGTATAGGTAATGACCATTACGCCTTTGTCCTTCGGGATGGGCTGTTTGGAAAATGCGCGTGTCAACGCGAAAAGATGTTCATTGTCCCGGGCCCGGATCAGGCCGCTTTGTTTGAAAGCGGCGTTGTTGACTTCGTCATTGCCCGCGAGAGATGCGGTGTGTGAGGATACCGCTTTTTTCCCGGCTTCCGTTCTTCCCGATTTCAATACGATGACGGGCTTGCGGACCGCCGCCCGCGATGCCACATTGACAAAGCGTTTGCCGCTTCGTATGTCCTCCATGTACATGACAATGACAGAGATGTGTTCGTCATTGCTCAGGTGTTCCAGGATGTCGGTTTCATTGATGTCCATTTTGTTGCCGATGGTTGCCACAATGCCAAAGTCCAGCACATGGCTTAAACCTGTTAGAATGCCGGCGGCGTATACACCGGCCTGGGCCACCATACCGACATTGCCTTTGCGCAGATCGGACAGCAGGCCGATGGATTGCACCATGTTGTGATGGGTGTTGATGACGCCGGAGCAGTTGGGACCCAGAACACGGCAACCGTGTTCGCGGATGATTCTTTCGATTCTTGCCTGAGATTCTTTCCCTTCCTCACCGCTTTCTGCAAACCCTGCCGCTTCCACCACGACAAACTTTACCCCTTTTTTGCAGCAGTCGGCAATGGCTGCCTCCACCCGTTTTGCCGGGACAATGATGATGGCCAGGTCCACCGGCTCCTGCACATCCAGGATGGTCTTGTAGGCGGGGACGCCCATGATGGATTCCTTGCCCGGATTAATCGGATAAAGTTTTCCTGCAAAATGATGATGGATCAGATTACTGAAAACATTATAGCCCAGTTTTCCCTGGACATCGGAAGCACCGATCACCGCGATGCTCTGCGGATAGAAGAAATCGTGAAGGTTTTCCATGCCGCCGGCGGTGACGTTGTCCTGCTGTGTCGGTTCGCTGACAAACATTCGGGCGTCCACCGTCACATAACCGTCCGGATAGAGAATTAAAGGATTGAGATCCAGTTCGCTGATTTCGGGATTTTCCACAACCAGCCGGGAGATTTTCAGAAGCAGCTGTTTGAGTGAATCAAGATCGACGGCCTTGCCCCTGTACCCTTTTAAGATATCTGAACTGCGGATGTCTTCGATCATTTCCGTGGCGTCTTTTTCGGTGATCGGGAGAATGCGGAAAGAAACATCGCGCAGGACTTCAACAAACACGCCGCCCAGGCCGAACATGATGACCGGACCGAAGCCGGGATCTCGCGCCACACCAATGATGGCTTCAATGCCGGAGGGGGCCATTCTCTGTACGGCAACGCCTTCGATGTGCTGGTATTTGAAGGTCTCCAGGATGTCACGATATGCCTTGCGCACATCCGCGGCATTCATCAGATTCAGCTTGACGCCGCCTGCATCCGTTTTATGGACAACATCGGGTGAAACGATTTTCAATACCACGGGGAACCCGATTTTATCACAGAAGGCCAGGGCTTCATCTTCTGATCTGGCCACCAGGTAGCCGGTGGTCGCAATGCCGATTCCTTCCAGGATTTCTTTGCTTTCATGTTCCATTAGGTAGCTGCGATTGTCCCGCACCGCCTGATGGATCACCTCCGCCAGTTCGTCTTTCAGAATTTTCTGATGCTGGTTTGAAGATTCCTGCCCTTTGACGGCTGCCCTTGGTTTTTCCTGTTTTACCGCTGAAAATGTCTGCTTTGCCATATCTCCCCCCTGGTAGTTGTCGTCCCTATTTGCCGCTGTTTCATTTAACGGCCTGAAGAAGCATGATGGAGGATTAACACAGTCAACAAAAGGATAAAATCAGCGGTGGTCTGATTTATGTGTCAGATTCGTGTTGTAGGATATGCCGGATTTTGTCTGACAGACGAATGCAGGATCTAGTGGATGAGCTTGTTCTGAACGGCATAAAGGGTCAGTTCAGCGTTCTTTTTCATCCCCATCTTGGAAAGGATGCGGGTCCGATAGGTGCTGATGGTTTTAACGCTGAGGCAAAGTTCTTCCGCAATATCGGAAACGGATTTCCCGCCGGCCAGCATCATCATGACCTGGTCTTCCCGGTTAGAGAGACGTTCATGGGGGAGCTTCCTGATGTCGACATCCAGCTCGTCAGCCAGTTTTTCGGCCAGTGATGCGGTGACATATTTCCCGCCCTGTGCCACCTTGCGGATGGCGCCGATCAGCTCCTGCGGAGCGCTGGCCTTGGTGAGGTATCCCGAAGCCCCTGCCCGAAGCGCCCTCACGGCATATTGCTCTTCGGGATGCATGCTCAGGATCAGCACGGCCAGCTTGGGGCGCTGAGCTTTGATATCTTCCAGAACTTCCAGCCCGCTTCTTCCCGGCATGGAGATGTCGAGCAGAACAACATCGTATTCATATTTTAAAACCTTGTCCAGCGCCTCTGCACTGTTTTGCGCCTCATCCTTGACCAGCATATCCCGAACCTCTGCCAGAATCTGTATTACTCCCTGGCGCACGACGGCGTGATCATCCGCAACCAGTATGCGTATCATTTCTTTTGTCTCCTTTCCTTGAGGGGAATCAGCACTCTTACGGTTGTTCCGGATGGCTTGACGTTGCGGACGTGAACCGCGCCGCCCCACAGATGGGCCCGCTCGCGCATACCGATCATTCCGAAAGAGCGGGGATTGTCCACCTGCCATTGCGTGATGCCGATTCCATTGTCCGTAATATCCAGGCAAAGTTCCTTTTCGTTGCCCGTGAGGTTGACTTTGCACAGCGTGGCTTTGGCGTGCCTCGCGATATTGGTGAGCGCTTCCTGAAAAATACGAAAGACGTCTGTAGCGAGCGCCTTATCGATGACGTTGTTTGTGCAGTTGATATTTGCCTGGCAGCGGATGCCGGATCGTTTTTGAAAATCTGCAGCCTGCCATTCAATAGCCGCCCCAAGCCCCAGATCATCCAGCAGGCTGGGACGGAGGTCGGTTGTGATGTTGTGCACGCTTTCAATGGTGGCATCAACAAGATCCGACATACTTTGTGTTTTTTCCCGGATGATCTGACTGTTTGCCGGGAGTCTTCCTGACAGCCAGGACAGATCCATCTGCAAAGCGGTCAGTGCCTGTCCCAGTTCGTCGTGAATCTTTCGCGCAACAAGGGTTCTTTCTTCCTCGCGCACCGACTGAAGGTGAATGGAGAGGTTGCGCAGTTCCTGGCGCGACCGTTCCAGGTCTTCCTGTACCTTTTTTTCCGTTGTAATATCTTCATACGTGACCACAATGCGTTTTTCACGCAGCTTTTCCCCGATACGGGATGCTTTGATCCGGCAGATGATTTCCTGTCCGTCCTTGCGAAGGCAGGGGAATTCCATTTCATATGTCCGCTGGTTTTCCAGCCTGGAATAAAAGAGATCGGCGATGACTTCCGCCTCTTTTGCGTTGCGGTAGATCATGGTGATGCTCTTGCCGATCAGCTCCTCGCGATGCCATCCGAAGATGACTTTCACCGCGTGATTGGCGAAGTTAATGCGCCGCTGGTGCAGGCCGACAACCGCCTGGGGAATTGCGTCAAGAATAGAGGATTCCAGGGCCTCGAGCTCCTCGAGTCTGCGGCTCGCCTCTTTGCGTTCGGTGATATCCATGGAATTGCCGAGAATGGCCCGTTTCCCCCTGTAGGTAATGGACATGACCGTTTCCATGATCCATTTAATCTGGCCGTCTTTTGTGACGATTCGAAATTCATAAGGGGAAAAGCGCTCTTGCTTGAGCATCATGATCGCGTTTTTGGCCGTTTTCCGCCGGTCTTCCGGCAGAATGAGCGAAGACGGATTCATTTTATACATCTTTTCTTCCGGATAGCCCGTATACTCCAGAAAATGGGAATTGACGAACTGAAACCGCCTGTTCTGCAAAATATAGCAGCCCACCTGTGAACTGTATGCCAGGATTTTGTAAAGGTCTTTTTCCGATGGGCCTTTGATCTGCCGGGGATCGCTGATCGATAATGGTGCGCGCAGATGATTTACCAGATCGATCAGTTCTTTTTTTGACTTTCTTTCCAGGTTCATTGACTGCTCCGCCGCGTTAATGATCTCTACGCAGACATTTTATCTAATCACAAACGGCGGGAAAAATAAATACTTTTGACCGGGGTGCGAAGCAGCGTGAAGAGATTTCCCTGCATTAAAAAAGCGGGCGGAAGCATTCCGCCCGCCTGAAGGAATTTATTTTGTCTGTTTTACCACAGTCATGGCCGTGGCGATCAGCGAGGAGATGTCTCCGAAGTTGGCGGGAAGGATCATGGTATTTCCCTGTTTGGCCAGGTGGCCGAACTGCTCGACCAGTTTCTCCGCCACCCGAAGCTGTATCGCTTCCATTCCGCCCTGGGTCTGAACCGCTCCCGCGACCGCTTTCAGTCCGTCTGCCGTTGCATTGGCGATGGCACGGATCGCTTCCGCCTGTCCGTTGGCTTCATTGATCTGCTTCTGCTGTGCGGCTTCCGATTCCAGCACCACTTTCTGCTTCTGGCCTTCGGCCACGTTGACTGCCGACTGCTTTTGGCCTTCCGATTCCAGAATGACCGCGCGCTTTTCCCGTTCGGCCTGCATCTGTTTTTCCATGGCGTTCAGAACATTCTCCGGAGGCCGAATGTTCTTGATTTCGTAGCGCAGGATTTTAACCCCCCAGGTCCTGGAAGCGTCATTGATGGCACTGACAATAGCAGCATTTATCGCGGTTCGTTCTTCGAAGGTTTTATCCAGGTCGATCTTGCCGACCTCGCTTCTCATGGTGGTCTGCGCCAGCTGCACAATGGCAAACACATAGTTGCTGATTCCATAGGAAGCCATCTGCGGATCGAACACCTGAATGAAAATGACGCCGTCTACGCCCACCTGAACGTTGTCACGGGTGATGCAAATCTGCTCGGGGATATCCAGGGCCTGTTCTTTGAGCGTATGCACGTAAGCCTTCCGGTCGATGAATGGAATAATGTAACTGATGCCTGCGTTGAGCACCCGGTCAAATTTCCCTAGCCGTTCAATGACGTAGGCACTTTGTTGCGGAACAATACAAACCCCCTTGGCGATGATAATCACGGCCAGCGCGGCCAGCACAAGCAGAACAACTTCCATGGTGATTCCTCCTTATGTTTTATTCGACAGGTTTGACCTTAACACGAATGCCTTCGATTGTTTCAATCTGCACGGTTGCCCCTTCGGGGATGGTCCGGTTGGTATCGCTGAATGCGATCCAGTCCGAGCCACGGTATCGTACGGTTCCTTCACCACCGGCGGGGATCGGTTTGACAACATCCACCTTTTGCCCCGCATAATCGGGCGGCACATCGGCATGTCCTGCAAAAAGCTTCTTTGCCGTTTTGCGCAGCAGGAAAAGCAATGCCAGAGACGATGCCGAAAATACGATTAATTGGCTGCTGAATGAAGGTGTAAGTCCAATCCACGTTGTTGCGGCAACAATCAAGGCCCCCATCCCTATAAAACACAGGATAAAACTGACTGTTGCAAGTTCTGCAATCAGAAGAACGAGACCGACTAAAGCCCAGGCCAGGGCGGGGGATAGAGAAAAATCAAACATGAATTCCTCCTTTTCGCGGGTTTAAAATCCCACTCCGCAGGGTTGAAAGGAACTACAGCAGGATAATCAAAATAAGTGTTGTGAATTATAGGAAGAATAAACCCGGGAGTCAATATATTATTACAAAAGATTTCCTTTTACAGGTTGACGGTTCTTGCTCGTTGTAGTTATAGTAATCTATTAAATAAGCCGATCGCGGAGGCCATGACGGTATAAAAGAGCGGAGGAAAAAAAGAGAAGATGACGGGCACAGACAGGCTGATCATGCGAATGAGAAAAGAAGGGCGGTTATCGATGACCGAGTCGGAATCCAGAAAGCTGTTAAGCAGATATGGTGTTCCGGTTGTTGAAGACAGGGTGGCTGTGAATGAAAAGGAAGCAGTTGCCTACGCGCAGAAAATCGGTTTCCCGGTTGTTGCCAAGGGACACGGAGCAAATCTCCTTCATAAAACAGAGCGCGGGCTGGTAAAAACAGACCTGAAATCCGCAGGCGAAATCCGTGAAGCTTTTCGCGTCATCAAAGCATTGGCGGGCGATGATTGGGAGGGATGCCTGATTTCCCCATTCATTCATGGAAGGAGGGAGCTCGTTGCCGGCCTGTTCAGGGACGCGCAGTTTGGCCCGATGGTCATGTTCGGACTCGGAGGCATTTTTACGGAGGTGCTGGCCGATACGGTATTCCGGATAGCGCCTATTAATGAGGCAGAGGCCCGGCGCATGATTAAAGAAATTTCGTCCCGAAAGCTCCTGGGCGATTTCCGGGGTGAGGCACCGGCAAACATCGATCAGCTGGTCAATGTTTTGCTGGGTCTGGCGAAGCTGGGAATCGAACGTCCTGATATCAGGGAAGTGGATATCAATCCATTGATGGTTACTCCGAAGGGGAAGGTAGTGGCAGTGGATGCCCTGGTGGTGCTCGATGAACGCAAGGTTCCGAGAGCTGTCGAAAAGCCAGGCAAGAGCTTGTCTCAAAAACGGTCAGCCGGGATTCGCGCTGCTCTCGATGTTATGACCCATGCAAAATCCGTTGCCGTGGTGGGCGCATCAAGCCCGTCTGAAGGCGGGTTTTCGGGAATGTTCGGCTGCATGAAAAATTTTGGTTACCGGGGAAAGCTGTACCCCGTCAATCCAAGGCTTCAGGAAATCGACGGCGTGAAAGCGTATCCCAATTTGTCTGCTTTGCCCGGGCCTGTGGATCTGGTCATTATCTCGGTTCCCGGACACCGGGTTCCGGATATCCTGCGGGAATGCGTTGCCACGGGCAACCGGAACATCCACATTTTCAGCTCCGGTTTCAAGGAAACAGGGGAAGAGGACGGGATCCGGCTCCAGCAGGAAATTGAAACGATTGCTGTGGAGGGGGGGCTGCGGGTGATCGGCCCCAACTGCATGGGTTTTTACATTCCCCGGATGCGGATGCTGACATGGGAAAACGCCTCAACGGAAAACGGGCCGGTTTCTTTGATCAGCCAGAGCGGGGGGAATGCCCAGGATTTTTCAAATTATCTGACCGATCAGTATAAAATATATTTCAGCAAGTCCATTAGTTACGGCAATGCCCTGACCGTGGATAGCACGGATCTACTGGATTACCTGGCCCATGATGAGGAAACCCGGATCATCACAATGTATCTGGAAGGTGTGAAGGATGGACGTCTCCTGCTGGATCTGGTGACCCGGATCAATCGCAAAAAGCCGGTGATTATCTATAAGAGCGGCCTGACGGAATCGGGGGCCAGGGCCGTGGCTTCCCACACAGGTTCCCTGGCCGGCGGGGAAAAGATCTGGAATGCTTTTTTCCGGCAGAGCGGTGCCGTTTCGGTTGAATCTCTCGAGGAAATGGCGGATGTCACGCAGGCGTTTCATCGTCTGGGTAAAGTGCGTGGCAGGAAAACAGCCGTTCTCGGATTCGGCGGCGGTATAGGCGTATCGGTTGCGGATAACTGTGCACAGGCAAACCTCGAGCTTCCGGCCCTTTCAGCGCGCCTGATGCGGGAATTAAGAAAACTGATTCCGCCTGCCGGAGCGATGATCCGCAACCCGATCGATGCCGCAGTTGCCTTTGTTCGCCTGACGCTGATGGGGGAAGTGATGGAACTTGTCGCCCGAAGCGGTGAAATCGATAATTTTATCATTTCTGTTCCCTTTGACTGGTTGTTCAAAAAAGAGCCCGGAGGCGCCTACCTTAAAACGATCGCCTCTTACCTCGCCGGCGAAGGGCAAAAGCGTGTTTGCGGGAAACCAATGATGGTGGTATGGCGTCAGTACGAGGCTTCAGAAGAAACAAGAAGATGGATTCCCGTTTTCACAAATATTCTGATGTCGTCGGGCATTCCCGTTTACGAGGGGCTTCCCAGGGCGGTCAGGGCGCTGGTAAAAACAGCAAAATACTATGAATATCATAAGGATAAATAAACGGCAGGCGTCCGGGTTCTGCTTTTTTTAGCAAATCATCGCGGAAGAAGTCATTTCTCATTATTTTGATTGACTTTCAGTCAAAATTGGAATTATAGTCACGTTATCAGTACATCCAGCTATTGCTGCAGCACTTCTTTAGCCGGGAACAAAACAGAAGTAAACGGACGTTTGTTATCGTTCAACATATTAAACTATTTTAAGAAGGGAGTCAGTTATGGGCAATTTATTGGTAAACACGAAAGATCAGCAGTTTCTTCTTTTCGAACAATTCGGCATGGAGAAAATTTTTGCATCAGAAGCTTATGGAGGGTATTCCAAGGATGATGTTCTGATGATTCTAAGCGAAGCTGAAAAGATGGCGGTCACTTCAATTTTCCCGACTTTAAAAGAAGGAGATGAAGAAGGCTGTCATATAAAAGACGGAAAAGTAACCGTGCCCAAGTGTTTCCGTGAGCCGTTTAAAAAATATTGCGAAGCCGGCTGGATTAATCCAATGGATTCTCCCGATGTGGGAGGCCAGGGATTGCCTCACACTGCTGGTTACGCGGTTTCAGAGCTGTTCTGTGCTGCCAACTATGCTTTCGTTATGTATCCCGGCCTGACTCACGGAGCTGCCAACCTGATCAATGTTTACGGCAACGAAGAACAGAAGAAAAAATACATGGAAAAATGTTTTTCCGGCGAATGGACCGGCACGATGTGCCTGACAGAGCCGGGTGCGGGATCGGACGTTGGCGCCCTGAAGACGACGGCCAAACGCCTTCCCGACGGGAAGTTCCTGATTACCGGCACCAAATGCTTTATTTCGGCAGGCGACCATGATCTGACCCCGAACATCATTCACCCCGTTCTGGCGCGCATTGAAGGCGATCCGGCAGGAACCAAGGGAATTTCCATTTTCATCGTTCCGAAAGTCCGCGTCAATGACGACGGTTCGCTGGGCGAGCCCAACGATGTAAATTGCGGCGGTATCGAGCATAAAATGGGCATCCACGGCAACGCCACCTGCACATTGAACTTCGGTGAAGACGGAAAGTGCATCGGCGAACTGCTCGGTGAGGAACGCTCCGGTATCAAGATCATGTTCCAGATGATGAATGAAGCGCGTCTCGGCGTTGGTATGCAGGGTGTCGCTATTGGATCGGCCGCTTTTCAGCATGCTGTGGCTTATGCCAAAGAGCGTGTCCAGAGTACCCCGGTCTGGGAAATGAAAAACCCCAATGCGAAAGCCGTTACCATCATCAATCATCCTGATGTCCGCAAAAAACTCATGTGGATGAAGTCCCATTCCGAAGGCATCCGCGCTTTGGCCTATTTCAGTGCTTATTGCATGGACATGAGCAAGATCGCCGGGTCGGAAGCGGAAAAAGCCAACTGGGAAGGCTACCTCGAACTTTTAACCCCGATCGTCAAAGCTTACTCGACGGATAAAGGCCTGCTGATCTGCTCTTTGGCCATGGATGTTTACGGCGGATACGGCTATTGCGCAGAATACCCCGTGGAGCAATTCCTGCGCGATGAAAAAATCGCCTGCATTTATGAAGGCACCAACGGCATTCAGGCGCTCGATTTCGTCGGACGCAAGCTGGGACAGCGCAAAGGCGCAAACGTTATGAATATGGCCGGTACCGTTCAAAAGACGATTGCCAAGTGCAAGAACATTCCCGAACTTGCCAAGGCGGCCGCCACGCTCGAAGAAGCCTCCAATGCCTGCTTTGAAGTGGCCATGTTCTTCGCCGCAGCCGGCAAAGGCGGCGATTTCATTGCCCCCATCTACAACGCCTGCAAATATCTGGAGCTCTTCGGTGACATGGTTGTCGGCAATCTGCTGCTCGAAGGGGCTGCGATTGCAGATGAAAAACTCAACGCCATGTATGAAGAAAAAGGCCTGACCACCATCGGCAAGAAGAAAGGCCTGCAGCGAGAAGATGCGGATGCCGCATTCTATGCGGGCAAAATCGCTTCCGCCAAGTTCTTTATGAACGAAATCGTAACCACGGTAAAGGCGCGTTGTGAAGCGATCAAAGCCAACGACAAGTCTGCAATGGAACTGGTTGATGCCGGATTTACATTCTAGAAACCTGATTTAAATCATTTTCGAAAAGGGGCTGCGATTGTTCGCAGCCCCTTTTTTTCATCGTTTGAGCGCTGTTTGTCCCGGAGATTATAAAAGAGTAAGATGATTTTAGCTTTCATGATGTGTTTTCCATCATCGGGCAAAGCAAAATCAATAAACACCTGTGATGAGGTTTGGGGGGATCGGGGACGGCTTGCCGAGGGCAAGTTTCAGATATTCCACCATCAGTTCTTCGATGATTTGTTCCCTGGAAACGTTGGCGTATGTCTCCTGTCTGTTTGCCTGGCCCGGTTTGATTTTACCTTTCTGGATGGCCATGGCGTCGCGGGCTCTCTGCAGGGCTTCATATCTTTGCACCAGGTCTTTCCGGGGCATCGCCGAAAGTTTCTGATAAACAGAAGTGATTTCATTGGATGCAGGCAGGTTTGGTGATTCCAGGATCGCTTTTGAATGCCTGTCGTGTCTTTTCATCCCTTTAATGATGTGTTCCGGCTGGACAAAATTCACACCGGACCAGCCGGCGCGAAGCCATTGAAAATATCCCGACCTGATCATGGACGGAGAAGGGACTGAATCGATGTAGACGCCTAATGCAAAAAAATCATAGATGTAGGACTTGACCCAACCCAGGCCCGGTTTGGCTGCGCCGGGTATGCCGGTATAGTAGTAATTCCAGTCATCGTCGTGGCCCAGCACAAAGCCTTTTTTGCCTACATCAGACACATCGGCCTGTTTCGCAATCGTGATCAGCACCCGCCTGCCTTTGTAGTGGAGAAGGATGAGCGTTCTTTTCAAATCGTATTCATAATAAACACCCGTTGTCTGGTCGGGGGTGATTCCGTTTCGCAATAACTGCCGGATGACCAGGGGGTTGTCACCCGGTCCCGGCAATTTCCAGCTGCTGGTCATTTTTTTCAGTTCTTCGGTGTGGTTCATCCATCTTGAATACCTCAGGGAAGACGGACTTGTCAGGGCCGCCGGTATCTGGCTGTTGTAGGAGTATTGCAGGAAATCGGTGAGCCTGATCCGGAGGTCGGATTCGAAATAGCCCCCGGGAGCCTTTTCGACTTCGGGAAGGGCGATTTCTTTCCGTGGTTTGGGCTTGAGGACATAATCGATGACGACGGCGACATCGCGGGGGTCAAGCCCTGCCTTAGGGGTATTGCAGAAGGCAACCAGCTTCATGACGGAAGCGCTGATCGCACCCATGCTGTCGGGTGAAGAAACGGCCGCTGCCGTCGGCTGATGCAAAAACACACTCAGCAGAAAAACAATTAATATGATTCTGGGCCATTGCAGGCCTGATGCGGAAAATCTTTTCATCAACGGATATGTTCTATACCATGCAGCCCGTGTTTTCAGAACCACAGGCTGTCAATTTTTTGTGTCCGCGCCTGTTTATTGCGAGGCGCTCAAAGACCCTGACGATCATTGGTTTTAAGTCTTGCACAAAATCCAATATCCGTCAATCACCTTGTTATTAATGAAGGGAGCCCCTGGTGTAATCACCGGGGGCTCCAGATTTTAGAATGGCCATTTGGGGTTACATGACCGACATGATGATCGTGAGGCGGGTCAGGAGGATCGGATGCGTTAAAAGGCCTTTGATTTTTATTTTGCCGGAAAATATCAAACCCAGAACTTTTTTCCCCGCTTCGTCAAAGTAATACGGCAGGCCCCAGCGGATGTTGATCGCGTTCAAATCCATCACGTTCTCCGATGACGTTTTGATGACGACTGCTGCATCCGGATTTACCCCTGGTTCAATTACCAGGGAGCCTTTTTTGAAATGAAGGCTGATTGCCGTTTCAATATCCGGCAGGTCAATTGCGGCAATGCCGTTCATTTTTTTATAGGTTGCATATTTGGCCTCTGATTTTTCAATGTTGCCGGTCAGCAGGTCCTGCACCATAAAGGAAAAGGGAACATC